>ENA-OQBJ01000061-OQBJ01000061.1-human-gut-metagenome-genome-assembly--contig:-NODE-61-length-51117-cov-8.207060_pt1 | contig 51117 bp, 73 predicted proteins | sample MGYA00242743_ERZ504545 | MGnify/ENA primary metagenome ERZ504545 (study PRJEB26092, sample SAMD00036252) | human gut metagenome | host: Homo sapiens | study: EMG produced TPA metagenomics assembly of... | reverse complement strand
GAGTTTGGCGGCTTGAGAACCTCAAGGGCAAGAAGGTTGCCGTCACCTGGCCTATTCGCCTCTTACGGCAAGCCGCTGTCCTGCCCGCAGTCGCTGATCAGCCTGCTGCCCCGTTTTGGCATGGACGTCACCCTGGCTCACCCCGAGGGCTACGACTCATGCCCGAGGTCGTCGAGCGCGCCAAGGGCTATGCCGCCGAGTCCGGCACCACCTTTAAGCAGGTCAACACCATGGCCGAGGCCTTCGAGGGCGCCGACATCGTGATCCCCAAGAGCTGGGCTCCGTTTGCCGCCATGGAGAAGCGCACCAACCTGTACGCCGAGGGCGACGACGCCGGCATCGCAGCGCTCGAGAAGGAGCTGCTCGCTCAGAACGCCACCCATCAGGACTGGTGCTCCACGACCGAACTCATGGAGAAGACTGCCAACGGCCAGGACACCATCTTCATGCACCCGCTGCCCGCCGACATTTCCGGTGTCTCCTGCGAGCACGGCGAGGTTAACGCCGACGTCTTCGACATGCACCGCGTGGGCATGTACAAGGAGGCCAGCTACAAGCCGTACGCCATCGCAGCCATGATGTTCCTGCAGAAGGTTGCCGATCCCGCCGCTACCCTCAAGGCCCTCGACGAGCGCAACACCGCCCGTTGGTTCCAGCCTAAAGCCGCGCTGAGGTAAGCCATGTAAAGGGGGCACTCTGCCAACCGGCGGGGTGCCCCTTTTTGCATCGTGGGCGTGCGGGATAAGCGCTTTCGATGTAGATGCCCCGCGACGCGAGTTATGGGTACGATGGTTTCAGGGGAGGTATCGCCATGAAACTTGGTTGCGTCATTATGGCTTCGGGCGAGGGCAAGCGATTTGGCTCTAACAAGATGCTCGCCGATATCTATGGCGAGCCGCTGATTGCCCGGACCATTGATTCGGTTCCCCGGGGCTTTGACGTTGTGGTTTCGACGCGTTGGCCCGAGGTCGCCCAGATTTGCGAGGACAAGCATTGCCCGTGTGTGCAGCACGATGGCAAGCTGCGCAGCGAAAGCGTCCGTGCGGGCCTTTCGTGGGGAGTCGAACGCAACTGGAAAGGTTGCCTCTTTTTGCCGGGCGACCAGCCGCTCGTGAGTTCAGATTCTTTTGAGGCTATGGTTCGTGCATTTGACGAGCGTGGCCGCAAGCATCCGGTGCGTCTTGCGTGCAACGGTGAGCCTTCGAGCCCGGTGCTCTTTCCGGCGGAACTGTTCGATGCACTTATGTGTCTTGAGGGTAAGGACGGCGGCGGTTCGATCCTCAAGGACCGTACCGACGTGGTGCTGGTCGAGGCGCGTGCCTACGAGCTGTGGGACGTCGATACCGTCAAGGGACAGCGACGCATAACGGAGCATATCGCCGCCTGCTCGTATTTTGATCGCGTGGCCAACTGCATCAATCAATAAGGAGCAATTATGATCATCATCAAAAACGGCGCACTCGTGACGCCCCAGGGGCTTCGCCGCGCCGATCTTGCCATGGATGGCGATAAGATCGTGCGGATCGCCGCGGCGATTGAGCCGGCCGAGGGCGATACCGTCGAGGATGCCGCGGGCTGCTGGGTGTTTCCCGGCTTTATCGACGGCCACACGCACATGCAGTGCTGGACCGGCATGGATTGGACAGCCGATAGCTTTGAGACCGGTACGCGTGCGGCTGCCTGCGGCGGCACGACGACTATTGTGGACTACGCGACAGCCGATCGCGGCGTGACCATGCCCGATGCCTTGGCCGAGTGGCATCGCCGCGCCGACGGAACCTGCACGGCTAACTACGCTTTTCATATGGCACTCGCCGAGTGGAACGAGCGCAATCGCGCCGATCTTTCGGCCATTCGCGAGGCGGGCGTGTCGTCGTTTAAGACCTACTTTGCCTACGATCATCTGCGCCTGGACGATGCCGAGACGCTCGAGGTGCTCGAGGAGCTCAAGCGCCTGGGCGGTATCCTGTGCGTGCATTGCGAGAACGGTACGCTGGTGAATGAACTGCAGAAGCGCGTGTTTGAGCAGGGTATCCACGGGCCCGAGGGCCATGCGCTCAGCCGTCCGGACGTGTGCGAGGCCGAGGCAGTGAGCCGGCTGCTGTATCTGGCGCACTTGGCCGGGGATGCTCCGGTCAACGTGGTGCACCTTTCGACCAAGCTGGGGCTCGAGGCCATTCGCGCTGCCAAGCGCGCGGCAGAAGAATATTTATGTCGAGACCTGCCCTCAATATCTGATGCTCGACGACACCTGCTATCTGGAGCAGGGAGAGGACGGCTTCGCGGGTGCCAAGTATGTGATGAGTCCGCCGCTGCGCCATGCCGGCGACCGTGCGGCCCTGCGCGAGGCGCTTGTGGCCGGCGAGATCGATACCATCGCCACCGACACTGCAGCTTTAATCTGCACGGGCAAAAGGACCGCGGGCGCGACGACTTCCGCGCGATTCCCAACGGCGGGCCCGGCGTGGAGCATCGTCCCGTCGCGATTGCCACGAGCTTTGAGGGACAGCTGGGCCCCGAGGACCTCTGCCGCCTGATGAGCGAGAACCCGGCGCGCGTGTTTGGCATGTACCCGCGCAAGGGCTGTCTTGCCGAGGGCTCCGATGCGACGTGTGCGTGTGGGATCCCAAGGCGCGCTGGACGATCAGTGCCGCGACGCAGCATCAGGCTGTGGACTACACGCCGCTCGAGGGTTTTGAGGCACATGGCCGCGTCAAGGCCGTGTTTGTGAACGGCGTGCTGGCCGCGCGCGACGGCGAGCCACCGGAGCCCAACCCGGCCGCTACGTCCCCCGCTAACAGGAAGGCCGCCGGGGTAGCTAATTTGGGACGGGGCTCTTTTAGCTACCCTTGAGGCTGGTGGCGACGATGGAGCGGCCGAGGGCTGCCTCGAAGCGATCTGCCATCGTTGGATCAGCAAGCGTGTCGACTTGGTTGAGCATGATACGGGCATTGTTGAGGTTCAGCATCTGCAGCTCGGCATTGAGCACCTGGGCGACGCGCTCTGGGGTGCAGCGTCGGTGGGCTCGCAGCCGCAGCGCTCGCAGAAGAGCTCGGGGCGGTGGACAACCTCGGCGACGGGCTTGCCCAGCCCCGAGGCGCGACGACCCAGACAAAGTTTGCCGTGGCGGCGGGAATTACCGGCTCCCAGGCGGCATGCGCCTTGAGCGGGAGTCGCTTGCTGCCATCTGCTCGGTCAACACATAGTCAAAGCGCTGTGCCAGCTGGTCGAGCGGCTCGGCAGGGGAGGAGAGCTTGCCTGTCTCCGGGTTCAAAACACCCGCCTGGCAGATACTTCCGCGGACAAGTCCCGCGCATGCCTCGCAGGTGCAGCCGGGAACATGTAGGGTCCCCGGCTTCCAAGGCGCGGCGTCCAGGCGACGGCTCGACCCGTCCCATGGCACGCCGGCGACGGGAAACATGTGCGTGGTGGTACAGAGGAGCACGCGGCCGACAGTGCGCATGAGCTCGAGACCCAGCGTCTTCAGCAGCGTCGACTTGCCGCCACTGCCGATAATCGCGGTAATGCCCGGCTCGATCCTGAGCGCAGAGGCAAGATTGCCGCTAACCGTTTCCATCTGTTCACCGCCGTATAATACTGTGATAATAAATAATCATCAGAGTAGCGGTCGGACCGCTTTTTCTCTGCTCAAACCGTAGCACAGGGAGGTGCCCCGGGAATGCTCGTTTATGTTCGCGCGCCGGTGATATCGCCACGGGTGTCGCTGCCCGTTTGGTGCGCGCCGGCGTGTCGGTCGTTATGGCAGATATCGCGGTTCCCACGTGCATCCGTCGCACAATCAGTTTTTGCGAGGCCATTCGCTTGGGCGAGGTCGAGGTCGAAGGCATTCGCGCTCGCTTGGCGCAGACGCCGGCTGAGGCGCTTGAGATTACCGAGCTGGAGACGTCGCCGTTGTGGTGGACCCTCAGGCCAAGATGCTCGATGAGCTTAAACCCGCGGCTGTGGTCGACGCGATTTTGGCTAAGCGCAACTTGGGCACCACGCGCGACATGGCGCCTGCCGTCATCGCTGTGGGGCCGGGCTTTACCGCGCCGGTCGATTGCGACGCCGTGGTCGAGACCATGCGCGGGCATTTTCTCGGCCGTGTCATTACCCAAGGTTCGCCCCAGCCAACACGGGCGTGCCGGGCATTATCGCCGGCTATGGCAAGGAACGTGTTATCCACAGCCCCGCCGCCGGCGTGTTTCGGTCCGACCGCGCAATCGGCGACATCGTGAGTGCCGGAGACGTGATTGGCTACGCGGGCGATACGCCCATGTGCACGCAGATCGATGGCTGTCTGCGCGGGCTTTTGGCGAACGGCGTGCGGGTGACTGAGGGCTTTAAATGCGCCGATGTCGATCCGCGCGGCGACGCAACTATATCAACTATATTTCGGACAAGGCGACATCGGTCGGCGGCGGCGTGCTCGAGGCGCTTGCTATGCTCACCGATGTCTTTAGAGGATAGAAGGCGGCAATGGAAAAGCTCGATGTGGTGAATGCGGCGCTTGCCGCCCTGCGTGCTGACGAGACGTGCGAGCTGGTGGTAGTGGCCGGTACGGCGGGGTCGTCCCCGCGCGGTGTGGGCGCATGGATGACTGTCTTTGCCGATGGCAGCCAGGCGGGCACTATCGGCGGCGGCAAGATTGAGCTCTTTGCGCTGGACGAGGCGCGCGAGCTGCTGGCCGGGGGTAAATCGCGTCTGGTCCGCTACACCATGGGCGGCGAGAACTCCGATACCGGCATGATTTGCGGCGGAGCCATCTGCCTGTGCTATCTGCACCTGGATGCGACCAAGGCGCCGTTGTTCCAGTCGGTTGCCGACATCTTGGCCTATCGGCGCATCGGCGACTTCGTCATCGACTTTGAGCCGTTTATCGCGGGCGTGCTCGAGGGCGATGTGGCCGAGTACCATGGCGAGGAATCGCGCCGCACCATTGCGGGCTGCCCCGGGCTTTCGCTGGTGGAGGAGGGGAGTAAGGTCACCTACACCAACGCGGCCTCCGAGATTCCCCCGGCGCACATCGAGACGCTCTGCCCCGAGGGCCTGGCTATATCTTTGGCTGCGGCCACGTGGTGCTGCGACGGCGCGGGTGCTCACGGCGGCGGGCTTTGCCGTCGTGGCTTGCGACGACCGCCCCGGCACGCTGACCCCCGAATGGGTGCCAGGTGTCTACGACCGTCGTCTGGTCGACTACAAGAACCTGAGCAAGCAGTGCCCCATCGGCCCGCGCGACCTGGTGGTCGTCGCCACGGCGGGTCACAAGTCCGATATCGACGTGGTGATTCAGGCCATGCGCGCCAAACCCGCCTATCTGGGCTGCTTGGGTTCGCGCCGCAAGACGGCCTTTGTGCGCGCCCGCCTGGAGCAGGAGGGCTTTACGCAGGAGCAGATCGACGAGCTGCACCTGCCGATCGGCGTTTCCATCGAGGCCGAGGACCCAGAGGAGATCGCTATCTCCATCGCCGCCGAGATGATCCACCTGCGCCGCACCAAACTCGTCCCCCGCAAGCGATAGTCTCATCCCCATATATGAGTTGCGGTGAAATACGGACTGTTTATGCCTGTTAAGCCATCAAACAGTCCGTATTTCACCGCAACTGCTGTTTGTCCCCGGGGGATGCAGGATAGCGGGTCAAAATGCTACCTGTGTCATATGCCTATAATGTCCGACCGTTGAGCGGCATGGGGCCGCTGCTTAGGGTATGGGAGGCGCAAATGGCAGAGTCGGCAGCAGGGGATGCCCTGTTCGAGCGTACGGGAAAAGTTTCGTTTGTGCGGGTATTACCCCATGCACTGCAGCATGTGCTGGCGGCATTCGCGGGTATCGTCACGCCCGCCATCATTATCGCGTCGGTCTGTGGCTTTACCCCTCAAGAGGAAGCCGCTGTCATCCAGGCGTCGCTCGTCCTCTCGGCGCTCGACATTTTCCTTCAACAGTTCCCCATAAAAGGTGTCGTCGGTTCGGGCCTGCCCATCGTGATGGGCGCGAGCTTCACCTTCGTGCCGGCGCTCAAGGCGGTCGGTCTCGAGCTCGGCTTTGAGGCCGTGCTGGGCGCCCAGCAATCGGTGGCGCGCTCGTCGTGCTCTTCGGCCTGCTGTTTAGGCGCGTGAGCTTTCTGTTCCCGGCCCGGTGCTCGGCACCGTCATCTTTGTCATTGGCCTGTCACTATGCCCAGTGGCGGTTGCTCCATGGCGGGCGGGGAGGGCGCGGCCGATTTTGGCAGTGTCACCAACTGGGCCGTCGCGCTCGTGACGTTTGTCGTTACCTTTATGGCCGGCAACTACGGCAAGGGCGCGCTTAGACTGGGCAGCATCCTGGCCGGTATCTGCGCGGGCTTTGTTTTGGCTGCGGTGTTGGGCATGGTCGATTTCTCGGCCATCGCGACTGCCAGCTGGTTCGCCCCGCCGGCTCTGGGCGCCCATCGCCTGGTGTTCGACCCGGCCGCGTGCGCCGTCGTGGGCGTTGTCGCCATTGTCAACGCCGTGCAGGTCATGGGCGAGTTTGCCGCCGTGTCGTCCGCTGCGCTCGATATCCCTGCGACCGATAGCCAGATCTCGGGTGGCCTGATCGCCAACGGCCTGGTCGGTATGCTGTCAGGCTTTTTGGGCGGCGTCCCCACGGCAACCTTTGGCCAGAATGTGGCATTATCGCCGAGAACAAGGTCGTCAACCGCATGGTCTTTACGCTTGCCGCCGCCATCTTGCTCATCGCGGGCCTGCTGCCAAGTGTGCGGCGGTACTCACGTCCATTCCGCAGCCGGTAATCGGCGGCGCCACGATCGGCGTGTTCGCGACCATCGGTATGAACGGTGTGGTCATGTTTGCCCGCCACGGCCTGCCTCAGCGCGATACCACGCTCATGGGTCTCTCTATCGCCTTTGGCACGGGCATTGAGCGCACGGCCGGCGCGCTTGCCGGCGCTGGATTCCCCGCATGGGTTGGCACCGTCTTTGGCGGATCCTCCATTGCCGTCGCCGCGCTCGTTGCTGTGATCCTCAACCTGGTCCTCCCGCGCCAAAAATAACGCCCCATATATGAGTTGCGGTGGAATAGGGACTGTTTAAGCCTTTTAAGCCATCAAACAGTCCCTATCTCACCGCAACTGCTGTTTTCCTCCGTGCCCTAGGGATCAATTTGTGCGGGGGAGTTGTGGAGTTGTGCAGGCAGACGAGGTTTTTCTGGAAATACGCTCCCGATGCGCGTATAGTACCGATTGTTTTGTCGGCTCCTGCTGCGTCGAGTCCAAACCGCGAAATGCCATGAGCGGCGCGGATGCAGCCAGGAGGCACGAGGACAACCCATCGTGGCCACGCCCCGTGCTTAAAACCCCAAGAAGGAGTGAACAATGGCAGAAGAGAAGTATGTGCCGCGTCTGAAGACCAAGTACAACAACGAGGTCAAGCAGCAGCTTCAGACAAGTTCCAGTACGAGAACGTCATGATGATCCCCAAGTTTGAGAAGATCGTCGTGAACATGGGCGTCGGCGAGGCCGCTACCGATTCCAAGGCCATCGACGGTGCCGTGCGCGACCTGCGCGCCATCACCGGCCAGCAGCCGATGATCACCCGTGCCCGCAAGTCCATCGCTACCTTCCGCCTGCGCGCTGGTATGCCGATCGGCTGCAAGGTTACCCTGCGTGGCGACCGTATGTGGGAGTTCTTCGATCGTCTGACCTCCGTCGCGATTCCCCGTATCCGCGACTTCCGCGGCATCTCCGCCAAGAGCTTCGACGGCCGTGGTAACTTCTCCATGGGCGTCACCGAGCAGCTCATCTTCCCCGAGATCGACTTCGACTCCGTCGATCACCAGCGTGGTATGGACATCACTTTCGTGACCACCGCCAATACCGATGAGGAGGCCAAGGCCCTTCTGGATGCCTTCGGTTTCCCGTTCAAGAAATAGGTTCACCTGCCCTATGAGCGCCGTTCCCAGAAGGGGGCGGCGCTTGGGGCGAACAATACTCTATGTGAGGAGGATATAAGTGGCTAAGACATCGATGATCGTCAAGTGCAATCGCAAGCAGAAGTTCTCTACTCGTGAGTACACGCGCTGCCAGCGCTGCGGCCGTCCGCACTCTGTGTACCGCAAGTTCGGCCTGTGCCGTGTCTGCTTCCGCGAGCTTGCACTCAAGGGCGAGCTTCCCGGCGTTAAGAAGGCCAGCTGGTAAGTCACTACCAGCGTTTCAAGCATCCGTTTGGAACAGGGAAAACGCGCTAGTTAGGCTTTGCCGTTAAGGGCGGCGAAGAACCAAGAGCACGTGTTCATCAAGAACGAAGGAGAATCTGTATGAACCTTACAGACCCGATCGCAGATATGCTTACGCGCATCCGTAACGCTAACTCTGTGAACAAGGCCACGGTCTCCATGCCGAGCAGCAAGAAGCTCGTCGAGATCGCTCGTGTTCTGCACGAGGAGGGCTACATCGAGGGTTACGATGTCGAGGACACCGTTCCCCAGAAGACTCTGCACATCACGCTTAAGTATGGACCAAGAAGCTAAGGTCATCAACGGCATCCGCCGCATTTCCAAGCCGGGCCTGCGTAAGTACACCGGCGTTGCCGACATGCCCCGCGTCCGCGGTGGCCTTGGTACCGCCATTATTTCCACCAGCCATGGCGTCATGACCGACCGCGATGCTCGCAAGCACAACGTCGGCGGCGAGATCATCGCTTACGTCTGGTAATTCGCTCGGTAGGTAGAAGGAAAGGAGATCACCGTGTCTCGTATCGGTAATAAGCCTGTCCAGATTCCCGCCGGAGTCGAAGTGGCAGTCAACGGCAACAACGTTGTCGTCAAGGGCCCCAAGGGCCAGCTCGAGCTCGATGTCTTTGAGAAGCTCGCTATCAACGTCGAGGACAACGTCCTCACCGTTTCCCGTCCCGACGACGAGCGTGAGACCCGTGCCCGCCACGGCCTCACCCGCGCCCTCATCCACAACATGGTGGTTGGCGTTTCCGAGGCTTCGAGAAGAAGCTCGAGCTCGCCGGCGTCGGTTACCGCGTGCAGCAGAAGGGCAAGAACCTCGAGTTCTCCCTGGGCTTCTCGCACCCCGTGATCGTCGAGGCTCCCGAGGGCATCACCTTCGAGGTTCCCGACAACACCCACGTGAACGTCAAGGGTATCAACAAGCAGCAGGTCGGTCAGATCGCCGCTGAGATCCGCGGCCATCGTCCTCCCGAGCCTTACAAGGGCAAGGGTATCCACTACGTTGGCGAGCACATCCGCCGCAAGCTGGGTAAGGCCGCCAAGTAGTCGTAACCGACTCACTCGCATAAGACCAGCACCCCGTCAGGTGCTGGCAAGATCAACCTTTTTAGGAGTTTACGTATGAACAAGCATAAGGCGAAGCTGGAAGGCCTCAAGCGTCGTCAGCGTCGTGTTCGCGGCAAGGTCTCGGGTACCTCCGAGCGTCCGCGTCTTCGCGTGACCCGTACTAACGCCAACATCTATGCCCAGATCATCGACGACAGCAAGGGCTCCAGCCTGACGCTCGTCTCTGCCTCGACCCTCGAGGCCGAGTTCAAGGGCACCCACACCTCGAACAAGGAGGCTGCGGAGAAGGTCGGTCAGCTCGTTGGCAAGCGTGCCATCGAGGCCGGCATCACCAAGGTCGCCTTCGATCGCGGTGGCCGTATCTACCATGGCCGCGTCAAGGCCCTCGCCGACGGTGCTCGTGCCGCCGGTCTCGAGTTCTAGGAGGTATGTAGCACATGGCTCGTAATCAGAAGCAGCAGCGCGAGGCCTCCGAGTTCGAGGAGCGCGTCGTTTACATCAACCGCGTGTCGAAGACCGTCAAGGGTGGTCGTCGCATGAGCCTCGTCGCTCTCGTCGTCGTTGGCGACGGCAAGGGCAACGTCGGCGTTGGCATGGGCAAGTCCGCTGAGGTGCCCCTGGCCATCTCCAAGGCGTCTCTCGATGCCAAGAAGAACATGTTCCACGTGCCGGTGACCGAGCAGGGCACCATCCCGCACGAGGTTCTCGGCACTTTGGTGCCGGCCGCATCATCATCAAGCCCGCTGTCGAGGGTACCGGCGTTATCGCCGGCGGCGCTGTGCGTCCCCTCTTCGAGCTTGCTGGCATCAAGAACGTCCTGTCCAAGTCCCTCGGTACCGACAACGGCCTCAACATCATCAAGGCTGCCGTCGAGGGCCTCAAGGAGCTCTCCAGCCCTGAGGACGTCGCGGCTCGCGTGGCCTGACGGTCTCCGAGATGTTCGTCGGTAAGGAGAACTAAGCATGGCTGACACCATCAAGATCAAGCAGGTCCGCAGCACCAACGGTTGCAAGCAGGACCAGGTCCGTACTGTCCGTGCCCTCGGTCTCCACAGGATCCGCGAGGTTCGCGAGATTGCTGACAACGAGTCCGTCCGCGGCATGATCTTCAAGGTCAAGCACCTTGTCGAGATTGTAGAGGAGTAGCAAATGCAGCTTCACGATCTTACTCCCGCGCCCGGTTCCACCAAGAACCGTAAGCGCGTCGGCCGTGGCAATTCTTCGGGTCACGGCACCACTTCTGGCCGCGGCCAGAAGGGCCAGGGTTCCCGCTCTGGCGGCACCAAGGGTGCCGGCTTCGAGGGTGGCCAGACTCCGCTGGCTATGCGCCTGCCCAAGCTTCCGGGCTTCCGCAACCCCCGTCGTATCGAGTACACCGCTGTTAACGTTGAGCGTCTCGAGCGTAAGTTCGAGGATGGCGCTGTGATCGACGGTGCCGCTCTTAAGGCCGCTCGCATCACCAAGAGCGAGTTCGAGCCCGTCAAGGTGCTCGGCAATGGTGAGCTCACCAAGAAGTTCACGGTCAAGGTCGACAAGGTCAGCGCTTCTGCGCAGGCCAAGATCGAGGCCGCCGGCGGAAAGGTCGAGCTGCCGTGCTAAATGGTCTTAAGAATGCTTTCCGCATCAAAGAATTGCGCGAAAAGATTCTTTTTACCATAGCTATGCTCGTCGTGTACCGCATTGGTGCGCACGTTCCTGTGCCCGGCATTCCCTTCCAGGGGATGCTGGGCCTTTTCTCGACCGATAACAATTCGGTCGCCGCAGGTGCTATGGCCCTCCTGAATCTTTTCTCTGGCGGCGCGTTGAGCTATGTGTCGGTGTTTTCGCTGGGCATCATGCCTTACATCACCAGCTCGATCATCCTCCAGATGCTCCAGGCCGTCGTGCCTTCCCTGCATGAGCTTGCCCGCGAGGGCGAGGTCGGTCAGACCAAGATTACGCAGTATTCGCGTTACCTCACCTTGGCTCTGGCAATCCTCAACTCCGTGGGTTACCTCTTCCTCTTTAAGAGCTTCGGCATCAGCTTTAATGGCGCCGGCGCTCCCGAGATCATCTTCGACCTCATGGTCGTCGGCACGCTCACTGCGGGCGCCATGCTGATCATGTGGATTGGTGAGCTCATCACCCAGCGCGGTATCGGCAATGGCATGTCGCTGATCATCTTTGCGAACATCATGGCCGGTCTGCCGCAGGCTATCTTCTCCAGCACCGAGGGCAATGCCGGTGGCATCATCACCATGGTGATCATCTGCGCCATCATCCTGCTGGTTATCCCGCTGATCGTTTTCCTTGAGCGCGGCCAGCGCCGCATTCCGGTCTCCTACGCCAAGCGCGTCGTGGGCCGTCGCATGATGGGTGGACAGACCACCTACCTGCCCATCAAGGTCAACACCGCGGGCGTCGTGCCGATCATCTTCGCTTCGGCGCTGCTGTACTTCCCGGCTCAGATTGCCGTGTTCTTCCCCGGCATCGGCTGGATTCAGGCAGTTGCTCCGCGCTTTCGACCGGTTGGCTCAACTGGGTGCTTAACGTTGTCCTCATCGTGTTCTTCGCGTACTTCTACACCTCCATGGTGTTCAATCCCGATGACACGGCCGACAACCTTAAGAAGCAGGGCGGCTTTATTCCGGGCGTGCGTCCGGGTAGGGCTACCGCGGCCTACATCAAGAACGCGCTCAACAAGATTACGCTTCCCAGCGCTGTCTTTTTGGCGCTCATCGCCATCGTGCCTTCGATCATCTTCTCCTTCACGGGTAACCATCTGATCCAGGCTTTTGGCGGAACGTCCATCCTCATCATGGTCGGCGTCGTGCTCGACACGGTCGATAAGCTCGAAGGCAGATCAAGATGTATGATTACGATGGATTCTTTAAATAGGCTAGAGGAGGATTGCTCATGAACCTCGTATTGCTCGGAGCTCCGGGTGCCGGTAAGGGCACCGTCGCACAGGAGCTCGTCGCCGAGTTTGGCGTCGCTCACATTTCCACGGGCGACCTGCTGCGTGCTGCCGTCAAGGGTGGCACCGAGCTTGGTATTCAGGCTAAGAAGTACATGGACGCTGGCGAGCTCGTTCCCGACCAGCTCGTGATCGACCTTGTCAAGGAGCGCCTTGCCGCCGATGACGCCCAGCAGGGCTTCATCCTCGACGGCTTCCCGCGCAACACCGCCCAGGCTGTGACGCTCGATTCCGAGCTCTCCGCCATGGGTCGCGAGATCGACTGCGCCCTTCTGGTCGACGTTGCCCCCGAGGTCATCATCGATCGTCTGTCTTCGCGTCGCACCTGCCGCGCCTGCGGTTACACCGGCACCGCTGCCGATGCTACCTGCCCCAAGTGCGCCGGCGAGATGTATCAGCGCGACGACGACAAGCCCGAGACCATCAAGAACCGTCTCGACGTCTACGAGAAGTCCACGAGCCCGCTCGTCGACTACTATCGTGGCCAGGGTCTGCTCAAGTCGGTCAACGGTGACCAGGCTCGCGAGACCGTGTACGGGGATGTCAAAGAGGCTCTCGGTCTATGATCAAGATTAAGTCTGCAACGCAAATCGAGCAGATGAAGAAGGCAGGAGCGCTATCTAAGATGGCGCTCCGCCACGTTGGAGCCATGGTGCGCCCCGGCGTTTCGACTTTTGAGCTCGATCAGCTCGCGGAGCAGATTATCCGCATGCATGGCGGCACCCCGGCCTTTAAGGGTTACGGCGGGTTCCCGGGAACCATTTGCGCATCGATCAACGATGCCGTGGTCCACGGTATTCCCAACCCCGACATGATCCTGCGCGATGGCGATATCATTTCCATCGATACGGGAGCCGTTGTCGACGGTTGGGTCGGCGATAACGCTTGGACGTTTTTCGTTGGCACCCCACGCCCGAGGCCAAGGCCCTGTGCGAGGTTACGCGCGATTGCCTTAAGGCTGCCATCGAGCAGGCTGTCCCCGGTAACCATATCGGGGATGTTGGTTATACCGTTCAGTCTCTCGCCGAGTCTCACGGCTATGGCGTTCTTCGTGACTATGTTGGCCATGGCATTGGCCGCGTGATGCACGAGGACCCCAACGTTCCTAACAATGGAAAGAAGGGGAGGGGCGTTCGCCTCCAGGCCGGCATGGTCATTGCCATCGAGCCGATGGTTACGATGGGTTCCAACCATGTGAGCACGGGCTCCGACGGTTGGATTGTTACGACCAACGACCACCTGCCCGCCGCGCACTACGAGAACACCGTCGCCATTACCAATGACGGTCCGGTGATTCTCACCACGGATGCCAAGGTGCTTGGTGTTCGCTCCAAGGCGGAGAAATGTAACAAGTTCCACTTAGTTGTGGAGCCATTACGAAGTTATTACGATACGTGCATACGTGTTGTAGAATACTCAATCGCTGTCGTTTTCTAGAGAAAGATGATTGCTTGTGAAGAAGGAAGACGCAATTGAGCTCGAGGGTACGGTAAAGGAACCGCTGCCCAACGCCATGTTTAAGGTCGAGCTCGAGAACGGTCATTCGGTTCTATGCAACATTTCTGGCAAGATCCGAATGAATTACATCCGTATTCTCCCCGGTGACAGGGTTGTCGTGGAGCTTTCCCCGTACGACCTGACCCGCGGCCGCATCACCTATCGCTACAAATAGCGGCACGCATACACGCACTCCATTTCCGGCTGCAGGCTTAGCTCAACCTACGGTCGGATTGTGTGTGAAGACCAACCATAGTTTTAAACGCCTGCGGCTGGGCGAGTAGATAGTAGGGAAGTAGTTTGAGCGCTACCGAAAGGAAGAACGATGAAGGTACGTCCTTCGGTCAAGAAGATGTGCGATAAGTGCAAAATCATTAGGCGCCATGGCAAGGTCCTCGTCATTTGCGAGAACCCCCGTCATAAGCAGCGTCAGGGTTAAGAGAGGAGACTACGTTGGCCCGTATTAATGGTGTCGACCTCCCGCGTGAGAAGCGCGTTGAGATCGGTCTGACCTACATTTACGGCATCGGCCGCACCACTGCGACGAAGATCTGCGTCGAGTGCAACGTTAACGTGGATACGCGCGTTAAGGACCTCACCGAGGATGAGGTTAACGCCATCCGCGATTATATCGATAAGAACCAGATCATGGTTGAGGGCGACCTCCGCCGTGAGCGCAACCAGAACGTCAAGCGCCTTATGGACATCGGCTGCAACCGCGGCCTTCGTCACCGCAAGGGCCTCCCGGTCCGCGGCCAGCGCACCCACACTAACGCTCGTACCCGCAAGCCCGAAGCGTCAGATCGGTGCTAAGAAGAAGAAATAAGGAGCGCTAGATAGATGGCTACTGCTAAGAAGAACGTTCGCGCTGCCCGTCTGAAGCGCGCGGACCGTAAGAACATTTCCGTGGGCCAGGCTCACATTCGTTCTACGTTCAACAACACGATCGTTTCGATCACCGATCCCCAGGGCAATGTCATTTCCTGGAAGTCGGCTGGCCAGGTGGGCTTCAAGGGCTCCCGTAAGTCCACGCCGTTCGCTGCCCAGATGGCTGCCGAGGCTGCTGCCAAGCAGGCCATGGAGCACGGTATGAAGAAGGTTTCCGTCTTCGTCAAGGGCCCCGGCTCCGGTCGTGAGACCGCCATCCGCTCCCTCCAGGCTGCTGGCCTCGAGGTCTCGAGCATCCAGGACAAGACCCCCATTCCGCACAACGGCTGCCGCCCCAAGAAGCGTCGCCGCGTGTAACTGAAAGGATCGTATCAATATGGCAATCGACAGGACTCCTGTTCTTAAGCGCTGCCGTCAGCTCGGGATCGATCCCGCTGAGCTCGGTTACAGCAGCAAGAAGGAATCTATCCGTCAGCCCAAGCGCCGTCGCAAGGAATCTGAGTACGGCATGCAGCTGCGCGAGAAGCAGAAGGTCAAGTTCATCTATGGCGTTCTGGAGAAGCAGTTCCACGGCTACTTCAACAAGGCCCGTAAGATGAACGGCGTCACCGGTGAGAACCTCATGATCATCCTTGAGTCTCGCCTCGACAACGTCGTCTTCCGTCTTGGCTTCGCCCGCACCCGCAAAGAGGCTCGTCAGTCCGTCCGTCACGGTCACTTCACCGTGAACGGCAAGCGCGTGGACATCCCGTCCTACCGCGTCAAGTCCGGCGACGTCGTCGCTGTCGGCGAGAAGTTCCGTGACCTCCTCCCCATCAAGGAGGCCCTGATTTCCTCCGAGCGCTTTGAGGTCCCTGGCTGGCTCGAGGTCGATATCGAGAAGCTGTCTGGTAACGTGCTCGCTCTGCCGACGCGTGAGCAGATCAGCGGTGATATCAACGAGCAGCTCATCGTCGAGCTCTACTCTAAGTAGTCCATCCGGGCTGCTGAGGCTGGAGGTAATACATGTCAGAATTCATTAGGCCTCAGGTTCAGGTCGAAGAGATCAACGAGACGTCTGCTCGTGTCTCCGTCGAGCCGCTCGAGCGTGGCTACGGCGATACGCTGGGTAACTCCCTTCGTCGCGTACTTCTGTCCTCGCTCGAGGGTGCCGCCGTCGAGGCTATTCAGATCGATGGTGCACAGCACGAGTTCATGACCATCCCTAACATGGTCGAGGATGTCACCGACATCGTCCTGAATGTCAAGGGTCTTGTCTTCAGGGCTCTCGGCACGACCGACGAGGCGACCGCCACCATTTCTGTTGACGGCCCCTGCGAGGTCACCGGTGCGGACTTCTTTATTCCGTCCGAGTTTGAGCTGGTCAACCCCGAGCAGCACATCGCTACGCTTACCGAGGGTGGCCATCTCACCATGAGCATGCGCATCGGCTATGGCCGCGGCTATGTCTCTGGCGAGGCTAACAAGCGCGACAACGATCCCATCGGTGTGATCCACGTCGACTCGCTGTACTCGCCGGTGTCCCGTTGCGCCAAGCTCGTTGAGGCTTGCCGTGTCGGTCAGCACACCGACTACGACCGCCTTGTCCTCGAGATCGAGACCAACGGTCCATCGCTCCGCGCGACGCCGTGGTCCAGGCTGCCAATATCATCAACCAGCATATGGCTGCCTTTATGAACCTTGCCGAGACCCCCGAGGTCGAGAGGAGGCTTCGATCTTCGCTCCCGAGGTCACCAACGACAACGCCGAGCTGGACAAGCAGATCGAGGATCTGGACCTTTCCGTCCGTTCCTACAACTGCCTTAAGCGCGCCAGCATTCACTCGGTCCGTCAGCTCGTTGAGTTCTCGGAGAACGATCTGCTCAACATCCGTAACTTCGGTGTTAAGTCGATCGAGGAAGTGAAGGACAAGCTTGAGTCCATGGGCCTGAGCCTGAAGGCTTAATGCTTCGCATATTTGAGGAGAAACTAGACCATGCGTCACAACGTTAAGAAGGGCCTGAAGCTCGGCACCGATGCGAGCCACACCAAGGCCATGAAGAAGAGCCTGGCCAAGGCCCTCTTCGAGAACGACCGCATCAAGACCACCGAGACCCGCGCTAAGGCGCTGCGTTCGGTCGTCGATCCGATCATCACCTGGGCCAAGAAGGGCGACCTGCACTCTCGTCGTCTGGCCATCGCCAAGCTCGGCGATAAGCAGCTCGTTGCCGAGATCTTCGACAAGGCTGCCCAGGGCATGTGGCAGGACCGCAACGGCGGTTACACCCGCATCATGAAGCTCGGCAACCGTAAGGGCGACAACGCTCCTATCGTTATCATGGAGCTCGTCACCGAGCCTTGCACGCCTAAGGCCAAGAAGGCTGCTCCGGCCCCCAAGAAGGCCGCTGCTCCCAAGAAGGTCGAGGCCGTCGAGGAGGCTCCTGCTGAGGAGACCGCTGAGTAGACAATCCGTCTGCATAGGCTATATTCGAGGGGTACGTTCGCGTACCCCTCTTTTTTTGTCGCGATACCGTTGATTGTTTGTTGGGAGCGCCCATGACCGCGCCGTCTGATTTCAATTCGATTCCTGAGCTCGATGCCACGCTTGTATTCCGTGTTGCCTATGATGGCTCGTCCTATAGCGGATTTGCCGAGCAGCCGGGCCAGACGACCGTTGCGGGCGAGTTACGCCGCGCTATCGAGACGCTGCTGCGCCGCCCGATCGATCTGACGTGTGCGGGTCGTACCGATGCCGGCGTGCATGCGGTGGCCCAGTACATTAGCGTGCCCGTAACGGACGCTGAGCTTGCTCTGACGCGCCGTAGGTGCTGAGGCTATGGATGCCCTCCTGCCCAAAGATATTGCCATAAACGAGGTCTACAAGGCCCGTAGGGGCTTTTCTGCCCGCTTTGACGCGCGGTCCCGTACGTATACGTACCGTATTGCCGATCGCGATGCGCGCCCCGTGCTCTCGCGCGGTGCGGTGTGGTGGCATCGCTATCCCCTCGACGTCGATGCGATGGCGGCCGCCTGCCCTGCGCTTTTGGGCGAGCAGGACTTTAAGAGCTTTTGCAAGGTTGCCTCGGCCGTTGGCAAGCCCACGCATCGCTGCGTGATGCGTGCCGAATTTGGCCATGAGGTTGCGTTTGGCGAGGACATCCTGACGTTCACCATCGAGGGCAATGCGTTTCTGCATTCGATGGTCCGTACGATCGTGGGCACGCTTGTCGAGATTGGCATGCATCGCCGTGAACCCGAGTGGATGCGCGAGGTTATCGATGCTTGCGACCGTACCGCTGCGGGCCCCACGGCTCCTGCCTGCGGCCTTACGTTTATGGGCGTGGATTACGATCCCGCCGAGCTTGTCGTGCTCGACTAGGGGAGGGCTCGACGTGTCGTGCGTCGACACCTGTCATCTGTGGGCTGCGCGTGTGCAACATCTGTTCTTGGCGTGCAATGCAACCGGTGTCTCATTGCTTTTATTGCCGGGGTGTACCATGAACCACGGTTTGATTCATTACTGTCGAGAGGACGGATAATTTGGTTCGACGTGGCTCGCATCCGCGACTTTCGGTGATCCTTGTGGTAGAAGGTTCGCCCAGCTATGCGATGCGTGCGCTCGAGAGTATCCAGAACCAAGACCTCTACGATTTGCAGATTGTCGTTGTCTGTCGCGATACTGCGCCCGGTGTGCGCCATTCGCTTCAAGTTGCTGCCGACAGGGACATCCATATTGATTTGATTGACGTCGAGGACGCGACGCGCGGCGCGTGTCTTCGTGCCGGTTTTGCTGCCTCGCGCGGCTCTCAAATCATCGCCATGAACGCCGATGAGTGGTTTGCTCCGCAATCCCTTTCCAAGATGGTCGATATCGCGTGCGATACTGCGGCAGACATAGTGTTCCCCACGGTGTCGCTCGACCGCTATGATGCACATCGAGAGCGCCATTCGCGTGTCTTGGATGCTGCCTCTATTGTCATTGAAGACAAGTCTTCGATGGTGGCCGGGCTGCCTCAGTTGATTTTAGGCGGCTTGGTTGCTCAAGTCTCTGGCGTGATGTATAGCCGTCCGCTGTTTGAGGCATGCCTTTTGTGCGACAAGGCGTTTCGCACAGTTGGGTTTATGGCATGCGCGCTCTCGCAGGCGCAGCGCGTCTCCGGATGCGGCGACGCTTGTTTCCACGCGGTGGCGCCTAAGCTTACAGATGCCTTTGATCCCACCATGTATGCCAGGGTATCCGATGACACCCGAGCACTCGACGAGCTTGCGGACTCACTCTCGGAAGCAGATAGCGGTGGCCGGCTCAAGCTGGCAAGCCAAAAGTTCTACTTTGCCGGACTGGTCGCCTGCATCGAGAATTTGTGTCTGAGCCCGCATGGGGTGTCGTCAATCGAGCGTTCCGCCCGCATGCGTGATATGCTCGAGGCGCCTCGAACCCGTCAGATGGTCGCCGCGCTCAAGGATAACCATCGGGGGCTCGGTCTGTTGTTTGGGCCGATCGCTAGCGCCAAGCCCGCGCGTTGCGTGATGTGTACGCATCTGGCAGCTTTTCTTAACCGGACGGGCGCAAAAACCGCCTAAACGGCTCATTACGAAACAAACTTGCATAGAATTGTTTCGAAATGCGTTCTTATACACAAAAGCCTTCAAATAGCGTTAAACTATTCAATCACTGATTGATTGTCTCCGCCATCTTTTGGAGTGAGGGTTTGTATGGCTAAAAAACGCAATGGGCGCCAGGATGCCATTAGAGATATTGTGCGCAATAAGGACGTCCGCACGCAGCGTGTGCTGGTCGATGAGCTCCGTGCTATGGGCTTTGATTGCACGCAGGCGACTGTCTCTCGCGATATTGCCGATATGGGGCTGCGTAAGCTCCCTGAGGGCATCTATGTTCTGGCAGAGGACCTGCACCTGCAGCGCATGGTTTCCGAGCTCGTAACGGGCGTTCTGCGTACCGATAATCTGGTTATGATCAAGGCTCAGCCTGGCACGGCTTCCGGCATCGCCGCCGCCGTTGATGCGGCAGAGTTGCCCGATGTGCTTGGCTCGCTTGCCGGCAACGATACGATTTTGGTTATTGCCCAGACGGCCGAGGACGGCGAGCGTCTCGAGGCGCTGATCAATAAGCTGAGCAATTCTCGCAAGTAGGCGTGCGGGTCGTGCGCTCGGCACTGCGTGCGCTTACATAGTGGCTTGTAAGGGGTGTCGACGTTGGTCGGTATCCCCTTTTTTTGTTTGCTGGTATAACGACCGCCCAGTCGCTTCAAACTAAAAGGCCCCGAGCAGTTCAATAAGCTGCTCGGGGCCTTGTTGGCTTTAGTCGCGTACTTCTTAGCCGACCGTATCGTCAGGCGTGGGCGAGGGGTCGGGAGTGGGAGTGGGCGTAGGCGTAGGCGTGCCGCCATCGCCGCCGGTCGAACCACCAGTGGAGCCGCCCGTCGAGCCACCGGTCGTACCGGTGCCGCCGGTGGTGTCGCCGCCCGTGGTCTCGGTGGTCGTGGTCGTCGTGGTAGTCGTTGTGGTGGTTTCCTCTTCCTCTTCGTCCTTGTCCTTGTCGTCGTTCTCCGACTTCTTGGTGTTATTGGTGCCGTAGAACTTCCAGACGCTGTTGTTCTTGTAGGTGGGCGCCGTTCCGGTCGCAAACTCCTCGCGCTCGGTACCGGTCAGAACGGTGTTCATAAACCGCTTAAAGACAGGCAGGTTGGTGCTGTCGCCCAGCAGGTCCGTGCCGTACTTTTGGATGGGGATCTCGCCCGCGGAATAGCCGGTCCACAGGGCGCACGCCAGCTGCGGGGTATAGCCGCAGAACCACAGGTTGGTGGTGTTGTCGGTGGTGCCGTCTTGCCGGCATAGGCTGGTTGACACTCAGGCGCCGGCAGCACCCGTACCGCTGCCCTTCATGACGCCGGACAGAACATCGGTGACCGCGGCGGCCTCGCCCTCGGTAAGCACCTGTGAGGGATTGTCGGTGTGCTGGTACAGCACCGAACCGGTACGAGAATCAATCTCGGTGATGGCGATCGGCTGGCGATAGTAGCCGCCGTTGGCAAACGTCGCGTAGGCGGCGGCCATCTCGAGTGGCGAGATCGAGCCGGTGCCGAGCGTCATGACGGGAACGTCCTCGATGTTGTCCTTGGCGGGGTCGATGCCGAGCTTTTTGACGAGCGAGATGATCTTGCTGTTGCCGACGGCTTCCGCCACCTGGATGTAGCCGGTGTTGGAGGAGTATGCCGTCGCCTGCTTAAGCGTGATGCTGCCGTAGCTCTGGTTGGCGTAATTTTGGACCTCGGTCGTGGTGCCTTGCCTTGAGCGGCGAGTTGCAGTTGAGGGTGACGTTGGGGTTCATGCCGTTTTGGATGGCAGTTGCCAGCGTAAAGGCCTTAAAGGTGGAGCCGACGGGACGCTTGGCCGTGGCATGGTTTACGTGGTTCTCGTCGGCGTTGTAGTCGTAGCCGCCCACCATGCACTTGATGTAGCCGGTCTTGGGGTCGACGACGACCATGCCCATGTCCAGGCCGTCAAGCGAGAGCGTGTCGAGCTGCTCGCGGACGCATTCTCTGCCACCTGCTGCATCGTGGGGTCGATGGTGGTCTTGACGGTCAGGCCGCCCTTAAAGAGCACGTCGGTCGAGAACTCCTGCTCCAGCAGCTGCTTGACGTAGGAGACAAAGTAGGGCTGCGAGTATACGTCGACGCCGCTGCCCGAGATTTCGGTCACATTGAGGGTGATGGGCTCGGCCTGTGCGGCATCGTGCTCCTCCTGGGTGATGTGGCCCAGGCGCAGCATGTTGTCGAGAACCTTGTTGCGGCGAGACAGTGCCAGATCGGGATTGACCGTGGGGTCGTACTGCGAAGGCGAGTTGGGAAGGCCGATGAGTAGCGCGGCCTCGCTCAGGGTGAGGTCGGCGGCGCTCTTGGACAGATAGGTCTCGGCTGCGGCCTCGATGCCGTAGGCGCCGTGGCCGTAATAGATGGTGTTGAGGTACATCATGAGGATCTCGTCTTTGGAGTACATGTCCTCCATCTTGATGGCGATGTAGGCCTCGCGCACCTTACGCTCAATGGTCGAGTCGAATTGCTCCTCCTGCAGGATGGTGTTGCGCACAAGCTGCTGGGTGATCGTCGAGGCGCCTTCGTGCCCGCCGCCGAGGGTTGCCACCGCAGCACGCGCGATACCCCACAGGTCGATACCGCCGTGCTCGTAGAAGCGCTCGTCCTCGACGTCAACGGTGCCCTGCAGCACGTAGGGGGAGACCTCGTCCTTGGTGATAGACTTGCGGTTTTGCGTGTAGAAGCTCGCGATCTTGTTGCCGTTGCAGTCGACGATCTCGGTGGGCTCGCTCACCAGATACGCGTTGGCGTCGGTGTAGTCGGGCAGATCGGACAGCCAGCGGTTGACGTTGCCGACCATGCCGATGCCAAATGCCACGCCCGCAATCAGCAGAAAGCCCAAAAACGAGAGCAGGATTATGGGCAGAGCATGCGTCTTTGAACGGCTGCGTCCCTGTCGTTGGCGAGGACCCATATATTGACCTCCAGGTATGTCGTGCCGGACGGTGGATGTGCCGTCGGGGCAGGATGGACATAAGTTATTACACGATAAACCAAACGGGGCGCGCGAGGCCTCGTGTATGCTGGAAGACGGCATTTTTCAGAGTGAATGCATACCTTGGTAAGGAGTTTGCCGATGGCGATTCGGGCGATGGGGCCGAGCGGACAATACGAGACTGGATTGGATGCTGCCGGTGCGGCGCTGCCCGAGCTGCTGGCGCCGGCGGGCGGACTCGACCAGATGCTTGCGGCCATCGCCGCGGGTGCCGATGCCATCTATGCGGGGTTGGGCGGCTTTAACGCCCGTGTGAGCGCCCATGGCTTTACGGATGACGAGTTTGCGCGCGGCTGCGCCGTGGCGCATGCCCATGGCGTGCGTGTGTACGTAACGCTCAACGTGTTCGTGTTTGACGATGAGTTGTCCGACGCGGTGGCGTTGGGAGCTCATGCACTGGAGTTGGGCGCCGATGCTCTGATTGTCGCCGATGCCGGGTTGGCCTGCGCGCTGCGCGCGGCGATTCCCGGGGTCGAGATTCACCTGTCCACGCAGGCGGGCGCTCATAGCGAGAGCGCCGTGCGGCTTGCCGCCGATGAGCTTGGGGTCGAGCGCGTGACGACGGCACGCGAGCTGACGGTCGACGAGATTGCGGCGCTATGTGCACGGGCGTGCCCATCGAGGTATTCTGCACGGTGCGATTTGCATCGGCTATTCGGGGGCGTGCGAGTTCTCGGCCCTGCGGCGTGGGCGCTCGGCGATGCGCGGCGACTGCACGCAGCCGTGCCGTTTGGCGTACGACCTGGTGGACGAGGCTGGACAGAGCGTTGTCGCCGTCGAGGGAGATCGCCTGCTGTGCCCGCGCGACTATCTGGGTATTGCGCATCTGCCCGAGCTTGTAGATGTCGGCGTGGCGTCGCTCAAGATCGAGGGGCGCATGAAGAACCCCGATTACGTATTCAACGTGGTGCGGGTGTGGCGCCGGGCACTCGATATGCTGTGCGACGGCGCGTGGGATCCGGTGCCGTGGAAGAGCTTGAGCGCGAGCTGGGAAGGTCGTTTAACCGTGGGTTTACCGATGCGTACCTGCGAGGGCGTTCGGGTGCCGAGCTGATGAGCTTTGAGCGTGCGATTAACCAGGGCGTGCGCGTGGGGCGCTTGGTCGCTGTGGGCCACGAAGAGGTGACCGTTGAGCTCGACGCCGCCGTGGCGGCGGGTGACATGCTCGAGATCCGGTTTTATCCGGGTGTCGACGCGCGTCCCGATGTGCCCAAGCGCTGGCCGCAGGTGCCCTGCCCGGTGGATGCCGCAGCGGGGAAGCGCGTCGTCGTGCATTGCAAGCGTAAGGTGGACACGGGCTGCGAGGTGTACCTGATTCGCAGTGCCGGCGTGTTGGATCAGACGGCGGCAGTGTTGGAGCGCATGCGGGCCGAGGCGGATGCGATTGCGCCCGTTGCGCGTGCCGTTGAGGTGCTGCCCTTTGAGGGCGTTGCGGTGGATGGCGGTGCGTCGACGGAGTTGGTGGAGTGCGCGGTTCCCACTCGCATGGTTTTTGCTTGGCAGCTGATGGATGCGACCCGCGCGGAGAACTCGATTTGTCCGACGCCGTTGTGGTGCTTGACGAGGTGTGCCGCACGGGTGACGCTGACTGGACCCGCTCACTGATGCAGCGTGCCGGGCGCATCGTCTGCCGCAACCTGGGGCAGGTGGCGATCGCTCGCGAGCTGGGCGTGACGTTTGACGTGGCGGCGCCGGTGTTCTGCGCGAATCGGGCCACGCTTACCTGGCTGCGCGGATTCGGTGCGGGGCGGGTGTACTTGCCGGCCGAGTTGCTCGGCAATGATGCGGAGCGTATTGCCGAACTGGCTGCTGAACCCGGCGTCTTGGTCCGGTCGACGCGACCGTCCCGAGCTTATGGTGTGCGAGCACTGCCTGCTGACCGCCGAGGGCGTCTGCGCCACCGATGCGACGGGACAGGTCCGTTGCCGCGACTGCTTGCGTCGTCGGCAGGCACGCTATCTGGTCGAGCGTGACGGTACACGTCTGCCAGTTGCCATTGACGCATGCGGCAGGACGAGGATTTTCCTGTCGTAGGTGCCGCGTCGCGTCAGTTTGTTATCATAAGAGAGTTTATGGACTTCCAGCACCGCCGTTTTCGGCGAGGTGCTATAGCAAAAGGAGGATACCCAATGCTGTCTGTTGACGAGCAAATGCGTATCATCACCTCGGGCGCCGCGCAGATCGTTCCCGAGGCCGACCTTCGCAAGAAGCTTGAGAAGGGCGAGCCCCTCAACATCAAGCTCGGCGTCGACCCCACCAGCCCCGACCTGCACCTGGGCCACGCCGTGCCGCTGCGCAAGATGCGTCAGTTCCAGGACCTGGGCCACAACGTCACCCTCATCATCGGCAACGGTACCGCGTTGATTGGCGACCCTTCGGGCAAGAATTCCACCCGTCCGCAGCTTTCGCAGGAGCAGATCGAGGCCAACGCCGAGACCTATGTGAGCCAGGCCATGAAGATCCTGGATCCCGAGAAGACCACCATTGTGCACAACGGTGACTGGATCCTTTCGATGGACCTGGCCGGTCTGCTGCAGGTGTGCTCCAAGTTCACCGTCGCCCGCATTCTTGAGCGCGATGACTTTACCAAGCGCTACCAGTCTCAGACGCCGATCGCCCTGCACGAGTTCCTGTATCCCGTGATGCAGGCTTTCGACTCCGTGCAGATCAAGGCCGACGTGGAGATGGGCGGCACCGACCAGCTCTTCAACCTGCTCGCCGGCCGTGAGCTCATGGAGAAGATGGGCATGGAGCCGCAGATCGCGCTCACCATGCCGCTGCTCGAGGGCACTGACGGCGTGCGCAAGATGTCCAAGTCATACGGCAACTACATCGGCCTGACCGACGCTCCCAAGGACATGTTCGGCAAGACCATGTCCATCCCCGACGAGATGATCGGCAAGTACTATCGCCTGGCGAGCTCGCTCACCCCGGCCGAGGTCGACAAGATCGACGCCGCCCTGGCCGACGGCTCTGCCGATCCCTATGAGCTCAAGCGCGCTCTGGGCCGCGACCTGTGCGACACCTACCACGGCGCCGGCGCCGGCGACGAGGCTCAGGCCGAGTTCGACCGCGTATTCAAGGAGGGCCAGCTCGCCGACTTCCCCGAGAAGCACGTTGAGCTGACCGTCAACGACGAGGGCCAGATCTACCTCGCCGGCCTGCTCAAGGACCTGGGCCTTTCGGCGAGCGCCGGCCAGGCTCGTCGCGATATCGACGGCGGTGGCGTCAAGATCAACGGCAAGGCCGTGGCTCCCAAGAGCTATAACATCGATCCCAGCGCCCTCAAGCTGGGCGACACCCTCTCCGTAGGCAAGCGCAAGGGCTTTAAGTTGGTTTAGTTACGCGGTTTTGCCAAACCGCGTAACGGCTCGACGCTGCAAACCCGCCAGAGCGGCAATCTGCCTTTCAACTTCGGCGGCATGATCAAAAGATCAATGCCGCCTCGTTTCAAGGCACCTTGCTCGCTCTGGCGGGTTTTCGCTGACTTTGCCAAGACATCGGCGGTTCCATGGTTGGCATTTGGCGGCACTTTGAGGTACTCATTGGGGACATTACTCATTGGGGACAGACTTAAATGAGTGCCTGCAGAATGAGAGTGGATAATCTTCCGTTTTTGGCCTGTTTGTGGGCTCAAAGTGGGAGATTATCCACTCTCGTCATTTGCAAGGGGCGTATTGGTGACCCTCCGATTGGGCATACAATGGCTATTGGTTTGCTGCGGTGAAGGTCTGTCCGCTCCGCAGCTTTTTTCTACGGTTAAAGGAGTATGTATGTCCGTTGAGGTCATGAGTCTGTGATCGAGGCCGCCGAGGGGCGCGTGCCCGTCGACACGCTGTTTACCAATGCGCAGATTGTCGACGTGTATGGCCAGCGTGTGGCGCCCGGTAGCGTTGCCGTCAAGGACGGTGTAATCGTCGGCGTGCTCTACGATGTCGCGACGATGCCGCTGGCACCTACGAGGCAACTGAGGTCATCGACTGCCAGGTCGCTATCTCGCTCCCGGTTTTATTGACGGGCATCTGCATATCGAGTCTTCGAACATCCGTCCCGCCGAGTATGCTCGCATGGCCGCGACGCGCGGTACTACCACTGCCATTGCCGACAGCCACGAGATTGCCAATGTTGCCGGTCTCGACGGCTTGCGCTTTATGATCGAGGATGGCCGCCGCGCACCCATCTCCATCAAGTACATGATGCCTTCGTGCGTGCCCGCGCTGCCCGACGAGCAGGCCGGTGCCGTTATTTCGGCTGCCGATATGCAGGCGTTTTTTGCCGAGCATCCGGGCGATGTTTTTGGTCTGGGCGAAATGATGAACTTGCCGGGCGTCTTTATGGCCGATCCCGAGACCTGTGCTCGTATCGACGCTGCCAATCAGACGCCGTCCAAACAGGTTGACGGTCATGCCCCGCTCGTTGCCGGCAAGGACCTCAACGCCTATGCCGCGGCGGGTATTATCGCCGACCACGAGTCGACGATTCCCGAGGAGGCACTCGATAAACTGTCCCGCGGCATGTATGTGATGCTGCGTGAGGGCACGTGCAGCCACGACCTGGCCAATTTGTCCCCGATGCTGCTGGAGAATCCTGCCCGCGCCCGCCGCTGCTGCTTTGCGACCGACGACCGCGCTCCCTCCGATGCTCTTTCGACCGGCATGATCGACAATGCCTGCCGCGTGGCTATCGAGGCCGGTATCGACCCCGTGGTCGCCATCTCCATGGCGTCCCTTTCTACGGCTGAGGCATTTGGCCTGGACCACGGCTGCCGCGACCCGCACGAGCTCCGCGGCGCAATCGCCCCGGGCAAGCGCGCCGACCTGCTGTTGCTCGATGACCTGACGTTTGCCAAGGCTCCGCATCGTGTTTATGCCGCCGGCGCCTGGTGGCGCAGGATGGCACCTTTGTGGGCGAGGTCGCACCCGAGAGGGCCGAGGTTGCGGCCCTTGCCGATGAGCTGCGCGCCTCTGTTAAGCTGCCGAGCTTTCGCTCGACGTGTTTGACTATGCCTTTAAGCCGGGCGAGGCGGTTATTGATGTGATCCCGGGCATGGCTATCACGGGCATGGTCCGTCCCGAGACTGACGAGGACTTGCGTCGCATTATGCTGATTGAGCGCCATGGCCGCGGCGTGTCGCTGCAGGCCGAGGGCGTCGACGGCGATGGCCCCGCTGGCCTGGGTCTGGTCGGCAAGCATATCGGTCGCGGTTGGGTGCGCGGTTTCACCATTACCGGTGGTGCCATTGCCTCCACGATCGGCCACGACTCGCACAACGTGTGCGTGGTGGGCGACAATGCCGCCGATATGATGGCTGCCGTTGAGGCCGTGGGCCAGGGTGGTCACGTGCTGGTGCGCAACGGCGAGGTCGTGGCGCGCATTCCGCTGGCGCTCGGTGGCCTGATGAGCGAAGGCACGGCCGAGGACGTTGCCGCGCAGCACGACGACTTTATGGTCAAGGCGCGCGCCATGGGTATTGAGCCGCCGCTCGACCCCATCATGGGCATCATCTTCCTGCCCCTGCCGGTCATCCCGACGCTCCGCATCCGCCCCGAGGCATGTTCGACGTTACAACCTTCACCTACGCCGACTAGTCATCGGGGACGTTCTTAAACGACTAGCCGTCGGGGTGGCGTGTCGCCTGACGCCGCGACCGTAGGACCTCTGGCATGTGCGAGCTATTTGCCAGGTCCTTGTAACGTTTACGCCCGCGGAGTCTTATTTGAGCTCCCTTTGGGTACGTTGGAATCGGATACACGTTCGATTCCAACAAGCCCGAAGGGAGCTTTTCTATGTTTAAACTGATTGCATCCGATATGGACGGCACACTGCTTGACGAAAACGGCCAGGTGCCTCCCGAGACCTACGAACTGATTCTGGCGCTACACGAGCATGGCGTGCATTTCGCCGCATCGTCAGGTCGTCGCTACGATCGCCTGTGCGAGTTCTTTGCGCCCGTTCGCGACAAGATGGACTTTGTCGCCGCTAACGGCGCCCAGGTCTACGCCGACGGTAAGATGGTAGACCGTGAGGTGTATTCCCACCTGGCGATTCGAAGGCTCGCCCAAGCCGTCAGGACGTTTCCCAATCTGCATCTTGCGCTCTTTGACCGAACCAAGTCCTTCCTGCTCGATGACGAGTGCAAGTTCGTGCGTGAGGTCGATAAGGACCTTCCCAATGCCGAGCGCATTTGGGAGCTGCCCGATCCCAGCGTAAATATCATCAAAGCGAGTATCTTTTGTGACGACAGTGCGGTCATGGACAGCGCGTACGTGCTACAGCGCGAACTTGGTCAGCTCTTTACTTTTGCGCCTTCGGGCAACGCGTGGATCGATGCCATGCAGCCTGGTGTGTCGAAGGCCTCGGGTATCGCGCAGCTCGCGGAGCATTACGGCATTGGACGCGACGAGGTCATGGCGTTTGGCGACTCGATGAACGACTACGAGATCATTCGCTTTGTCGGTACGGGCTGCGCGATGGAAAACGCGCGCCCCGCGCTCAAGGCGGTGGCCGATCGCGTCGTAGGCTGCAACCGCGACCACGCCGTTCAGCATGAGCTCCGTTGCGTGCTGGAGAGTCTCTCCTAATCCGGCAGATGGGGACGTTCCTTTTCTGCCGACAGTGGGGGACAGTCCTTGCAGCTTTTTGCGAAGAGTGTCCCCAACGACTAGTCGTTTAAGAACGTCCCCAATGACTAGGCGAGGGCGTCCATGATGGTGCGGGCGACGCCGTCGTGGTCGTTGTCGTATTCGGTGATGGCGTCGGCGGCCTCGCGATCTTCGGGCTCGGCGTTGATCATGGCCATGCCATGGCCCGCTGCCTGCAGCATGGGGATGTCGTTGATGTTGTCACCGAACGCCCAGGCGTCGGCGAGACGCTCGCCAGGTGCTCGCATAGCCACGTGAGGGCCGTTCCCTTGGTGGCGCCCTCGCCCATGACCTCGATATTCATGGCGTACGAACGCGTGACCTCAATGCCTCCGAGCGTGTCGAGCTCCGCCGCGATGGCGTCGCGATCGGCCGGGTCGTGCCAGTACATGGCGATGCGTTCGAGCGTCTCGACCTCGTCGATCTTGCTGTCGATATCCATGTCGATCGGTGTTCGTGTGCGCTTGAGCGAAGCTGCGATGTGGGGGTCGCCGCCGCAGAACTCATCCAGGCGCGTGTAGAGCGAGCGGGGGAGGAAGCACTGCCCGTCCGCGAAGATATCGAAGGTCACATCGTGGCCGGCGGCGATGCGGCGGATGCGATGGGCAATGCCGCAATCGAGCGGTCGGCTCAAGATGCGCGTGGCGCGCGAGGCGTCGGTGGCACATCGTCGTCGAGCTGCCAGACGCTGGCGCCATTGGCGCAGACGGCATAGTGCACGGCGGGATGGGCGAGGATGGGCTCAAAGATGCCCGACAGCGGACGTCCCGTGCAGGGCACAAATTCAATCCTGCGTCGAGCGAGCTCGTCGAGCATCGCCCAGGTGGCATCGCTCATCTGCTTATCGCTCGTCAACAGCGTTCCATCCATATCGGAAAACACAATCATTTGATGCAGCCCTTTCTGCTGGCATAAAAAGCGTGGCCGAGGGCGGTGATGCCCTGGCCACGCTCGGGTTCTATAACGGTCCGCGTCCTAGCGGTCGGCGAGCGGCTTGTATTCCAGCGGCTCGATCACCGGACGGTATGCCGGGCGGATGATGCGATGCGCGCAGAAGAGCTCTTCCATGCGATGTGCCGACCAGCCGGCCATGCGGGCGACGGCGAAAAGCGGCGTAAAAAGCGTCTCGGGCACGCCGAGCATCTTGTAGATAAAGCCTGTGTACAGGTCGATGTTGGCGCAGATAGGCTTGGTCATGCCGTGGTCGCGCATCACCTGCGGTGCCAGGCGCTCGATGCGCTCGATGAGTGCGAACTCTTCGCCCAAGTCCTTCTTGGCTGCCAGTGAGCGCGCGTAACGGCGGCAGACCTCGGCGCGCGGGTCGCTGAGCGTGTAGACGGCGTGGCCCATGCCGTAGATGAGGCCCGTGCCGTCGAAGGCCTGCTTGTCGAGGATCTTGCCAGGTAGGCCGCGACCTCGTCCTCGTCCTCCCAGTTGGAGACATGCGCGCGGATGTCCTCGTGCATAGACACGACCTTGGCATTGGCGCCGCGTGGCGCGGGCCCTTGAGCGAGCCGATAGCCGCGGCGTAGGCGGAATACGGTCGGTGGCCGAAGACGACAGCACGCGGCAAGCGAAGGTGGAGTTGTTGCCGCCGCCGTGCTCGGCATGCAGCATGAGCATAACGTCGAGCAGCATCGCCTCATCGCGGGTGAACGCCATGCCGCCGCGCAGGACCTGTAGGATGGTCTCGGCGGTGGAGAGACCGGGCGTGGGGTGCGGCACGTGAACCTCGGAGCCGCGAAGCTTGGCGATCGAGGCCATGTGTGCGAAGGCGGCGATGCGCGGGAGACGTGCGAGCATGGAAATGGCGACGTCGATTTCGTGCTCGGGCGTGATCACGTCTGGTTCGGCATCGAAGGCGTAGAGCAGCAGCACGGCGCGCTGGAGCACGTTCATGATGCTCGACGACACCGTGGTCATGGGGAACTCTTTGACGTACTCGTCGCTCAGATGTCTAAAGGCACCTAGGCGCTCGCAGAAGCCGTCGAGCTCTTCCTTGTTGGGCAGCGAACCCGTGATAAGCAGATAGGCGACTTCTTCGTAGCCGTAGCGATTCTCGGCCTGGGCATTGTTGACAGATCCTCGATGCTGTAGCCGCGAAGCGTGAGCTTGCCTGATCGGGCACGACCTTTCCGTCGACCTTGTTGTAGCCGTGCACATCCGAGATACGAGTGAGGCCCGCGACCACGCCCGAGCCGTCGGCATTGCGCAGGCCGCGCTTGACATTGTGCTCGACAAACAGGTCCTCGTCATAAGGGTCGGTCGGCAGGCCGTGGTAGAGGCTTTCGCTCTCAGACGAAATCTGGCGGCTTGCTTCGTAATCCAGAACCAGTCGGCTCAAGTGGTCATCGAAGCGGTAATAGTTTTTCTTGGCGTCGTAGGCCATGCGCGCTCCTCTCCGGTCCGCTTTGGGGCCGCGCGCTTGGACGATATGACGTCAAGCTGCCCCGAGCGGCTTGTTCGCTACAGGCGGTACATAAAGTTAAAGACGTCCTCGCGCTGGATGGACACGTTGACGCCCGAAAGCTCGCCGGCCTCGGCCAGCGCCTTCTGCAGCTCGGCGAAGTCGAGCTTGGACTCGGCGGTGTCGGCCAGCATGGTCATGGTGAAGATGTCCTCGATAATGGACTGCGTAATGTCGCGGATGTCGACGTTGGCCTCGCCCAGAACACGGGTGACGCCGGCGACGATACCGGGGCGGTTCTTGCCAAGGACGGTGATGACGATGCGGGAGGACGAGATCTCGGCCATGGGAAACCCTTTCGCGTGGTTGCGGCGCGCGCGGGGCGCTCCGCTACGGTACAGTGTTCATCATTGTACCTGTCTGGCGCAAAAAAGGCGCGCTCGCTGCGGCGTTACATGCCTGCAACATGAGCGTAAGGGGGAAGGCCGTACGGGGAAGAGCCGTCTGGCGCGTGTCCGGCTCGTGTTGGGTTGATTTCCGATCTCAGCCGAACACATTGAGCGGACAGGCCGTTCCCGCAGTCAGCCGAACGCTCCGACGGCTGATTCCGAACTGGAAACGGAGGGCATCCCCGCCCTTCGGTAGGGGATACCGCTCCGCGGCGCATGCCGCGGGCGGCGCCCCTATCGGACCACCGTGACCTCAGTTGGGATGGGCCCAGCACTGCCGCGTACTCGGTGAGCTAGAGCCAACTGTTCGTCTTCACGTCGCGTATGGCGATATTTCGGTCGTCCGGCTCGGTGATGCCGTAGCCGAACGCCTGGAGCGTCTCGATGGACTCCTGGATCCTCTGTTGGAACATGGGACCCGGATCGACCCTCGGCCCGAGGTGCCCGCGCCAAAGGCACGGCGTGGCGCGCAGCATGTTATGGATTTTGGAGATGGGCTCGATGTCGGAGTAGACGTTGAGCGTCGCCATGGCGTCCTTGTGGCCGAGGATCGATTGGAGCGCCTTGATATCGCCGCCTTGGCGGATCCACTGCGTTGCGAACGTGTGGCGAAGGCCGTGGAACGTGATCAGCTCGTCGTTGGTGCCCATGAGGCCGTTGGTCTCCGAGAACGTCTTGAACGCCCTGCGGATATAGCTTGTCGTCGCGAAGGTCGCGCCCGGCTCCGACAGGATGTAGCAGTCCCCGATCTCGACCGCCCCGGTAAGGCCGCGCAAGCGCAGCTTTCCGCAGTCGATCTCGTGGGTCTCCTTCAGGAAGGGGAGTAGGCCGACCGGGTCGATGGGGATACCCCTGGCGTCATGGGTCTTGGTGTCCTTGATGAACGAACCCATTCCCTTCGCGTACGCCACCGAGTGTCTGATCGAGATCAGGCCCGTCTCGAAATCCACATCGCACCACCGAAGGCCGCAGACCTCGCCGATTCGCATCCCCGTGTGCAGGGCGAGTACGACCGCCCTCTAATCCTCGGCGGACCAATCGAGTCCGAACTCCTTTCGGGCATCCTCTTCGCTCATGACTTCGAGAAGGTCTCCGGGTTGGCAACGAAGGGCGAGGCATAGCTGCTCGAGTGTGTTGAAGCGAATGCCGCGAATATGCCCTTTTTTAATACGGGACAGGTTCACGGGCGTGGTTCCAATCCTTTCGGCAAGTTCGTTCGAGGAAATCTTTCGCTCGGCCATGATCTTGTCGAGGCGAACAATTACGGGCATGGCGTTTCCTTACGCAATCTCGTCGGAGTCGAGGTACAGCTCTCGGGCGTACAAGAAGAGCTGGGAAAGCATGAACAGGACGATGCCGAGAACCAGAGAGGTCCAATCGAATGATGAAGCGATCTCTTGGGCGCCGACGGCCCCCTCGCCGCCAAACATCGAAACGGAGGTTTTGAGTGAGCCGGCGTAGAGGCTGGTGGCAGCTTGAACAACGAAGAGAATGCCGAGCACCTTCAAGCATGTCGCAGACCCTTTCTTGAAGGGGTCTGCGCTCTTGATCGTCCACACGAGAACGGCGCTGAGGATGGTCGTAGCGATACCGATGACGGCAAGGACCAATGTCGAGATCGCAAGGGCTGGATACGCGGGGGAGTCTGCAATTACAGGGTTGTCGAGCACTTCGATTGCTGGCTTTAAGGAGAACGCCACTTGTGCGATGGCGGTGGCGCAAAGGGTCGCAGAGGCTATCGCACATGCGATGCGGAAGGAATGAAGCCGGGGAGTGCGATTGTCGGAACTCATAATAACCTCCGAAGAATTTAAAAAACTCAGGTTACTTTTTAACAGTTTATGTTAAATTGACTTTGCCGGCAAGTAATCACAGCGTGCTGCAACCGAAACCCCTCTAGATTGGAGAGGATTATGTTCAGTACTGTTAAGTCGTGTAAGCTCTTGGTTTTCCTCGGCCTCGCTCTTTGTCTGTTGCTGCCGGGAGCCCCCGCTTTTGCGGATACCCCGATGCCTCCTTCCCAGGAGAGCAGCCAGTGTGCCCTCGTTGAGCCCCTCGGGTATACGGACGACGTCGTCGATACCTACTGGAGCTACAGCTGTCCTCGCGGCGTAAGCGGGCACAGCATCTCGATGTTCAACATCTCTTACAAGACGATCTCCTACCGAAATGGCTATCGCCGATCCGCGCATCATAGGGAATCCCGCCTCGCTGCAATGTGCTCCTGTGGTGTTCTTGGCACAACTGATAAATGGCAATTTGTCTATAGCACCTACTAGATGCGAGGAAGGGCCGAGCATTTTGTTCGGCCCCTCTGTTCCGACTGGATGAGGTTAAGGTTGGCGATGAATATGCTCAAAATCTCGAAGGCGATCTTTAGGTCGCTTCTCTCCTCCAGGTCGCTCTGTGTTGTCGTTGTTGCGTTGATGGTTCTTTGTGCTCTGCCCGTCTTCAGGAGCGCGGCTGGCATCGACGGACGGGTCGAATACCTCGAGTCGGGAATAACCCGTGTTGAGCAGGAATTGTCAGCATCCTATGCGGATGCGCTTGTGAATGCGGGGGAGGACGGTGTCTATACCTCTTCATCAAGCATGCCCGCGCTTCTGTACCTCTTGCCGCGGGACGTCTTATCTTGGCACCGCTCTCTCCCCTACTTCCGTTTCTGCAGATATCGGATGGAGAGTACACCTATTATGACGGATCGAAGGAGTACTTGCTATGGGTCGCAACGGCCGTTGCCGTCTCGTTCCTTGCCGCGCGTCTTAACAAACGTGAAAAGCTCATCATCCAGGCACCGATGGGCGAGCTGGGTAGACTTGTTGCATCGAGCGTATGGGCGAGTGTTTTTGCACTGCTTGCCGTCCTCGCCATCAATCTTCCAGGGATAATCGCCGCGCTTGTGAAGAATGGCCCGGGCTCGCCGTTCTATCCGATAGGCTACATTCAATATGCGACTCCGGTTATCAAACCGGCTTGGCTGGTGTTCGCGCAGACGGCCATCTTGCAATTCTTGGTGGCAGCGTTCATCTCGCTTGTCGTTCACCTTGCCGTGAAGATTGCCAATAACCCTACGCTTGGAATCGTGTTCGTATGTGCCCTGATGGGGGTGACGATGGTTCCCGGGTATTACGGAAGATCCATCGCTTTACGTGAGTTCGCCCTGTTGAATCCCCTTACGTATGCGAACACTGAGTTGACCGTCGGCGCCTATAGCCCGTACCCGACAACGCAGATAGTGAATCTGCCTGGACTTTGCTTCGAGCGTGGCGCGATTGCCCTCGTATGCGCAATCGGGATCGAGGTGCTGGCAATTAGCCTGCTTTGCGTTGCTGGAAAGAGCGGCTGCGCGTGCCCGATATCCCCGATTTGTCTTGAGAGAGGTTCCTTCACTGCATCGAGAACGGCAACTCGTTCGAGCGCTTGTGCCTCCGCCGTTGCATACGTAAGAACGATGGGGAAACTGCTCCTGCGTTCTCCTACCCTCGCCGTATGCGCGATTGCAATGTCGACGACGATGCTGGCCCCGGCTCTGGTCGAGATGTTTCCTGACGCTGATAACGTTTCCGCTGTTCGGTATAGGGATGGGGAGCTCCGTTCAATAGATCGGTATCTAGAGCAGAACGCTGCGAATATGGACGTCGAGGGCAAAGCGGCCCTGGAAGACATGCGGGATGCTCTTTCGGGTTTTGTGTACGCGCCTATGCCTGCGGAGGGGTTTCGAAGCCTTGCGACGTACGAGCGCGCTCGAGGTGAGCTGGGCGCGGCAGATGCGACTCTCCTGCAATCGATCGGAATCGAGCCGGAGACTCCTTCTCGTGCGGAGGCGCGCGCCCTTCTGCTTGAGTCGATCGCGAGCTTGCCGGACCCCAAGGTTTACGAGTTAAGTACGAAGATGCCCCCATTAATCCTCCTTTCGTATCTCCAGGCAGCGCTTCCCTCCTTATTTTTGCTGTTGCCCGTGGTTGTCACATCGCTCGCGTGCACCCACCTGCAGTGTCGTTCCCTTCTGGTTCTCCAGATCCCCGCAACAGCGCATGTGCGTTTTCTGACGGCTGTTGCGCTGGCTCTCCTGCTTGGCTTGGTGCTGCTTTTGGTGTCGATGGTTCCCGCTGTCGTTGTGTCCGTGATTAAGAACGGTGCGGGTGGATCGGAGTATCCCGTCGCTCTCATTCGGGCGGGAGCTTCGACAACGTCCATGGTGGGGGAGGCGGTGTTGTGCAGTATTCCGTTGCTGGTCATGGCATACGGCGTGATTTCCGTCGTCGCTGCGTTGACAGCAGCGATTAGCCGCAACCCCGTTGTCACCGGAATGGTTTGCGCGGTTCTCTTGGTGTTGGGTTCGTTGAGCGCTCATGTTGAAAGCGTGGGCATGGGCGTCGCGCTGCTGGCTCCATTCGCCTCGTTTGATCCCGCTTCCCAGGTGGGGACGATTGGGTTCCTTGGGCGAGGGACGAACGCGATGCCTTTTGGAGAGGTCGTCGGCGCATCGGGCGCTCTGCTGGTGGTCTTGGGCGCCGTATCTCCGTTGATGGTGCGCCTGAGTGTTCCAAAGATCGAAAGGGGATGATCTCGATGATTGACCTTCAAACGCTGACGATCTCTTATGGAAAGAAGGTGCTCGTAGATTCGGTGAACGCTGAGTTTGCCCCGGGTACGGTCTACGGTCTCGTCGCTCCGAACGGGCATGGAAAGACGACGTTGCTGCGTGCGATGGCAGGTTTGCCGGGTCCTCGCGTGGACGGGAGCATCGTTCTGGATGAGGTGCAGGGTACGGGTGCGAGAGAGGTCCGTTCTATGATCTTCTATGCACCTGGTGAGGGGACGCTGCTGTATCCCGGATTGCGTGCGGAAGATCACCTCAAGATGGTTTGCGATATGTGGCCGCATGCTCGCGATATCGAAGAGATAGTGGAACAAACGCAGATAGGCGAGTTCGCGAAGATGAGGATCCGCACTCTGAGCCAGGGCATGAAGCAGCAGCTTACCCTGGCGATTGCGTATGCGACGGGCGCGCGGTACCTTCTATTAGATGAGCCCATGAACGCGCTCGACCCCAGCAGGGTGGGCTTGCATTCCGAGATTCTCAGGAAGCTGGCCGATTCTGGTACGTGCATCATCATGTCATCCCACATCTTGGATTCGGTCGATAGGCTGTGCGATGAGATTCTGTTTTTGAAGGATGGGAGGCTCATTAGAAGCATTCCGCAAGATGATGCTGCGCCGAAGTCTCCTGGATCCCATTTCGCAAAGCCTGCCGGACGCGCCGAGGGTGCGCTAAGCACGTATCGGCGACTCTACGAAAAGGGCGGGTAGAAATGCAAGTTAAAAATCTATGTGGCCAATGTGATACCGTTGAACCCGCGTATCGATACCGTTCAGCCATTCGCCTCGCCCCCATCTTACGCATCTTCATCCGGTCTGTTACTTTTAATCTAACAATTCTTTGAGGAACGTAGGTGCTTCCAAATGTACTGTCGACTTCTTCTCAAACTAATCCTAAGAGACAAGGCCGTATGGATCTCTACGCTCGTTCTCGCTGTAGCCTTCTCCATCCCCATTGCGTTCAATTCACCCATCTACGGCCCTTCTTTATGAAGCAGGGCATGCAGAGCTTTGTCGACGCATTCAATACGCGCGCACCCCAGGCCAGCGGCATAGACCTATCGCCAGAGCAGCAAGCTGACGCGGAGCTTGCAAGATACGCGAACGCCGCCCTCGCCGCTCAAACCGATGCCGCCTTTCTCGATTCTGCCGAGAGCTACTACGCGCTCATGGACGAAGGCTTCCAATCCGGGTCCATCGTGGGAGACCAAGAGACCAATGACGCAGACCTCGCGTATTGCCGCGCTCTGAGCAGCTCCGGCATCACGGATATCCCGGCCTCCGCAAACGACCTGCCATTCCTTTCCTTCCTGCCTTACGCCATTGCCACGGCGCCGTCTTTCCTTCCCTTCATCCCCTTCCTTCTCTCGTCGATACTCGTGCTCGGCGCCACAAGGCCCGGGACCCTGGCGGCGAAGGCGCCCGCGCCCAAATTCCGGCGCCTTATCCAGATCGTGTTTTCGATAATCGGCGCGGGGACCGCGATGCTCCTCGCCGGCCTCGCACCCGGGGGCATTTGCGCTTGGCCCTAAACGGATTCGGGCAAATTGGGTACCGATCGCCTTCTTCCATGACGGCGCGCTTGCCACCACGACCGCGGGAGACGTCTTCACGACCCTGCTTCTCGCGCTGCTTGCGGGCGGAACCTTGATATCCGTTTGCTCCGTCGTCCTATCGACCGCAACGAGGCGCGTCCTCGCAGGCCCCCTTGCCTCCGCGCTGCTTGTCGCGGCCCCGGCATTCCCGTTATTGTCCGATTCGGCGCTGGAGCATAATGCCGTGCTCGGGCTTCTGCCGCTGGCCGTGTTCTCGCCTATCGAGGCAACGGGTTACGTGGGATGCTTCCCGACGGAATTCATTGGCTCCGGTTCAGGCAGAGCATCGATGCTTGCCGTGGCCTGATATACGTCGCGGTCCTTTTTGCGGTCGGCGCCGTTGCGACACGTTCCCCCAAACAGCCTGGACCCGCGAAAAAGCACCATGGGCTCGAGCTTCTGGACGCGAGCGTGGGATACGGAAGCACGACGATACTTTCAATCGGGTCGCTTTTCCTGAGCCCGGGAACGGCGGCGGGCCTCGTTGCCCCCAACGGCTCGGGGAAAACCACCCTTCTTGAAGCGCTGTCGGGCCAATTTCCCACCCGCATCCGCTCGGGAAGCCTGGCGGCAGACGGAATCAGCCAACGTCGATCAGCCGAATTCGCAGAACTCGTCTACCTGAGCTCTTCGGGCGGCGCGGATCTCTACCCCACGCTATCGGCCCGCGAGCACCTTGCTTTCGTTAGGGAGGCGTGGAAATCGGCCGCCGACATCGACTCGCTCTGCAACTCCCTCGGAATCTCCCCATATCTCGACAAGCCGACCCGTAAACTCTCGACAGGAATGAAGCAGCAGGTAAAGCTTGCCATGGCGATAGCGACCGATTGCCCGTACCTCATCCTCGATGAACCGCTGAACGGCCTCGATCCGGGAAAACGGAAAACCTCCTGCGACGCGATGCGCAGCGAAGTGGCGCGGGGACGCAGCGTGCTCATTTCAAGCCATCTACTCGACGACCTGGCAGACCTCACCAACTCGTTCTACTTCATCGAAGCCGGCACGCTCGTGGAAAAGATCAAGTCGTCCTCGCAGACGCTCAAGCAGGAATACCTCGATACATACGAAGGAGGTGAATGTGGGGGAGTGTTCGGATGAAGTTGATATTTAAGGTCCAGCTCGTGTTGTGCCGAAAAGACCGTGAACCTTTTGTGGGACGCTCGGCGCCGTGGTACCATAGCCGAGTTTGTTGTCTTGGTCGGAAACCAAGACGCCTTATGCGCTGATCGGTAACCAGCGCCTGACCAATAAGGAGTCCTACCATGAAGCAGGGTATCCATCCCCAGTATGTCGAGTGCACGGTGACGTGCTCCTGCGGCAACACCTTCAAGACGCACGCTACCGTGTCCGAGATGAAGGTCGAGCTTTGCAACGAGTGCCACCCGTTCTACACCGGCCAGCAGAAGTTCGTCGACACCGGTGGACGCGTCCAGCGCTTCGCCGACAAGTTCGGTGGCGCCGCTGCCGCCCAGCTCAAGAAGGCTGAGGAGGCCAAGCTGCCAAGGCCGCCAAGGCTGCTGAGCCGAGGCTGCTCGCAAGGCCGCCGCTGAGGCTAAGGCTGCCGAGAAGGCTAAGCGTGCCGCTAAGTTTGCCGAGGAGGCTGCCAAGCAGGCCGCCGAGCTCCTGCAGAGGCTCCCGTCGAGGAGGCCGCTGCCGAGGCCGAGACCACCGAGGCTGCTGAGTAAATAGCTCGCCGCGGAATCGCTCGCATTCATGGCATAAGGGCCGTGCATCCGTTCGGGTGCGCGGCCCTTTTCTTTTATTGGTGCAAGCTAGCTCGTCCCCATTGCACCAGATTGGTGCGGAGGGGACAGGTTGGTTTGCACCAAATGGCAGAGAGACGGCGTTTTCCCAGATAAAAGCTGCCAAAATAAACCAGTCCCTTTTTGGCAGGTTGGTCGTAGTTATTACGTGGCGGTTGAGGTCGACCGCATAGGGTGCGTCCTGTTTGGCTAAAGTACAACTATCTGTGTTTAACTCGCTCGGAGCTGCATGGCACGGGCGATGGCCAAAAAGGAAACAACATGGGATTCATGTCAAAGCTGCTGTCCTTTGGATCCGATAAGGACCTTAAGCGCTACTACAAGATCGTCGACCAGATCAACGGTCTTGAGCCCCAGTTTGAGAAGATGACCGAGGAGGAGCTCCGCGCCCAGACCGATAAGTTCCGTGAGCGCTACGCCAACGGCGAGTCGCTCGACGATATGCTCCCCGAGCCTTTGCCACCGTGCGTGAGGCTTCCAAGCGCACCATGGGTATGCGCCACTTTGACGTGCAGCTCATTGGCGCCATGGCACTGCACGAGGGCCACATCGCCGAGATGAAGACCGGCGAAGGTAAGACCCTCGTCTCCACGTTGGCTGGCTATCTCAACGCTATTGCCGGCAAGGGCGTGCACGTCGTTACTGTCAATGATTACCTTGCCAAGCGCGACTCCGAGTGGATGGGCCGCATCTATAAGTACCTGGGCATGACCGTCGGTCTGCTCCAGAACAACATGCCGCTCGAGCTCAAGCGCCCGGCTACCAGGCCGACGTCACCTACGGCACCAACTCCGAGTTCGGTTTCGATTACCTGCGCGACAACATGGTTACCCGTCCCGAGCAGCGCGTGCAGCGCGGCCACAACTACGCCATCGTCGACGAGGTTGACTCCATCCTGATCGATGAGGCTCGCACCCCGCTGATCATCTCGGGCGCTGGCACCAAGTCCGCCAGTACCTACAAGGACTTCGCGCGTGCCGTGCGTGGCCTTGAGCGCGGCGAGGACGTGTCGCACGACATGCTTACCGCCACCGAGGACGTTGAACCCACGGGCGACTACGTCATGGACGAGGCCAAGCACACCATCGCTGCCACCGAGCGCGGTCTTAAGAAGATCGAGCGCCGCCTGGGTATCGATGACATCTATGCCGATCTCTCCGGCCAGCTGGTCAACCACCTGCAGCAGGCGCTGAAGGCCCAGTACATGTTCCACCGCGACAAGCAGTATGTGGTCACCAACGGCGAGGTCAAGATCGTCGACGAGTTCACCGGCCGCATTATGGAAGGCCGCCGTTACTCCGAGGGCCTGCACCAGGCCATCGAGGCCAAAGAGGGCGTGCTCGTGCGCGAGGAGAACCAGACGCTGGCGACCATCACCCTGCAGAACTACTTCCGCCTGTATGACAAGCTCTCCGGTATGACCGGTACGGCACTCACCGAGGACGCCGAGTTCCGCGAGATCTACAAGCTGCCCGTCGAGGTCATCCCCTCCAACAAGCCCGTGCAGCGCGTGGACCACGAGGACCTGGTCTACCGCACCATTCAGGCTAAGTACAACGCCGTTGCCGACGACGTTGAGCGTCGTCACGCTAAGGGCCAGCCGGTCCTGGTGGGTACCGTCTCCATCGAGAGCTCCGAGAAGCTGTCCGCCGCCCTCACGAAGCGCGGTATCGCGCACGAGGTCCTCAACGCCAAGCACCACGAGCGCGAGGCCCATATCGTTGCCAGGCTGGTCGCTATGGCGCCGTGACCATCGCTACCAACATGGCCGGCCGCGGTACCGACATCTTGCTGGGCGGTAACCCCGACGAGCTGGTGCGCGAGCGCCTGGAGTACGAGGGCCTGACCATGGAGGACGTAACGCCCGAGCAGCTTGAGCAGTTTAACGCCGAGGCCAAGGAGACTTGCAAGGCCGAGCGCGAGCGCGTTCTTGCCGCCGGCGGCCTGACCGTTATCGGCACCGAGCGCCATGAGTCCCGCCGTATCGACAACCAGCTGCGCGGCCGTTCCGGCCGTCAGGGCGATCCGGGCGAGACCCAGTTCTACCTGTCGCTCGAGGACGATCTGATGCGTCTGTTTGGCGGCGACAAGATGGACCGCGTCTCCAAGATGATGGTCACGGCTGACATGGGCGACGATATGCCCATCCAGCACAAGATCATCTCCAAGGCTGTCGAGAGCGCCCAGCACAAGGTCGAGAGCATCAACTTCTCCATGCGTAAGAGCGTTCTTGAGTACGACGACGTCATGAACAAGCAGCGCCAGGTCATCTACGCCGAGCGCAATAAGATTCTGGACGGCAAGGATCTGACCGACCACATCACCGAGGTCATGCACGATACCGTGTACCGCTGCGTGCAGGAGTTCTGCACCAAGGACAGTCACGATGGCGAGCGCGACCTGGAGGGCCTGCGCAAGTGGGTTGTAGAGCTCACCGGCCACATCGATACGCCGAAGTTCCCCGACGAGGATTATGAGGCTCTGGCTGCCGATGTCCTGGCTTACGTAGAGAAGTGCTACAACATGAAGGCCGAGCGCTTGGGCGAGGACCTGATGCGCGAGCTCAACACCCAGGTCATGCTGCGCGTCATCGATACCCGCTGGATGAACTACCTGCAGGAGATGGACTACCTCAAGACCGGCATCGGCCTGCGCGGCTTTGGCCAGCGCGACCCGCTGGTCGAGTACAAGACCGAGGCCTACGGCGCGTTCCGGATACTCGTCGACACCATGTACGAGGATTACCTGCGCACGGTTCTGCGCATCGAGATCAAGGCTGCCCCGCGTGCCGTGGAGCACAAGGAGGAGCCCGCGCTCGAGGGTGCGCACTTCTCCGGTCCTGCCGAGGTCGATGGTGACAACGGCGACTCGGTGCTGCGCAAGCAGGCGCAGGTGCAGGCCCGCACGGCTGTCCAGGGTGGTCCGGCTGCCGTCAACAACGGTGGCAAGGTGACCACCTATCGCAAGTCCGAGAGCGACGATCCGTACGTCAACGTGGGCCGCAACGACCCGTGCCCCTGCGGTAGCGGCAAGAAGTTTAAGTACTGCCACGGCAGGAATCGTTAATGGCTGAGGCTTTAGAGGTAACGCCCGCCGAGCTGGACGCGTTTGCGGACCGGCTCGGTGAGGTTGAGTCGTACCTCCATTTGGACGAGAAGCGCACCCGCGTAACGGAGCTCGAGGCCAAAAGCGTGGCCCCCGGCTTTTGGGATGACGCCGACGCCGCCCGTGCCGCCATGGAGGAAATCGCGCGCACCAAGGAAGATATCGCTGCCGTGGACAACGCGCGCGGCGAGCTATCTGACGCCCGCGCGGCGCTGGAGCTTGCCGAGGAGATGGGGGATGACCCGACGCCGTCGCATTGCGCGAGGAGGCTGCCGCTACGGCAGAACGCCTGGCCCGCGCCATCGACGAGCTTGAGCTTGCGAGCTGGTTTACCGGGGAGTTCGACCATGGCGACGCGATTGTGACCATCAAGCCCGGGCAGGGTGGTTTGGAGGCCCAGGATTGGGCTTCATGCTCTTTAAGATGTACATGAAGTACTGCCAGCGCCGCGGTTGGAAGGTCACCATCAACGATTGCCCCGCGGCCGAGGTCATTGGCATTGATCGCGCGACCTTTACCGTCGAAGGCAAGGATGCTTTTGGCATGCTTCGCGCCGAGGCCGGTGTCCACCGCCTGGTGCGCATTAGCCCCACCGACGACAAGAAGCGCCGCCAGACCACGTTTGCCGGCGTCGAGGTCATTCCGGTGCTGCCCGACGATATCGATATCGAGATCAACCCCGACGACATCCGCGTCGACGTGTACCACGCAAGTGGCCCGGGTGGCCAGGGCGTAAACACCACCGACTCCGCCGTGCGCGTGACGCATTTCCCCAGCGGCATTGTGGTTACCTGCCAAAACGAGCGCAGCCAGATCCAGAACAAGGCCGCGTGCATGCAGATCCTCAAGGCTCGCCTGTACGAGATTGAGCTCGAGAAGCGTGCCGAGGCCCTGGACGAGATTCGCGGACCCAAGACCACGATTGGTTTTGGCAACCAGATCCGCAGCTACGTGCTCTACCCGTACCAGATGGTTAAGGACCTGCGTACGGGCGTGGAGACCAGCAACGTCGAGGCCGTTCTTGACGATGGCGATTTGGATCCGTTTGTGATTGGCTATCACCGTTGGGCTACCGGCAACGCGATGTAGAAGGCTCGGAGATCTAAAACATCGGGCGGCTTCAAGCCGATGCTAAGCCCAACGGTTGGACGGGTTTGTATTCGGAATAAACCCTGCGCAGGGGTGGTTTTTGTCCGGCGAATCGGTAGAATCGAACATAAGAAGAAGTTCAAAGCGCATCCGTTTGGGTGCGCTTTTTTGAGGGAGGCTGCATGGCATATCGTCTGGACATCAAGCGCATTCTATCGATGAACTTCTTTCACGACCTGCCCCAGATTATGTTGGGGTGCGCTCTGGCCGCTATTGCGACCGACCTGTTTTTGATTCCCAACGGCCTTGCTGCCGGTGGTGTTACGGGCCTTGCCACCATTATCCAGGCGGTCGGCGCATCGCGCGGCATATCGCTTCCCGTTGGTATTCAGACGATCGTGATGAACGCCTTGCTGTTGCTGGTCGTTATGCGCGAGGGCGGCATGTTCTACGTGGTGCAGACCGCGACGGGCTTTGTGCTGCTGGGCTTCTTTACCGATCTGTTCGCCCCGTTTGTAGCACCTCTGGCGGATGCGGACCTGATGCTCCCTGCCATGTGGGGCGGCATTATTACAGGCATCGGTTACGGCATGGTGCTGCGCGCCGGCGCCAACACCGGCGGCTCGGACACGATTGGCCAAATCATCTCGCGTAATACCTCGCTGCCCGTGGGCTCGACCGTCATGGCGATCGATGTTGCCGTATGCGCGCTGTCGGCTCCGGTCTTTTCAATCGAAAATGCACTATATGCAGGCCTTTCGATGGTCATTAGCGGCTACGTGATCGATGCCGTGGTCGATGGTGGCAACAAACGCCGTATGGTACTCATCATCTCGGACAAGTTCCCTGATATCGCTGCCGATATCATGTATGGCCTGGGTCGTGGTTGTACCAAGTTTAAGGCGACTGGCATGTATTCGGGTGCCGAGAAGCCGGTGATCATGGTCATCGTGAACCGTCGAGAGCTCAATACCCTCAAGACGATCGTGCGCGAGCGCGATCCTCACGCCATTGTGACGGTCGCCGACGTTACGGAAGCTTTCGGCGAGGGATTCAAGGACATTAGCGCGTAGGGCCGACCGCGTCCCATCCAAAAGACGTTCACATTGATAAACCGTTTCATCAGCGGTTCTGCCTGCTAAATTGTTCAAATAATGATAAAAACTCTGGTAAAGCCATCAGTTTCCAGCATAATGAATGGCGTACGTGCATTGCGGCTGTGTTGGGATTACCTTCGGTGCCGTGCGCATTTTGTCTAATGAGGATGAAAGGAAGGCACAATGAGCGACGAAGAGCTCAAAAAGGTTGCCAACGAGGTAAGGAAGGGCATCGTCACCGGCGTGCACGCTGCCAAGTCCGGCCATCCGGGCGGTTCGCTCGGCGCTGCCGACATCATGACCTATCTGTACTTTGAGGAAATGAACGTCGACCCGGCCGATCCCCGCAAGGCCGACCGCGATCGTTTTGTGCTCTCCAAGGGCCATTGCGCTCCGGGCCTGTACGCCGTGCTCGCCGAGCGCGGGTTCTTCCCCAAGGAGGACCTCGAGACGCTGCGCCATATCGGCAGCCACCTGCAGGGCCATCCCAACATGAACGACACCCCGGGCGTCGATATGTCCACCGGTTCGCTCGGCCAGGGCATCTCCGCCGCCGTGGGCATGGCGGTTGCCGCCAAGCACTGGGGCGATACTTACCGCACGTACGCCCTGCTGGGTGATGGCGAGAGCGAGGAGGGCCAGGTCTGGGAGGCCGCCATGTTTGCCGGCAACCAGCAGCTCGATAACCTCTGCGTGATCGTCGACCACAACGGCCTGCAGATCGACGGTCCCGTCGAGGAGGTCAACGACCCCATGCCGCTCGCCGACAAGTTCCGCGCCTTTAAGTTCCACGTGGTGGAGCTTGCCGACGGCAACGATTTCGATCAGATTCGCGCCGCCTTTGCCGAGGCCCGCGCCACCAAGGGTCAGCCTACTGCCATTATCGCCGAGACCACAAAGGGCAAGGGCGTGTCCTTTATGGAGAACCAGGTTGGTTGGCACGGCAAGGCCCCCAACGATGAACAGTTTGAGCAGGCCATGGCAGAGCTCACGGCCGCCGGAGAGGAGCTCTAGGATGGCAGACGTCAAGAAAATCGCCACGCGTGTAAGCTACGGCGAGGCCCTCGTCGAGCTCGCCAACGAGCACGATGACTTTGTGGTCCTCGACGCCGACCTGGCCGCCGCCACGCAGACCGGTAAGTTTAAGGCCGCTTGCCCCGACCGCTTCTTCGACGTGGGTATCGCCGAGAGCAACCTGATGGGCGTCGCCGCCGGTATCGCGACCACTGGTCGTGTTGCCTTCGCGAGTACCTTTGCCATGTTCGCTGCCGGTCGCGCCTTTGAGCAGGTCCGCAACTCCATCGGCTACCCGCACCTCAACGTTAAGATCGGTGCCACGCACGCCGGCATCTCGGTGGGCGAGGACGGCGCCACGCACCAGTGCTGCGAGGATATCGCCCTCATGCGCGTCATCCCCGGCATGACCGTAATTGTTCCCGCCGACGACGTGGAGGCCCGCGCCGTGACGCGCGCCGCCTACGAGTGCGACGGTCCGGTGTACATGCGCTTCGCCCGTTTGGCCTCGCCGGTTATCAACGACCCCGAGACCTACAAGTTCGAGTTGGGTAAGGGCATTGTCATGCGCGAGGGCGCGATGCGACCATCATCGCCTGCGGCCTGATGGTCGGCGAGGCTCTCGAGGCCGCCGAGCAGCTCGCTGCCGAGGGCATCGACGCCGAGGTCATCAACATGCACACCATCAAGCCCATCGATGCCGACCTGATCGTCAAGAGCGCCACCAAGACCGGCCACGTCGTGACCGTCGAGGAGCACTCTGTGATCGGTGGCCTGGGCAGCGCCGTTGCCGACGTCCTGTGTGAGCAGTGCCCGACGCCGCTCAAGAAGATTGGCGTCAACGACACCTTCGGCGAGTCCGGCCCGGGTGCCGAGCTCCTGCACAAGTACGGCCTGGACGCCGCCAACATCGTGGCGACCACCAAGGAGTTCTTGGCATAAGGCAAGACGAGGCAAAGTATCGTCTCAACAACCACATCCAAGCCAGAACAGGGGCATCCCCAAAGAGGGCGCCCCTGTTTTTGTTGAATTTAAATTAGAGTCCTGCCAAGCAAAGTTCCCATGGGGAAACGGGCCCATCCCAACAAAGTGCAATTCAGACCCTTCCAACTTTGTATGCGCAGCATCTCAAGTTGGTGCGTCGGCCCCATAGTAGCCGCAGACCGGGCGCAGGGTTACCTCCCAAATCTTTCCGCAGCGCAGGCCGGCGTTTGTCCGCAGCTCCGCAGGAGCAGGACAAATGCCGGCCATGCGCGAGGACGATTTGGGAGGTAACCCTGCGCCCGGCCGACGGGATCCCTAAGCCCGCCATGCTTCTTATGTGCAGCAAAGCTAATGCTGCTAAAATACAAAGCGCTCATGTAGTTTAAACGCACGACGATAAGGAGCACCAGTGGGTAACCACTTCCGTACCTCCGGTGCGGGCGATGATGCCCCCAAGACGCAGGCAGGCGTCCAGGGCAGTCGTTTCGCCACTCCGGATTCAGAGGGCCAGCCTGTTGCTCAGGCCCCCGCTCAGCCGGCAGATCAGGCACAGCGGCATCCGATCCCTTTGCCTACAATCCCACCAGCGATGTCGCGCTTTCCGGCACGGCGGGTTTTGAGCCCGTTCAGGCCGTGACCGCTCGCGTGGAGCAGCCTCAGGCTGGCGCCGCCACGCCGCAGCCTACCATGCCGGCATTCCCGACCCCATGGCCCCTGCGACGCCGGCTCCTCAGTCTGCGCAGTCCGGTCTCTTTGCCGCTATTCCCGACCCCACGCAGCCTGCTGCCCCGGTGGTCGAGAGCGATCAGGCCGCCGAGGTCGCAAGCCTCGATAACGCGCTCAACAACCCCGATTTTACGTCGGTGTTTGCGCCCATCGATCCGCAGGCCAGCCGCAAGAAGATGGCCAAGCAGGCCGGTGTCGAGCCCGTCATCCTTATGGAGCATGTCACCAAGATCTATCCGGCACAGCCCAACAAGCCCGCACTCGACGACATCAACATCGAGATCTATCCGGGCGAGTTCGTCTTCCTGGTCGGTCACTCCGGCTCGGGTAAGACCACGCTGCTGTCGACGCTCAACCGCGACGTCAAGCCGACGAGCGGCCGCATCCTGGTTGCCGGTCAGGACCTCATGAAGATCAAGAACCGCAAGGTTCCGTTCCTGCGCCGCCAGATTGGCGCCGTGTTCCAGGACTTTAAGCTTCTGCCGCAAAAAACCGCCTACGAAAACGTGGCGTTTGCCCTGCAGTGCATCGGCAAGCCCAAGGGCGTCATTCGCAGCCAGGTGCCGAGGTGCTGCGTCTGGTCGGTCTGGCCGATCAGATGGACTCGCTACCCGACCAGCTTTCCGGTGGCGAGCAGCAGCGCGTTGCCGTCGCCCGCGCTATGGTCAACCGTCCGCCGCTGCTGATCTGCGACGAGCCGACGGGCAACCTCGACCCGGCGATCTCGCTGGGCATCATGAAGCTGCTCGAGCGTATTAACCGCACCGGCACCACCGTGATCGTCGCCACGCACGACCGCGAGATGGTCGATAGCATGCACCGTCGCGTGATCGCCCTCGAGGGCGGCCACGTTATCCGCGACCAGGAGAGGGGAGGTTACGGCAACTATGGCACCAACTAACGTGGGCTACTCCTTCAAAGAGGCAATCAGCCACTTCTTCCGTAACTGGACTACCTCGCTCGGCGCCGTCATCACGATCTTCCTTTCGCTGTTTATCATCGGCCTGTTCATCATGGGCTCCGCGATGCTGAACTCCGTGATCGGCACCGTCGAGGATCAGGTTGTCATCAACGCGTTCATTAGCGATGACGCCGATCAGGCCGATGTTCAGGCTTTTGAGGCCGAGCTCAAGACGTGGAGCAACGTCAAGTCCGTGACCTATAAGGACAAGGACGACGCGCTGGCCGAGTATACGAGCAAGATGTCGGGTAACGCCGACGCACCATGAGCGCGCTCGACGGCCAGAACCCGCTGCCGCCTCGTTTGCGATTGAGATGGACGATCCGTCCAAGGTCGAGAGCACGGCCAAGAAGCTCAAGAAGAATGCCGACTTCCAAAAGATCGCGGATGACGGCGACGTCAACGCGAGTGTGCTGTACGGCCAGGAGGAAGTGAGCCGCCTGTTCCAGGTGACCAACTACATCCGCATCGCCGCCGTGGTGCTCGTTGGCCTTCTGACCTTTATCGCATTCATCTTCATCAACAACACGATTCGCCTGTCCATCACGGCGCGTCGTCGTGAGATTGCGATTATGCGTCTGGTCGGCGCCAGCAACGGCTTCATTCGTGGCCCGTTTATCACCGAGGGCGTGCTGCAGGCCATTTTGGCTCGCTGCTTTCCATCGGCGTTCTGGAGCTGCTGCGCAATCTGATGATTCCGCGTCTGCAGGAGAGCATCGGCTGGATGTCGTTTGCCCTGCCGATGCAGTACTACCTGGTGACCTATGCTGCGCTGATTCTGGTCGGCGTGATTATCGGTCTCTTTGGTTCTGCCATCGCCATGCGCCGCTACCTGCGCGTGTAGGCATGCCTGGAATTCATCCCTTCCAACGGGTCGTCTCTTATGGGGCGGCCCGTTTTTTGTCCCCTAGGATCATTTGGGTAGACTCTTGGGATGTAAACGGCAATCGATAGTTAGGAGGCGCCATGGGGCGCAATAACAAGCATAAGCGTGGAGCTCGCAATAAGCGCGGGCCGGTGCGCAGCGAACGCCGTCCGAGCCTGACCGGGCGCGTGCAGCTCCATGAGCACAGCGCCTACGTTGTAACCGAAAACGGCGACTACAAGGTCATGGGCCGCGGTAAGCGTGAGATCATGGACGGCGATACCGTTGCCGTGAGCATTGAGAATAGCCCGCATGGCGAGCGTCGCGCCGTGATCGAGGGCGTAGTTGAGCGCGCAGCCATAAGCGTGGTGGGTACGTACCAGACCGCCGGTCCGCTCGGTGTGATCGAGCCGCTCGATTCGCGCTTGAAGGCCGACTTCTTCATTTTGCCCGAGGATACCTCGGCGGATCGTCTGGGTGTCCACCCGGGTGATGCCGTTGTCGCGCGCATTTTGACCTACCCGACGCGCTGGAATCGGGCACCGTGACGATCGAACGCCGCATTGGCGGAGATGACGCGCCCGATTTGGGCGTTCAATATGTGATGGCGCGTTACGGCTATACCGATAGCTATCCCGAGACCGCGCTAGACGAGGCCGAGGGGCTTTCGCTCGATGTGTCCGCGGCGCTTAAGGACCCGCTCCGCCGCGATCTGCGCGACCGCTTTGTCATCACGATCGACCCGGTCGACGCGCGCGACTTTGACGATGCCATTTCGCTGGAGCGCACGCCCGAGGGTGGCTACAAGCTGGGTGTGCATATCGCCGACGTTTCACACTATGTGGCTTGGGACGGGCATATCGATCTTGAGGCTCGCCATCGTACGACATCGGTGTATCTGGCCGATCGCGTGCTTCCCATGCTGCCCGAACGCCTGTCCTGTGACCTGTGCTCGCTTCGCCCTGACGAGGACCGTCTTGCGTTTACCGTCGATATCGAGCTCGATGAGCGGGGTCGCGTGCGGCATTACGATCCGTACCCCAGCGTGATTCGCTCGCGTGTGCGTATGGACTATGACGGCGCCGAGGCGCTGCTGGTGCGTGCCGGTGCGGTTGAGTATTCGGTGCTGGAGGGTGCGGCCGAGGATGTTGCGGCTGCCGAGGCCTCGCGCGAGGAAGCGCTTGAGCGCGGTCTTGCGTGCGAGGAGACCGCCCGCGGCTACAACATCGACCTCGGCGATTTCCTTGTCGCCGCCAACGAACTCGCCGAACTTCGCCGTCGTATTCGTCGCGCCCGCGGCTCAGTCGATTTTGACACGGCCGAGATTCGCGCTCTATTGGATGAGGACGGAGTGCCCGTGCAGATTGTGGCGCGTGAGCGTTCGTGTGCCACGTCGCTTATCGAGGAAGCCATGCTGCTCGCCAACGAGTGCGTTGCAGAGTGGCTGGCAGACCGTGATATCGAGGCCTGCTATCGCGTGCATGAGGATCCGAGCCCGATAGCCTGCACGGTGCCGCCGTTGCGCTGGCGCAGCTAGGCATCATCGACGATCGCCGTGCTGCCGGTATTGCCCTGGGGAGTCCCGATGAGCTGCAGGCCGCAGTCGATGCTGC
>ENA-OQBJ01000060-OQBJ01000060.1-human-gut-metagenome-genome-assembly--contig:-NODE-60-length-51291-cov-2.923911_pt1 | contig 51291 bp, 71 predicted proteins | sample MGYA00242743_ERZ504545 | MGnify/ENA primary metagenome ERZ504545 (study PRJEB26092, sample SAMD00036252) | human gut metagenome | host: Homo sapiens | study: EMG produced TPA metagenomics assembly of... | reverse complement strand
CGGCCGATACGCTATACCTGGTCAAACTGTATCCCGAACAGGAGGCCCAGTGCCGCTTCCTGAGCCGGGGCCATGGCTTTATCTATGCTACTGCAATCGCGACGGCCTGTTTAGGATAACCGTCTGAGTAAATCGATTTTATAATCCCTGACCTCCTGAGGGCAGACCTAAAAAGTCAACCTTGGAAGGTCTTTTTTAGGGGAATTTGTATATATATTTACGACTCTGTGTTATTTGTGTTATGATAAAAGAAGCAAAAAGTTATGACACGTATTTATTTTTATCATGGAGGTAAAGATGAGCAAACTGGATTTATTTAGAGATCATCTGAATGAAAGAGAATATCGTTACCGTGAGGCTGCCGATGATGCGGGAAAAACGCGGGCCTTTATTGCGCAACACGAGATTAAAGGCGATAAGTTAGTTACCGTGATTTTTGAATTTTCCCAGGACGAGGCTTTTGTAGACCTTAGCATTTTTGATATTGCCAAGATAGAAGATGCTTCAAAGCGAGAAAAATTATTGGAATTGATTAATGAACGTAATATGTCATATCGCTTTGGCAAGTTTTTCGTCAGCGATGATGGCAATATTGTCATGCGATGGTCCCTGTTTATAAAAGATCACTTCGATCCCGCTTTTCTGCTGGATATGGCTTTTATGCTCGTCGGCAATGTAGAAGAAGAATACCCTAAATTTATGAAACTTCAATGGGACTAACGATAAAATGCACTTCTTAATAGAAGTGCATTTTTGACTATGTTTCCACCGACGCGGCTTGTGTAAGGTTCCTGTCTAATAAAATCGGTTTTACCGTCCTTGCCCATCGAGAATGAAGATTCTTGGTGGGCTTATTTTTATTTGTTATAATGGTAGGAGATATTGACGGCATACTTGCTCCGTTTAAGGGGCTGCGCCTGTAAAACGCTGTTATTCTTACTAGGAAGGGAGAAACTCCATTGGTAAAGCATGACTTTGACATAGGGGAAAAGAAACTTACGTTATATGCAGCCGCCGAGGCCAATCGGCCGTTGGTGGTGATCCATACCTTTGATGGGGACGGGGGAAATATATGGGCGAAAATCCAAGCCTTGGGACAGGATTTCCAGGGGAAGGCGGCAGCGAATGACTTTAATTTACTCGTCGTCTGTATCCCCGATTGGGATCATGCCATGACGCCGTGGAGTGCTTCGCCTCTTTCCAAAAAAGACGCTCCTTTTACGGGAGGTGCCGATCAGCACCTTGAATGGTTACGAGAAGACGTTCTGCCAAAGGCACAGGATTTAATCGAAGGCACACCGATACACACGGGTATTGCCGGCTATTCACTAGCTGGCTTATTGGCCCTGTATGCCCTCTATCAGTGCGATGTATTCGACCGGGCAGCCTGCATGTCAGCCTCGTTCTGGTTTCCGGGATTTGTAGACTTTGTACGTCATCATGACCTGGGCACTGTGCCGAATCGACTTTATTTTTCCCTGGCGATAAAGAAGCCAAGACTCGGCATCCCTTGCTTAAGACTGTAGAGACCTGCACCGAAGCGATGGTAGAACATTTTAAAGGCCTTGGCGTCGACGTAATCTTTGAAATGAATCCGGGGAATCATTTTACCGATGTGGAGCAGCGGATTGCCAAGGGAATTATGGCGATTATATAGTTCCTTGCTTTCCTTGTAGTGGCGGCACCGCCGCTTTTTGCAGGGAGTGTTGTTCTTGGGGTAAGAGGGATATGAAATATCTGTTTATGGGTTTTTGTGAGATCCGCGTCAAGCGTCATCAAAGGGGATATCGGAAGTGGGCAAGGTTGTATCCGAGCAACCTCGACAGAGGTTAAAGAGGGCGGTACCCGAATTTGATGGGTCGTGACGTAGCGAAAAGGAGCGATGAGACGATGGGTTATTGCGAGTGGGCAAGTACAGATCCGCTGAATACACAGTATCATGACAGTGAATGGGGGTTCCGGTTCACGATGATCGGAATATGTTCGAGCATCTGACGCTGGAAAATCTCCAGTGCGGCCTCAGTTGGCTGCTCGTGATGCGCAAGCGGGACATTTTTCGGCAGTGTTTTGATAACTTCGATTACGACAAGGTTGCTGCCTATGATGATGACGATGTGGAGCGCATCTTGAATACGGACGGCATGATTCGATTTCCACGAAAGACAAGGGCCGTTATCAGTAATGCTCAGTGCTGTGCCAGAAAATACGGGACGAGTTCGGAAGCTGTGTGACTATTTCTGGAGCTTTACCGGCGGCAAAACGATTCTCTACCAAGCCATGCCAAGGGGCAGATTCCCGTAAGCAACGGCCTGTCGGCTAAGGATCAGTAAGGATCAGTAAGGATCAGTAAGGATCTGAAGAAACGAGGCTTTAAGTATGTCGGCCCGGTCACCATCTACTCACACCTTCAGGCCTGCGGCATCATCAATGACCACGATGCCGAATGCCCGCGCCGCCAGAAAGTCATAGATGAATATCCGACAGTGACGAAACGAAAAAATGAAGAAGTCTATTGATAGAAAGAAAACACCGTGAGTTCTCAGAACTCACGGTGTTTTTCGTACCTGCTGTCACTGCTTGGAAGGCGAACTACTTCCAGGCGACAGCCTCATTGCGTCTTATGGTGTTGTTTTATGCAGCCTTCTAATTGTTTTGTCGAACGAAGGTGGTCGTATCGAATATACCCTGCAATTCAAATCGATCGGCTGTCTTGAAGGTTAATAAGTCGGAACTGGCACCGGTGACGCCCGAGATTTCTATGTGTAGTGTCCCCGTTCCGTTGCGGGAAATATAGACTTCACTGGTGGTATAAGTATGTGTGCTGTCTTGCCCCTGCGGTCGAAGAATTTTCATCGTTCCGTCTTTATTGATGACCCAGGTGTAGCCGGTGGAGATCCCTGTTGTTTCCAAGAACCGATGAGAACCGCACTCGGCTCAGCTTTGAATTCAGTGCCCGAGCTGTCGAGATAGCTAAGATTGCTGATATTTCCCGTATACGTATACTTCATACCGTAGTATTTGAGTGTACCATAGATTGTTCTGTACGTTGGGGCTCCGGTTTTGTTAAGATAGGATAGTTCCGTTTTGCGGCGCTGTTCATCGTATTTTGTCTCGATGGCGGCGACATCTGATGTTTCATCCTTGCTGAATGGATAGGCCGTGGCTCGCCGTTTCGATAGAAGATGTCCTTACTGATATTGCCCTTATCGTCATATTCAATCTTTACTTCGTCAGGTCCTTGGCGCCGTAGATCTCAGGGGAAACGCTTTGTCCGTCCGTACCGATAAATTTCAGGTTGTTGACCCGATCCTTGTCGTCATAACCGATTTCAATGGCGGCTACACCTTTGAGATCTAATTCAGACGCGGAAGGCTGACCGTCGATGCCGAAGAAACTGATTTTGACAGGCCCGCTGTGCTTGTCATCATAGGTATACTTCGTTTCGGCGCTGCTGAAGAATATTCCTTGACGGATGAGGGACAGATGATTTTGGAGAATATCACCCTGATCCAGTTGAATATAGACCTTTTTTAAGGCACTGCCGTCGAGTTCACCCGTTTTATTGAGCAGTTTTTTGTCGATGACGCGCCCGTCTTTGTTGAATTCATAGGCGATGCGGGAATATTTCATTCCATTATCGATGGGCGTCCCGTTATGATCTCTGATTTCAAAGCCGATAAAGACGTCGGGCTTTTCTTTGTCATAGAGGAAGCCCAGTTTATTAGCGCCCCACAGGCCGGTGGTTTTGCTGCCGTTTTTATCCAGGTAGCTGAGCTCTGCGATCTGGCCCTGTTTCGTATATGAAATCGCAGCCTGGGCTAAGTCACCGTAGGCCTTGTTGTTTCCGTCGCTGTCATAGTAATAAATTCTTTCGACTTTTCCCTTGTTTTCTCCATCCTGGGCAATCTTATAGCGGACAGCTGCTTCACCGTTGGCACCTAAGCCTTTATCGCCAGTCGTCTTTTCATAAGACTGTTTAATGTATCCGTCCTGACTATAGTCGACGGTAACCTTACTCATGGTGCAAAGGTTTCGTTCCCCTCGGCGCTTTTCCAAGGAACATCGATGGGGATGCCTCCGGACATCGAGGTAATCTTGATTACCTTGTCTTTGGTGGCTTCTTCTTTGCCGAGTTCAACATAATAATAGATGCCGCCGTCTGTGGCTTTGTCATCGTCCACCTTGTCCTTGATGACGAATTCGCCGTTGGCCTTGATGGCAGCATTTTTGTAATAACCTGTTGTCAAGGTGTCACTGCTGCCGATACCGCAGCCAACCAGCATCAAAGAAACCAGGCAGACCACTAGGACCCCTTTCCAGTACTTTACATATTTGTTCATTTCCTATATCATCCTTTCTTACTGTATATATGTATAGCATGAAATATATTACAGTATAATAATATCATTTGAGATATAATATGGTCAATAAACGCATAATCTTTGTAAAATGGCGAATATTCAATAAAAAGATAACGAAATGATGGTAATAACGTTACATAAAGGCGTTTTTGGGGGATTTCAACGAAAGAATAGATGATAATCAGAGAATTCGGGAGGGGGATTTACCGAAAATTGGATTGCGATTCGCTTTTTATTGTAAATAATATCGTGATATAATTAAAATAAATATGAAACTTTGATACATACGCGGCAGTAACTTGAATATATAGTATATTGATTTAAGATGAGACCCTAGATCGAGTTCGAGACAACGAGGCTTTACAAGTCGGGTGAGGCTCTTGTGAATACAGATTAGAAAGGAAGTATGTGATAATGGGATTATTTGATGCCATGAAGGGCGGCTCTTCGGATAAGAACGAGATGCGGCCCAGTCCGGTGCGGGAGTTTTTGGGGCAGGAATTGTATGCAGTCGATTGCCGCGGGGCCAATCTTTACGTCCATGAAAAGGCCGTCGTCATCGATAAGACTGGCGGCGGATTATGGAATCTCGGGGATAATAACTTCAAGGTCATTCCCTTCAAGTCAATCGTAGCCGTCCAGGCCAAGTTGAAATCGACGCTGCTGAGCGGATATATCGAATTTGAAACCGCCAACAGCCCTTTGAGCACTGGCAGTGATAAGGCCGAACGGGGCAGTGAAAACAGCGTCATCTTGAGTGGGACGGAAGAACGATATCAGCAGGCCAAAGAGGCGCTGCAATATATCTTCGATCATATTTGCAAATAAAAATGGAATTTATCATACTGGTTGGGACCATGGTGAAAAGGCGATTCACTATGGCCCTAACCTTTTATATACGACAAGTTTTATATTGACACGGTGTCATTTATGATCTATAATGTAAAAAAGAACGGACGGGAAGCTTGAATTATCATCGAATCGTTCTTATAAACACCTAATTTTGAAGGGGGGCTATCCCATGCCGAGGGTGTCAGCGCATTATTTGCAGGAACGGCGAGAAGAAATCATCGCGGCCTGCGCTCGTCTTTATGAAACGATGAGTTTCAAGGACATCACCATCAAGGAGATAGGGAAGGCGACGTCCTTTACCCGGACGTCCATCTATAACTATTTCAGAACAAAAGAAGAAATCTTCCTGGCGTTGATGCAGCGGGAATATGAAGCCTGGACGGCAGATTTGAATGCTTGGCAGATAGTACACCGTCTCTCACGCGGGATGGATTGGCTCAGGCCATGGCCCGCTCTTTGGAAAAGCGGAAGCGCCTGTTGAAGCTCCTCTCCATGAACCATTTCGATATGGAGGAAAACAGCCGTTATGAGAATCTGACGGCCTTCAAGTTCGCCTATGGGAATTCCATCAAGGCTGTCGACCGTTGCCTTATCACGTTCTGCCCGGAGATGACCGAGGCCGAGCGAAGCGAATTCTTGTATGCCTTCTTTCCTTTCCTCTTTGGGATTTATCCCTACGTCGTGGTCACGGACGAACAGCGGCGGGCCATGGAGGAAGGGCAGGTCGGCTTTCGGGAACATACTGTTTATGATATTACCTACCATTGCCTGCGAAAGCTCTTGGGGAGTGACGGCGCAGGGGAACGATAGAATCGCTATCAGACGTGAAGGAGGAATCTATTTATGGAATATACAAAGCTTGGAAATTCTGATCTTGAAGTATCGAGAATCTGCCTGGGCTGCATGGGCTTTGGCAATGCGGCAACGGGTCAGCACAGTTGGACTGTCGATGAAGATACGAGTCGGGGCATTATCAAACACGCTTTAGAGTTGGGCATCAATTTTTTTGACACGGCCATTGCTTATCAAAACGGGACCAGTGAGGAATATCTCGGCAGAGCCTGCGTGACTTTGCCAAGCGGGAAGACGTCGTCGTGGCGACGAAGTTTCTGCCGCGCAGTACGAGGGAAATCGAAGACGGCGTAACGGGGCAGCAGCATATCGAACAGATGCTGGACTTGAGCCTTTCCCATCTGGGCATGGATTACGTTGACCTCTATATTTACCATATGTGGGATTATCAGACGCCGATTTACGATATCCTTGACGGGATGAACCGCATGGTCAAGGCCGGGAAGGTACGTCAAATCGGCATTGCCAATTGCTACGCTTGGCAGCTGGCCAAGGCCAATGCGCTGGCCGAAAAGGAAGGGTTTGCCCCCTTCGTTTCTGTACAGAATCACTACAACTTGATCTTCCGTGAAGAAGAACGGGAAATGGCCGGGCTCTGCGCCGAAGACGGCATCGCCATGACACCGTACAGTGCCCTTGCCAGCGGACGGCTTTCTCGTCGGCCCGGCGAAAAGACGAAGCGCTCTGAAGAGGACAGCTACGCTAAAGGAAAGTACGATCAGATGGCCTCGGCCGATGAAGGCATTATCGAACGCGTCGCTGAATTGGCAGAAAACCGTGGAGTGACGATGACCGATATTTCTCTGGCATGGCTGCTGTCGAAGGTGACGGCCCCCGTTGCCGGAGCGACCAAACTTCACCATGTAGAAGGTGCGGCACGGGCCGTAGACTTGAAGCTGTCTGCCCAAGAGATGGCTTACTTGGAAGAACTGTATGTAGCCCATCCCTTGGTCGGGTCATGGCTCAGAACACGAAAGGGGCTGAAAAAGACGCCCAGGTTTGGATGAAAAACGCGCCTAAGGAGGCATAATTTCGATATATGGAAGAGAGGGCACGACGGAGCTTTTCGCTCAGGTCGTGCTCTCTTTTTTACTCGGATTCTTCTGTGAACGGGCTGTCCATCAGTGATGCAGTGTTTGAAGTTTGGCGGGAAGGCCTCGTTGTTGTAGATTTCTAAGGCTTTATGGTCAGTAGAAAAACGGATGGACCCAATGATGCGGCAAGGTGGCGGTTTTTTCAAGGCGGTGATTTCGATGTTCATATTTTGATAACCTCTTTGTGATAGAAAGTAAATATATGATATAATAAAATAAAACTAAACTATAACAATAGAAGCCGAGGCGAAGATCGTCGGTTGAAGGGAGCAAGGTCATGACGGGGAAGTGCAGTGTTTGCGGAAGAAAAGAAGGTCGTTCGATTGACGGGAAGGTATGTGCAAGCGGTGCGTTTGGCACGAACTGAAAGAACGCAGTGCGGTGGAAGTGAAAGCGAATGCCACTAAGGAACTGAAAGAGCGTGACGCCATGGAAAACAGGACGGCCGCTGAAGAACTGCAGGACATGAAGGATGCCGTAAAGAGCCTGGCTACCAAGCAGAATCTGATTAAAGTGGGCACCTGTGCCGTCGGTGTATTTGTAATCGGAATGATTGCTGTCCATTTTGGCGCTGACCAGATGGTCTATCACTGGCTTAATCCTTGGGCGCCGTTCTAAAGAGAAAACCGGTCATCGTGAGATGATCGGTTTTTTATAGCATAAAAAAAGTCCCACCATGGTCCGCAGTACGTTTCCGCCTGATGCGTGGTGGGCTCTATCGACTATAGTATAGCAAATTTTTAAGGAAATATAAAATGTAAATATAATGACCTCCTGCTGTCATATCAACCTTTTTGGTCTGACTGCGGGAGGTCATTTCATTTAGTCTTTATTTAATTATCTTAGGCATTCGTTAAGCGTGCTTCTTGATGCGGCAGGCGACGCAGTAGATGACAGCGCACATGCCAAGGTAGGCCACGATACCGAGATAGGTGGCACCCGGGGTTGTGACCCAGTCTTTTAAGAACCAGTCGACGCCGCCGATATGGAGGACGGCGCTGATGAGGCTGCCGATGGCACCGCCGGCAACGAAGCCCGAGGCAATGGTGCTGCCTTCACTGAGGCGAAGTTCGTTTAAGGCTTCGTCTTTGCTGCTGTGAGAGACGAAGTACGATACTAACCGCCGATGAGGACCGGCGTGTTGATTTCCATGGGGAGATAGGCGCCGAGGGCGAAGGCCAGGGGCGGGACTTTCATCATCCACAGGATGAAGGCAAAGAAGGCACCGGCCATGTACAGCGGCCAGGGAGCGGCACCGCCGTCCATCATCGGTTTGACGATGGCTGCCATGGCGTTGGCCTGAGGAGCTGCCAAGGCGCCGGGGCCGGTGTAGCCGTAGGCGTGGTTCAAGAGGAAGATGACGCCGACGGAGACGAAGCTGGTGACGATGATCGAGACAATCTGCCACTGCTGCATTTTCTTCGGCGTAGCGCCTGTGAGGTAGGCGACTTTGAGTTCCGACATGAAGTTGCCGGCAACGGCCAAGGTCGCACAGAGGAAGGCGGCCATGATGAGGATGGCGATGATGCCAGAACTGCCGCTCATGCCGCGTTGCCCATGAGGACGGCCGATACGATGATCATGAAGATGGTCATGCCTGAAACGGGTTCATTCCCCGTAAAGGCAATGGAGCTGATGCCGACGACGGACAGCATGAAGGAGAAGATGATGATAATGACGCCGGCCAGGAGTGTCTGGGTAATGCTCTGCGAGCAGGTGACGTGGAAAAAGAGGATGAATAAGAGATCCATGGCCAAGGTGCCGGTGACGATTTGGCTCATGGGCATATCCTGCTGGGTCCGGAGAAGGTCCGTTGCCGACGTGCCGCTTGATGAGAACATATCCAGGGCGGCTCTTTTCATGACCCGTCCAACGACGCCTGACATGGAGACCAGACCGATGATGCCGGCCATGGCCAGCATGCCGATGCCGATGTGGCGGACGTACTGGGAGAAGACGTCGTCGATGGAAGCATTGGCTAAGAGGACCGACTGGCCGCCGATGGTCATGATGTGGTCACCGCCGAGATAGTAGACGACGGGGATACAGACGAACCAGGAGAAGAAGGAACCGGCAGCAATGATGGCCGCGTAGCGAAGGCCTGTGAAGTAGCCGATGCCGAGGAGGGCAGCGTCATTGTCGAGGCTGAAGGCTAACTTGTATTTGTCAGCTGCCGCCTGGCCCCAGGAGAAGGTCATCGTCGACAGGACTTCCTGCCACCAGCCGAGGGAGTTTAGGACGAAGTCGTAGGCCATGGCCAAGAGACCGCTGAAGACCATGACTTTGGCCTTAGACCCTTCGTTGCAGCTCAGGACTTCAGCCGCTGCCCGACCCGACGGGAAGGGATATGCCGCATCCATTTCTTCGCAGAAGTAGCGGCGGAAGGTCGTAGCCAAGAGGACGCCGAGGACACCGCCGAGGATGATGGGGATGACCATTTCGGCAAAGGATAGCTGACTGTCGAGCTGCAGGATGAAGAGGGCCGGCAGGATGAACATGACGCCGCCGATGATGTTGGTCCCGGCGCTGGCGATGGCCTGGATGTGGACCGTTTCAGGGAAGGCGTTTTTGCGCTTGAAGAGGACGGCCATGCCCATGGCGAGGACTGAGACCGGCGCAAAGGCGTCGACGGTCTGGCCGATTTTCAGACACAGGTAGCCGACGGCCAAGGCGAACAAGGCGGCAAAAAACAGCCCCCAGCCGATGACGTAGGCATTGATTTCAACATAGCTTTTGTCCGGTGCCATGGGCGGGGCGTAGCGCTGTTGTTCGGAGTTTGGTTCTGACATAATAAAAACCTCCTAAAAGTATAAAGTTCCATTGGCGAATCAAACGATTAACCCATAATAGACAGTTTAATTTTAGAAGAACCGCGTTCGTCTGTCAACGATGGCTTTACGAGATTTTTACGGAAAAATTATATAATTAAAAACAATTCTTAATTGATAAATTTTTAAATATAGAGTATAATAGTGGACATAAGAGAGTCGCAATATGCGAATGCACTATTCTTACAGTCCTTATAAAGGAGGTTCTTCTATGAATATTGTAGTTTTAGTAAAGCAAGTTCCCGCAGTTTCCGAAATCGAAATTGCACAAGATAATAACCTGGTTCGTGTCGGTGCTCCGTCGATGTTAAACCCTGTTGACAAACACGCTATCGAAGCAGCTGTCGCTGTCAAAGACGCAGTAGGCGGCACGATTACCCTTATCACCATGGGCACGGCTCAGGCCGCGGAAGTCATGCGTGACGGCATCGCAGTCGGTGCTGATAAAGGCGTTCTCGTTTCTGATGAACGCATGGCAGGGTCCGATACGTTAGCAACGGGCCTGATTTTATCGAAGGCTATTGAAAAATCGGCGACGTCGACTTGGTATTTACGGGCAAGCGCTCTACCGATGGCGATACGGGCCAGATTCCTCCGGCTGTCGCTCAGTATTTGAATATCGCTCTCGTTTCCTACGCCGATTCGGTCAGCGTCGAAGGCTCGACGATTACGGCAACTCGTGCCAACCACGGCGGTGTTGAAACGATTCAGGCTCAGGTACCGGCCGTCGTTTCGGTTACGGACAAGAGCAATACGCCGCGTTCCCCGAAAATCCGCGGCAAGATGGCTGCCAAAAAGGCTGTCTTCGACGTATGGCGTATCGAAGATTTGGGCTCGATGCAGCAAGTGTTGGCAAATCCGGTTCGGCAACAAAAGTTACGGAAATGTTCGCACCGGAACCGAACCCCGTCGGCATTATGATCGAAGGTGACACCCCGGCGGACCTCGCGGCTAATCTCGTTAAAGATCTGACTGCCAAGAACTTACTGTAAGGAGGGCTCTGAACTATGGAATTGAAAAACAACATCAGCGTATATATTGAAGTTGCCGGCAGTGCCTTGAGCACGCTGAGCATTGAATTGTTGGGCAAGGCTCGTCAGCTGGCTGACAAAAAAAGGCGAACAAGTCGTCGCCTATGCTGTCGGCGCTGACATGAGCAAAGCGGCTGAAGAAGCGATTTCCTACGGTGCAGACGCTGTCGTTACCGTAGAAGATCCGGTACTCGAAGGCTACGACTCGGCTTTGTATACGAAAGCGATTGCCGCTTTGGTCGAAAAATACGCACCGAGCGTCATCCTCATCGGTGGTTCTCCGAACGGCCGTGACCTCGGCGGCCGCCTGTCGGCTAAATTGAAAGTCGGCCTCGTTGCCGATTGCATCGACGTCCTCCACGAAGGCGATGACGATACGCTTACTTGGATTCGTCCGGCCTTCACGGGCAAGCTCCTGGTTAAAATCCAGACGACGACCCGCCCGCAGCTCGGTACGGTCAGCGACAAGATTTTCCACGGGGCACCGGCTGATGCGTCTCGTAAGGGCGAAGTCATCCAGGAAAAGGTCGATTTCAGCGGCGATGCTCCGACGGTCAAAGTAACCAACTTTGAAGCTGTCGAAAACGCTGCCGAAAGCCTGTCCATTGAATCGGCTGACATCGTCGTCGGCGCCGGCCGCGGCGTTCAGAACGAAGAAGGCATGAAAGCTGTCGAAGAATTTGCACAGCGTATCGGAGCCGCCTTCGGCGTTTCCAAACCCCTCGTCGACAACGAATGGGCTCCCCATGATTTGCAGATCGGGATTACGGGCAAGAAGATTGCGCCGAAAATCTACATCGCCATGGGTATTTCCGGTGCCATCCAGCATAAATTGGGCGTTCAGGATGCCGAATTGATCATTGCCGTCAATAAAGATCCCGATGCACCGATTTTCGAATTCGCACACTACGGCATCGTCGGCGATCTCTTTGAAGTCATGCCGGAACTGGAAAAACAAATCGCCAAAATTAAAGGATAATAAGGCCTTGGCTATGAGCCTTACGTTCAGGTCATAGCGAGCCTATGGAAGGAGCTTTTCTACGATGGCTTATCGTGGAAAAGCTCCTTTTGCTGTTTTCTTTTTTTGGCGGTTCTCATAATTCTTAAAATAGAAGAAACATATGCTATAATAGGCATGATAACACGATATGATAACACGATATGATAAAAGGGTAGGAGGTGTTTTCATGGATTCTTTTGCAGCCCGCGAGGCTTGTCGGGAAGGCCGATACAACGACGTCATCGCCATGTACGACAAGGCGGCGCCTGACGGTTCCTGGACGAATTGGGACTATTATTACTATGCCTATGCCCTGCGCAAGGTCAAAAATTACGCCAAGGGGCGGGAAATTGCCCGGGCCGGCATCATCGCCTTTCCGGAATTTACCAACCTTCACGGCATCTACTGCTGGTGCCTTTATTACTTATACATCCAGAAATTCGACGAACGGCTCCATACCTTTGAAGACTTTCGCCGTGCCGTCGACGCCATTTTAAAGTACAGTCAGCAAGGCCAGTACACGCCGTATACCTTAGCCGTGTGGCGGATGGTCGACGTCTTAAAGACCAAGCCGCCGTCGCTGGCCGGCCTTATGGGAGACTATCTGCGCCGCCTCGATCCGGATCTCTTGTCCGATGAAGAGAAAAAGGTTAACCTTCGCGGTCGGGATCAGGTCATCGCTTCCGACCGGGAACACTGGTATGCCTCATGAGCCGGGTCCTCATCAAGGAAGAAAAGTACGATGAGTGCATCAAACTTTGCCGGATGGCCTTGGGAATCTTTCCTGAACTGCATCACGACAACGATATTTGGTTTTCTTACCGCATCGGACTCTGTGAGCTCCGCCAGGGACAGATTGAAGATGCGCGGCAGCGGTTTGAAGAGTTGTTGAAGTACAAACAGCACTGGATCGTCTATCGCGGCCTCTTCTTTGCTGCCCAGGCCAAGGGCGACAGTGGCGCCATGCGGCGCTACGGGGCATCGGCCATGGCGGTCCCGGCGAGCTTAAGGCCAAGGTCAATTTTATCGTTCAGTTGGCAGAAGCTTTGAACAATATGGGAAATTTTGAAGCGGCCTATGAGCATTATCTCTTGGCGAAAATGATCCGGACCGAGCAAAACTGGAAGATTTCTCCTCAGCTCATCGCAAAAGTCGACAGTTATGATTTTTCGCCTCCGGATCGAGGGGAACTGTTCCGCCGCCTCCAGTCCTTCTGGATGGCTGAGAAGCATGCCGGGGAAGAGCAGCATACGGGGACCATTGATAAAATCCTCCCCGGCGGAAAAGCCGGTTTCATCCGGGAATACGGCGGTCATCAGTATTATTTCCGTACGGCATCCCTGTATCGGGTCCGCGCCGAAGAAGGGGAGAAGGTTACCTTTTATGTCGAAGACTTTTTCGATATCAACAAGAAAAAACCGGCCCGTCGCGCCGTGGACATCGAGCCTGTTTTGCTATATCATAAGAAATGAAATTACCAGAGAAAGCGAGTGGCCCTTATGATTTTATCAGGCAAGGAAATTGTCAAACATTTAGGTAAAGAAATTATCATTGAACCTTTCATCCCGAACGGGTCAATCCCAATAGTTATATCTGTCTCTTCACAACGAACTGATGATATACGACCATGCCGAATTGGATATGGCCAAGCCCAACCCGCGTCGACGATCGAAATCCCGGAATCGGGCTATGTCCTCCAGCCCAATACACTCTACTTGGGACGGACCAATGAATACACCCGGACCGACGGCTACATCCCCATGCTCGAAGGTCGGTCGTCTGTCGGCCGTCTCGGTGTCTTCATTCACGTCACGGCCGGTTTTGGTGACGTCGGCTTTGCCGGCTACTGGACCTTGAAATCTTTTGTGTCCAGCCGATACGGATTTATCCCAATGTCGAAATCTGCCAGATCTACTATCATGACATCGATGGGGAATACGATAAGTATACCCACGGAAAGTATCAGAACAATACGGGCATCCAGCCGAGCATGCTTTGGAAAGACTTTGAAAAGCTGAAATAGGGAGGTATGACCATGAAAGAAATCGATATTCAGGAACTCCTGGCGCCGGATACGTTTCGCCTGGGAAGTGCCGAAGACCGAAAGGGCGGGACGGGCTGCACAGTCCTCGTCTTTCCGAAGAGTGCCCCCTGTGCCGTCGACGTCCGCGGCGGCGGACCGGCCAGCCGTGAATCGGAGCTGCTGAATCCTATGGCCGCTGCATCGGGGATCCATGCCATCCTCTTAAGCGGCGGCAGCGCCTTCGGCCTCAATGCGGCGACGGGGGTCATGACCTATTTGGAAGAACAAGGCATCGGCTTTGAAACGCGGATTGCCAAAGTTCCTTTAGTCGTCGCTTCGTGTATCTTTGACCTCGGCTGCGGTGACGACGTCCGTCCCGATGCGGCTATGGGCTATGCCGCTTGCGATGCCGCCTTTAATGGTGAATTCCGCGAAGGCTGCTACGGAGCCGGGACAGGGGCGACCGTCGGAAAACTCTGCGGTCCTGACTATATGATGAATCCGGTGTCGGCGCCTATGCTGTTGCTGTCGGTGATCTTGTGGTCGGTGCCGTCGTCGTCGTCAATGCCGTCGGCGACGTTCTCAGCGAGTCTGGGGACATCATCTCCGGCATGAGAAGCCGTGATGGCAAGGCTTTGCCGATACGCGTAGGGTCATGCTGGAAGAAGCAGGCCTGACGCCGACCCTGTTCTCTCAGCGAGCCGTCGGAACGACGACCAATACGACCATCGGCGCCATCGTGACCAATGGCCGTTTTGACAAGGCGCAGTTGAAAAAAATAGCTGCCCTCGGCAGCAACGGCATGGTCCGCACCATTCGTCCGGTTAATACGACGGCTGACGGCGACTCCCTTTATGCCGCCAGCATCGGAACGGTTTCAGCCGAAATCAGCCTGACCGGGACCTTGGCAGCTTACGTCGTCGAACAGGCCGTTCGCCGCGCCGTGTTGAAGGCTGAACCGATGTACGGCATCCCGGCCGCTCTTCCTTAATCGGTTGAAGCTGGACGGTAAGCGATTTCTTCCGGACATCCCATTTTTATCATTAATTTTGTTATCTTAAAAGGCAGTGCAGCAGGGCTGTACATTTTTATCAGGTGGTGTTTTGCTATGTATGATTATGTTATCGTCGGCAGCGGTCTCTTTGGCGTCGTCTTTGCCCATGAAATGAAAAAGGCCGGGCGCAAGTGCCTGGTCCTCGAACGGCGGCCGCACGTCGGCGGCAACGTTTACTGCGAAGAAAAGGAGGCATCCGCATCCATCGCTACGGTGCCCATATCTTCCATACGTCGAATAAAAAAGTTTGGAACTACGTCAATCAGTTCGTCGAGTTTAATCATTACGTCAATTCGCCGGTCGCCAATTATAAAGGTGAGCTCTACAACCTGCCTTTTAATATGAATACCTTTACCAAGATGTGGGGCATCGTGACGCCGGCAGAAGCGGCAGCTAAGATCGAAGAACAGCGCCAAAGCGCCCAGATTACGGAGCCCAAGAATTTAGAGGAACAAGCCATTTCCCTCATCGGTACCGATATTTATACCAAGCTCATCAAAGGCTATACGGAAAAGCAGTGGGGACGGAGTTGTACCGACCTTCCGGCCTTTATCATTAAGCGACTGCCCGTCCGCTATACCTTTGACAACAACTATTTTGACGACCCTTATCAGGCATCCCCATCGGCGGCTACAACGGCCTTATCGACGGCCTTCTTGACGGAATCGAAGTGCGGACCGACATCGATTATAATAAGGACCGGTCGTCCTATCTCGATATTGCCCGCAAGGTCGTTTATACGGGTCCTATCGATGAATATTTCGCTATCGCCTGGGGCATTTGGAATACCGGGGCCTGCGCTTTGAAACGGAGCGCTTAGAAGAAGTCAATCACCAGGCGTGGCCGTCATGAATTATACCGACCGGGAGACGCCGTATACGCGGGTCATTGAGCACAAGCACTTTGAATTCGGAACCCAGCCGGTGACCTATATCACCCGGGAATATCCGTCGGAATGGCACAGCGGCGAAGAAGCGTATTATCCGGTAAACGATGACAAGAACCAGGCTCTCTATAAACAGTACGCACTCTTGGCCGGCATGAAAGAAACGTCATCTTTGGCGGCCGGCTGGCTGAATATAAATATTATGATATGGACGACGTCATTGAAAGCGCCTTGACCGTCGCCGAAAAGGAGATTTGAACAGATGCAGAAAAAAGTTCGCAAAGCCGTCATTCCGGCGGCCGGCTACGGCACGCGGTTCTTACCGGTGACCAAGGCTATCCCTAAGGAAATGATTCCCATCGTTGATAAACCGGTCATCCAGTATATCGTCGAAGAAGCCCTGCAGAGCGGCATCGAAGAAATTTTGATCATCACCGGTCACGGAAAACGGGCCATTGAAGATCACTTCGATACCAATATCGACCTTGAACTGCAGCTGCGCCAGCAGGGAAAGACCCGGCTCTTGCGGATGGTACAGGATATTTCCGGCATCAACGTCCACTATATCCGGCAAAAGCATATGCGCGGCCTCGGCGACGCCATCCGCTGTGCCGAATCCTTTATCGACAATGAACCCTTTGCCGTCCTCTTGGGCGACGATATCGTCTACGAACCGGAGCGGCCGGCCCTGCGTCAGATGATCGAGGCCTTTAGTGAGGTCGGATCGACCTCCTGGCTGCCAGGAAGTACCCCTTGACCAGGTTTCACGCTACGGCATCGTCCACGCATGCCGACGAAATATGAAGCATCGTGCGGCTCATCGACATGATTGAAAAACCGTCCGTCGACGAAGCACCGAGCCGCTTGGCCGCCCTCGGCCGCTATATCCTGACGCCGGATATCTTTGAAATCCTGCGCCGCGTCCAACCCGGAAAAGGCGGCGAAATTCAGCTCACCGATGCCCTGCGCCTCATGGCCGACCGCGAAGGGTCTATGCCTATACCTTTACGGGCACCAGTTATGACGCCGGCAATAAGCTGGGATTTTTGAAGGCCACCGTCGAATACGCCCTGCGCCGCGACGACCTGGGCATGATTTCAAAGCTTATCTTCAGGATCTTTTGAAGGGCTGAAGGTGCCTTTCTTCCGCCGCTCTTTAAAGAAACTTTTTAAGAGTCCCGCACATTCTTCAGCGCGGACGCCGGCCGTAATGACGGCGGCATGATTGAGACTGTCGCTGTCGATGAGGTGAAAGAGGGAGCGGGCAGCACCGGCCTTGGGGTCGTCGCAGCCGTAGACGACCGGTCCAGGCGGCTGTTGACGATGGCGCCGGCACACATCGGGCACGGTTCGACCGTGACGTATAGCGTACAGCCTGTCAGGCGCCAGCGATTGAGTGCGCGGCAGGCTTTTTCAATGGCCAAGAGCTCGGCATGGGCCGTGGCACAGGGCAGGGACTCCCGCAGGTTATAAGCCCTGGCGATGACTTTTTTCTGATAGACGATGACGGCGCCGATGGGGATTTCTCCGACGGCATAGGCCGTTTTAGCTTCGGCCAGGGCTTTGCCCATATAAAATTCATCTTTAGTCATGATGATCTCCTTAGTATTAACATGGTTTATCTAAATGCGGGCAGGATACTCCGACCTCTTAGGTCGGGGCGGAATGCCCGCTCACCTCTCTTTCTAAAAATACTAGAGTTTTAGTAACATATATGATATGGTGGTCTTAATGAATGCAATATATTCTTATGAAAGGCAGGTGAGAAAAAGTGTTCGACATAACCAAAACGATAAAACTTCGCATCCATGTTTCTCCGGAACAAGAGATTTTGTTTCGTCAAATGACGGAGCAATATCGTCAGGCTTGTAATTTTGTGTCGCAATATATCTTCGACAATCAATTCAACTTGGCTTACCAAAGACTCAACAAAGAGCTGTACAGCGATCTTCGTGGTCGATTTGGGCTGAAGTCACAGCTTGCACAGTCGTCCATCAAGACGACGATGGCTCGCTATAAGACCGTCAAGCAGCAGCTATTCCAAAAGCCCCAAAAATACAAGGACGAAGATGGCAGCTGGAAATACATCCCAAAAACGCTCGAATGGCTTTGGAAGCCCATCTTTTTCAAGCGCCCACAAGCGGATTTGGTTCGTAACCGTGATTACAGCTTCGTGGATAACGGACAAAGCCTGTCTATCAACACGCTCGGTAAAAGAACAAAATGTACCTTTGAAAGGAAGCCATTTTCGAAATATCTGGATGGCTCATGGATTTTTGGCACGGCAAAGTTAGTTGAACTCAAAGGCCGGTGGTATCTGCATATTCCCGTCACCAAAGCTGTGGAAGGTTTCCAGAAAGAGAACGTCCGCCACGTTGTCGGTATCGACCGCGGCTTGCGCTTCCTGACGGTCAGTTACGATGAACAAGGTAACACCGAATTTGTTTCCGGACGAAAGATTGCAGCAAAAAGACACAAGTTTCTCAAAGTCAGACAACAGCTTCAATCGAAAGGTACAAAATCTGCCAAGCGTAGACTCAAAGCTATTTCCGGACGAGAGAACCGTTGGATGTCTGATGTCAATCATCAGATTTCTAAGACACTCGTTGAGAAATATGGCAAGGATACGCTGTTTGTGCTGGAAGATTTAACGGGTGTCAGCTTTGAAGAAACAAATCTATCCAAAACCGCCAAACCGAACTATGACCTGCGGAGCTGGCCGTTCTATCAGCTTGAGCAATTTCTGACCTACAAGGCTCATGAAAATCGCTCGGAAGTATTGAAAGTCTCAGCAAAATATACTTCTCAGCGTTGCCCGAAATGCGAAACAATCCATAGAGAAAATCGTGACCATCGTAAGCATCTATATCGCTGCCAATGTGGATACCAATCCAACGATGACCGTATCGGAGCTATGAATATCCAGCTCCTCGGTTCGATGTGGATTTCTGGAGATAGCAATCCTCGTTACGAGAGCAAAACGACTGCCTCGGAGTAAATCTCCTTGGCAAAACGGGCATCGTCAACTGCCCGATGATGTAGGCAGGATTAGGGAGATGTTGTTTACAGCATCGTTACTACCTATGTTTCTCTGACTTACAAGCTCCCACTTCTATAAGAGGGAGTCGTTGACTTATCATATCACAAAAGAGAGGGAAGGGGAATTCCTATGGATGCGATTTGGTGGCATATTTTTGACTTATTGGGGACGACGGCCTTTGCCGTATCCGGCGTCTTTGCAGCCCTTTCCCGGCGCATGGATCTGTTCGGCATCTTCGTCCTCAGCGCAGCGACGGCTGTCGGCGGCGGTATCATCCGTGATATCCTCATCGGCAATATCCCGCCGGCGGCTTTTAAAAACAGCATTTACCTGTGGATCATCGTAGGGTCCATCGTCGTCGTCACCTTGACCGTCCGCTACTTCAATATCCGCATGTGGCGCCGCTTTATGAGTCATTTGTCGGCTCTGTATCTCTTGTGTGATGCCATTGGCCTCGGTTCCTTTACCGTAACCGGGACCTTCTCGGCTGCTATTATTATCCCGATTATTGGATTTTAGACATCACCCTCGGCGTCCTTACCGCTGTCGGCGGCGGCGTCATCCGCGACGTTTTGGCCGGCCGGATTCCCGTCGTCCTTCGGACCGAAGTCTATGCCACGGCGTCGCTCTTGGGCAGCGTCCTCTTGTACGGCGCCGTCATTCCCTTTGAAGTGCCTTTTGAAGTAGGGGCCATCGTCAGCTTTTCCGTCACCGTGGCCATCCGGCTGGTAGCGATTCGCTTCCATCTCAATGTGCCCCGCATTCGCCGTAAAAAGCAAGGTTCTTCTTTTTAGAGGGCAGATGTGCTATAATAAAAAATACTTGTTTTTTCTTACGATAGGAGGATAATGTGAATCTGTTACAGAAGGCAGTCAGCATGGCCGTCGTATCCCTGTTCCTGTGTGCGACGCCGTCGACACTGGCTAAGACGATTTTATACGTGCCTCAGGATGACCGGCCTGTGGATTACGAATATACGGTCAGTACGGCAGAATCGGCAGGCTATACGATATTGACCCCGCCGGCACAGTATCTGTCGGGCATGAATTTCCACGGTTCACCGGACCGTCTCATGAGCTGGGTCGAGGCCAATGCCAATAAGGCCGACGCCATGGTCCTGTCCATCGATTCTTTGGTTTACGGCGGTCTCGTCGACTCCCGGAAGCATAACCTTCCCATGTCGACCTTGCTGTCGCGTCTTGAAAAGGTAGAAGCCCTGCACAAGGCCAACACCAAGGTGCCGCTCTACGTGTTCAGTACTGTCATGCGCAGCCCCTGGGCCGGCGGTAAAGGCGTCGAACCGGACTACTACCTGACTATGGGCTCCGATATCTATCAATTGGCCTCCCTTCAGGCAAGATGGATGAAGAAGGCCTCAATCCCCAGGAACGGAACGACTGGTTTGCCATCATGCGCCGCGTTCCTATGGAATATTTGCAGGATTGGTACAATCGGCGCCGCAAGAATATGAGCATCAACTATCGCCTCATCGACGATGCCAGAAAGGGCGTCTTTACTTATTATAGCCTCGGCCACGACGACAACTCGGTCAGCACCCAGTCGTCCCTCGAATCGAAGTACCTCGAAATGGCCGGTGCCGGTATCCCCAAGACGACCTTTGGCTCCTTCCCCGGAGCGGACCAATTGGGCTTGCTGCTCATTACCCGGGCCAGCAATGACTTTAACAATTACCATCCCAAAGTATCGGTCATCTATCCCTTAGGCGGGGGAGAAAAGACCGTGCCCCGCTATGACGGGCAGGCCATCGGCAAGACCATCGCCTCTCACGTCGAAGCCATTGGCGGCACTATCGTCGACAATGAACGGCCGGACCTCTTATTGGCCGTCAATACGCCGCTGACGACGACGACGACGGAATCGGCAAACTTTGAAAACTTCCCAATCATGCTTCAGTCGACGAAGGATTTCCTGAACCAGATTGAAAAGGCCGTTAACCTCAATATCCCGGTCAGCATCGTCGATATGGCCTTTTCCAATGGCTCGGATAACACCCTGGTCTATGGCCTCTACCAAGATAAGATGCTCTACCGTCTGGCCGCTTACAACGGCTGGAATACGGCCAGCAACTCCGTCGGTTACGGCCTTTCACAAGGCGTCCTCGCCAAGTACATGACGCCGGCAGCCACCGGGATATGCTGACGACCCAGTATCTCGACAATTGGGCTTACCAGGCCAACGTCCGCGACTATGTAACCCGTATGGACCAGAAACTCGAAGCCCATGCCATCACACCGGTCTACGCTTCGCGGAACCAGGAACTACAGAGCCTGGCTAAAGAACAGCTCCAGCGCTATGCCTCGACCTATCTTGGCGTCGACCCGCGGACCATTGACGTCACCTTGCCTTGGCAGCGCCTGTTTGAAGTCTACGTCGACGTCAAAAAGACGCCGTCCGTATCGCTTGAAGCCGATGTGCGCCAGGGTATCAACAATCAGCGCCTTCAGAATTTGGCCAATAACGTAGCTGCCGCTCAGGCTCAGCTCGATGCAGCTCATACCGTCGATGAAGACGGTACGGTCGTTCCGCCCGATCCGGCGGTTCAGGCTCAGCTCCAGGCTGCCAAAGAGGCTGCCCAGGCGCAGTATGACAAGGAACAGCAGGCCCAGGCCGTCAATCGCAGTGAAGAAAAGGTCAGCAGAGCCGTACCTGGACGGCCGACCGTTAACCCGATAAAAAGGATTGATAAAGGAGAATATGGAAACAAACGATATGATCCCGAAAGAAAATAAACAGACCGCTCCGGAAGCGTCGCCGAAGCATTCCCGGCAGAAGCTTAAAAAAATCATTACCGGATGCATCATCGCCGCGGCCGCCATCGTGCTCTATGGCTTCTTTGGCCCGAACTTCCTCTTGCCCTATACCAGCGGCTATCTCCATGTTCGCAGTGACATGACGGCAGCAGACGTCGGCGATGCTTTGACCGATAAAGGCTATATTGCCAGCCCCCTGTGGTTCCGTGCCGCCGCCATGGTGACCGGTCAGGCAGGGTCGATCCATGCCGGGGAATATACCTTTAACTCGCGCATGAGTGTCTTTACGATTTTACAGAAACTGACCAGTGGCAAGTCTGAAGCCGACCGGCTCGTCGTTCCCGAAGGCTATACGGTATGGAACATCGCTAAAGCCGTCGCCGCTAACGGCCGCATCAGCGAAGAAGACTTCTTGAAGGCCGCTTCGTCGGACGCCAAACTCTTGCCTTATATGAAAGGCAACCGACAAGTGACCTTCCCGACAGAGGGATTCTTGTTCCCCGATACCTACTTCATTCCTTACGATGCGACGGCTGACGACGTCGTGGCATGATGCTCCAGAATTTTGACAAGCATCTGACGCCGTCCATGAAAGAGCGCATTGCCAAGAAGAATATGTCCATCTACCAGTTCGTCACCTTGGCCTCGCTCATCGAAAAGGAAGCTAAATTTGAACCGGACCGGCCGCTCATCGCCTCGGTCTTTGAAAACCGGTTGCGCATCCACATGAAGCTTCAGTCCGATGCTAGCATTGCCTACGCTATGGGCAATCATAAGGTGGAATACAGCATCAGTGAGACCCAGTACGATTCACCGTACAACACCTACGTCTATGAAGGACTGCCGCCGGGACCGATCGGAAATCCGGGCCTTCCCAGCATGGAAGCCATCTTAGACGCGCCGACGACGAACTATCTCTACTTCGTCGCCGATAAGGACGGCCACAACCACTTTGCCGCCACCTATGAAGAACACATGAAGAATGTACAGGAGTATATGCCATGAGCCTGATCGATGAGATGAAGGCTTATGCCGAAAGAGAAGGGCTTCCTATCCTCAGGGACAGTGAAGTCCCTCTTTTTGAAAGCATCATAGCCAATAAGCGGCCGGGAAAGGTCCTTGAAATCGGGACCTGCATCGGCTATTCGGCCCTTCGCATGGCGCCCTTTCTCGGTGACGGCGGTACGATTACGACCGTCGAATTCGATAAGGCCCGTTGGCAAAAGGCCAAAGACTTTATCGACCGTTCGCCTTATAAGGACGTCATCACGCCCCTCTTGGGAGACGGGACGGAACTTTCTGAAACCCTCCCGGTCCCTGGGACCTGGTCTTTCTCGACGGGCCCAAGGGACAGTACGTCCGCCAGCTTCGGCAGCTCATGCCGAAACTTATGCCCGGAGCCCTTATCATGGCCGACAACATCGGCTATCATGAAATGTTTTACCTCGAAGCACTTACCTCATAAACACCGGACGGCTATCAGCCGCCTAAGGGAATTTATGGCCCTTATCGAAGACAGGGCTCATTTTGAAACGGTGTTTTTTGAAAATGGAGACGGCATGACCGTTTCACGATGGAAAGGATAAGATACATGGGAAAAATAGAATTGCTGGCTCCGGCCGGCAGTATGGATAAATTGAAGATGGCCTTTTTGTACGGCGCCGACGCCGTCTACTTAGGCGGAAAATCCTTCGGCCTTCGGGCGTTCAGCGACAACTTTTCCAATGAAGAATTGAAAGAAGCCGTCGACTACGCCCATTCTTTGGGCAAGCGGATTCACGTCACGGTCAATATCTTCCCGCACAATGAAGATCTGGAAGGCCTTCCGGAATATCTCGTTTACCTCCGCGATATCGGCGTCGACGCGTCCTCATCGCCGACCCGGGCATCTTCGCCCTGGCCCGGCAGCTGGTGCCGGACCTTCCGGTCCACATTTCGACCCAGGGCAATACGACCAACTGGGCGTCCGTAAAGTTCTGGCACGATAATGGCGCCTCACGCGTCGTCATGGCCCGCGAAGTCAGCCTGGCTGACATCAAGGCCATTCACGAAAAGGTGCCGACGGTGGAACTCGAAGCTTCGTCCACGGCGCCATGTGCATTTCCTATTCCGGCCGCTGCCTGCTCAGCAACTACTTCACCCAGGGCGACCGCGATTCCAACCGCGGCGAGTGCGTCCAGTGCTGCCGCTTTAAGTACAACGTCGTTGAAGAAAAACGGCCGGGTCAGTATTTTCCGGTTGTCGAAGATGAACGGGGAACCTATATTTTTAACTCTAAGGACCTCTGCCTTCTGCCGTACTTGCCGGACCTCTACAACGCCGGCCTGTCGAGCCTTAAGATCGAAGGCCGTATGAAGAGCATCCATTATGTGGCCACGGTGACCAAGGTCTACCGTGAAGCCCTCGACGCCTATGAAGCCGATCCGGAACACTTCACGGTCCGTCAGGAATGGCTCGATGAATTGGAAAAGATTTCCCACCGGCCTTATACCCGCGGCTTCTCCGTATCGCGGCCGACGGAAGCCGACCAGGTCTACAGCGAATCGAGTAATACCCAGACCCACGACTTCATCGGCCTCGTCCGGTCTTATGACACCGAAAAGGGCATCGCTGGATCGAACAGCGGAACCACTTCAAAGTCGGCCAGACCGTCGAATTTTTGCAGCCGAAAGGCCATCTGGTCCGCTGCACGATTTCGTCCATCATCAGTGAAGAAGGGGAAGCCCTCGACGCCGCCCGCCATCCCCGTCAGCTCGTGGGTCTGGCCATTTCGGAAGCCCTTGAACCCTATTCCATGATGCGCCGCCAGGTGGAAGACCATGCTTGATGCCGATTGGGTCTATTTTCGCGTGGCCCCCAAGGAGATGACCTTCGTCAACCGCATCATCGAAGGTTGCGATTACCTCGCGTCGTCACTGCCTCGATGGGAAAGAGGCGTCGGTTTCGTCCGGACGACGGCCGATACGGCGGCGGAGACGCGTGACGTGTTAAAGGCCCTGCCCATTGCCGTCGAAATTATCTCCTTTGAACAGGCTGTAAAAATAGCAGAGCAGATTCATGAAAAGATACGATAAATGGAGTGTATTTTTTTAGTAAAATTTATAGTTATACGTCTAACCGATTAGAGATAATCTTTTTCAAGATTGTCTTCTTTTTTTGTGCCTTTTACCTCGTGGGACGAAAACGTTCCGAAATCAGTTGTTTATTTTTCCCGTTTTACCAGCCAATAGTTCCTAATCATAGTCAAATTTTAACGAAACAGAAAAAATTATGATATTTGTTAGCCTATTTTTAATCGTTATCCCTTTAAATTTCTAACAGATTTGGTGTATAATTAATACTATAATCATAAAACAAGTTACGGTACATATTATATGTATATAGTATGTGCTGTTAGATGCAGGTCCGTCAGCTCATTTTCGACATAGGGCATTCATTTTTTTCAAGCCGCCGGACCGAAGTCGCGTTAGGAGGCGCTTTTATGAAAAAATCTAATTGCCTGGCTATGATCCTGGCTGGTGGAAAGGGGAGCCGACTTGGCGTCCTGACCAAAGACCAAGCCAAGCCGGGCCTCTTGTTCGGAGGAAAATACCGCATCATCGATTTCCCCCTGAGCAACTGCCGTAACTCTGGCATCGATACGGTCGGAATCCTGACCCAATATCAGCCTCTCGAACTGAATTGGTACATCGGGAACGGCAGCTCTTGGAATCTCGACTCCAACCGGGGCGGTACCTATGTTTTGCCGCCTTATCAGAGCGACGGCGGTTCTAATTGGTATCGCGGCACAGCCGATGCCATTTATCAGAATTTGAATTTCGTCGATATGGTCGGTGACGACTATGTCCTTATCTTGTCCGGTGACCACATCTATTCCATGGATTACGACAAGATGCTCAATTTCCACAAGAAACACAAGGCTAAGGTCACCATCGGCACCATTCGCGTTCCCTGGGACGAAGCCAGCCGCTTCGGCATCATGGTCGCCGACGAAGACATGCGCATCAATAAGTTCCAGGAAAAACCGGCTAAGCCCGAAAGCAACCTGCTTCCATGGGGATTTACATTTTCGACCGGTCGGTCCTCGAAGACTATCTCCGGGCCGATGCCAAGGATGAAAAGTCGGAACACGACTTTGGGAAAAATGTCATTCCTACCATGCTGGCCGATCAGGTTCCGCTCTACGCCTATCCCTTTGAAGGCTACTGGAAGGATGTCGGCACCATCGACAGCCTTTGGCAGGCCAATATGGACCTATTGGCAGATGAACCGCCCATCAATCTTCGCGACAGCAACTGGCGCATCTATTCGGGCAACCAGAGTTTTCCGCCGCACCTCATCGGACCTAAGGCTCGGCCAAGAGTTCGCTCATCGCCGAAGGTTCTGAAATCCTCGGCAACGTCAGCAACTCCGTCATTTTCTACGGCGTTACCATCAAGGAAGGGGCCAAGGTCACCAATTCGGTCATCATGCCTGGCTCAGTCGTTGAAGAAAATGCCGTCATCGACAAGGCTATCTTAGGGGAACGATGCCACATCTATCCCGGTGCAGTTCTGCGCAATAAAGACGGCTCGGTCGCCGTTCTCGGCCGCAAGGCACAACTTAGAGACGGTGAACCGGAAGCCGTTACCGTGAAAGGGGAAGAATCGCTATGAACAGTAATATGATCGGTCTCATCAACATGCGTGAAGACCGCCCGTTAAAGGAAATCAATGACACGCGCCCCTTGGCGACCCTTCCCATTGGCGGAAAATACCGCCTCATCGACTTTACTCTGTCGAACATGGTCAATGCCGGCATCGAAAACGTCGGCCTCATGCTCTCGAGCCAGTCGCGCTCGGTCTTGGACCACATCCGTTCCGGGAAAGAATGGGGCCTGGCCCATAAGGGCGACGGGTTGTTTTATTTGCCGGAAGAACGGTCCGACATCGAAAATCCCGTCGAAGGCGACATTGCCGCCTATTACAAGAATCTAGTCTTTATCCGGCGGGCCAATAAGCGCTACGCACTGCTGTCGGGCTGCGACATGGTGCAGAATATCGATTACGATGAAGTGCTCCACTTCCATCGCCGCAATAATGCCGACGTAACCCTCATTTACCAGAAGCAGAAATATGATTTCAACCGCGAAGGCTATGTCCTGACCATCGACACGGACTGCACTGATCGGGTTCGGGCCATCGATCCAAGATGGAAGTCAAAGCCGGGGACAACCTCTACCAGCGGGGCATCATCATCGACTGCGACGTCCTCCAGGACTGCATCCGCCGGGCCTACTCGCAGGGGTACACCCATCTCATTACCGATGTGTTCCAGCGTAACGTCGACCGCCTGCGCATCTTTGGCTACAACTATCAGGGCTACGCCAAACGAATCGATTCGCTCCAATCGTATTTTGAAGTCAATATGGACCTGCGCGACAGCCGTATTTGGCACGAACTGCTTCTTAAAGATTTAGACCATCGCATTTATACTAAGATCAAAGACGAAGCGCCGGCCAAATACATGGAAGAATCTCACGTTTCCAACTCTCTCATCGCCAATGGCTGCATCATCGAAGGGCGTGTGGAAAACTCGATTCTCTTCCGCCGCGTCCGGGTCGGAAGGAATGCGGTCATCCGCAACAGCATTATCATGCAGCACTCGGTCATCGGCGAAGATGCTGAACTCGATTACGTCGTCTGCGACAAGAACTCGGTCATCCAGCCGGAAGCCGTCTTGAAGCGGACTGCCGATGACTTATTGTGCATCGGTAAATGTTCCGTACGTTAGTGTTTTGACAAAGGGGATAATAAGCATATGAAAACATGGCAGGACAAGGAAGAATTCAAACGGTTGTTTACAGAAAAAGCCTACCGACTGTGGGAAAAGGAACTGCAGGAGTTAACCTTGAACGAAGTCTATCAGACCATTGCCTACATGATCCGCGATCTGGTCAGTGAAGATTGGATCCGTACCAATCAATCTTATGCTGCGAAAAAAGTCAAACAAGTCTATTATTTTTCCATCGAATTTCTCATGGGCCGCTTGTTGGAATCAAATCTCCTCAATGTCGATATGGACAACATCTGCCGGGACGGTCTGAAAGACCTGGGCTGGGATCTGGAAGACGTCATCCCGGCCGAACGCGATCCCGGTCTCGGGAATGGGGGATTGGGCCGCTTGGCAGCCTGCTTCATCGACTCTTTAGCCGCCTTGTCCCTTCCCGGACACGGCAACAGCATCCGCTACCAGTACGGCCTCTTTAACCAACGCATCGTCGACAACCAGCAGGTAGAACTGCCGGATAACTGGCTGTCCAAGGGTTATCCCTGGGAAGTCAAGAAGGTCGACAAGGCCGTCTACGTCCGCTTCGGCGGCAATGCCTATATGCGGCCTACGGGAGACGGTCATCTTGAATGCGTTCATGAACAGTTCTCGACGGTCAAGGCCGTCCCCTACGACGTGCCGATCATTGGCTGTCACAATGACACGGTCAATACCCTGCGCCTGTGGCGGGCCGAGTACTCTCGGGAAGAAGTCTATAAGGAACTGTCCATGGGGGACCGCCACCGGGCCTTCCGCTATAAAGACAGTGTCCAGCAGATTTCGCGTTTCCTCTATCCTGACGATAGTACTGAAGACGGCCGCCGCCTGCGCCTGATGCAGGAATACTTCTTCGTATCGGCCGGTGTCCAAAGCATCGTTCGTCATTATAAGCAAAAATACGGCGAAAGCATCTATCGCTTCGCCCAGTACGTAGCCATCCACATCAACGATACCCATCCGGCACTGGTCATTCCGGAACTGATGCGTATCTTCATGGATGAAGAAGGCTTGTCGTGGCAGTCTGCCTGGGAAATCACCGTCCGGACCGTAGCCTACACCAACCATACGATCCTGCCGGAAGCCCTGGAAAAATGGTCCATTCCCATGTTCAAGGACCTCTTGCCGCGAATTTATTTAATTATCGAAGAAATCAATAACCGCTGGCTGCAGGAAGTCCGCCGCCGCTATCCGGGCGATGAAAATAAGGCCCGTGACGTAGCTATTTTGTGGGACGGTCAGATTCACATGGCTCACTTGTCGGTCCTCGCAGTCACAGCGTCAACGGCGTCGCCGAAATCCACTCGCAGATCTTGAAGGATTCGACGCTCCATCAGTTCTACACCTGTTTCCCGCAGCGCTTTTCCAATAAGACTAACGGCATTTCTCATCGCCGCTGGCTCATTGAAGCCAATCCGAAACTGGCATCCCTCATCGACGATACGATTGGGGACAAGTGGCGTAAGACGCCGGCCAGACTGTCGGAACTCATGGCCTATAAAGACGATGCTTCCTTTAAGGAACAACTGGCCAAGGTCAAGACCGAACGCAAAGAATGGCTGGCCCGCTACATTAAGGACAAATATAATCAGGATATCCGGACCGATTCTATCTTCGATATTCAGATCAAGCGCATTCACTTGTATAAGCGCCAGACCCTCAATATCCTCCATATCCTGCACCTTTACTTCCTCTTGAAGGATAATCCGTCCATGAAGATTACGCCGCGGACTTATCTCTTCGGCGGCAAGGCAGCGGCCAGCTACGGCGAAGCCAAGGAAACGATTCGCCTGATCAACGTCGTGTCCCACATGATTAACAGCGACCGGACGGTCAACCAGCAGTTGAAAGTCCTGTTCCTTGAAAACTACAACGTCTCCCTGGGACAGATGCTCTTCCCGGCAGCCGACGTCAGCGAACAGATTTCGACGGCCGGCAAGGAAGCGTCGGGGACGGGGAATATGAAATTCATGATGAACGGCGCCATCACCCTCGGGACCATGGACGGGGCCAACGTCGAAATCCACCGCCTCATCGGCGATGACAACTGCGTCATCTTCGGGCTCCGGGCCGATGAAGTCATGAATTACTACGTCCGCGGCGGCTATTCGTCGTGGAAGATGTACAGCAGCGATCCTGAAATCCGCCGCCTCATGGATGCCCTCGTCGACGGAACGGTGGGCGGTGATTATTTCGGCCTGCTCTATGAATCATTCCTCGAAAAGAACGACGAATACTTCGTCCTGAAAGATTTTAAAGCCTACTGTGAGGCTCAGAAGGAAATTGCCAAGCGGTATGGAAATAAATCAGACTGGTTGCGGGCCAGTGTCGTCAACATTGCTCAGTCGGGATACTTTTCCAGCGACCGGACGATCGAACAGTACGCCAACGACATTTGGCACCTTAAACCGTCTAAGCATGACTGAATGACAGGGGGATTATGCGATGAAACTCAGTGCAATCGACGAATACAGTACCTTCTTGTATCACCAGGGTACGAATTATGCCAGCTATCGACTGTTCGGTGCTCATTTTTCTTCACGGCACCGTAAATCCTGCGTGCGCTTTGCCGTCTGGGCGCCGCACGCACAGAAGGTCAGTGTCGTCGGTGACTTCAACCATTGGGATGACGATGCCAACCCGATGGAACGAAGCAGCCAAGGCAATGGCATTTGGGTCGCATATATAGAAGGCCTGCAAGAAGGGGACATTTATAAATACGCCATTACGACGGCGTCGGGGGAACGTATCTTAAAGAGCGACCCTTACGCCTTCTGGTCGGAAGTACGGCCGAATACGGCATCGAAATTGACCAAGCTCCACTATACCTGGCGCGATAAGAAATGGATGGAAAGCCGCGAAGCTTACGATTCCTACCGTAAGCCGATGCTGACCTACGAAGTCCATCTCGGATCGTGGCGGCGCGGGGAAGATGGCGGCATGCTGACTTACCGCGATATCGCCGAAGAGCTGGTCGCTTACGTAAAAGACATGCATTACACCCATATCGAGCTCATGCCGCTGTGCGAATATCCCTTTGATGGTTCCTGGGGCTACCAGGGAACGGGCTATTTTTCAGCGACCAGCCGCTATGGCAAGCCCGAAGACTTCATGTATCTCATCGACCACTGCCATCGGAACGGCATCGGTGTCATCCTCGACTGGGTACCGGGCCACTTTTGCCGCGACGCCCACGGCCTGCGCCACTTCGACGGCGAACCGTGCTACGAATCGGGCAATCCGATCCTGGCCGAAAATAAAGAATGGGATACGATGAACTTCGATTACGGGCGGACGAAGTCCAGTCCTTCCTCATTTCCAGTGCCCTCTTTTGGCTGAGTCAGTTCCATATCGACGGCCTGCGCATCGACGCTGTGGCCAATATGCTGTACCTCGACTACGGCCATCCCGATGGCGGCTGGCAGCCCAATAAGTACGGCGGCCGGGAAAATCTGGAAGCCATCGACTTTTGCGCATCTCAATGCGGCCGTCTTTAAGGAGTTTCCGCAGGCCCTGATGATTGCTGAAGAATCATCGGCTTGGCCCCTCGTCACCAAACCGGTCGACGTCGGCGGCCTGGGTTTCAATTATAAGTGGAACATGGGCTGGATGAATGACATGCTGCGTTATATGTCCATGGATCCGCTGTTCCGCAAGGACAATCACAACCTCATTACCTTTTCCTTGTGCTACGCCTTTTCGGAAAACTTCATCCTGCCCTTGTCGCACGATGAAGTCGTCCACGGCAAACACTCGCTCCTCGACAAGATGCCCGGCGATTACTGGCAGAAATTTGCCGGCCTTAGAGCCTTCTACGGCTACTGGATGGCCCATCCTGGCAAGAAACTCTTGTTCATGGGCAGTGAATTCGGCCAGTTCATCGAATGGAAGTACGACGACAGCCTCGATTGGCACCTCTTGAATTATCCCATGCATTTGGCCATGCACGACTACGTGCGCCAGCTGAACGAGTATTACGTCGACCATCCGGAACTGTGGGAAGAAGACTGCGACTGGTCGGGCTTTTCCTGGATCAGCTGCGACGACAATGACAACAGCGCCATCGCCTTCTTCCGGACGGGGAAAGACGAAAAGGATTCGACGGTCGTCCTCTGCAACTTTACGCCCGTCGTCCGCCATTCGTACCGTATCGCGTCCCCGTCAAGGGCGACTACGTCGAAGTCTTTAACAGTGATGCCGAAGCCTTTGGCGGCTCCAACGTCTTAAATGAAGGCGTCTTTACGGCTCAGGATGTACCTATGCACGGCATGGACCAGTCCATCGAATTGACCCTGCCGCCCTTGGCGACGATTTACCTGCGACTCACGGAAGATTCGAAGCATCTATTGGAAGCCCATGAAAGTCTGGACGAAGGGCCAAAAGCATGAGAAAGAAGGCAACTGCATGAAAAAGGGATCACGCCGGCATCAAATGAGACGGCGGGTATCAGTTAACAATCAATCACCATCGATAAAGCGCCCGCGCCGAAGGAAAGGTCGAATCGGTGCGGACTACATCAGACCGTAAAGGGGAGGGACAGACGATGAAGGTATTATTTGTGGCCTCAGAAGCAGTGCCATTTATTAAAACAGGCGGCTTGGCCGATGTCATGGGGGCCTTGCCCAAGGCCTTAGCCCAAAAGGGCGTGGACGTCCGACTGGTCATTCCGAAATATAGCGGTATCGCTGATGCCGTAAAAGAAAAGATGAAGACTGTTGTCACCGGTACGGTCAACTTGTCTTGGCGCCAGCTCTATTACGGCGTCGAAGCGGTAGAACAGGACGGGGTCACCGTCTATTTTATCGACAACGAATGGTATTTTAAGCGGGACAATCTCTACGGCTACGGCGATGACGCCGAACGGTTTGCTTATTTCTGCCGCGCCGTCCTGACCATGCTGCCCGCCGTCGATTTTAAGCCCGATATCATCCACTGCAACGACTGGCATACGGGCCTGATGGGGGTCTTCCTTAAAGAAGACTTTAGCCACGATCCCTTTTATCAGGATATGAAGTTGGTCTATACGATCCATAACCTGAAGTATCAGGGCATCTATCCGCCGTCTATCATGCGCGATATCATCGGCCTGCCGCAGGAACTCTTTGATAACGGCAACCTCGAATGCGACGGCTGCGTCAACTACATGAAGTCCGGCCTGGTATACGCCGACCGGGTCACGACGGTCAGCCCGACGTACGCTCAGGAAATCACCTATCCTACTTCGGCGAAGCCTCGACGGCTATATTCGGGCCAACAGCGGCAAGGTGTCGGGTATCTTGAACGGCCTCGACGTCGATGCTACAATCCGGAAACGGATCCTTACATTAAAAAGCAGTATTCTGTAGCCACGGCCGGCCGATAAGCGGGAAAATAAAGACGCCCTGCGGAAAGAACTGGGCCTTCGCATCCAGCGCGGCGTGCCTCTCATCGCCATGGTCACGCGCCTCGTTGAAGACAAGGGCCTCGATCTCGTCATGCGCATCATGGACGAACTCGTCGACGACGAAGTCCAGCTGGTCCTGGTCGGGACCGGCGATGCTGGCTATGAAGATGCCTTCCGGGAACTGGCCTACCGCCATCCCAACAAGGTTTCGGCCAACATCATGTTCAATGAAGCCCTGGCCCATAAGGTCTATGCGGCATCGGATATGTTCCTCATGCCGTCGCGGTATGAACCGTGCGGTCTCAGCCAGCTCATCGCCCTGCGCTACGGTTCCATTCCCATCGTTCGGGAAACGGGGGGACTCAAGGATACGGTCCATCCCTTCAATAAGTACAGCCGACAGGGCAACGGTCTGACCTTCCCGAACTTCAACGCCCACGAACTCTTGTTTACGATGAAGCGGGCGCTCGGCTATTACGAAGACGACTCCGTCTGGGATCAGCTGGTCCATAACGCCATGACCAGCGATTACAGCTGGAACCAGTCGGCCGATGCCTATATAAGTTTATATGAAAGTGTACTGCAGCTGTAAGGGGGCTCAGTATCGGGTCCCCCGTCGGGTATGCGCGACGGGGGATTCTTGATGAAGAAGAAAGGAATTTCTATGGACTTACGACTGTATCACAACTCTCATGATTTCTATTACCGCTCGGCCTTCGGGGCCGTCCCGTCGGGAAGCCGGCTCATCCTGCGCTGGGTGCTTCGGGTCATGGCGAGGCTGCCATGCCGAGGTGCGCCTGTGCAGAGCAACGTCGGTGAATCGATCCTGCCCATGACCTATGAGGACCAAGCCTTTAAAGCCGTCGTACCCATTCCCGATACAGGCTGCCTCTTATGGTATTACTTTATCGTAAGCGACGGGGATACGACGCGCTGCTACGGGAATAATTACGAACAGCTCGGCGGGGAAGGCGCCGTCTATGAAGGGGCGCCGCCGTCTTATCAGATTACGGTCTACGATAAAGGGCTCATACGCCGGACTGGTTTAAGCACGCCATCGTCTATCAGATTTTCCCCGACCGCTTCTGCCGCAGCGGCGACGGGAACCTGTGGGGCAAGGAAGGGGCCGTCATCCACAGCAACTGGTACGATAAGCCCTATTACTGCAAGCGCGAAGGCGTCGGCGACATCGTCTATTACGACTTCTTCGGCGGCAATCTCAAAGGAATTCAGGAAAAACTGCCTTATCTCAAAGAACTAGGCATTACGGCCATTTACCTCAATCCCATCTTTGAAAGCTCGAGCAACCACCGCTACGGCACGGCGGACTACTTCCGCGTCGACCCATGCTGGGGACCAATGAAGAGTTCGCCGCCTTCTGTAAAGCCGCTAAAGATGCGGGAATGGCCATCATCCTCGACGCGTCTTCAGCCATACCGGGGCCGACAGCATCTATTTCAACCGCTTCGGCCACTATCCCGGCGTCGGCGCCTACCAGTCGAAGGAATCGCCCTATTATGAATGGTTCCGATTCACCAACTATCCCGATGACTACGAATCGTGGTGGGGCGTATCAGATTTGCCGGACGTTGAAGAAACGACGCCGTCTTACATGGATTTCATCATCAATAATAAGGAGAGCGTCCTCAAATATTGGCTCAACCAAGCATTCGCGGCTGGCGCCTCGACGTCATCGACGAGCTGCCCGTTCCTTTTTTGCGGCAGTTCTATAAGACCTTGAAAGAAGAAAATCCCGACGCGTCCTCATCGGCGAAGTCTGAAGATGCGTCGAATAAAGTCAGTTACAGCGAACAGCGGGAATACCTTTGCGGCTACGACATCGACAGCGCCATGAACTACGCCGAACGGGCTCTCATGGTTGACTTCGTCACCGGAGCTAAAGAGGCGCGGCGCATGAATGACGAATTGACCCGCCTCCGGGAAAATTACCCGCCGGAAAACTTCTACGCCATGCTCAACCTCATCAGCAGCCACGACATCGAACGGATCTTGACAGTTCTCCAGGCAGCCGGCGGCACCGACGTGGCGACGGCTGAAGATACGGCCAAGAAGCGGCTGAAGCTCTTGACGACCTGGCAGATGACCATGCCCGGGGCGCCCTGCATCTATTACGGCGACGAAGCGGGCCTTACGGGCGGCAAGGACCCGGACAACCGCCGGACTTATCCCTGGGGGCGGGAAGACTGGGATATCCTGGGTTGGACCAAGGCCCTGACGCGGCTGCGGACGGCGCATGACGCCCTACAGACGGGCCGTTTCATCCCGCTCTACGCCGACGGCGACGTCTATGCCTTTGCAAGGCTCATCGAAGGCGGCCGCGACGTCTTTGGAAAACCGGCCAAAGACGGCTTGTTCATCATCGCCATGAACCGCAATCCGTCGTCCCTGCGGACCATCAGCCTCTACACCGACGGCTTGGCGTACGGCAAGTTTACCAATGCCCTCCATACGCGGATGGAACCGGAAGTGACCTTGAACAGCCGTCTGACGTTGACCCTGCCGCCCTTAGAGGCCGTCATCTTGAAGCTGGTGAAGCCAAGAAGAAGCGCTGCGGCGTCTCCTCCATCCGACGTCGCTGCCGGCTGTCGTCGGAAACGGCGTCTTAGGGACGGCGGCCTACCGCTTCGTCGACTTTTTAAAGACGGCCGGCCAATCGGTTTGGCAGATCCTGCCCTTGATGCCGCCCTTAGCCGGTGATTCGCCGTATCTCTCGGAATCGGCCTTTGCCGGAAATGAAGCCCTCATTTCCCTCCAGCGCCTGTCTGAATGGGGCTGGCTGAAAAAAGACGTCGTCACCGATTTTATCGCCAAGGGCAAGGGGCAGTCACGATCGGACGTCGCGGCCGAAAAGGCCCGTATCTTGTGGGACCTTTCGCACGATAAGGATCTCATCATTTCCTGGAAGCCCTTCCGGGAATTCTGTGAAGCCAATGCCTACTGGCTCGACGACTACGCCTTGTTCCGCAGCATCCGCGACTTCTTTAAAGGCCGGCCCTGGACGGAATGGCCAGACGACATCCGCCGTCATGAACCGGAAGCCCTCAAACGATATGCTAAAGAACTGGCCGGTACCGTATCCCACGTCAAATTCATGCAGTACATCTTCGACCGTCAGTGGCACGAGCTCCGATCTTATGCCAAAGAAAATGGCGTCACCATCCTCGGTGACCTGCCCATGTTCGTCGCCCACGACAGTGCCGACTGCTGGGCCCATCAGGACCAGTTCGACCTCGATGAAGACGGGCGCCCCGTATCGGTGGCCGGTGTGCCGCCGGACTACTTCAGTGCTGACGGCCAGCTCTGGGGCAATCCCTTATATGACTATGAAGCCATGGCGGCCGACGGCTACCAGTGGTGGACCGATCGTTTCCGCCGCATGCGAGACCTCTTTGACGAACTGCGGGTCGATCACTTTAGGGGTTTTGCCGCCTACTGGGCCGTACCCCAGGGCGCAGAGACGGCCAAAGAGGGGGCCTGGAAAGAAGGGCCGGGCCTCGATTTGTTCCGCGCCGTCTATCAAAAACTGGGCCGGCTCAACCTGGTCGCCGAAGATTTAGGCGTCATCACCGACGACGTCTGTGCCTTGAAGGACGCCTTGGACCTTCCAGGGATGAAGGTCTTCCAGTTCCACCTCAAAGACCGGGCTGACGGCATTCGGTCCTTCGACACGGAACCGAACTGCATCGCCTATACGGAACCCACGACAACAATACGATCCGCGCTGGTACGAACAGGAGCTGTCGGAAAGCGAGCAGCTTCATATCCGCCGCATGCTGGACCTTGGTGACGACGTCTCGCCGGAAGATTGGTACGGGCAGTCATTGCCTATACCTACCGCCGCCGGGCCGAAACGGTCATCGTGCCCATGCAGGATCTCCTGACCCTGCCGGCAGCGGCCCGGATGAACGTCCCCGGTGTCGCCGACGGCAACTGGCAGTGGCAGATGACGGAAGGCCAGACGACCTTTGATCTGGCGCGCTGGCTAGCCAAACTTTGCCGTCACAGTGGCCGCTAAATATCCTTGCTGAAATGGAATAACGCGCTGACTCTCAAAAGCAGGGAGCAGCGCGTTTTTTGTCGAATACCTATAGTAAGGGATATTCAGGAAAAGGAGGGTGTGTCATGTATATTGCATCCATGCGCATTCAAAATTATCGGAATTTACAAGACGTCGAAATGACCTTTCACGAAAAGGCTAACTATATCGTCGGGGAAAACGCCATCGGAAAGAGCGGCCTCCTGCGCCTATTGGCCTACATGAGCGACGGCCGCAACGTCGACGAAGACGATTACGCCGACCCGTCACAACCCATCATCATCACCATGGGCCTTCATCTCCTCGAGAGCGACAAGGAATACTTCGCCGACAAGCCCGAAGAACACCGAGAGACCTTGCGCATCCGCATGGAGATGCACATCAGCGATATGTATCCCCATCTTTACCTCGATGAGAGCGGGGAAGAGCTGCCCTTGGAATTGATCCGCCGCCTGCGCTACGTGTCCTATTCGGCGACCCTTCCCGAAGAGCAGCGGGTAGCGCCGCGGATTTATCGGGCCTTGGAGCAGATGCTGTCGGAGTGGAGCGAACAGCATTGGGACAGCCTGTCAGAAGACGCGCGGGCTTTCATCCATCACGAAGTCGCTGTCGGCAGCCTCGATTCGTCGTACTTCGTCAATATCTTCCTGTTGTCGAAGCTCTTGTGCCGCACGGACCGGCCCCGGGCGGACAACATGAAATTCATTTCCCTGGCGGCCCTGTGCGTCATTACCCATGTCTATCAAATGTCCCTCAGCCGGGCCGTGCCCATGGAACACAACCTCATCGTCGATGAAAAGGGGAGGCGCTACCTGCCGCTCATCATTTCCATCGAGAGCCGGAAATCCACCTGCACCCCTATATGCAGCGGTCGGTCCTTCATTATTACCAGCAGCTTCTGCGCAATGAAGATCCCCAATTCTGCCGGCTCCTCAAGGACTTGTTCAACATCGACGGCCTGCGGGGCCAGCTGTTCATCGTCACCCACTCGACGGATTCGCTCATCGACGACTACCGCAACATCATCCGCCTCTACCGCGACAAGCGGGGCATGGTCAAGGCCGCCTGCGGGGCCTGCTTCCACTTCAGCGAAGAAATCGAAAAGCACCTGATCATGCATTTCCCGGAAGTCAAGGCTGCCTCTATTCGCGAAGCGCCCTCATCGTCGAAGGCGAGACGGAGTACGGCTGTTTCCAGCAGTTCGGCGTGACCTTAAACATCCCCTTTGACTACTACGGCATCTGCCTTATCACGCCCGCGGCGAAAGTTCTATTTCAAAGATCAAGGCCCTCTTAGAATACTTCAAGATTCCCGTCGCCGCCTTGTACGATGCCGACGTCAAGAGTTCTCATAAGGGGGAACGGGGCGTCTACTTTACCCATGAGATCTGTTTTGAAATGGATCTGGCCAAGACCCTCCTCGATCGGGGGCGGCGCCGCGATTTAGACCGTATCATCGACACGGCCTGCGGCGATCACGCCCGGGCGACGACGGACATGATCAAAAAGGCCTGCCGTAAATTAGACATCAATTACCACGACTATCCGGCCAGGAGACTGTGGAACGTCAATCCCCGCAACCAACGGGCGTTGTACGTCTATTATTTTGCCTGGCTGTACAGCAATAAAGGGGTCATCCTCGGCCGCCTCCTCGGCCAGTCCCTTGAAAAAGACGATATTCCGCCGGCCTTCGCCAAGGTCATCACCGCCGTCGGACAGTTAGCCAAAGTAACCCAAGCCGTTTAGGTCTTGGGTTGCTTTTTGTGCTGACCTGAGGACTGCCCTATAAAGATAACGCAAAATATGGTATGCTATAGGGTACAGTCTATTGCAGAAAGAGAGATGCTCGATGAAACTTTTTATTGCCGAAAAACCGAGTATGGCCCGGGAATTGGCCAAGTGCCTGCCGCAGCCTCATCAGCGGGGAAACGGCTGTATCCGTACCGGCGGCGGTATCGTCACCTGGGCTTACGGCCACGTCCTGCAGCAGGCCGAGCTCAGGACTACGATCCCAAATATAAACGCTGGAATGCTGAGGATTTGCCCATCATTCCGACGGAGTGGAAGCTCCTCATCAGTCCGGCCAGTAAAGAACAGTTCCACATCATTGAAGGCCTCATTACAAGTCCCGACGTCGACGCCATCGTCAACGCCGGTGACCCCGACCGGGAAGGGCAGCTGCTCATCGACGAGATCCTCGATTACGTCGGAAACGAAAAGCCCGTCGAGCGCATCCTGCTCAACGCCCTCGATGAAAAAAGCATCCATGAATCCTTAGGCGATCTGCGCAGCAACGGTGACTTCGTCCACCTCAAAGAATCGGCCTGGCCCGAAGTCGGGCGGATTGGCTCATCGGCATGAATCTGTCCCGGGCCTATACCTTGTCGGCCCGTCGCCAAGGCCATCGCGTCGTCTTTCCCATCGGCCGGGTCAAGACGCCGACCTTAGCCCTCGTCGTCCGCCGTCAGCGGGAACTCGACGATTTTGTACCGGTCACGTACTACGTCGTAAAAGCTGATTTCCAGCATAAGAACGGCATCATCCGTGCCCAGTGGCAGCCCAAGGATACCCAGGCCGGCCTCGATCCGGAAGGCGCTGCATTCAGGAAGAAGCGGCCAAAGACATCTTGTCCCGCCTGGCTGCCGATCCTGACGGAACCATCGTCGAAAACAAGAAGTCCAAGAAGAAGGAGGCCCAGCGCCTGCCCTTATCCCTGTCGTCGCTGCAGGTCCTGGCCGGCAAGCGCTACGGCTACACGCCCCAGCAGGTCCTCGATACGGCCCAGACCCTGTACGAACGGAAACTGACGACTATCCCCGTTCGGACTGCGAATACCTGCCCCTTAATCAGCGGAAAGACGTGCCCCGCATCTTGCAGAACATCGCCGCCATCCCGGCGGGAAAACTGCCCGAATGGGCCGCCGGCGCCGACGGCAAGATCAAGAGCCGGGCCTGGAACGACAGCAAGATCACGGCTCACCACGCCATCATCCCGACGACCGTTCCCTGCCCCTTCGAAAAACTGAACGGCCGTCCAGCAGCGCATCTACTATCTCATCGCTCAGGCCTATTTGGCCCAATTCTATCCCATCCACGAATACGACCAGACGCGGATCACCATCGACTGTGCCGACGAGACCTTCGTCGCCCACGGCAAGGCCGTTACCGTGCCGGGCTGGAAGGTCCTTTACCAGGGCGATAAGAACGACGACGAAGAAGAAAAGGGGGAACTTCCCGTCGTCCGCAAGGGCGATGCCGTCCATTATCAAAGCGGCCAGGTCGACAAGAAGGCGACCAAGCCGCCGCCGCGGTTTACGCCGTCGACCTTATTGGCGGCCATGAAAGAGATTTATAAATACGTCAAAGATGATAGCTTGAAGAAGAAACTAAAAGAAGTCCAAGGCATCGGTACCGAAGCGACGCGGGCGACGATCATCCAAGAGCTGATCCAACGAAAATTCCTGATGGCTGAAGGCAAGAAGAAATACCTCAAGCCGACGGACAATGCCTATCTCCTCGTCGACGCTTTGCCCGACGAAATGCTCTATCCCGATGAAACGGCCATCTGGGAAGAACGGCTCTACCAGATGAGCTTGGGAAGGATAACCTCCAGGCCTTCCTCCGGGACCAGCTCGATTTCCTGAAAGCCCTGGTCACAGCGGCCGGCGGCGTCGTCATGAAGGTCGAAGGGGCCAAGGCCTGCCCGGAATGCGGCAGTCCCATGGTCAAGCGCCACGGTAAGTACGGCGACTTTTACGGCTGCAGCAACTACCCCAAGTGCCGCCACACGGAACCCATTGCGGGAGAGGGGAAGAAGGAGGGCGTCAAACCGTCGCCGTATCCCTGCCCGCGCTGTAAAACGGGGACCTTCCAGAAACGGACCGGCCCGTACGGCGTTTTTTGGGTCTGCAGCGGCGATAACTGCAACACCAAGTGTGCCGACGTCGACGGTGTGCCCAGCCTGTATGCTAAATCCTGATCCTGGCGATATGTCAAAAGGACGGATATACAAAAGACCGCCCTATGGTATTATAAAGATTAAGCTATTTTTTTCATGGCTTTTTTGTTCCTATAGGAGTACATAATATAAATGAAACGCATTTATTTAGATAACGCCGCAGCGACGCCCATGGACCGGGAAGTCCTGGACGCCATGATGCCCTATCTTACGACATCCTACGGCAATCCGTCGAGCTCCATTTCTTTGGCCAACAGGCTCGGGCCGCCGTCCAGAAGGCCCGCGGTCAAGTCGCTCACTGCCTTGGCGTCAGCGGCGAAGACCTGGTCTTTACCAGCGGCGGAACGGAAGCGGATAACCTGGCTATTTTAGGCTATCTGCGGGCCAATTTCCCCCAAGGCGGCCACGTCATCACGACGGCCGTCGAACACCATGCCGTCCTGCGCACCTTCCAGGCTCTGGAGGAAAAGGGCTATGACGTCACCTATGTCCCCGTCGATGCCGACGGCTGCGCCTCGGCAGACGATGTTAGGCCGCCGCCATTCGTGACGATACGGTCTCATTTCGGCCATGTACGCCAATAATGAAACGGGCATGATCCAGCCCATCGCTGCCATCGGTGCCGTCGCCAAAGAAAAAGGCGTTGCCTTCCACGTCACGCCGTCCAGCCTTCGGCTATCTGCCGTTCGTCCTTTGGAAGAAGGCATCGACATGCTCACCATTTGCAGCCATAAGATTTATGGCCCGAAGGGCGTCGGCGCCTTGTACATCCGCCACGGCCTCAAGGTGACGGCCGAAGCTACGGCGGTCCCCAGGAACATCGCCTGCGGGCCGGCACGGAAAACGTCGCCGGTATCGTCGGTTTCGGAGAGGCGGCTGCCCGTTTGGAAATAGAACGAGAAGACCGGGCCAAGGCGGCTCGGGTCTTGACCGACATCGTCTATGAAAAACTCATTAAAGGCGATGACCGCTTCCGCTTAAACGGCAATCGCCGTCAGGTCCTGCCCAACATCATCGACTTCAGCGTCGACGGCGTGGACAGTGCCATTTTACTCATCGCCCTCGATTTGCAGGGCATTGCCGTATCGGCCGGGTCGGCTTGTGAAGCCGGTGCCGTCGAAGCGTCCCACGTCTTAAAGGCCATGGCGCCGACGAAAAAATGGCTGCGCAGCAGCATCCGCCTGTCCGTCGGCAAAGACAATACGACAGAAGATATTGAATACGCCGTGTCCCAGATCCGGGACGCCGTGACGACCAGTAGAGGAGATTGATTTGACATGAAACGAGTCGCAGTAGCTATGAGCGGCGGCGTCGACAGCTCGGTTACAGCCGGCCTTTTGAAGCAGCAGGGCTATGATGTCATCGGCATCACCCTGCGCCTGTGGGAAGAAGACCCGGCCTGCACCGTCGATAACATCCACGCCTGCTGTTCCCTCAGTTCCGTCGACGACGCCAAAGCCGTCGCTTCGGTACTGGGCATTCCCCATTATACCTTGGATTTCCGCGAACTCTTCCGCCGCGATGTCATCGATTATTTCGTCGATTCCTATCGCCGCGGCAAGACGCCCAATCCCTGCATTGCCTGCAATAAATTTATTAAATTCGGCCTGCTCTGGGAAAAAGCCAAGCAGTTTGGCGCCGATTTCCTGGCTACCGGCCATTACGCCCGCATCGCTAAAAACGAAGAAACGGGCATCTATTCGCTCTTACGCGGCACCGACCGCCGCAAGGACCAGTCCTACGTCCTCTATCAGCTGACCCAGGCTGTCTTGCCGCACCTCCTGTTTCCCATGGCCGACCTCGAAAAGACCGACACGCGGAAACTGGCTAAAGAGTGGAATCTTCCCGTCTTCAATAAGCCTGAAAGTCAGGATATCTGCTTCATTCCCGACAACGACTACAAGGGCTTTTTGGAAAAGGAAAAGAAGGATATCTTTAAGCCCGGCGACTTCGTCGATGAAAAGGCCGGGTCATCGGCCGCCATCAGGGCATTGCCGCCTATACCGTCGGCCAGCGGCGGGGGCTCAACCTCGGCGGCCCCGGCGGTCCTTACTACGTCACGGCCTTAGACGTTGAGCACAACCGGGTCATCGTCGGTTCTGAAAAAGACCTGTTCTCGACGACGGTAGAAGCCAGTGAAGCCACCTGGGTCGAACAGGTGCCGACAGCGCCTTTAGGGCCTTAGGCAAGATCCGCTACGCTGCCAATGAATCGCCTTGTACGGTCTATCCCGACGGCGACGACATGCGCGTCGAGTTCGACGAAGCCCAGCGGGCCGTTACGGCCGGCCAGGCCCTGGTACTCTACGATGCAGAAACAGGGGAACGCGTCCTCGGCGGCGGCGTCATCCAATAAGAAAGAGGGGAAACATACGGTGTCCACAGATCATATCAGAAACTTTTCAATCATTGCTCATATCGACCACGGCAAGTCTACCCTGGCCGACCGGATGCTGGAAATGACCGGCACTGTGCCCGAACGGGAGATGGAAGCCCAGCTGCTCGATACGATGGACCTCGAACGAGAACGAGGCATTACCATCAAGGCCCAGTCGGCCCGCCTCATTTATGATGCCAAAGACGGCAAGCAGTATACCCTGAACCTCATCGACACGCGGGGCACGTCGACTTCAACTACGAAGTCTCGCGGAGCCTCGCCGCCTGCGAAGGGGCCCTGCTCATCGTCGATGCCACTCAGGGCGTCGAAGCCCAGACCTTGGCCAACGTCTATCTGGCCTTGGAACACGACTTAGAAATCATCCCCATCATCAATAAGGTCGACCTGCCCAGTGCCGACCCGGATAGAGTCTGCAAGGAAATCGAAGACGTCATCGGCCTTGATGCCTCTGACGCTATCATGATCAGTGCCAAGACGGGCCTCGGCGTCGACCAGGTCCTGGAAGCTATCGTCCAGCGCATCCCGGCACCGGCTGATGAAGAAGACAAGCCCTTGCGGGCCCTCATCTTCGACTCTCACTTCGATGCCTATAAGGGGCTATCGCCAACATCCGCATCATGGAAGGGAGCTTAAAGCCCGGCCAGCGTATCCGCATGATGGCCTCCGGCAAAGAGTTTGAAGTCATCGAAACGGGCGTCTTCCTGCCTCAGATGCATCCCGTGCCGTCCCTCGGCTGCGGCAGCGTCGGCTATTTAGCGGCCAGCATGAAGAACGTCCGCGACTGCCGCGTCGGCGATACGGTCACCTTGGCCGAACGGCCGGCATCGGAAGCCCTGCCGGGGTACCGCCGGGCCGTGCCCATGGTCTACTGCGGCCTGTACCCGGTAGAAACGAACGACTACGACAACCTGCGCGACGCCTTGGAAAAACTCCACCTAAACGACGCCGCCCTGCTCTTTGAACCGGAAACGTCGTCGGCCTTAGGCTTCGGCTTCCGCTGCGGCTTCCTGGGCCTCCTTCACATGGACGTCGTCCGCGAACGGTTGGAACGAGAATACGACCTGTCCCTGATCACGACGGCACCGTCGGTTATTTACCGCGTCTACTGCACGGACGGGACGATGGTTGAAGTCGACAACCCGTCGCAGATGCCCGACATGACCAAAGTCGACCACATCGAAGAACCCTTGGTCAAGACGACGATCATCATCCCCAAGGACATGGTCGGTACGGTCATGGAAATCTCCCAGAGCCGCCGCGTCAGTACGTCACCATGGACTACCTCGACGACACCCGCGTCTCTCTGATCTACAATCTGCCTTTGTGCGAAATCCTTTACGACTACTTTGACGTCTTGAAGTCGGCCACCCGCGGCTATGCCTCCCTCGACTATGAACTCAACGGCTACCAGTCGTCGCCCATGGTCAAGATGGATATCCTCATCAACGGCGACGTCGTCGACGCCTTGAGCGTCATCGTCCACCGCGACTTTGCCGCCCGCCGCGGCCGGGCCCTGGTCGAAAAACTGCGCAGCCTCATTCCGCGCCAGCTCTTCCAGATCCCCGTCCAGGCAGCTGTGGGCAATAAGATCATCGCCCGTGAAAACGTAGCTGCCCTTCGAAAAGACGTCTTGGCAAAATGCTACGGCGGCGACATTTCCCGTAAGCGCAAGCTTCTGGAAAAACAGAAGGAAGGCAAGAAGCGGATGAAACAGTTCGGCACCGTCGAAATCCCGCAGGAAGCTTTCATGGCCGTCCTCAAAGTCGACGAATCGTAATGCTCGGCGTCTACGTTCACATCCCCTTTTGCCGCCATAAATGCCTGTACTGCGATTTTCCGTCGTACAGTGGCCTTGACTGCTATATGGCAGGCTACGTGCCGGCCTCTGTCGGGAAATTGCGGCCACGCCGTATGCCGGAAAGCCCGTCGATACGATCTACATCGGCGGCGGCACGCCGTCCATCTTGTCGGCACCGTCCATGGAGGCCATCGTAAGGACCCTGCGTCAGACCTTTGCGGTCACGGGGGATGCCGAAATTACGATCGAAGCCAACCCGGAAAGCCTCGACCGGGAAAAGGCCGAGGCCTATGTGCCTGCGGCATCAACCGCCTGAGTCTGGGCATCCAATCTTTTTCCGATGAGATGCTGTCCTTTTTGGGCCGCATTCACACGGCAAAAGAAGGGGAGCAGGCCCTCGATGCTGCCTGGAAGGCCGGCATCCGCAACCTGTCTATCGATTTGATGTACGGCCTGCCGGGACAGACCGTCGATGACGTAAGGCGCGATGTTCAGCGATTGGGGGACCTCCCGGTGGATCACGCTTCGATTTACAGCCTCATCGTCGAAGATGGGACGCCCTTGAAACATGGTCTTTCTAAGGGAACCTGGACCCTTCCTGACGACGATACGGTCGAAGCCATGGGGAAGGCCGTTCACGACCAGATGCACGACCTGGGATTTCATCACTATGAAATCTCGAGCTACGCTAAAGGGCCTTTTGAGTCGAAACACAACAGCAAGTACTGGATCTATGAGCCCTACATCGGCTTTGGCGTGTCGGCCCACTCCTTTGACGGCACGGCGCGCTGGGCCAACATGGCCAACATTCCCCAGTACATCGAAAGAGCCGGAAGGGACAGCGTCGAAGGGGAGCGAATCGCCATCGACGCGAACGGGTCGTCGAGGACTACTGCTTCTTAGCCCTGCGCCGCCGCGTCGGCATCGAGAAGGACGATTATGCCGCCGGTTCGGTCGGCCTATTGAAGCCGATTTCGGTCCCGTCATCGACGGCCTCATCCGTCAGGGATTGTTGGAAACGACCGACCAGTGGATCCGCCTCAGCGATAAGGGCCTGGCCTATGGCAACTACGTCTTTGGCAAGTTTATCCGCTGAGATCGGTAATAAAGACATAACAGCATATTGCGACAGACATAAAAAAGTCAGGACTCGATGGTCCTGACTTTTTTTTGGATAGTAGAGAAGGCTTAGATTGAGAAGACCGCTTCCTTGATCGGGGTGGAGACATGACTTTTGCGGTACTGCCGCGGCGTATTGGCGTAAAAGTGTTTAAAGGTCTTGGCAAAGTGGCTCTGACTGTCGAAGCCGCAGGCGGCGGCAATGGCCGTAATGCTTTTCGATGGCTCCTTTACCAACTGATCGGCGCCCTGCATGATCCGGTATTTTAAGACGTATTGGATGGGCGACAGCTGGATCGTCTTTTGAAAGCAGCGCAGGCATTCGCGCTGGCTGATGGCGGCGGCGCCGGCGATATCCGAAACAGTGATGGGTTCGTCGAAATGGCCGTGGATGTAGGTCAACATCTTTTTGATGCGCTCTTCGTCCAGGCTGGGAACTGCCTCAGCGGTCGTGCCAGGCTGTAACCGGCCGTACAAAAAGAGGCAGATTTGAGAGAGGGCTTCCCGGACGGTAAATTCAAAGCCGAAGGATTCTTGAGCCAGGGCCGTAAAGGCCGTGCGGAAGTATCGGGCCATCGTATCATCGAAATCGGAATCGCTGTAGAAGCCGAAAAGGAAGGGCAGGTAAGGAGGGGCCGGATGTACTTTTCGGCCATGGCCGAGTCGCCGCTGCCGGTAACGAGGGCCGGGCTGAAGACGAAGGAGCGCAGGTCGCATTCCGGGGCGGCTACGGCGTAATGCAGGGTATTGCCATTGATGACCAAGATGTCGCCTTGTTTCAGGGAAAAGGTCTGGGACGGGACCTTGGCCGTCATCTGCCTTTTCGATGTAGATGACCTCCAGTTCGTCGTGCCAGTGCCAGGGAACGTTGTCGCCGTCTTCCTGCCGGTAATGAGGGGCGTAGCCGGCACAGGGGAAGGCCGCATTTCCGTGGGGCTTCAATTCCTGCGATTGGTCGTTGACGGGGATGACACAGTCTTGCAATATCATAGCATAACCTCCTTTTTTGGCCGTTTTCTTATAGTATACGGCTGAATTTTCGTTGTATCAAGGGCTATCTGACGGTATTCTTATAATAGAGAAGGGGAGAAAAGCGATTGCCGCCATTGTCTGCGGCAAAGGAGGTCTTGATGATGGTACTAAAATTTTACTTCATTCCCAACATGGAAAAGTTTACCGCCCTGGTCGCAGCCTGCCGGGGACGGGTCCTGGTCCGGCGCGAGGAAGCCTTCCAAAACCTCAAGGGCGATGACGACGCCTTGGCCTTTGTAAAGGAAAAGACCGACCGGGGACGCGGTGTAGAAATCCATTTGAATGATACGCGGGATTATGCTTCGCTGGTACACTTCATGGTCGGCGCCTGTCTCTACGATTGACAGAATATGCGTCTTGTAAAGGATAAATGTACGATAAGAAGGCACAATTTTCATAGCGAAAGGTTTTATTCGAAGGGAGACCGACTCTGGTAAAAGCCGACTCTAAGGGCATTGACGAATTTATGATAAATCGTATCAGAACCTCAGAAGTTATTGACAAACAGCCATAATCTGAGTATAATTTCATTGTGTGCAGTAACAGCACTCCCTATCATACCTTGGAGGGAGGGATAACAGATGGCAGAAATCAGAGTTGGTAAAAACGAAACGTTAGACAGCGCTCTTCGCCGCTTCAAACGTTCTTGCCAAAAGGCAGGTGTTCTTTCCGAAGTTCGGAACGTGAACACTACGAAAAACCGAGTGTACGGAGAAAGAAAAAATCCGAAGCAGCACGGAAACGGAAGTACAGAGCATAATCGTTAATGTAAGAAGGGTGATACCATGTCTCTTAAGAACGAACTTCTTCAGGACATGAAAGAGGCAATGAAAGCGAAAGAAGCCGGGAAAACGGCTCTATCCGTCATTCGTATGGTCCGTTCGGCCATCCGCAACGCGGAAATCGACGGCGGCCATTGCGAACTCGACGATGCCGGTGTCGGCGCCGTCATTGCCAAAGAAATGAAACAACGCAGGGAGTCATTAGCTGAATTCGAAAAAGCCGGCCGCGCCGACTTAGTCGAAGAAACGAAGGCTGAAATGGCGGTACTGGAAAAGTACATGCCCAAGCAGCTGACGGAAGATGAAGTCCGCCAAATCGTCACCGATACCATCGCCGGCCAGGAAGGCCTTCAGATGGGGGCTGTCATGAAGCTCGTCATGCCGAAAGTGCAGGGACGGACGGATGGCAAGGTTGTTTCAAAGATTGTTCGAGAAATTTTACAACATCGTTGATTGCCATAGATTCCTTAAAAATCTATTGACAAATAGACTGAATGATTGTATTATTTTAGCATGATTTGAAAACAAAATAAATCATGAAACAAGAGTCAAGGAAGACTCCGAATCCCAACTGCGGGATCGGAGTCTTTTTTTTCACCTAAAGGAGGAGTCATAATGACAAAAGATGAGTTGGTATATGTAATTCCGGCAGGTCAATATGGTAAAGAAGGGGTGCTGGCTTTATTGGAACAGCATCCGGAAATCAAATTCGTATCCCTCGTAGGCATCGATTTGGCAGGCAATGATACGGACGAAAAGATTCCTATCAGCGTCTTCTTCGATGACTATGATAAATTCTTCAATGCGACGGCCTTCCAGACCGACGGTTCGTCCGTTGTACTGCCGGGCATCGCCATCTTGTCCAATGCCCGTGTCGATATCAAAGCCGACCCGTCGGTCAACTGGTTCGTCGACTACAACGACGACAACATCGATCCGGAAACGGGGAAACCAGTCGGAACGCTCCGTATCCCCAGCTTCCTTCGCCATGCAACGGGCTACATCGACTCCCGGTCGATCCTCCGCAACACCTGCGACTACGTCAGCGACCAGGTCTTGGCCCTGGTCAAAGAATACGGCCTTCCCGGTACGTCGGTCAATGTCGATGATATTGAAAAAATCGTTCTGACGACGGCAACGGAACTGGAATTCTGGGTCAAGACGCCGAGCCAGGACGTCGCTACCCGGCTCTTGTCGGCTTCACAGAAATTACAGGAACAGTACTGGCAGCGGACTCACGGCGTCGTCCGTACGGCACTGGAACAGACCATCGAACGCCTGGAAAAATACGGCCTCGAACCGGAAATGGGCCATAAGGAAGTCGGCGGCGTCAAAGCTCAGATCGACGATTCCGGTAAATTAACCTTCGTCCTCGAACAGCTCGAAGTCGACTGGAAATTTGCCAACGACCCGGTCCAGACGGCCGACAATGAAATCGCAGCCCGTATTATCGTCCGCGAAGTATTCCGCGAAAACGGCCTCGAAGTCACCTTCCAGGCTAAACCGATCCACGGCGTTGCCGGTTCCGGTGAACATACTCACTTCGGCATCGGCGCTATCATGAAGAGCGGCAAATTCGTCAACCTCTTCAACCCGGCGGACATGAAGAGTGACTTCTTGTCCGTCGTCGGTTACGGCGCCATCATGGGCATGCTCAAACACTATGAAGTCATGAACCCCTTCGTTTCGGCAACGACGGACTCCCTCAACCGCTTGAAACCGGGCTTTGAAGCACCGGTCTGCATCGTAACGGCCCTCGGCGGCGACCGTCCGGACGTCCAGACCCGTAACCGCTCGGTCCTCATCGGCCTCATCCGCAACATCGCAAGCCCGGCGGCTACCCGTTTTGAACTCCGTTCGCCGAACCCCTTCACCAACACCTACATCGCCATTGCCATGGGTTATTTAGCCGCCCTCGACGGCATCAAATATGCCCTCTCCAGCGGCAAGACCGGCGAAGCGCTCTTGGCGGAACTGTCTAAGAAACCGGGTGAAGACGCAGACTACCTCGAAAAAGACCGGGCGTATCGCTCGGAAGTCGACGTCTTTGAAAACTTCACCAGTGAAGAACGAGATGCCATGTTCGGCAAGGCTCCGCGTACGGTATGGGAAAACTTCAAGGCCCTCGACCTCCATCCGGAAAAAGTGGATACCCTGGCCTGCGATGCCTTTGAAAAGCGCATCATGGAATCGTTCCGCCTCGGTGCCCTCAACCGCTGGGCTCTCGAACTCCAGTACCGCCTCATTCCGGAAAACCTCTCCAAGGTCATCGCTGCCAAACAGCTCCATGCTGCCGGTGACAGCAACGCCCTTGAAGTCGAACGCTGGACCAAAATCAACGCCCTGCGGACGGAACTGGGCCGCGACACGGAAAAGAGCCTGTCCATTTTCTCCAAGATCAAAGAAGCCCTGGCTGCCAAAGATTACGACACGGCGTCGGACCTCATGGTCGAAATGAGCGACAAGATGGACCTCTTGACGGATATGTACTACGAATATTCTTACAACGCTTTCTAAACATTGAGATAACGTTTTAGCGATAAAGAAAACGAGCTGTCCTGCGCATGTGCGGGACGCTCGTTTTTTTGGCGCCGAATAGGCATGATAAAACCCCCAGTTACACTGGGGGTAAGTAAATTTTCTTATAGTAAAAAAGAACCTCTCATGATAAAATGTAGATGGTCTGGCAACCACAACATTATCGAAAAGAGAGGTTCATGTCAGTGAATGACGTAAAAAGTTTATCACATAGTAAATGGCGGTGCAAGTATCATATTGTATTTGCGCCCAAATATCGCAGACAGGTTATCTATGGTCAAATTAAGGCGGATATTGGAAAAATATTACGGTCACTTTGTGATCGAAAGCAAGTTGAATTACTAGAAGGAGAATGCTGCCCGGATCATATTCATTTGTTAGTAGCCATCCCACCGCATTTAAGTGTATCTCAGTTCATGGGATATTTAAAGAGCAAAAGCAGTTTGATGATTTTTGACCATCATGCGAACCTCAAGTACAAATATGGGAACCGACACTTCTGGTGCCGAGGATATTACGTAGACACCGTCGGAAAATATGAAGGAGCTATTAGAGAGTACATTCGGCATCAATTACAGGAAGATATTGAAATGGATACGCTGGATTTTAAGGAATACATAGACCCGTTTACGG
>ENA-OQBJ01000059-OQBJ01000059.1-human-gut-metagenome-genome-assembly--contig:-NODE-59-length-51341-cov-17.656168_pt1:0-50000 | contig 51341 bp, 41 predicted proteins | sample MGYA00242743_ERZ504545 | MGnify/ENA primary metagenome ERZ504545 (study PRJEB26092, sample SAMD00036252) | human gut metagenome | host: Homo sapiens | study: EMG produced TPA metagenomics... | reverse complement strand
CTCACCGCTCCAGGATAACTTACGTACACCATTCCACGCTGTGAGTATGCTCCCCTACCGATACTTTCTTAAATGCTATCCCGCGCCTTCGGTGTCTGCCTTATACCCGATTATTATCCATGCCCGGACCCTCGACTAGTGAGCTGTTACGCACTCTTTGAATGAATGGCTGCTTCCAAGCCAACATCCTAGCTGTCATAGGGACCAGACTTCGTTAGACTAACTCAGGCAGAACTCCGGGACCTTAGACGGCGGTCTGGATTCTTCTCCTCTCGGGGACGGACCTTAGCACCCGCCCCCTTACTGCCGGACTGCAGACCGTGAGCATTCGGAGTTCGTCAGGACTCGATAGGCGGTGAAGCCTCTTGTCCTATCGGTCGCTCTACCTCTCACGGTGACCATCCGACGCGGCACCTAAATGCCTTTCGGGGAGTACGAGCTATCTCCAAGTTTGATTGGCCTTTCACTCCTACACTCGGCTCATCCAGAAGCTTTTCAACGCTTATTGGTGCGGACCTCCATCCCGTGTTACCGGGACTTCATCCTGGCCAAGTGTAGATCACTTGGTTTCGCGTCTACCCCCACTGACTATGCGCCCTGTTCAGGCTCGCTTTCACTGCGGCTACGTGTCTCATGACACTCAACCTCGCCAGTGACGGTAACTCGTAGGATCATTATGCAAAAGGCACGCCGTCACATCGTAAGATGCTCCGACCGCTTGTAGGCGTATGGTTTCAGGAACTATTTCACTCCCCTGCTCGGGGTTCTTTTCACCTTTCCTTCACAGTACTCGTTCGCTATCGGTCTCACGGGAGTATTTAGCCTTACCGGATGGTCCCGGCAGATTCGCGCAGGATTCCTCGTGTCCCGCGTTACTCAGGATACCGCTATGCTGCATTTCGCTTCACATACTGGACTATCACCGTCTATGGTCACATTTTCCAAAGTGTTCTGTTCACGATTTGCATACAATGTCGCGGTCCTACAACCCCGCTGGCGCCTTGCGACGTCAACGGTTTGGGCTGTTCCCCGTTCGCTCGCCACTACTGGGGGAATCATTCATTTATTTTCTCTTCCTGCAGGTACTAAGATGTTTCAGTTCCCTGCGTTAGCTCTAACACTTAAGTGCTAGTAACCGTCCTTCAGACGGCTAGGTTGTCCCATTCGGAAATCTCCGGATCAAGGGTTATTTGCACCTACCCGAAGCTTATCGCAGCTTATCACGTCCTTCATCGCCTCCGTGAGCCTAGGCATCCGCCATACGCCCTTTCTTACTTTCTTTACGACTGTATTCTTGTTACTCGTTTCCGAATAACGAATAAGTAGCTCATACTTTCAGCTGTATTCTAACAAAGTGAAATCTCATCTTGCGATTTGATTTACTTTAGTCTGAACTAAAGTTCATTACTTACAGTTTTGCTTGTGTCAATATGTCAAAGATCTTCTTGCCTTAATAAGGCATGGTGGAGAATAACGGATTCGAACCGTTGACCCCCTGCTTGCAAAGCAGGTGCTCTAGCCAACTGAGCTAATCCCCCAAATCGAGAAGTAAAGAAGTAGTCCCAGGCAGATTTGAACTGCCGACCTCCACATTATCAGTGTGGCGCTCTAACCAACTGAGCTATAGGACTGTGTTGGTAAAGAGTAGCATCTCTGCCGAACATTCTCTATCTCTTATTTAATTAAACAGATGGTGCGTACAAGAAGAGAAGCGAACTTTTAATCAGATTCCTATATCTTCATAGGAAATTCGTCTCTCCAGAAAGGAGGTGTTCCAGCCGCACCTTCCGGTACGGCTACCTTGTTACGACTTAGCCCCAATTACCAGTTTCGCCCTAGGCCGCTCCTTACGGTCACGGACTTTAGGCGCCCCCGGCTTTCATGGCTTGACGGGCGGTGTGTACAAGGCCCGGGAACGTATTCACCGCGCCATGGCTGATGCGCGATTACTAGCGAATCCAGCTTCGTGGGGTCGGGTTGCAGACCCCAGTCCGAACTGAGACAGGCTTTAAGGATTTGATCCATTTTGCAAGGGACCGTCTCTCTGTACCTGCCATTGTAACACGTGTGTAGCCCCGGACGTAAGGGCCGTGCTGATTTGACGTCATCCCCACCTTCCTCACACCTTACGGTGGCAGTGTCCCCAGAGTGCCCAGCTTAACCTGATGGCAACTAAGGAGAGGGGTTGCGCTCGTTATGGCACTTAAGCCGACACCTCACGGCACGAGCTGACGACAACCATGCAGCACCTTCACAGAGGCCCCGAAGGCGTCATTGTCTCCAAATCCTTCCTCTGCAATTCAAGCCCGGGTAAGGTTCCTCGCGTATCATCGAATTAAACCACATGTTCCTCCGCTTGTGCGGGCCCCCGTCAATTCCTTTGAGTTTCACCGTTGCCGGCGTACTCCCCAGGTGGGATGCTTAATGCTTTCGCTTGGCCGCTGACCTATTCAGACCAACAGCGGGCATCCATCGTTTACCGTGCGGACTACCAGGGTATCTAATCCTGTTCGATACCCGCACTTTCGAGCTTCAGCGTCAGTTGCGCTCCAGTGAGCTGCCTTCGCAATCGGAGTTCTTCGTGATATCTAAGCATTTCACCGCTACACCACGAATTCCGCCCACTTTGTGCGTACTCAAGGAAACCAGTTCGCGCTGCAGTGCAGACGTTGAGCGTCTACATTTCACAACACGCTTAATCTCCGGCCTACGCTCCCTTTAAACCCAATAAATCCGGATAACGCCCGGACCTTCCGTATTACCGCGGCTGCTGGCACGGAATTAGCCGGTCCTTATTCATAAGGTACATGCAAAAAGAGTCACGACTCTCACTTTATTCCCTTATAAAAGCAGTTTACAACCCATAGGGCCGTCATCCTGCACGCTACTTGGCTGGTTCAGACTCTCGTCCATTGACCAATATTCCTCACTGCTGCCTCCCGTAGGAGTTTGGACCGTGTCTCAGTTCCAATGTGGGGGACCTTCCTCTCAGAACCCCTACTGATCGTTGCCTTGGTGGGCCGTTACCCCGCCAACAAGCTAATCAGACGCATCCCCATCCATCACCGATAAATCTTTAATCTCTTTCAGATGTCTTCTAGAGATATCATTGGGTATTAGTCTTACTTTCGCAAGGTTATCCCCAAGTGGTGGGCAGGTTGGATACGCGTTACTCACCCGTGCGCCGGTCGACGCCTATCGGAAGCAAGCTTCCAATATCGTTTCCCCTCGACTTGCATGTGTTAAGCCTGTAGCTAGCGTTCATCCTGAGCCAGGATCAAACTCTCCATTGTAAAATATCATTTTTACCTAGCCTTGCGGCTTGGTTTGTTTGTTGTCTGTACTTAGGACGAATATCCTTTTCGTTTATTGAAGCTTAGTAAACCTGACTTGTCAATTGCTTGACGGTTCGTTTCTTTTACCCAGTCAACTTTCTTATTTCTAAGAAGTTAACCGCTTCTTGTACTACTTGTCTGTTTATGTAAAATCTTTCAAAGAACTCTTTCTTTAATCGCTAAGAGAAAGTGTATTTCTCAAAAGCGAGTGCAAAAGTACTAACTATTTTTCATTCCACCAAATCTTTTCGCAAAAAAGTTTCATTTTAGTCAAATATTTAACAGTTGTAAACATTTAAGCTTTTTTTATACCTTATTATATATATAAATAGACTGAACTTTTGGCTATTCCAATATTTCTTCGTACTTTTGCCCTATCAATCAGTAAGGTTTAACAGAAAACGGAAATTCATCATGAAAATTATTGTATCAGAAGAAATCGAATCGGTATGTCCCACCTTTGTGGGAGCATGCGTGGAAGCCAATGTGGTAAACACCCCTTATTGCCAGGAACTTTGGGATGAGATTCATGCACTTGGCGAAAAGTACAAAGAGACGCTGACCACGGAATCGCTGAAAGAGATGAGTGGAATTGCCGCCACCCGAAAAGTGTACCGTGCCTGCGGCAAGGATCCTTCGCGTTACCGTCCGGCATCAGAAGCCTTATCCGCAGAATGCTCCAGGGCAAGGAACTCTACCAGAGAGATACGCTGGTGGACCTGGTGAACCTGGCGAGCATAGCCTACGGCTACAGCATCGGCGGATTTGATGCAGACAAGTTTGAAGGCGACACCCTGACCCTGGGCGTAGGCAAAGCCGGCGAACCATACGAAGGCATCGGCAGAGGCATGATTAATATAGAAGGTCTGCCTGTTTACAGAGACAAGACAGGTGGTGTAGGAACCCCGACCAGCGACAACGAGCGAACCAAAATGAGTATTGATACCACCCATCTGATGGTTCTCATCAACGGATATGACGGAGACGAACAGCACGTTCGCGAGAATGCCGAATACATTATCGAGCTTCTGAAGAAATATTGCCAGAGTGATGGAGGCAGCTACTTCATCTACAAATAAAGAGAATGTGTCATAAGTTTATGATTCACCCTCTTCTATTTGTTGAAAGAGATAGGATATGTCGCTGAAAGAGATAGGATATGACGCTGAAAGAGATAGGATATGTTGTTGGAAGAGACAGAATAAGTTGTTGGAAGAGATAGGATATGTTGTTGAGACAGTCAGTATCTTCGGTCGCACAACAGCTGTTGTGCGCTTGCATAACAGCTGATATGCGCATGCACAACACCTGTTGTGCATGCGGTAGCCAACTGTTATACACCAACTATTATCCAGACTTATGACACACCCTCATTAACCAAGAAATCTCTCTTATAAATTCAAAAAGGGGACTGGCCACCGCCAGTCCCCAAGACGAGAGAGATATAAGTGTTGACTTTGTCAACAACGAGGCAAATCACTTTGCCTTATACCTTTAATATTATTCCTAGACAATATCATTAGAAACATCATCTAGGAATAATTCATGTATAGCAAAAGTATATTACTTGTTATCCTCAGCCCAACCCGTAGACTTAAAGCCTGTTACTCTGTAATGATATCCAGGCTGGTCAGAACGGGAATAGGTGAAACTTATTTCATCTGTCACAGTACCAGATACAGTAGTATAAGTATTGTGACCACACTTACCGCTAACAGTTACCTTGTCGGTAGCTGTAGCAGAGTTACCAATGAAATCATCCACATTCTCACCACCGAAAGTATAAGCACTCATATCAATAGATACCTTAGCATTGATGGCGTAAGCTGCCTTAGAGGCAGTTGAGCCTACACGAATCCATGCCTTATCCTTATCATAATCGGTAGTATTGCTGAGATAGGCATAGAGAACACCCGAAGTGGTTCCTGTACCATCAGTCTTAAAGATGAATTCAGCATCTGTTGGATTAGAAGCCCAATACTCTGCATCTGTCTTAGAAGCATCATAACCTCTCTCCACATTGATTCTATACTCACCACCAACAGGAGCAATAGGAGTATAATCGATATCGAAATCGTCTCCCTCAGAGCATGCAGTAAACAATGCTACGAAAACAAAGCTCAAAAAATATAATATTTTCTTCATGACTTTTCGTTTATTACATTAATAATCATTACTTCTCCCACCAAAGTTTCTTGGTCAGCGAGTTTCCATTCTCTTCTACATACTTGGCAGCAGCAGAGTTATACAATGTAGTAGCTGTAGGATAAAGCAACCGCATAGGATACTCACCGGCATTCATATTGCTAGCACCTGGATCAACCAAATTGCCTAACACATAACCATCAGACAATTCACGCTGCAAAGCAGTTGTTGATTTACGAACAGTAATATTAGCCTGCACCTCAGGAATACCCAAACGGTTACGGGTCATCCAGCCATCATAAGCATTCGCTCCAGCATAAGTTACCCAATACTGCATGGCGATACTATGAAGCATATCAGCCTTATCGAACTTGTAAGCACCATCAACGAATGCTGTACCATCAAATCCCCAACGGCTGAAGCCGGCAAGAACACCCTTATTATAATATTCCTCAGCCTTTTCAGCATCACCCAAACGAGCATAAGCCTCAGCAATCATCAATTCGCATTCAGCCTCGTTCATCAGATAGACAGCATCATCATAAGCCTGTTTCATACGAGAAGACTTAGAGATTGCAATACCACCCTCTGTAGTTTCATCAGTAGTTGGCTTATCTCCGCAAGGAAGGCCTCGTAGCATTCATCCATGTGAGCAACCAGTTCCTCATCAGAAGAATAGCCGAGAGTTTTTTTGGCATTAGCAGTTACCTCATACAACTTGATGATACGAGGATCCTTCTTATCCAAAAGATACTCCAAGAAAGTATGACAAGCACGAATATTCTCAGTAGTATTCAACTGACGGATATTAAATTCATAAAGAGGATTACCCTTATTAGCGCCATCTTCCCAATTTACCCAAGCACAATCCTGCTCCAAAAGACCACCTGCACTAAGTAAAGCCTGAATATCAGATTTATGAGCGTCGAAGTCTTTGAGATACATCTTCAACTTCAAACTCTTTGCAAAGCCTGCCCAGCTATCCATACTGCCTCCCAAGAAACAGTCAGCAGTTCCTAAAGGGGAAGCTTTTTCTGCAGCTTTAGCATCATCGAGTTTGGCAATGGCAGCATCCAGCATCTCCAGAATACCCGGATATACTACGGTTTTGCTATCATCAAATGCAGCATGTGGATTGTTTTCGACATCAAGGGCACCTGTAAACGGAATATCACCATAAGTATCAGTCAATACCAAGAAATTATAGGCCTGAAGAATCTTGGCAACCATCCAATAGTTCCAAGCCTTACTTTCTTCAGCAGAAGCCAAAGCCAGCTTTAAATCTTCCAGACTGTTGGCATATGTATTCTGCCAAACCGTAGTAACAGGAGGAATAGAACCTGATGTTGTTACAGCATAATTAGACAATGTATTATACTGGTTTGTACTATTACCCTGTGTTACATACTGGCACCAAAAGTCACCAGTAATTTGCTGATAAAGACCACTGACAGCTACAATAGAACCTTCGGCAGCCGGAAGCAACTGCTTGTAGGAAGCTGTAGAAGGATAGTTTGGGTTGTAGTTGATATCCAAATAACCGGAATCGCTACAAGAAGTAACAGTACCCATTGTCAAGAGGGCTCCCAGCAATGCTGCGCTTAAAAATTTATATCTTTTCATATAAGAAATCTCCTTTAATTAAAATACAACCTTCAAGTTAATACCATAGTTGCGAGTTGACACAGAACCCATAGTCTCACCAAACTCAGAGCTGATATCATTACCAAAGTTAGAAGACTCTGGGTCGATATAATTCTGATGCTTTGGAGTGATGAGCAACAAGTTGTGGCCAACGAGACTCAAAGACAACTTCTGCATCTTCAATGCGCTTGTGATTGTCTTAGGGAAATCGTATGTCAAAGCCAACTCACGGAGTTTGAAGTAAGAACGGCTTACAACGAAATCACGACGCACCTCCGGGTTGTAGCTATAGTTACCCTGAACATAATTCATATAGTTGGAAGCAACTGGAATATTATTCTCGACATACTCTCCACCAACAATCTTTACAGAATGAGGATAAACAAAAGCATCACGCTCATTGAATACGGTCTCTGTAGAGTTACCATTGAAGTGAGTAATATAAGATGTCTCAGAATACATCAATCCACCTTATGCCAGTCGCCCGTTGCAGCAAGACTCAAGTTCTTCCACTTCAGATGTGTGGTGAAGCCCATTACGAAATCTGGCTGAGAAGAACCGAGATAATCATAATCTGTAGTACTAGACTGCAAGAAACCATTACCATTTACGATTCTATAACCATAATATGGACTGTTTTTATCTGTTACCTTCTGTGTTGCTGGCAACTTGAAGATACCGATAGGCTCACCAACCTTCAATACGTAAGATACACCACGCATAGAAGAATACAAACCAGTACTTGTAGTACCTACAGGAATGGTATATTCATCAAGACCATCCCAAAGTTCCTTCACCTTACTCCAGTTCTTAGCGTATGTAGCACCTACACTCCACTCCCAATCCTTAGTACGGATAGGAGTAAAATTAACCATCGCCTCAATACCTTGTTCTGAAGTTTACCTACATTACGGGTGTTAGAAGTATAACCTGTCTCAGGAGCCAAAGTAGCTGAGATAATCTGATTCTTGGTTGTACGATCATAGTAAGCCACATCGAAGCTCAAACGGTTGCCAAAGAATGTACCGCTCAAACCAAGCTCATACTCAGTTGTAATCTCAGGCTTCAATGACTTATTTGGCAAACGGTTATACTCTGTCAAACCAGAAACACCGGAAATTGGCAAATATGTATAATAAGACTGGAATGGACGATAATATGAATTAGTCATATATACATCAGCATCATTACCTGTCTGACCTATAGCTGCACGAACCTTCAACAAGTCGATTTGCTTGACATTCTTCAAAGCAGGAATAGCCTGATTCAGAAGCACAGACACATTGGCACCGCCATAGAAGAAGCTGTTATCACCCATAGGAAGAGTAGAAGACCAGTCGTTACGGGCAGAAAGGTTCAGGAAAGCCCAATCCTTATAACCCAATTCAACCTGTCCCAAGAGACCCAATAATCTTCTATTCCATGAGTCAGTATCAGTAATCGAATAGGAAGATGTATTACTCAAGGAATTCCAACCTGGAATATCCAACTGCTCATTATAACCACCTACATTATCATAGTTTCTCTGGTTCAAGTTCCAACCTAAGGTTGCACCTACCGAGAAATCACCGAAAGTATGATTACCGGTCAATAAGAGGCTGGCATCAATCTGTCCACGCTGAGAACGATACTTAGAATAGTAACCCTGGTTACCTACAGTTGTACCATTACCAGTTGCCTGATAAGAACCTTCGGTATAAATAATACGTGGTTCGATGCGCTCGGTCTTATAATTGGTATAATCACCACCGAAACGGCCAATTACCTTGATATCCTTGGTAATATCGTATGACAACTCCAGCTTACCATAAATACGGTCGTCCTGATAAGTAGAATAGAAGTTATCTACCATATAATATGGGTTGGTAGCATACAATGTATAGTAGTTATCTACATTGTTACGCTCAAGGTTGTAATCCTTCATATCGGTGAAACGAACATCAGAAGCACCCTGAAGCAACTCCATATACATATCACGAGAACGGCGCATATCCTTGCGAACATAGTTCAGGGACATGTCCAGATGGAATCTGTCGATATTGGCGTAACCACGGAGTGAGAAGGTATTACGATGATATGTATCACCATCATTAGGAGTAATACCATTAGAACTTACATTACCGTAAGATGCAACAATACCTACTTTCTCATCACCATAGCGGAGAGATACGTTGTTGTTCCATTCCTTACCTACCTGATAGAAGTCACGGATATTGTTCTTAACATAAGAAAAAGGCTTGGTTAAAGTCTCGCCGTTAGAAAGACCGGTGGAACCATACCAGTGCTCACGACCATCGAGGCGAGGTCCCCAAGAACCATTCTCCTCATTAGACCAGGAACCCCAACCTTGACCAAAGAGATTCTGAGTCATTGGCACACGGAGCACATCAGTAAATGTCAAAGAACCATCGTAAGTGATAGAAGCCTTCTTGTTACCCTGTGGCTTCTTTGTAGTAATCATGATAACACCATTGGCTGCACGGGAACCATAAAGAGCAGTAGCAGAAGCACCCTTCAATACAGTTACCGATTCAATATCCTCTGGGTTAATGTCGCCTGCACCACTACCAAAGTCAACAGAGTTATCACCCAAACGGTCATTGTTGATAGGCACACCATCAACAATATACAATGGGTTGTTGCTGGAAACAGAAGAAATACCACGAATTACGACTTTCTGAGAGGTACCTGTAACACCACCACCAGAAATCTGCACACCAGCCATCTTACCCTGAAGACCACTCATCAGGGAACCAGACTTAGCAACAGTCAACTCAGAAGCGTTGGCTGTACTGGCAGCATAACCCAAAGTTTTCTCTGAACGTTTCATACCCAAGGCAGTAACAACTACCTCGTCAAGATTTCTTGCATCAGAAGCCAAAATAATCTTCATCTTAGCAGATGCTTTCATTGTTTTAGTCTGCATGCCGAGGTAACTGATTTCCAAGACAGCATCCTTGCTGGCATTAGGAAGAGTAAAATTACCATCGACATCAGTCGCTGTTCCAGTCTTAGTTCCTACAATTCTTACAGATGCGCCAATCACCGGCTCACCATCTTCCTGAGAAACAACCTTACCTGTAACAGTAGTTTGAGCGAGAGCCATTCCTGTTGAAAGAACGAGCCCCCCCATGAGCATGGTCAATCTTTTTACCATAATTCTCTCTCTTAAAAATTAAACAACTTACAAATATCGGGTGCAAAGATACATACTTTTTGCTAATTAAACAATTTTTTAGCAAACAATTTGATACAAAATATCAACTTTATAGTACTTTTTGTATATTTTTCGTATATTCTATTACTTTTCGTAAGCATTTCTGGTATTTATTCTCACAAAACGTAAATAACAAGAAGAAACCAGGTACAAAAGGGAGGTTTAAAAACAGAAAGGCAAACACGCCATTTATTACAATAAACAACATGTTTGCCTTTATTATTTTATTAAAATGAAACTCGCCTATCAAAAAGGCTTCATCAGGATTACACCTTATTATATATAGGGAGTTATGAAAAAAAGTCAATAACGTCGGGAACTTAAATCACGCCAAAATGGAGGAGCGCATTCTTAACACCATCTTCATCCACATGAGTCGTAATGTAATCGGCTACCTGCTTGAGATTATCTCCTGCATTGCCCATCGCAACACCGGTGCCTGCCTCCCGTACGATGGAAATATCATTGCCGCCATCGCCGAAAGCCATGGTTTCTTCTATGTTCAAACCCAGATAATCAGCCATTGCATGCAAGCCCTTGCCCTTATCCGCATCGGCTGCCGTAATATCCGTAAAGGCAGGATGCCATCTGCCCGAGGTGCAGTTGCGGAGCGTAGGCATCAGGAGCGCCTCCTGCTCTACCGAACAGAAAGGAGTAACCTGCAGAACCTGCTCATCTCCCAGTTCATTCACATCGGTCAGGAAGATTTCACAATCCACCCCCAGTCCCTTGGCAAAGATTTCATAAACCTCGTCAGTATAATGATGGATAGCGAGATGATGCTCTCCTACGACGATTGCCGGATAATCATCACGGTCGGCTGCTCGATAATCTTCTTTACATCTTCAGGAAGGATGGCGTGCTGGCTCACCACCTTATCGCCTACAAAACAGCGGGCTCCATTGGTGGTGATGTAACCGTCGATGAGATGTTCTATCTGACCGAGGTTGTTGATGATGAGTTGCGGACGACCGGTAGAAATATACACCTCTACCCCATTCTTCTTAGCCTGCTCCAAGGCATCTACCGTGCTCTGCGGAATCTTGTGGGTTTTGAAACTCACCAGGGTGCCGTCAATATCAAAAAACAATGCTTTTATCTTCTTATCCATACCAATATCTTCTATACCTTATTATATATACAATGCAAAATCGGCTCTGTAAGTACAGAAAAACCGATGCAAAATTACGAAAAAACAGATAAATGACAAAAAATATAAAGATTTATTAGATTTTACTTGCATAGAAAAGAGAAAAAACGTATATTTGCCACATCTTTATGCCCGAGGAAACTCCGAGATAACGCATAGAGCAACTAGTAAATAAGAACGGTTATGAGTAAGAAGCCCTATCGGTTACTGGCATCCCTGTTGCTGATGCTCGTAGCGACGCTTACTTCATGCGAGAAGTTTTCGATTGACGAAACAACCGGAAAATCACGTGAGGCAAACGCCAATGTAACTATCCATGTGCAGAAAATAGAAGGCATAAGTCTGCTGACAACCAAAGCTGCCGACAAGCAGATGGCGCTGGGCGATGTGTGCTCCAGACTGACACTTGCCATCTTTGACGGAGAGGAGAAACTGGAGACGGTGAACCAGCTTTCAACAGACAATGGCTTCGGAACAGCCTATGTAAGTCTGGACGAAGGAGAATACCGACTGGTGGTGATTGCCCACAACGGAAAGGGAAACTGCTCTGTCAGCGCACCCGAGAAAGTAAAGTTTGCGAGCAACAAGCTTACCAATACCTTCTATTATTACGGCAGGTTGAGCGTAACGGCAGACGGAACCACCTCCGACATCAACCTGAGGCGAGCAGTTGGCGCCTTCAAGTTACATATTAACGACGAAACCATTCCCGAAGAAATCAGAAGCATCAAGTTCTATTATACCGGCGGCAGCAGCACCCTGGATGCAACCACCGGATTCGGCTGCGTGAACAGCCGTCAGACCGAGAATTTCAGTATGAAAGATGGCGGCAGAGACTTTACCGTCTACACCTTCCCACATGAAGAAGAGAAGAACATCAAGATGAGTATCAGCTTTCTGGATGCCGATGCAAAGGTGGTAAAGAGTTTTGAAAAAGCCGATTTGAAAATCCATCAGAACCAAACAACCTATACCGAGATTTCCATTGCTGACGGATTCGGTGGCGGAGACGACAGTACGGGTGGTGGAATAAGCATTACCGTAGACCCTACCTGGGGGGAGACAGAACGGGTGAATTTCTAAGAAACAGACGATTAAGGGATTACGGAAAACCAGAAGGTATGTTCTATTTTTCCACAATGCAATATAATTTTTGATTCTTAAAGATTTGATAAACAAAATTTCTTTGTCATTTAAGAATAATTCCATAATTTTGCATCCAATATTATATAATATTATAAACAAAGGATGAAAAAATATATAACTCTTATCATGCTGATGGGAGCATTGATTCCTGCTGGGGCTCAGGCACAAACGCTGAGCCTTGACAGTTGCCGTGCCATGGCGCTGCGCAACAACAAGCAGCTCAATGCCTCGAAGCTCAAGAAAGACGTGGCGTACAACATGAAGAAATCGGCACGTACCAAATATCTTCCTAAAGTAGATGCTTTAGGCGGTTACGAATGGTTCAGCAGGGAGATTTCGCTGCTGAACGACGGTCAGAAATCAACATTCAGCAATATCGGCTCTACCGTTACCGGAGGAATATCGGGAGGAGCCAGCAATCTGATGAGCCAACTTGTAAGTCAGGGAATGATTACCCCGGAGATAGCGCAGCAGATAGGCGGACTGCTGAATGAGAAACTGGGCCCCCTGCAGCAGCAAGGCAATGCGCTGGGAGAGAAACTGGTAGATGCTTTCCGCACCGACACCCGCAATATCTGGGCTGGAAGCGTGATGGTTCGCCAACCTATCTATATGGGTGGAGCCATCATTGCAGCCAACAAGATTGCCGACATCGGAGAGCAGATTGCAGAGAATGATCTCGACCAGCAGACCCAGAGCACGCTCTACAGCATAGACCAGGCTTACTGGCTCGCCGTTTCGCTGAAGCAGAAGCAGAAACTCGCCATCAGTTACCGCGACCTCGTAAAGAAACTGAACGAGGATGTTCATAAGATGATTCAGCAGGGAGTAGCCACCAAGGCAGACGGACTGAAGGTAGACGTGAAAGTGAACGAGGCTGAGATGCAGATTACCCAAGCAGAAGACGGACTCGCCCTGTCGAAGATGCTGCTCTGCCAGCTCTGCGGCATTCCGATGAACCAGGAAATCACACTTGCCGATGAAGATAAGGAAACCCTGGCTTTATCAGGAACTCCTGTTGACACCGAGCAGCAGAAAGTGGCAGCACAGGATTCGGCGCTGAACACCCGGCCGGAACTCCGCATGCTGCAGAATGCGCTCGACATCTCTAAAGAAGCTACCAAAATGGTTCGCGCCATCAATCTGCCTCACGTCATGCTGACAGGCGGCTACATGATTTCGAACCCGAACGTATTCAATGGTTTCCAGAAGAAGTTTACCGGAGTCTGGAACGTAGGCGTGATGGTTCATGTTCCGGTATGGAACTGGTTCGACGGCGCCTACAAGGTGAGAGCCGCCAAGGCTGCCAGCAATATCGCCCAGATGAACCTGGATGATACGAGAGAGAAGATTCATCTGCAGATTACTCAAAGCCAGTTTAAGGTAAAGGAAGCCCAGAAGAAGCTCAACATGGCAATGAAGAACATCGCCAGTGCAGATGAGAACCTGAGATGCGCTAACCTCGGTTTCAAGGAAGGCGTGATGGAGGTTACCGACGTGATGGCTGCACAGACTGCCTGGCAGAAAGCACAGAGCCAGAAGATTGATGCAGAAATCGACGTGAAGCTGACTCAGGTTGGGCTGAACAAGGCGCTCGGTATCCTGCAGTAATAATAATAACAAATTTAAATTCAGATTAAGCAAAATGTCTAAGAAATCACAGCATAACAACATATTGCTCGCTGTAATCGGTTTTACAGCAGTAGTCATTCTCGTAGGCGTCATCGGTTTCTTCACCCTGGAACAGAAGGATGACACCATTCAGGGCGAGGTAGAAGTATCAGAATACAGAGTGTCCTGCAAACTGCCGGGACGCGTAGTAGAACTCCGCGTTCAGGAAGGCGATTACGTTCATGTGGCGATACGCTCGCCATCCTCGAAGTGCCGGAAATGAAATCGCAGGAACAGATGCTCCAGGCTACCAACGCTGCAGCCGAGGCGATGAAGGACCTGACGGATGCAGGTGCACGCAAGGAGCAGATTCAGGGCGCTTACCAGTTGGTTCAGCAGGCTGAAGCTGCCGCAACCATCGCCAAGAAGACCTACGACCGCATGCAGAACCTCTTCAACGAGGGTGTAATCAGCGGTCAGAAACGCGATGAGCTTACGCACCTACAAGGCTACAGAGGCTCAGGTGGCTGCTGCCAGAAGTCAGTACGATATGGCGAAGAATGGCGCCCGCGAACAGGAGAAGCGCATGGCTGCCAACAACACCCAGGCTTCGAAGAGCGCTGTGGATGTAGTGAAGAATCTTCTGAAAGAGACCGTTCAAATTGCCCAGTGCGAGGGCGAGGTTAGCAATGTCTATCCTAAGGTAGGCGAGCTGGTAGGCCTCGGCTCTCCTATCATGAGCATCTCTATCATGAGCGATATGTGGGGAACCTTCAATGTTCGCGAAGACCATCTCAAGGGGCTGAACAAGGGCGATGAGTTCACCGCTTACGTTCCTGCCTTCAACAAGGACATCAAGATGAAGGTTTACTACCTGAAAGACCAGGGCTCTTACGCTACCTGGAAGGCAACCAAGGATAATGGCGACTACGACCGCAAGACATTCGAGGTGAAGGCCCGTCCTATCACAAAGATTGAGGGATTGCGCCCGGGAATGTCACTCATCATTAAATAACATCTATGTTTAAGAAATTATATCATATAGCCCTCAGAGAATGCGGCATCATGTGGAAGAACCCCATTTATCTCTTCTGCATGGTCATCTTCCCCATCGTGGTGGTAATTTTCTTCACCACGCTGATGAAGGGAGGAGTGCCTACCGACATGCCTGTGGGCATAGTAGATCAGGACAACTCCGCCACATCGCGCCAGCTGGTACATAAGCTCGATGCCTTCCAGACCACCAAGGTAGTGGCTCATTACGAGAACATGGCAGAGGCAAGACATGCTATCCAGAAGAACGAAATCTACGCCTTCCTGCTGATTCCTGACGGAACAGAGGCAGGCTGATGGCCCAGAAGCAGCCTAAGATTTCATTCTATTACAGCAGCGTATCGCTGGCAGCCGGCTCCCTGCTCTTCCGCGATCTGAAAACCATCTCTACCCTGGGAGGTGCGGCGGCAGGAATGGCGAAACTTTCGGCGCTGGGAAAGACGAACGATGAAATCATGACCTTCCTACAGCCTATCGCCGTAGATCTGCACATGATAGGCAACCCATACGCCAACTACAACTATTATCTTTCGAGCGTAATGGTGCCGGGACTCATCATGCTGTTCATCTTCCTGATTACACCTTATTCTATAGGTACGGAACTGAAGTTCAACCGGGCAAGAGACTGGATGCGGATGGCAGGCAACAATCCTTATCTCGCCATTGCGGGTAAGATGCTGCCACAGACACTCATCTTCCTGAGTATCTTCCTGCTATTCGAATTCTACATCTATTATGTATTGCAGTTTCCACATCCGGGCGGCGCACTTCCTATCATCCTGTTAGGCATTCTGAGCGTACTCTCCTGCCAGTGTTTCGGCATCTTTGCCTTCGGACTGATGCCTTCATTGCGCATGTCGATGAGTATCTGTTCGTTGTGGGGCGTGGTGAGTTTCTCCATCTGCGGAGCCACCTATCCGCTCTTCTCGATGGATTCTCCGATCCAGTCTATCGGCCAGCTTTTCCCGATGCGCCACTATTACATGATTTACCAGATGAACATCTTCAATGGTTTCCCTATGAGCGATGCTGTGCTCCACTGGGGCGCAATGGTGCTGTTCTGCGCCCTGCCGATGCTCACTGTCTGGAACATCAAGAAGGCAATGCTGGTATATAAATACTTACCGTAATGAAGAAAAGTAGTTTATTATATAAGATTATCAATGGCATCTGGGACATGTGCTACATCTGGAAGACGGAAATGCGCAATGTTTTCCGCGATGAGGGTGTGCTCATTTTCTGCATTCTGGTGCCGCTGGGTTATCCGCTGCTCTACTCTTGGATCTACAACAACGAGGTGGTGAGAGAAGTGGATACGGCGATTGTGGACCTGAGCCACAGTCACAGTTCACGCGAGTTTATCCGCGATTATGATGCTTCACCAGACGCCAAGGCTACCTATTACTGCAACAGTCTGGACGAGGCGAAGGAACTGGTGCGCAGGCAGGCAGTTCACGGAATCCTTTACTTCCCTGCCGACTTCGATACGAAGCTGAACCGGGGCGAACAGGCGCATGTGGGAGTTTACTGCGATATGAGTCTGATGCTGACCTATAAAGCGATTTATCAGACCTCGCAGGCCGTAGCCAGCCACATCAACTCGGGCATCCAGATAACACAGGCTGGAGGATTTACGAATAGAGACGATGAGATTACCACCGAGCCGCTCGCCTTTGATGAGGTTCCGATATTCAACACGACAGGAGGTTACGGAAATGCCATTCTGCCGGCTGTGCTGGTTCTTATCCTGCAGCAGACGATGCTGCTGGGCATAGGAATGGCAGCGGGAACATCAAGAGAACTCAACAGAAACCGCGAACTCATACCGGTAAGCGAGCATTATGGCGGTATTTTCCGCATTGTTTTCGGCAAGGCATTGGTTTATTTCATGGTTTATGCCGTGATGGGAATGTATCTTACGCTGGTAGTTCCCAAGCTGTTCAGTTTTGTAAGTATGGTAACGTGGACCACCATTCTCGGTTTCCTCCTTCCTTACATTCTTTCGTGCGTTTTCTTCGGTCTGATGCTGTCGTGTCTGGTAAGATATCGTGAAAATGTGATGCTTCTGGTGGTATTTACCTCCGTTCCGTTGCTTTTTATGACGGGAGTTTCATGGCCATTGAGCAATATTCCGGGCTTTTGGCAAGGATTTTCGTGGGTTTTCCCATCCACTTTCGGCATCCGCGGGTTCCTCAGAATCAGCAGTATGGGTGCTTCGCTTTCAGATATTCTGCCGGAATTCAGAGCACTCTGGATACAAACGGGTGTCTATTTTCTGGCTACCTGCCTGGTTTTCAGGCAGCAACTGAGATCGGCAAGACTCAAGGCTGACCTTACTGCCGAAGTAGCAGAAGAAGAGGAGGAGGCGGAAGAAATCGTGGAGAATAGATAATGTACAATGCATAATTTCGGGGGTGACCATGCAAAAAACAGCTGTTAACTGTTAACCTTGTTAACTCCTCTGATAAAAAAAAGCTAGGACTGCTTGAGGGCAATCCTAGCTTTTTATTTTATACCCTTATCAAATAGGATATTTACTACTTGTGTGTACTAACAATCTTGGTTGGAGCCTTCTCAGCATTTCTGCGGTTCACCACCGTTACTACGCTTTGGGCAAGGCTGAGGAATGCCTGACCGGTAATGGAATCAACCTTGGTAGCAGCAGGCGCACCATCATCACCACCCTCGCAGATGCTCTGAACGATAGGAATCTGGGCGAGCAGAGGCACATTCATTTCCTTGGCGAGGTTCTTGCAACCCTCCTTACCAAAGATATAATACTTGTTCTCAGGCAGCTCGGCAGGCGTAAAGTAAGCCATATTCTCGATTAGTCCGAGGATAGGCACATTCACCTTATCATTCTGATACATGTCAATACCCTTTCTCGCATCGGCAAGCGCCACCTGCTGAGGCGTACTTACGATAACTGCACCCGTAATGGAAAGCGTCTGGAGCAGCGTAAGATGAATATCGCTTGTGCCAGGAGGCGTATCGAGGATAAAGTAATCCAACTCACCCCAGTCAGCATCAGCAATCAGCTGCTTCAGGCAGAACAAGCCATTCCGCCGCGCCACAGAGTAGCAGTAGTAGGACTTACGAAGAAACCGATACTCAGGAGCTTCACGCCATATTTCTCGACAGGTTCGATGAGGTCTCTGCCGTCCTTGTGAACAGAATAAGGACGCGCCTCCTCCACACCGAACATCTTAGGCATGGAAGGACCGAAGATATCAGTATCGAGCAAACCCACCTTGTAGCCCAACTTAGCCAGGGCGATAGCGAGATTGGCAGAAACGGTGCTCTTGCCTACTCCACCCTTACCAGAGCTCACAGCGATGACGTTCTTCACCTGTGGCAGCATCTTTCCCACCTCAGGACGAGGAGCCGACTTGAACTCTGTAACGATTTCCACCTCCACATCTTTCGAAATATGATAATGGATGCAGCCTCAGCCGCCTTCACCGTACTCTTGAGGAAAGGGTCCGTATCACGAGGGAAGAGCAGAACCACCTTCACCTTCATACCATTGATGCTAGGCGTATCTGCCAGCATCTCGCTCTCTATGAGGTTCTTCTTGGTGCCTGGATAAATCACCGTAGCAAGCGCCTCTTCAATCAATTTTGGATATAATGTCATCATTTCTTTTTATTTATTTGGTGCAAAAGTAACAATAAATAATGTAATAAGCAAATAAAAACTAAATAATTTCAGATATTAAACACTTTTATGTATCTTTGCAAAATGCAGAAATGTGTAGTTTCAGCAAAAGCGAATCTACAACCGAACAGACAAAAACATAAGAAAAATGAAATATAAAAAGATTATATTAGGCGTTGCCTTGGCTCTGGCCTGCTTCTCTAGCCTGAATGCCAACGCGCTGACCGAAACCACAGTGAAGAAGACGGAAACTCAGGCCGCAGCACCCAACGTTTATTGGACCGACGGCTACGGCAGAGTATCTTATACCACCAACTCTATCATTTCGCCGGTAGTAAAAATTGCCCTCAAGGAGTTTGCGGGCGATATGAAAGCCGTAACCGGATTCGATGCGAAAGAAAAATCAGGTGCTCCGATACAGATTTACCAGCTCGACCAGCTCACCAACAAGGAGTTTTCGGCAGTAGAAAAACTCGGTGCGCCGCTGCATCTTATTATCACCGCAAAGGATGCTTTCTACATCGGTACGAGGAAAGGGAAACTCATCGTTATCGGAAGCAACGCCCGCGGAACGCTTACGCCATCATGAAACTCTCTGAGCTGGCTGGCGTTTCGCCTCTGGCGGCATGGAACGACCTGCAGCCGGCGCAGCGCAAGAGCCTCTATACACCCGTAGATCAGCAGTGGATTGAGGTTCCGAGAATAGAATTCAGAGGACTTGCCCTGAACAACAGCCAGTGGATGAAACCGCAGAACTACAGCCGCATCGCCCGTCTGATGCTGCGCCTGAGAGCCAATACGCTGTGGCAGGTAGACGGCAGGCACGAGGCTGCTTACAACAAGGCTGTGGTAGACAGTTTCGATATCTGCGTGGCGGAAAACTACAAGGTGACGGAGTTCGTGGGCAAGAAGCACAAGAAGAAACACCGCAAAACCATCGAGAATGTGAAGCTGGTATGCTCGGATGCACAGATGGAGATGAGCAATCTCTCGCCGGGCCTGCTGCTCGAAATGCTCAACAGCAAGGATTATCTGGAGAGCAAGAATGCCCAGCACGGCAAATCGCACCGCTCTGAGGCTCACTACAACGAAGACTGTGCCTGGATAGCCAACATTACCAATCCGAAGCAGTCAACCTTCCAACTAGCCATGATGATGAACCTGGCGTGGAATAAAAACGCCCTGAAAGCAGGTTGCAAGACGTATATCCAGAACACTCTCAACGCATTCTTTGGCGCCATTACGGGCAAGAAAATCATGCCTCTGATGGAAGAATATTACCGCCTTACAAGCATCCGCCATTCCGCTTATATGGCGATGCCTTACGGCGATACTGAGTTTCATTCAGGCGAATTCGGCAACGACTGGAGCGTTTTCTCTACCGCTACGACCTGTTGAAGGCGAAGACTGAATCCATCGAACGCATGCTGCCTCAGAACCAGAAAGACGGTTTCTTCGAGGTTGTGAAATATCCGATATTCCTGGCTGCCTTAGTAGCCGAAAAGGAGCTGGAGGCACAGGAAGCAAGACACATCGCCCGTCCGGGACTGTTTAATAAAGACGATGAGGCGAAGGCTGCAGCGGCTGTGAGCATCGATGCTTACAACAAACTGAAGCAGCTCAATGCCTACTACAGTCGCATCAGAAACGGCAAATGGAAGGATTTCATCCTTACCAACGGTGCAGAGATGCAGGCTCCGCAGATTCCGGGCACACTCCCGGCTGCCGATATCAAGCGGCTGAAACTTGATGCCTTCGACCGCAGCAACGATCTCAAGCCGCTCTCTGTAGTTACCGGCGACATCATTGCCAAGAATGCCTACGAATGGAGCAAGGCTACTGAATCGCCGCTTGCCCAGGCTGCCGTTAGAGGAGCCGAGAAGATTACCGTCCGTCCGCTGTTAGGTCACAGCGGCAAGGCTGTGAAATTGCCGAAGGGAGCCAGTCTGAGCTATGATTTCTACTGCGACAAGAGCGGTGATGCGCGTTTTACCATCGCCGCAATTCCTTGCTTCCTAAACGCTGTAAAGGATATGAGGGTGAGTGTGAGCATAGACCGTGGCGAACCGGTAATCTGCCAGTTGAAGGAGGTTTACAACTCAAAGAACTGGCAGTTTGACCTGTGGCGCGGACAGACGCTGAAGAGCTTCTACGTTACGCTGCCTGGCGGCAGTCACAACGTAACCATCAAGGCTTTAGACGATAATGTGATGATTGATCAGTGGGTTCTGGATTACGATGTAGACAGAGAATATTACGTATTCCCAGTTGCAAAATAAGAGGCTTTTATGATGCTGAAATGTGTTAAGAATCCTAACTCATAGCTTCTTCCCCCGCATATCTATGACTTATGCCCCGCAAAGCACAGAGACGGGGAAAAAAGAGCGAGGGGGTTAACAGGTTAACAGTTAACACCCCCAAAATGCATGGTTCCCCCCACACACATATAAAAATAAGTATATATATATTATAATAAGGTACGCGCGAGGGGGAGTATCGAAAAAACAGCTGTTAACTGTTAACTCTGTTAACCCCCAGGCATAAAAAGACATAAAAAAAGCACTCCTAGGAGCGTGAACTCCTCAAAGTGCCTTGATCATAATTATATTTCTAATATTGGTTTTTACGCAATAAAGAAGTCATTGATTACTCAATAACTACGGTTGTCCAACCATGCTTGTCCTCAATAGTACCATACTGGATTCCGCGAAGCGTATCATACAGGTGCTTAGAGACAGGACCTGGCTTCTCACCGAAGTTGTAGCGCTTGCCTGTATCCAAGTCATCAATGTAGCTGATAGGACTGATTACGGCAGCAGTACCGCAAGCACCAGCCTCCTCGAAAGTATCCAGCTCATCCTCAGGAATCTGACGGCGCTCCACCTTCATACCGAGGTCCTCAGCCAACTGCATCAGACTCTTGTTGGTGATAGAAGGGAGGATAGATGTACTCTTAGGAGTAACGTATGTATTATTCTTGATTCCGAAGAAGTTGGCAGCGCCACACTCATCCATGTATTTCTTCTCCTTAGCGTCGAGATAGAACTCGCATGCATAACCCTTCTCGTGAGCGATATTGTTGGCTCTGAGAGAAGCAGCATAGTTGCCACCAACCTTATAGATACCTGTTCCGAGAGGAGCAGAGCGGTCGAAATCGCGGATGATGACGTATGGGTTGGTAGAGAATCCACCCTTGAAGTATGGACCTACTGGAGTTACGAAGATAAGGAAGCAATACTCCTTAGAAGGATGAACACCCACCTGAGCACTTGTACCGATGAGCAGCGGACGGATATAGAGCGTAGCACCACTCTCGTAGGTAGGAATCCACTCCTGGTTGAGGCGAACCACCTTCTTCACCATTTCCTCGAACATTTCTGTAGGCACCTCTGGCATCAGAATGCCGCGACATGTGCTCTGCAAGCGCTTAGCGTTCTCGTCCATACGGAACACGCGCACCTTACCGTCTGGGCAACGATAAGCCTTCAAGCCCTCGAATGCCTCCTGACCATAGTGCAGACAGGTTGCAGCCATATGCAATTTCAAATACTCATCAGAGCAAACTTCTATTTCGCCCCATTTGCCGTCGCGATAGTAACAGCGAACATTGTAGTCAGTCTGGCGATAGCCAAATGACAAATTAGACCAATCTAAGTCTTTCATAACATCTATATTTTTAATGTTCTACTAATATTTTAGATGCAAAAGTACAAAATAATCTATTAATCTGCAACTCTTTTATAATATTTTTAATGAAAACGTTATCTTTTTATTCATTTCTGTCATTTTGGGGCATCATTTCACCATTTTAGGGGGTTCTTTTATTGTAATTGGGAGATTGTATTACTGAAAATGAAAAAGCTGCACCCATTCTTCGCGAACAGGATGCAGCTTACCAACTAACATTAACTTTAAATCAACTATTCTTTAAACCTATCATTTTATATTGCTATATAACCAATAGGAGAAGCGAGGTTAACGGGTGTATTCCTCAGGAATCTGAGGCATCGCTCCATTCTGGGTACAAACGTAGGCACTTACCTTTACGGCAAGTTCGTGAGCCTCCTGAATGCTCTTGCCCTTCAGAATGCTGGCACAGAATGTGCCGGTAAAGCTGTCGCCTGCACCTACTGTATCAGCCACCTCAACCTTTGGAGTCTCCTGGAATGACTTCACACCCGGAGCAAAGACATAGCTGCCGTTTACACCGCAGGTCAGCACGAGCATATCGAGATTATACTTGCCGAGAATCAGCCAGCACTTGTTCTCGATATCCAATCCTGGATAACCAAAGAGACGGCCGATGGTAATCAACTCCTCATCGTTGATTTTCAACACATTGCAGCGCTTCAAGCTCTCGGTAATCACCTCAGGAGTATAGAAGTTCTGACGAAGATTGATGTCGAAGATCTTCAGACAATCCTCTGGAGTATGATCGAGGAACGTATAAATGGTCTTACGGCTAACCTCACTGCGCTGTGCCAGAGAACCCCAGCATACAGCTCCAGCATTGACAGCAATCTCCCTAATATCACTGGTGAACGGGATATTATCCCAAGCTACACCCTGCTTGATATCGTAAGTAGGAACGCCCTCCTTGTCGAGCTGCACCTGAACTGTACCGGTAGGATAATCTACTTCAGGCATTACATACTTCAACTTCTTCTCATCGAGAATGCGAAGGGCTGTTTCGCCCAAGGCATCCTTACCCACAGCACTCACGGCTACAGAATGCAAACCATGCTGACCTGCGTGGTAAGCGAAGTTGGCAGGAGCACCGCCGAGTTGAGAACCACTAGGGAGAACGTCAAAGAGGATTTCGCCCAAACCTACACAATATTTTGTATTTAAATTCTTTGTTTCCATAATTACACCTTATTATATACGATATAAACGATTGCGGATGATTTATATTATAACTTGCGGATATAAGTGAAGAGATAAGCGACTCCCACAGCCATGACAGCCACAGCACCAGCCTGACCGATAGCATCACTGGCAAAGCCCATAATCAAAGGGAAGACGGTACCACCGAAGAGGCCCATGATCATCAGTCCACTCACCTCGTTCTTCTTATCAGGCATAGCTAGAAGTGCCTGAGAGAAAATCATGGAGAACACGTTAGAGTTGCCATATCCCACCAGGGCGATGGCGATATAAAGCATCATCTTGCTCTCGCCTACCCACATGCCTATCATACTCAAAGCCATCATCACTACGCTGATAACGAAGAAAGTGCGGGTCTTCATCATGCGGAGGAAAACAGTACCGGTGAAACATCCGATGGTACGGAAGATGAAGTAGAGCGATGTAGCGAAGGCAGCCTCGTTCAGCGTCCATCCCAGACGCTCCATCAGAATTTTAGGAGCTGTGGTATTGGTACCCACATCGATGCCTACATGGCACATGATACCGATGAAGGAAAGCAGCACGATAGGTTTTCCGAGCAACTTGAAGCACTCACCAAAACCGGAAGCCTTACCCTCGTTCTTCTCCTCCTCGATAGGTGTACCAGCCAGGAAGAAGGTAGCTGCGATTCCGATAACCATATAGATTGGGAAGAGAATTCTCCAGCCTAAACCAAAGGTAGGAATGCTTGCCATGGCGCCCCACATAGCGATGTATGGAGCCAGGAAGGAAGCTATCGCCTTGACAAACTGACCGAAGGTCAATGTGGATGCCAGGTTCTGACCTGATGTCACCACCGAAACCAGAGGGTTCAGGGATGTCTGCATCAAGGCATTTCCGATGCCGAGCAATGAGAACGACACGAGCATCAGCTCAAAGTTTTCGCCAAAGATGGGCAAAAGGAGTGAGATAACGGTAACGAGCAAAGACAGGAGTACTGTCTTCTTTCTACCTATCTTATTCATCAGGATTCCCGTAGGAACCGAGAAGATGAGAAACCAGAAGAATACCAGCGATGGGAACAGATTGGCTGTTGCATCATTGAGGTTGAGATCTTCCTTTACGTAGTTGGAGGCTATACCTACCAAATCTACAAATCCCATGGCGAAGAAACAGAGCATCACCGGGATGATTGATAACTTTAATGATTTATTCATAATTGTTAGCGTTATTGTTTCTATTTTGTTGGTGCAAAGGTAGCGATAAACGATACAATATATCATAAAATATCGTTCATCAGCTACCATTTTTGTTGCATTGTTACATCAGTAACACTCTTAGAAACAATAGTGTTATAGATTCAGTTCTTAACAGATGAGGTTACTTGATGTCGTAAACCTGATACTTACCCTTTCCCTTTACAGTAACCTTGTTGTAAGGCTTGCTTGGGAACACGAGATTGGTCATGGACATCTTGCCGTCAGCATCCAGTGCCTCGATGCTGCTCTTGTCAATGAAGATGCGCAGCTGGCTGATCTTGCCATAGGTTGGAGCCTTGGTGACTGCAGCGAAGTCCTTGCTGAAATCTACCTTACCGCTCTTGGTTCTATCCATTGAGAAGGTTTCTGCCTTGCATCGTAATTCATCACTACCTTCTCGCCCTTGTCGTTGCTCAAAGTGATAGTAGCATTTCCCTTCAGGTTCACTACCATCTCGCAAGACTCTGTGAGTTTCTTGCCAGCCTTCTTGCTTCTTGCTGCTGTCATCTCTGGAGATGGAACCACGCTGCAATAAGTTTCACCCTTATACTCGAAGAGACCTAAATCGCGAGGAATAGAGTTGCCTGAACGGTACTGCTGGGTAGGAACCTGGTTGGCATACTGCCAGTTGCTCATCCAGGCAATAGCCACACGGCGACCTTCTGGTGCGTTATCAAAAGTAACTGTAGCGTAATGATCCTTTCCGTAATCCATCCACTTGGTTACCTCAGGCTTGCTCTCGCAAGTAAACTTATAACCATCGAAATCGCCTACGAAATACTGGGTTGCTGAACCACCGGATGGACCACCAGGATTGATGTTGCAGATGAGCATCCACTTCTCCTTATCGGTGCCACGAACCTTCAGCTTCATCAGGTCTGGGCATTCCCAAACACCGCCGTGGTTACCATACTTCTCACCAAAAGAGCTTTCGTATTTCCAGTCCTTCAAGTTATCTGAAGAATAGATTTCCATGTGCTGACCGGCAGCCAGAATCATATTCCACTTCTTGATGTCCTCGTTCCAGAACATGTGGGGGTCACGGAAATCAGGCACAGTGCTGGTGATGATCGGATTTCCCTCATATTTGGTAAAGGTCTTGCCGTTATCTGTACTGTATGCCATGCTCTGGGTCTGGTTTTCTGCAGCAGAAGTATAAAGTGCAACCACAGCATCCTTTCCGAAACCCGAGGTATTGTTCTTGTCAACCACGGCAGAACCGCTGAAGATGGTACCTACAGCATCTGGCTGGATAGGAGTACCCTGGAACTTCCAGTGAACCAGGTCGGTGGAAGTAGAATGTCCCCAGGTCATATTCTCCCACTGTGATCCGTAAGGATTATACTGGAAATAGAGATTCCATACACCATCCTTATAGAACATACCGTTAGGGTCGTTCATCCATCCGTAAGCAGGAGTGTGATGGAAATCCGGACGATACTGTTCGCGATTCTTCATATCGAAAGCATCAGAGAACTTCATCTCCTTCCAGCAAGTGAGGGCATTCAGTCCTTCCTTGCTATAATCACCATTAACATGGATATCGAGAGCCAGGCCTTTCAAGCCAGCAAACTCATCCATATAGAGAGGTACGAAATAATCTACGTGATCTTTAGCCAACTTCACATTGAAGGCTTTCACCTGCTTGTTGTCAGCAATCACCTTGATATTTGCCATCTCAGCATCCTCCTGTACAGGAAGCAAGAGACACTTCTGGTTCTGACTCTCCTGGCTGATGCGATAGAGACAGTGATTATTGCTCAAGAAGGAAGCCTCCTGGGCATAACTGGCGGTGAAACCGCAAAGAGCGACAAGCGCTGAAACAAAAATCTTTTTCATTGTCTAATTATCTAATTATCTAAAAATACCGATGGTAATTACTCGTATCCCTTATTCTGCTTATAAAGACCAGGAATGTAATACAGCTGGTTATATGGAACCGGATAGAACTCGTTCTTGCCCGGTGTGAACTTGGCATCCTTCAAGTATTGAGCGTATGTTTGCTCTCCATACTGATCTTTCTGCTCAGATTCGAAATACTTGTTCAGTGTCTCAGAAGCAATGCCCCAGCGGCGCAAGTCGAAGAAGCGGCCGTTCTCCATAGCCATTTCCAGACGACGCTCCCAGCGAAGGCACTTTCTTGCCGTCTCCTTATCCTGGAAATAAGACTCCGGATAGAGGGCTATATCACATTGATCCTTGGCATATTCAATATGCTTATCCACAGAATTCTTGGCTCTCTGACGGATATTGTTGATGATGGTACGAGCCTCAGCCAGACGGTCCAACTCTATCAAAGCCTCAGCACGCATCAACATAATGTCGCTATAACGGAGCACATAGTCGTTCATCGCAAACGCCTGCCAAGAGCCATTGAAAGTTTCACCCTTAGAACGCTGTGGTACTTCCTTCAGAGAGGTATAGTAACCGTAAACGTTTGGTGTACGAGAGTTGGCCGTAGTCATCTTGTATTCTGACTCATATTTATATGGGAAGGTAGGCATTCCTACAGTATGGAACAAACGTGGATCCCATTTCTGACTATTAGGCTTACCGTTTACAGGATAATCACAAGTCTTGTTGTAGTCATCAAACTCAGGAAGTCCGTTCTTGGTCTTGAAGGCATTCACCAGGTCCTGTGAAGGCTTGTGGAAATCCCATCCGCAAGACCACATACCCCAACAGCCATTCAGAACGTTAGACCAGTTGCCACGTCCGAAGGTAGTATGGTCCTCGCTATAGTCGGAAGCCTGGACAGCAAAGACAGACTCCTTGCTGTTCTTATAGTCAGGCAGGAAGATGTCGCCGAAATCTTCCATGTAACCATAGTCTGAATTCTTCACAACATCGGTGTAATCTACTACCTTCTGCATATACTCCTCATTAATATGGTCAACGCCATTGGTTGCCTCATAACCATCACCCCAGCAATGGTAAGATAACATTTGGCCAGATAACCTGCGGCAGCAATCTTGTTGACACGACCGCCATCCTTCTGCTTAGCAGGAAGTACATCGTATGCAGTCTGGAAGTCGGCAATCACCTTTTGCCACAAATCCTCGTAAGTAACTGAGTGTTTGATGTGCTCTCTGTTGTTTTATCCTCATAAACCTTCTCGTCTATCCAAGGATCTGACGATACATGCTAAGTAACTTGAAATAGAAATGAGCACGGAGAAAGCGAACCTCAGCCTCACGCTGCTTGGTTAGCTCAGCACCCAGTTTGCTCTCACCATTCTGTTGCAAAGAAACCAAGGCACGGTTACAACGGGAAACAGCACAATAGAGACGATACCATAACTCGTCGAGTTCGCCCTTAGTAGAGGTTAAGGTACTCCAAATCTCCACATCGTGATAACCGGTGTCACCGGTACCACCGCCACCCTTCAAGCAATCGTCTGAAGAAAGGTCACCATATGGCCAAAGGTTGAATGGGTAAGAATACCAACAGTTGCCCAACATCGCATAGGCACTGTTTACCATCTTGTCTGGCTCGCTGAATGCCTTGTCTTCATCAACCACAGCTGTTGGGGTGTAATCCAGGAAATCATCACAACTGGTGAATGTTCCTATCAGTGCTGCTGCAAGCACCATTGTATATAACTTTTTCATCTTAGAATTCTCTTAAAAAAATATGAAACATTTTAGAAACCTACCTGAAGTCCGAATGATACGGATGTTGAAAGTGGATAGTTCCAGTTTGGATTCTCCGGGTCTGAACAGGTCAGGCTGTTGCTCTTGATGGTCAAAAGATTCTGACCTGAGAGATAGACACGGGCACTGGTCATCTTCAACTTAGAGAGGATGCTGCTTGGGATAGTATAACCCACCTGCAAGGTGCGCAACTTCAAGTAAGAACCATTCTCAACGAAGTAAGTAGAAGCACGACCCTCATCGGCTGTATTCATGGTGCTCAAGCGTGGGATGGAAGAACCAGTGTTGTTGGTATTCCAGGCATCGAGCAAACGGGTACCCTTGTTAGAACCACTATCAGTAATAGCCCAGAAGTCGGTCTGGAACTTTTGGTTGTTATACACATCCTGGTCATAGACACCCTGCCAGAACATACTGAAATCAAAGCCCTTGTAGTTGAGAGCAATATTCAAACCATAAGAGAAGGCTGGCACAGGGTCGAAAATCCAAGTCTGGTCATCTGAAGTAATTCCATTTTTACCATCTAAGTCCTTGTATTTCAATCCACCGACACGTGCGTTTGGCTGTCCAGACTTATCTACTTCTTCCTGATTCTGGAAAATTCCATCGGCTACATAACCTACGATAGAACCATAAGACTTGCCACTCTGCACCAGGTTTTCCTTAGATGTGTGAGCGTAAGCACCTGTTGTTGTTGCAGGCAAATAAGTAACCTTGTTGCGGAAGAAATCCAGATTGCCGTTCACGTCGATGCCAAGTCCATTAGCCAAGGTCTTGCGATAACCCACGGTGAACTCCATACCCCAGTTGCGGAGCGAAGGACCATTCTGCCATGAATTTCCACCTTCACCAGTTGCACCCAGATAAGCAGGATTAATCAACATATCCTTCACATTCTTAATATAGGCATCCACTGTACCATAGAGGGTGTTGCCAAACAGGGTGTAATCCAAACCTACGTTATACTGGGTAGCAGCCTCCCATTTCAAGTTAGGGTTAGCCAACTGTGTGGCACGATAACCAGAAGGGAAGGTACCTGAACCTTGCAGGAAGAGATCGTATGCAGTAGAGGTTACACGATCTAGTCCGTAATCCACTACATAAAGACCAAACTGTGCATTGTTGTCGATAGCCTGGTTACCTGTCTGACCCCAAGAGAGTCGCAACTTGGCATCATCCAACCAATCCTTCTTCAGGAGATTAGAGAATCTGAAGCCGAGTGATGCAGCAGGGAAAGTACCCCAGCGATGTGCCTTACCGAAACGTGATGAACCATCATGACGGATAGTGAGGAAGCCAGGAGGAGATCATCCCAGTTGTAGTTCACCTTTCCAAAGAAAGAAGCCAGGCGATAGCTACCTTTGCACCCGAGTTACGCATCGTTCCTGTTGCAGCATTTGGCCACATATAATCTTTATCTTCCAGCGCATAGCCTTCTGAATAGGCAGAGAAATCGATAACCGACTGCTTGGAAACTTCCATACCACCGAGTACATCGATGTTGTGCTTGCCAATCTGGGTAACGTACTGGGCTGTGTTAGACCATGTCCAGTTGGTCTCATTGTTATTCGAGAGCGTTGTCTTGGCGATGTCATTGTTGACAATATCGGAATGATAAGTATTCGTCATCGCATTGATAAACGAAGTCTTGAAATCCAAGCCGAAGTTAGAACGCAGGGTCAATCCCTTGACAGGCTTCAATTCTACGAAAGCATTACCGAAGATGCGCCAGTAATCGAGGTGGTTGTTGCGGTTCTGATACTGCTCACGACAAGGTTCTGACGGTCGGCCATACTTCCTACAGGACCAGCGAAGGTCTTGCCATCTTCTTCGTAAACCGGAACGATGGAAGGCATCTTCAAGGCATTCTCCATCGGATGGCAATCTACCTGAGAGGTATAAGTCAATGTTACATTCTCACCTACGGTTACGATCTTGTTCAAATTCCAAGAGGTGTTCAAACGAGCAGAGATATTCTCGAAGTCTGTATATTTCAAGACTCCCTCATTGTTCTTGTATCCCAAGGAGAACATAGCGCTATGCTTGTCATTGGCATGAGATACAGAGAGGTCGTAGTTCTGCGAGAAACCTGTGCGAGAGATTTCATCGAGCCAGTCGGTATCTGAGAATCGCATGGTCTTCTTGGCATTGATGTAGCCGTCGTATCGACCATTGATAGTATAGTTCTGATACTGGTTGGTAGCAGGATTCCAAACGGTGATTGGAGTACCAGAGGCCGCATTCAAGTCGATGCCGTAGTTGGCAGCATAAGCCACAGGATCGAGTCCATCGTTCAGGGCAGCCTGAGCCATCGCAGTAGCATACTGGCTGGAGTTCATCAACTTCATCTTCGACTGGTTGGAATAGAACTGTGCAGTGAGGTTGGCAGAGAAGTCAACAGCCACCTTGCTACCCTTCTTACCTTTCTTGGTGGTGATGATGATGACACCATTCGAAGCACGGGAACCATAGATAGAAGCTGATGCAGCATCTTTCAAAACCTGCATACTCTCGATATCATTTGTATTGAGGGTATTCAAAGCCATATTGGTAGGTACACCATCTATGATATAAAGCGGATCCTGAGAAGAGTTGAAAGAACCGATACCACGAATACGCACGGTTCCTGAACCAATAGGAGAACCATCAGTAGTAACAGTCATACCAGGAACACGCCCCTGCAAAGCACGCATCGGGTCTGTCTCTGAAGTTGTCTTCAGGTTCTTGGTTGAAACCACAGCCACGGAACCTGTTAAATCGGCCTTTCGCTGAGTGGTATAACCTGTTACAACTACTTCCTGCAAGTCGTTGGCATCTTCCTGAAGTGTTACCTCCATATTATCTGAAGCCTTTACTTCTTGCGTCTTATATCCAATATAAGATATAACAAGTGTGGAACCAGGAGCACATTCTACATGAAAGTTACCATCTAAGTCGGTAACAGTACCAGTCTTTGTGCCTTTCACCATAACAGATGCTCCAATGACTGTCTCACCGGCAGCATCCTTTACGATGCCATTTACATTTACCTGTTGTGCACTAGCTATGGTGCAAACAGTACAGAGCGCAGAGCTCATCAGTAATCTTGAAAGATTGTTCATACTATATATAACGTTTTAAGTTTCAAAAATTGTCATTGCTTGTATCTGTTGCAAAATTAGGGAAAAGACTGTTATATAAATAAAAAAAATCGTTCCTGCAACAATAATTATGTTACATGAAACGATTTTCTTATCTTTTGCTAAGATTTTAAAGTTTTATATCAGAAGCAGTTAGAACCATATCATACATCTTACACCGGTTTATGTCGTAAATCTGTTGGAAGAACGCCATATTGTTTCTTGAAGCATGAAGAGAAATAGCCCGGTAACGCAAAGCCTACTTCTGCCGAGACTTCAGCTACAGTCTTATCAGTCTGCATCAGGAGCGTATAGGCTCTCTGCAGACGCATCTCTTTCAGAAGCTCGACAGGCGTTTTTCCTGTCATAGCCTTCACCTTGCGATAGAGCTGTACTTTACTCAACTGCATCTCGGCACCCAAATCATCCATTTTCATATCAGCATTGCCCATATTCGCAAGAATCTTCTTCTTGAAACGGTCCATAAAGTAACGATCACTCTCATCCAGGTGATTCAGTTCAGCAGCCCAGCCCTCCTTGTTCTCGATGAATCCACGAGCCGCGGCTTTCTGCTTCTGCAGCTTCTTTCTATATACCTTATATATATAGTAGATGACAAAGAACAGAATCAGAACTACAATAAAGGCAATCAAAAGCATCCATTTCTGGATACGGGAAACCTCTGAATAAGAATCAAGACTGTCAGAAATCTGATCCAGATTCTTCATCTTGGCTTCCAAATCCTGATATTGCAGAGCGATGGCATCACAGTTTTCAGGGGTAGCAAGGAATGATTTCATCACATTATCCTTCTTATAGGGTTTACCCTGAAGGATATTCATCGCCAATTCCATAATCTTTTCGCCCTGGGTAGGATAGACATAAGAAGCAGCAAACTGTCCTCTCTTCACTCTATCCACTCCTTCCCATTCTCCAGGCAATCCATCAATGCTACTATCAGCATCTGCTTATCAATGCCTCGTCTCTCTGCTTCCAGAAAGGCTCCTATGGCACCCAAGTCGCTATGCCCGAAGACGCCATCCGCATGTCCGCCATTATCCAGATATTGCTTCATTAACTCCTGGGCACGCTCTAACTTCCAGTTGCTTTCCAGGGTAACCACCTTGATTCCCGGGTAATTCTTCATCACCTCGTGGAAACCGCGATGGCGCTCAATGACAGGGGAAGCATCCTTCAAGCCCGTAATCTCAACTACGGTACCTTTTCCATCCAGTTTACTGGCAAGAAAGCGGGCTACTTCCCTACCCGCTTCTACATTATCGCCACCGATGGAAGCTGTATAATAGGTTGTCTTTACCTTTCTGTCGAAGAGAATAACCGGGATATGCGCACGATAAGCTCGCTCGATGGCGGGAGTAACATCATTCACGTTATCAGGGGCCACCACGATTAAATCTACCTTCCTGGCTATCATACTGTCTATCTGACGAGCCTGGCGTTGCCCGTCATTCTCTGCAGTAGTAAACAGCAAATCCACATTCTTATATTGATACTGAGCCAGTCGCATCTCATTATTCACCTTCTCGCGCCAAACTCCACCGCAACATTGCGACACACCAATCACTATCTTCTTCTGGGTACAAGCACCAAGAAGAAGGAGCATACTAAAAGATAGTACTATTAAGATAATATTGATTCTTTTCATTGAATTTATACTTCTTCCATCCGTTTAAGTTCCCACCCCTCAAACTGCATGATGATGAGATGGAGTTTTGTACCTTGGCGCAAAGCCTCAACCCTTGGAGCTCAGCATATCGAAGAATCTGCTCTACAGCCTCACGCCACTGTTTCTCGGCCTTGGTCATAGGCTTGCCATCTTCCGTAAACTCACCTTCAACTATCGCAGAGAAATCTTTCTTAGAAAGAACCTTCAACTCCAGAATGTAGCTATGCTGACTGGCATAATGGGTAAGGTCTGGCAAAAGGAAGAAATCACAATAGCCATGATTCAACTCCAACTCTGGAGCCGTGATATAATAATCATTCAGATTCAGATAAGCCATAAAGAATCCCTGCAGGTTTCGCTCAGCCTCAATGCCATCACGCACCGAAGAAACCTTGGCATAGGCATCTGCCATGAAGCGCAATCCTTCTTCCCACTTACCATCGTATGCCATGTCATAATAGTAATCGGTGAGCTGGTTGACATCCACATAAGCCTTTGCCTGATACTCTTCTTCCAGATAACCATAATACTGCTTGCGGACATTATTGTTCGGAATGCCCAGAATGAGCTTGGATCCACGAGTTCCCTTGATGGTCAACATGCCATAATAGAACAGAAGACTTGGGAATATCTCTGCCTTTGGAATCTGATACGCAGAAAACGACTCATAAAGCTGGGTAACAATCTGCTCCTCTTCTGCTATCTTGCGGATAATGCCCTTACGCTCTCCATCCAGCTTGTCAAACTGCAAGAGTTTCTTCATCTTGCCGTAATCGGTACGGGTATTCGGGTCTATCATCTGACGAGGAGAACATCCGTTATCCATGTAATTACGAAGGTAATAAAGAACCATATCACAATTAAACATACGAGTTTTCTTCTTCAATGCTTCTTCTGCAAAGCAATAATTGTCATACCATGGCTTCATATCATTGACGATGGCATCAATATCACTATCGACAGGAATACTACCATGCTCCTTATAATAGGTAAACATCTCCACCACATCAGTGGTAGAGAAGCCCAGCATCTCATCAAACTCCGGCTTGATAGAAATGTTCCAACCTATATTGAATCCACTCGTCACATCATCCAGGGTTACAGGGCTCACACCCATCATGAAGATACGCTCAAAATTACCCTTGAACTTTTTGAAGACATCACGATAAAAGCCGTCGGCATGGGTAATCGCATGATACACATTTTCACCACGTTCGTTGAGTATGACATTCGTGAAGTTGTCATACTCATCGATGATGAGATACAGATGATACTGGTGCGCTTGGCAGCCTTGAATATCAGTTCCATCTTTTCCTCGAAATCTTCCTGCGCCAGGATTTCTTCCATCTCTGCCTGATAATATTCTGAGTATTGACGGACAAAAGCATCGAGGTTGATGCTGAGATAAGAATTAAACTTCGTCTCAAGCTTGTCGATATTACCCGTAATCTGGGAGAAATCGAGGAACAGCACCTGATACTTTCCCTGCAAAGGAGTAGGATGCTGGCCTATCCACAGATTTCCAAAAAGACTCTGGAACTTATGGCTCTGCGTACAGTCATAGTAAGAATAGAGCATACTCAAGAATATGCTCTTACCAAAACGACGAGGGCGGATGAAGAAGAGATTGCGAGGCTGCTTCTCCAGCTCCGGGATAAACATCGTCTTATCCACATAATATAGATTCTGCTCTATTACCGTAGCAAAATCTGCCACCCCATAAGGTACTAGTTTTACTTGCTGTTCCATCATGATCTATCTTTAAAAACACTATCTGTGTGCAAAGATAGCATAAAAAAACGAAAAAGCCACAGTTTGCGTTTACAAACTGAGGCTTTTATTATATTTTATCCGAAACACTCGATTTTACGTGATTACAAACCGAGCTTATGAACCTTCAGGTTCTTGAATTCTGCCTTGCCACCCTGGGTGTAGAGCTTCAGATTCTCGTATGGAGCTACAGGGAAGACGAGGTTGGTCATGGCGATGCGACCGCCATCTACGAAGAGCTCAACAGATGACTTATCTACGAAAATATCAACATGATAGGTCTTCTTGCCATCCTCGCAAAGACTCAACGGAGCCAGGTAGCCAGAGCGAAATCGTTCTTGTAGTTGATGGAGTTGGCGATGCGGGCAGGCTCCTTGCCTTCTGCAGCACGCTGCTTGTCCCAAGCCAACTCGATATCGTGAGGAACTGCCTGCTTGCCGAAATCGGTCAAACCGCTCTCTGTCCTATCCATAACCACCTTGCCCTGCTTCATATCGAAGTAAATCATGGTGCGCTCACGCTTATTGTTTGAAATCTCAATACCTGCAATACCGTTGGCATCTGGAGTTACATCGGCCTCGATCTCGAAGGCACCATTCATATTGGCAGCAACACCCTTCAGATCCTTGGCATCGGCAACAGAAGCATCAGCAAATCCTTGGTTTCTTTTCTCAAAGCATATACTTCAGGAGCTACATTCTCTGAAACATAATACTTGCCATTCTTCTCGTAAAGTTTCAATTCTCTTGGCAAACCGTTGGCACCACGGTTCTGCTTGAACGGAGTGAGGTTGGCATACTGCCAGTTGCTCATCCAGGTGATTCCCAATACTCGGTCGCCTGTATTTGAGAAGGTAACGGTAGCATAGTGATCCTTACCCCAGTCGAGCCACTTTACTTCGTTGGCATCAGGACAAGTAAACTTCTTGCCATCGAAATCGCCTACGAAATACTCGGTAGCGCTGCCACCAAACCAGCAGCCTGGATTGATATTCATCGTCATTACCCACTTCATCTTCTTCTTATCACCATTTACAGGCAACTGGAAGAAGTCAGGACACTCATACTGACATGGCTGCTGACCTATACCTTTACCGAAAGCACTAACATAATTCCACTTCTTAAGATTCTTTGACTTGTACAAACGCATCTCCTTATCAGCAGAAACAATCATGTACCAGCACTTTCCCTTTTCATACCAGAATACCTTAGGGTCGCGGAAGTCCTTCAAACCATCGAATGGAGTCAACACTGGGTTGCCCTCGTACTTGGTGAAGGTGCGGCCATTGTCATTGCTGTAGGCGATGCACTGCACCTCATCGTGGTTCACACTGTTGTTGGTATAGATGGCGATGATGGCATTCTTGCCAAAGCAGCAGTATTCTTCTTGTCGATGACAGAACTGCCAGAGAAGATATGACCTACAGGGTCGCGAGCGATGGCTGGATCGAGGTGCTCCCAATGAACCAGGTCCTTGCTTACGGCATGTCCCCAGTGCATGTTGCCCCACTTGCTTCCGTATGGGTTATACTGAAAATAGAGATGATACTCACCATCCTTATACACCATTCCGTTAGGGTCGTTCATCCAGCCGTAGAGCGGAGTGAAGTGATAAGATGGACGATAGTAATCGGTGTTGGTAGTATCAAATGTATCGCTGAGCTTGAGCAAGTTGAGAGCCAAAGCATCCTTCTTCAGGCCAAGAATCTTGACTGTAGCAGTCTTACCCTTGCCCAAAGCGAAAGGCACATAGTAATCAGAACCATTCTGAGCCAGGCGAACGTCCATCCAGGTATCATCCTTAGAACCTGTATCGAGCAAAACCTGAGCCTCATCCTTCTCTTCCTGGATAGGGAGAAGAAGATACTTGGTAGGATTCTCCACCTTAATGATAGTAGTATCACCCTTGTGTTCGATGTTCATCTTCTGTGCAAAGGCAGAAGTTGTAGCTGATGCCATCAACATGAGGCAGGCAGCCTTCATCATATTGTTTGTTCTCATTGTACTATTATTGTTAATTGTTATTGTTTATATCTATAACGTATTATTGTTTGTCTTATTACCGACAGCCCTATACATTATATTATATATAGAAGCTGTCGATGATGTTTATTGATATTTATATCGCTTAGAACTTCAGCGAAGCTGTGAATTCAACAGTGAATGGACGAAGATAGCTACCCGTCATAATCTGATTCTTGATTCCCTTTGCCTCATCCTTGGTAATCAGCTCGGCACCTGCGATACTACCCTTGGCACCAGTCTGATTGAGGAAGTTGACTACGGTGCAGCCGAGAGCCAAGCGCTTGGTTGCCTGCCAGTTCAAACCTCCGAAAGTCTCCCAGTGACCGTTGAAGTAATATGCCTCGTTGATGTTGGCGTAGGTCTTGCTGAAGTAACGGAAGCTGGTCCAGAGCTTGATGTCCTTGGTAATCATGTAGCTTGGGTCCAACTCGATGAGGATCTGAGGAATCTCGGCTACGATATTACCTGTGGCATTGATGTTGCCAACATAGCCATCGCTGAAGGTGATGCTGGTTTCATACTTCTTGTAAGTTGGCTTCTGATAAGTGAAGAGGAAGTGGAAATCGAATCCCTTAAATGGATGAGCCACAGCGTCGGTTGTCCATCCCCATGTCTGGATATCGTAAGTCAAAGGAGCTGCCTTGATTTCACTGCCATGCTGCAAGTTCAGAGTTGAGTTGTTGTTGGTCTTTGATATGTAAGAGAACAACGATGTCAAACTCAACCATGAGTTATTGTAGTAGATACCTGCACGACCGAGTGGCACAGAAATCTTATCCGTATTTGGCAATGCAGCTGGGGCAAAAGCCTCGAACTTAGGATGCTGAACGATGTAAGTGAAATCGCCAGTGAAGCCAAAGTTATCGGTCAACTTATAAGTTGCTGCTACAGAGAAATCGTAGTTCAACCAGTTGTAACTCAAGTCAGCCGGAGCAATCTTAGTCTTATCTGGTGCCGTAGCACCGAGATAGTAATCGGCAAAACGGCCTACGAATTCACCCTTTGCATTCTTCACTGCTGCGTTTTCACCCTTCAGCTTCTGCCACTCCAGACGGGCACCATAGTAGAGATTCAACTTGTTGGTGACATCCCAATCGTGAGTGAAGTAGAGAGCCAGCTTGTTTTCGCTTCCCTTGTAATACTCAGAGGCGTTCTTGTTGAAATCGTAGAAGTAGCTGTCGCGCTTGTTTGCATCCCAAATTCGCAGGGCATAACTTCCATCAGCAGGTACACTCTGGTCATACATTGTTGTATTTGAGCAATAATCAATATGATAGAACCACTCATTCACGCCGAGGCGGAAGGTGGATGTACTGAATTTCTTGCTAAGCTCGGTGGTGAAGAGAGCCTCATCAATCTTACCGGCATTGAGACAAGACATACGGGTCTGAACATACTGACCATCGTAAGCCTTAGTCTGTCCGTTGATGTCGCGATACTTATAATTATATACGCCCTTGTTGGCATCGCTCTTCAAATCGATGATAGACATTGGTGACTGGAATACAAAAGCACCGCGAGAATGATCGTACTTCAAGGTAGCCTTCCAGTTCAAACCGTTGTCAAAACGATAGTTGTTCATCAGGGTTACCTCGCTTGTCTTGTTCAGACAGGCATCATAGAGAGAAGTCTGCTTCAACTCACCAGTACGCATATCACGATAGGTCATATCATTATCTACAGGAAGATAAGAGGTAGTTCCGAGCTTGAAATCGCCATACTCCTTTACGCTTCCATCGCCTACATAGATGAATGGAGCACCCGAAGTAGCGTAATTATATACGCTATGGCTGTTGGCATATCTATACATGGCAGTAAACTCACCACGGTTGCCGTTATACTTCTTGGTAAGGAGCGCCTTGTAAATCTGAGTACGATCCTGGTAAGGAGTTGACTTGATCTTGAAGGTTCCCGGGTCGAAATCCTGATACATGTTAAAGCTGTAATACCAGTCGCTTCCCAAATCGCCATTCATATTCAAAGAGAATTCCTGCAATCCGAAGTGATTGCTCTTATAGTTCAGAGTACCATTAAATCCTTTCTGACCCTTCTGGGTGAAAGAGTTCACGGCATAACCGATATTACCGGTAGTGATAGCTGTCTCTGCAATCTTGAGCAAACCCTGATGGCTCAAACTTGCATCACCACGCCAGATGGTATTGACAGAATGAGGATTGGTAGCGTAAGTTACAGGTAAGCCATTCTCCAATACGTTAACATCGGCAGAAGGCAAACCTATCTGAATCTCACGAGGTCCATTCGCACTGGCTGCATTAAGCATTACATTACGATTACCCTCTTCCTTAGCACTTGAATTATCATCCTGTGCAAAAGCTGCTGTAACATTTACCAATGAAAGTGCAAGCATCATAGCTGCGCTCTTTCCATTTAAAAAGTTGTGCATACTTAAAATTTCTAATTTGTTAATCCTATTTTTTATTTCTGCTGCAAAGTTATATATAAACAGGTATAATGGCTTTAAAAATCTCTACACATAATAACAAATTCCGTTCATTGCAACATAATTGATATAGCATGAACGGAATTTCACACTTTTCTGCTAGTTTCTACTTCTTAACTAACTCTTTTCTATTTCAGACAAAGGGAGTCATATAGATCACTACAGACAATTAAGAGCGTGTCATGATATACTTGAGTTAATGAGGTCAAGTGCTTGAATCAGTGAGGTCAAGTGCTTGAGTCTGTGAGGTCAAGTGTTTGGTTCAGCTTACTCAAGTGGTTCCGTAAGCTATCGGAGACGACTTGTTAAATTAACGGAGACGACTCAATAAGCTATCGGAGACGACTCAACAAGCTATCGATGACGACTCCGGAAGCAGACGCAGATAGCTTCGTTGACTAACGCAAGTACTTGAGTTGGCTAACGCAAGTACTTGCGATGCTCAACGCAGCCTATTTCGATGGACCATGTAGGCTAATACCCAAAAACGTTAACGAACAATAAAAAACAGCTTAGATTTTGTGGAAACGCATCTTTTTTGTACTTTTGGGAAAAATAAGGCTAGAATGACAGAGCGCAAGATTATACATATCGACATGGATGCCTTCTTTGCTGCGGTAGAGCAAAGAGACAATCAGGAACTTCGGGGCAAACCGGTAGCGGTTGGCTTCGACGGACCTCGTGGTGTGGTTTCTACAGCCAGCTATGAGGCAAGGAAGTATGGCGTTCACTCGGCGCAATCCATCGCTCAAGCCAAGCAGCGCTGCCCTAACCTCATCATCGTGCCCTGCCGGCATGATTATTATGCTAAAATATCCCATCAGATACATCAGATATTCCAGGAATATACCGACCTCATCGAACCCATCTCCATAGATGAAGCCTTTCTTGATGTAACGCAGAATAAGAAAGGGATAGAACTGGCGGTGGATATTGCCAAAGAAATCAAAACCCGTATCAAGGAAGCAACCGGACTCACCGCCTCGGCAGGTATCAGCTACTGCAAGTTTCTCGCCAAAGTGGCTTCTGATTACCGCAAGCCCGACGGCATCTGCACCATTCATCCCGACAAGGCGCTCGATTTCATCGCCCAGCTTCCTGTAGAGGATTTCTGGGGTGTGGGCAAGAAAACACTGCAAAAGATGCATTTTATGGGTATCTTCAACGGAGCTGACCTGAGGAAAGTATCCGAAGAACATCTGGTAGAAATGTTCGGAAAAGCCGGACACATCTTCTATGATTTCGCAAGGGGGATAGATGAACGACCTGTCATCACCTACCGGGAACGGAAATCGGTAGGCTGCGAACAGACTTTCCTGAAAGATATCTATCTAAAAACGGCTGTGATTATCGAACTGTACCATACTGTACTCGAACTGCTGGAGCGCATCGCCAAAAGCGGTTTCGAAGGAAGAACCCTGACGCTGAAGGTGAAGTTTGCCGATTTCACCCAGATAACACGAAGCATCTCGCAAGAAAAGGTTCTGAAAAAGAAGGATGATATTCTACCTCTTGCCAAACGGCTGCTGAAACAGGTAGATTACTCCTCGGCTCATCCCATCCGCCTGCTTGGTCTGTCCGTAAGCAACGCCTCATCAGAAGAAGCCAGGAAGCAAGATAAGGAGAACAGCAGTTTCAAGCCCGAATACAAAGAACTGGAACTGGAATTCGAAGATTGGGAATAAGCCCCTTTAAAAAGCTATAGTATGCCCGCTTAAAAAGTAACAAACCAGATAATACGCGAAAAGCAGCTGTCAGACATCCCGTCTATACAGCTGCTTTCTCTCATTACTAGTTATTTCCCAAAACAAAACTTTTTACCTTAAAGAAAACTACTTACCTTAATGAATACCCAATCCTATAACCTTAAAACATAAAACCTAAAAACCTAAACCTATGAAAATGCAACTACTTCTGCATGAAACAATTTATAAACTTCTAAATTCTGGTGCAAAGATAGTAAGTTTCAGTGAAACCCAGCTGTAATTATCGTTCAAATAGTGACAAAAATGATACAATGTACCTTTTATGCTAGGAAATGAACGATTTTTATCCATATATTCACAGATTTTACACTTCAGGCATAGCGTATTTCTCTCTATTTCATCACATTACCTACATCACCAGGTAACATTCCATACTCTTCCTTGAAACATTTTGTGAAGTAAGACGGCGCAGAGAAGCCCACTTCATAGGCTACTTCAGAGACACTCATGCTACGGGTTTCGAGCAAACGCCTAGCCTTGGCAAGGCGAGCCTTACGGAGTAAGTCAACAACAGAAGAGCCTGTCATCGCCTTCACCTTGCGATAGAGCTGCACACGGCTTAAGCCAATCTGCTGTCCCATATCCTCAACTCCAAACTCGCTATCAGAAATATTCTTCTGAATAATGGCTTGAAGCTGCTTGAGGAACTGCTTGTCACGATCTTCCAGATGAGCCTCAGAAATCTCCTTCTCAGCCTCTTTAGTCCCCTGATAAAGATTCTTCAGGAGCTGACGCTGTCGCAAGAGATTCTCGATACGGGCGAGAAGCACCTTGCTGTGGAATGGTTTGGTAATATAGGAATCTGCTCCATGCTCATAACCCTCTGCGCGATGCTCCTCCAGGTTCTTCGCAGTGAGCATAATAACAGGGATATGAGAGGTAGCCGTATTCGTCTTCAACTGTTCTGTCAACTCCAATCCGTCCATAACAGGCATCATCACATCGCAGATTACCAGGTCAGGCACCTCTTTCAATGCGACAGCCAGACCCTCTTTACCATCAGCAGCCTCAAGAACAACATACTCATCCTGCAAAAGTGTACGCTCATACTGACGGATATCGGTATTATCATCAATAACCAGAACAGTAGGACGATTGGTATTCTCGCTTACCAACCGCTGAACTTTTCCACACTTCTGTCTCCATCGTCAATATATTGCAAAACAGATTCATCTATAACATTCTTACCAGTTGACGCAGAAGCATTTACAGAGTTATCCACAATATCCACATCATTGTGGATAACTTGTGAATCACCCTCCTGCTCACGAGGAATGACAACGATAAAATCAGAGCCCTTTCCCAGTTCACTTTCTACCTAGCCTCACCATGATGCAACTCTACAAATGATTTCACCAGAGCCAGACCGATACCCGTACCGCTGGCAGCACCCTTGGCCTGGAAGAAGCGTTCAAAGATCTTATCAGCCTCATCCTGCGAGATACCCTTGCCCGTATCTTTCACATCAAGACGGAGATTGGCACCTTCATCTTTCAGCGAAACAAAGATTTCGCCACCAGCAGGCGTATATTTCAAGGCATTGCTCAACAGATTGAACACGATACGGGAAATCTTATCCTGATCGGCTATCATTTCATGGCTGCCTTTCAAGTCATCAACATCCAGATGCAGTCTGATCTGCTTGCGCTCGGCAGTAAGCTGGAAGTCGCCCACCCACATCGTCAAGGTCTTCACAATGTCGAAGCGATAGAGTTTCAGTTCCATCTTGCCATTCTGAATCTTACGGAAATCAAGAATGTTACTTACCAACTGTTGGAGAGCAAGGGCGTTACGCTGCACCATCTTCAAGAGTTCGCGGCTCTTGCCCTTGATGCCGGAATCTTCAAGCAGCATCTCTACCGGGTCGGCTATCAGGGTTAAAGGCGTGCGAAGTTCATGACTGATATTGGTAAAGAATACCAGACGGGAATGAGTGAGTTCCAAGACCTCCTCATTCAATCGTTTCAATTCTTCATTCTTTTCACCCAATTCTACATTCAGTCGCTTCAGTTCGCCATTTGTCTTAGCCAATGTTTCGTTCAGCCTCACCTTTATCAGATAACCTCTGAAAATTAAAGCCGCAGCTGCGAGGCAAACAAGCAGGAACAGACACAGACCTATGAGCATGACTTTCTGTGAATTATAATCAGACAGATACTGGTCTACCTGCTTATGCAAAGTCTTCAGATTGTGCGTCTGACGCTCGGCATCTCTAGCTCCATCAATGTAAGGGCAGCATTTGCCTGGGTTATGATAGAAGTGCTCAGATAATTGTCGCGTTCATAAGGCTGATGCTTCAATATCTTCATGGCAAGCGCTATGACCTCGTCACCCTTGGTAGGATAAAGATAAGAGGCTTCGAAAATACCATCGCGCACAAGTTCCAAACCACCACCTTCGGTAGCCATGCCGTCTACTCCGGTATACTTATAGTTACGCTTTACCCTCATCTGGCGGGCAGCCACATAAGCTCCCCAGGCAAGACAGTCATTATGGGCAAAGACATAATCAAAGTCCTGTGTCTGTTTCAATATGCGTTTCATCGCCTGGATTCCACCCTCTTCTTTCCAGTTTCCTTCCTCCGAGGCTACAACCTGTAACCCCGGATAAGGCTTGATAGCATCCATAAAACCACGATGACGCTCCAAAGCAGGCGAAGAGCCCTCCAAACCACTGATTTCAACGATGCGGCCCTTTCCCTGAAGCTGCTGGGCGATAAAAGTTCCCATCGATTTACCTATAGTATAGTTATCGCAGCCGATAAATGCCGTATACTTATCAGAATTGGTCTTCCTGTCATAGAGAATCACAGGAATACCTTTATCGTAAGCACGCTCTACCGACTTGGATATAGCACTCAGCTGATTAGGAGATACGATAAGCAGATCTACGCCCTCATCGATAAACTGGTTAACTTGCTTATTCTGCAACACATTATCATCGTTGGAAGAAGCCAGTTTCACGATAAGCGAATCGTTGAGATACTCGCCCATCTTCAGTTCATCATTCAGTTTATCGCGCCAGACATCTTCCGAACACTGGGATACGCCAATGACAAACTTCCTAGGCTTCTGAGCACAACCGGTCAGCAACACGATGATCGCTACATATATAATAAGGTGTAATTTTCGTTTCATACAGCTTATACAATTTCTTTGTTTATAAAGAAGGGGCATTCAACAAATGCCTAAAAATAAAACTTTACCGCTGCAAATATACAACTTTTTTTGTAATTTTAGCCCCATTGGTCAGTTTTTTACAAATATTTTATTCTGAAAACACCAAGAAAAACATAGGAAAATCTTTCATATTTATCTTTTCCACACCAGTTACCAACAGGAAAAACATCTGATAGCCAACGAAATAACATAGTTATCAACACATATGTGGATAACTTATCTATAAGAAGTGAATAAGTGTGGAAAAGTTTAGAGCATAAAAAAGACATCAACTAAAAAGTTGATGTCTCTCATCTTGTAGCGGGAGGGGGCCACGATCCCTCGACCTCCGGATTATGAATCCGACGCTCTAACCAGCTGAGCTATCCCGCCATCCAAGCAATTGATTTCTCATTTGCGGGTGCAAAGGTAATACATTTATTTGAATTGAACAAATTTTTCGGCAGAAATTTTCAAAAAAAGTTTTATTTTCTCATTTTTCTCACATTCCAGCCCCACTTTCACCTAATTATATATATAAAAACGAAAAATAAAGGTTTTCTTATTTTTTTATATTACCTTTGCACGCTGAATAACAGACCTGCTATTATTTTAAATAAAGAAAAGGTCTGAAACAACAGAATATTGAAATGCTTAGAATTAAGAAATTAGACATATTTATTGCCAAGCAGTTTGGTCTCCTTTTCATGGGAACTTTCTTCATCTGCCAGTTTGTGCTGATGATGCAGTTCTTATGGAGATATATTGATGAACTCATCGGCAAGGGACTCACGATGGACGTGATGGCTCAATTTTTCTGGTACATGGGTCTGATGCTCGTACCACAGGCCCTGCCTTTGGCTATTCTCCTGTCTTCACTCATGACGTTCGGCAATCTCGGCGAGAGTACGGAACTTACAGCCATCAAGGCTGCAGGCATTTCACTGATGCAAGCTTTCCGCTCACTCATCGTCATCACCATCATCATCATGTTTGGATCATTCTATTTCCAGAACAATGTGGGACCTAAGTCGAACATGAAACTGGCACAACTTCTGATTTCCATGAAACAGAAAAGCCCGGAACTGGAAATTCCGGAAGGAATCTTCTATGATGGTATTCCAAACTGCAACCTTTATGTGCAGAAGAAGGATTTGAAAACCGGAAAGCTTTACGGCATTATGATTTACCGCATGACCGACAGCTATGAAGATGCCGCAATCATATTGGCAGATTCTGGCATGCTCCAGAGTACAGCAGAAAAGAAACATCTTGTTTTGAGCCTCTACAGTGGAGAATGGTTTGAGAACATGCAAAGCAGCGCACTTGCCAATACTGCTGCCGTACCATACAGACGAGAGACTTTCGTTTCCAAAAAAATCATTCTCGACTTTGATGGAGACTTCAGTATGACCGATGCAGCTTCGCTTTCAGGAAATGCGAAGGGTAAAAGTCTGGAAAAAATCAACCACGACATCGATTCGCTCAACCAATTATATGATTCAATCGGAAGAATCTACCTGAACGAAGCCAACGTGAGATTCTATGGAGGTGTACAGCGCATCAACAAAAATGATTCACTCAAAGAAATCAAGAAGGGCGAAAAGCTCAATTTCGACACCTTATATAATAAGTTGCCACAAGACAAGAAACTCATGGCGGCAAACCAGGCACAGTCTACCGTACAACAGGAGCTTTCTGACCTTGATTTCAAATCGATGTCAACGAGCGATGCAGACTACATGATAAGGCAGCACAAGATTGAGGCTATCAACAAGTTCACTCTAGCCCTTTCGTGTCTCATCTTCTTCTTTATCGGAGCACCATTAGGAGCCATCATCCGAAAGGGAGGTCTGGGTTTCCCTGTCGTCATCTCCGTACTTGTGTTCATAGTCTTCTTTATCCTCGACAATACAGGATACAGAATGTCAAGAAGCGGAATGTGGGCCATCTGGTTCGGTAAAGGTCTTGCACCGGCAGTATTGACGCCTTTGGCTATCTTCGTAACCTACAAGGCAACCAATGACTCTTCCGTATTCAATATGGATGTTTACAAAGAGTTCTTCATGAAACTGCTCGGTTTACGACAGAAACGCCATTACTTCGGTAAGGAAGTGATTATCACCGACCCGGACTATCAGACGGATGCAGAGAAACTGGAAAGAATAAACCAAGACATCACCTTATATAATAAGGAACACAAACTGGTTCATCTTCCAAACGTCATCAATGTATTCTTCAAATACGAGCCTGATCATGAGATAGAAAGAATCAATGCAGAATTGGAAGAGGTAATAGAAGATTTGACCAACACCGCCAACAAGTATATCCTGCACGACATGAACCAATATCCGGTTCTTTCTGTCAAGGCACATACACGCCCATTCGAGCGGAAATGGCTCAACATCATTGCAGCCATCATTTTCCCAGTGGGCACACTGCTATATTTGAGAATGTGGCGTTTCCGACTGCGCTTGTTCCGTGACCTCAAGGTCATCAGTCAGACCAATACGGACATCATCCATCGGATTAGAGAACAGAAAAAGTAAAATGTAACTATATAATAAGGTATCAAACATGTCAGAAATCAAATTAAATAGCATCGAAGATGCAGTAAAAGACTTCAAGGAAGGAAAGTTCGTCATTGTTGTTGATGACGAAGACCGCGAAAACGAAGGCGACCTCATCATTGCCGCAGAGAAGATAGACGCAGAAAAAGTAAACTTCATGCTGAAACACGCAAGAGGTGTACTCTGTGCCCCTATCACCCTGAGCCGCTGCGATGAGCTCGACTTGCCTCATCAGGTTTCAGAGAACACCTCAGTATTGGGTACACCATTCACCATAACAGTAGATAAACTGGAAGGCTGCTCTACCGGTGTTTCTGCACACGACCGTGCCGAAACCATCAAAGCACTTGCTGACCCGAATTCTACCCCACAGACTTTCGGCAGACCGGGTCACATCAATCCGCTCTACGCACAAGATAACGGAGTATTAAGAAGAAGCGGACACACAGAAGCAGCCATCGATCTTTGTAAAATGGCAGGCCTCTATCCAGCAGGCGCACTTATGGAAATCATGAATGAAGACGGCACCATGGCACGCCTGCCTGAACTGATGAAGATGGCAAAAGAATGGAACCTCAAGGTTATTTCTATTAAAGACATGATAGAATACCGGCTCAAGAAAGAGTCACTCATCGAAGTGGGCGAAGAGGTTGACATGCCTACAGAATACGGCCACTTCCGCCTCATTCCGTTCCGTCAGTCTAGCAATGGTCTGGAACACATGGCACTCATCAAGGGAGAATGGAAAGAAGACGAGCCTATCCTGGTCCGTGTTCACTCTTCTTGCGCTACTGGCGACATTCTGGGCAGCAAGCGTTGTGACTGCGGTCAGCAGCTCCACAAGGCCATGCAGATGATAGACGAGGCAGGAAAGGGAGTTGTTGTCTACATGCAGCAGGAAGGACGCGGCATCGGTCTGATGAACAAGATTGCAGCCTACAAGCTTCAGGAAGAAGGCTACGATACCGTTGACGCCAATACCCATCTCGGTTTCAAGCCAGACGAGCGCGACTATGGTTGCGGTGCACAGATGCTCCGCCATCTCGGTGTACACAAAATGCGTCTGCTCACCAACAATCCGGTAAAGCGCGTAGGTCTCGAAGCATACGGTTTGGAAATCGTAGAAAATGTACCTATCGAAGTTGTACCAAACAAGTACAATGAGCGTTATCTCAAGACCAAGCGAGACCGCATGGGGCACACTTTGCACCTCGGATAATAAAATTATGTTATTATTTCAATACAAAACATGAAATAATGCTCAATTTTCTTCCGAAAAAGAAATAATTTGCTTACTTTTGCACACGATAAACAAATATAAGAATAGAATTATGGCACAATTATCTGATCGTTTAAACAGATTGGCACCTTCAGCAACGCTGGCGATGTCACAGAAGAGTAGTGAAATGAAAGCTCAAGGTATTGATGTAATCAACATGAGCGTAGGTGAACCAGACTTCAACACTCCTGACAATATTAAACAGGCAGCAAAGAAGGCTATTGACGAGAACTATTCCCGTTATTCACCAGTACCAGGTTATCCTGACTTGCGAAAAGCAATTGTAGCCAAATTAAAGAACGAGAATGGTTTGGAGTACACTATCAATGAAGTAATCGTTGGTACTGGTGGTAAGCAGTGCGTCTGCAACGCTGTATTGGCACTCGTAAATCCAGGCGACGAGGTTATCATTCCTGCACCATATTGGGTAAGCTACCCACAGATGGTGAAATTGGCAGGAGGTACTCCGGTCATTGTGAATGCCGGTTTCGACCAGGACTTTAAGATGACAGCAGAGCAGTTGGAGAATGCTATTACAGAGAAGACCAAGATGCTCATTCTCTGTTCTCCAAGCAACCCTACCGGTAGCGTATACTCTAAGAAAGAACTGGCTGCACTGGCAGAAGTACTCAAGAAGCATCCTGAAGTATTTGTGTTGGCAGATGAAATCTACGAACACATCAATTATATCGGCAAGCACCACAGCATAGCTCAGGAACCGGGCATGAAGGAGCAGGTTATCATTGCTAATGGTGTATCTAAGCTTACGCCATGACAGGATGGAGAATCGGTTTCCTGGCGGGTCCGGAATGGATCATCAAGGGCTGCAACAAGCTCCAGGGACAGTATACCAGCGGTACATGTTCTGTCAGCCAGAAGGCAGCAGAAGCAGCCTACACACTCGACCAGAGTGCTGTAGAGGAAATGCGCGTTGCTTTCGAGCGCCGACGCAACCTGATTGTAAAGTTGGCTAAAGAGGTTCCAGGTCTTGAGGTAAACATGCCACAGGGTGCCTTCTATCTCTTCCCTAAGTGCAACAGCTACTTTGGCAAGAGCAATGGTGAGAAGACCATCAACAATTCAACTGACTTTGCCATGTACCTTCTCGAGGAAGCACATGTAGCCACCGTAGGTGGTGACGCATTCGGTGATCCAGACTGTTTCCGCATGAGCTATGCAACAAGCGACGAGAACATCGTTGAAGCTATCAAGCGCATCAAGGAAGCTTTGGGCAAGTTGAAATAAAAATGGCTTAAAGACCATTTTCAAGGGTCAAAATGCAAGAAAAAAGCGAGATATTGGTATAAAATAAGCCAATATCTCGTTAAAACTTCTTAATTAGGCTGATAGTAAATTTTAATTTATTATCTTTGCCAATGCAAAATAGATAACCCAACTGTGTTTATTGACAAACGACACATTCAAGGTCTACGAAGCGAGAAAGAAAA
>ENA-OQBJ01000058-OQBJ01000058.1-human-gut-metagenome-genome-assembly--contig:-NODE-58-length-51581-cov-3.086660_pt1 | contig 51581 bp, 58 predicted proteins | sample MGYA00242743_ERZ504545 | MGnify/ENA primary metagenome ERZ504545 (study PRJEB26092, sample SAMD00036252) | human gut metagenome | host: Homo sapiens | study: EMG produced TPA metagenomics assembly of... | reverse complement strand
GCCCCCTTGGGTCTTATTCCCTTTTGCTTTGCCTTACCGCTTCACCCGGACGGCTCTCAGAAATGCGGCAGGAGACGTTTTCTCCGAAAAGGAGAGTCATTCTTCATCGGAAGCTCCGGATACGCTCAGAACGGGCGAAACAGCTTGAGAAGAGAAACTTGATTGGAGATATGTTTACTTCGCCATAGAACTATTTCCCTTCTACAACTTCCTGACATGTTTAGATAATTAAGAAGCTACTCTGGAAGCAGGGATAGATAGAAAGTCCGTATTGTGTTAACTTCCCTGAAGTATAAGGATAAAAATTCCCCGGACTTCACAGTCCAGGGAATTCTTGATTGATTTCTATAATATAATTAGGTTAGTGAATCATTGTATTGGTGCCTTCCACAATTTTTCCGTTAGAAAATACGCATCGTACATTAATGTCTTTGTCAAGAATGACGATATCGGCATCTTTCCCTTTCTGGAGGGTTCCTTTGCGTGAATCAATACCAATCAGTTTAGCAGGAGTTTCAGAAGCCATGCGAATAGCATCTGCTAATGGAATCGCTGCTTTCTTTACCATAGTTTGAATCAGTACATCCATCGTTGCCAAACTTCCTGCCAATGAAGAGTGGTCAGCTAATTTACATACTCCGTTTTCTATAATATATTTAGGGTCATCAATAGCTTCTCCATTGTTGGCTGCATACTTAAGTGCATCAGTAACCAGACAGGTTTGCTCTACTCCTTTGAGTTTGTAGACTAATTTTAGGATAGTGGCAGGCAAGTGAATGCCGTCGGCAATTACTTCCACGCTCATTCCGTCTGTCAGGTATACGCTTTCTACTGTACCCTCGTATTTATATTCGCGACGTTTATGAAATCCTGGCATCGCATTATAGAAATGTGCTGCATGAGTGAATCCAGCTTCAAATGCGGCTTTAATTTCTGGATATTCAGCTTCGGTGTGAGTGACTGCTGTCAGAATACCCTTTGAACGGGTATATCTTGCAAAGTCGTGTCCTCCGGGTAATTCTGGGCTGATGTCCCAACGTTTGATGCACTGTGTGCTTTCCAGCAATGGAATGTATTCCTCTGGATCTGGATCTTTCAGGAACTCTTCCCACTGTGCTCCCAGCCATTTTTTTGTTAAGATATGGCCCTTCGATGTGAAGACCTTGGATAATGCTTCCAGGCGCTTTCATCAGTTCTTCACATGTATTTACTGCACGTTTGATATTGTCAAAGCTGGTAGAACTTAGTGTCGGGAAGATGGAGGTTGCTCCGTGGGTCAGATGGGCCTGGGTAGCCTTTTGAAAAGCTTCGGCAGTACCTTCTGTAAAATCATGTCCGGCACCTCCATGTGCGTGCATGCTTACGAATCCCGGTACGATATACATACCCTTGGCATCGATTACAGTTGCACCGATAACAGCCAGGTCGCTGTTGGTTACTTCCAGTATTTTCCCATCGCTGATAAGTACAGAACCGTCTTTCAGCCATCCTTGTGGAGTCAGGATATGACCATTTATAATTTGTGTCAACATAAGCGTCGAATAATTAAGTCATTAAAAAAGTTTATTGGTACCTTCCACCAGTTTTCCCATGGCCCATACGGCACGTACGTTCAGGTCACGGTCGAGGGCGATGATGTCTGCATCTTTTCCTCTTTCCAATGTACCTTTACGGTCGAGGACACCCATGATGCGGGCTGGTGTTTCTGAAGCCATTCTGACTGCATCTTCCAATGGAATCTCAGCTTTTTGTACCATGGTACGGATCAAGCGGTCCATGGTAGCGATGCTACCTGCCAGTGCAGAACGATCGGCTAGTTTACAAACTCCATCTTCAATGATGACACGAGGTCAAAGGCTTCTTTGCTGTCGCTGGCTGCACATGCTAATGCGTCGGTAATCAGAGCTGTCTTTTCAACTCCTTTGATTTTGTGTACCAGACGGAGAATTGTAGGAGGTACATGTATACCATCGGCTACTACTTCTACCGTCATGTCGTCCATCAGATAGATACTTTCTACAGTTCCTTCATATTTATATTCGCGGCGTTTGTGGAACCCCGGCATTGCATTATAGAAATGAGTTGCATGGTATAACCGGCATGGAATCCTGTATAGATATCCTCAAACTCAGCTTGTGTATGTCCTACGGCTGCCAATACCCCTTTTGATGTGATGTATTTACCAAATTGCATAGCACCTGGGAGTTCAGGAGCGGCATCCCAGCGTTTAATGCAGTGAGTTTCTTCCAAAAGTGGAATGTATTCTTCTGGATCAGGGTTTTTAATGTTTTCCGGCATCTGTCCTCCTGCCATTTTCATGTTGAAATAATGTCCTTCCAGATGAAGTCCCAGTACCGGACTGTCGGGTTCACTCATTAATTTTTCCGTAGTTTCAGCAGCGGCACGAATCATGGGAATTGTAGACGAAGAAAGTGTCGGGAAAATACTTGTGGTACCATGCTGCATGTGAGCTTTGATGGCTGCGCGGAATGCATCTTCAGAGCCTTCCATAAAGTCACGTCCACCTCCGCCATGTACATGGATCTCGACTCCTCCCGGTACGATATACATTCCTTTAGCATCGATGAGTGTAGCACCGACGATAGCCAGGTCACAGTTAGTTACTTCCAGGATTTTATTGTCTCTGATTAGTACAGAACCGTCTTTTAGCCAGCCTTGAGGTGTTAAAATACGGGCATTAATTATTTGAGTTAACATACGGATAAGGTTTTATTTCTTTGATATGTGCTGCAAAGTTACTTAATTTGCTAATTAAATGTGCTATTAATACTATATTTATTTATGATGATAGGGTTAATTATGTTAAAAGTCTATTCTTTTTAGGGTACAATACTGGGTATATAAAGAAAAAAGTAGAGAATATGAAAAGTTCAGCCAGTAGTCGAGTCTTAATATTAAGGGAATATAGGTATATTAAAATAGGTATTGAAGAGGTGAATTGTTGGATAAACAAGTATTTTTAATAAATAAAAAGTAGAAAGACTAGATAAAATGAATTATTATTTGTATCTTTGTCGCCCGATTTATATAGTATTGCGACTTGGGAAAACTTGCTACATATAAAATAGAATTGAAGAACATGAAGGAAAACTCAGCTCATTATGAGTTTTCACTGACAAATCAGTCTTCGCAGATATTGATGCTCCGGAGATTCAAAAAGGAAAACTGCAGGTGCAGTTGGATGTGAAGAAAACAATGGGCATTTATGTCTTGAATTTCCATATTGAGGGTTCTGTAGTCGTGCCGTGCGATCGCTGCTTGGATGATATGGAGTTGCCGGTAGAAACGGATGACACATTGAAGGTAAAACTCGGACTCGAATTCTCGGACGAAGACGATATGGTGATTGTGCCAGAAGAAGACGGTTATATAAACGTCGCTTGGTTTATGTACGAGTTTATCGCATTGAGCATACCGATGAAGCATGTGCATGCTCCCGGAAAATGTAATAAAGGGATGATGGGAGCCTTGAACAAACATTTGCGTACTTCTGCGGATGAAGAAGATGAAATGGATGACTTCTTGGATGAGGAGGAAATGACAGATGAGCCTTCAGAAGCACGTGAGATAGATCCGAGATGGAACGAATTGAAGAAAATATTAGATAATAATTAAATAAAAGTTTAGAAAAATGGCACATCCTAAAAGAAGACAATCAAAAACGAGAACTGCGAAGAGAAGAACTCATGACAAGGCAGTTGCTCCTACTTTAGCTATTTGTCCGAACTGTGGCGAATGGCATGTTTATCACACAGTATGTGGGGCTTGTGGTTATTACAGAGGTAAATTAGCTATCGAAAAAGAAGCTGCTCTTTAATAACTTGACGCTTTGTAGAACATCTTTGCATGTTCCAGGGAAATTAAAGCCGGAGAGCCATTTCGGCTCCCCGGCTGTTTTTTATAAGCCACGAAATTAAGAAATGATGGAAAAAATAAATGCTGTAATTACGGGAGTCGGTGGATATGTACCTGATTATGTCCTGACAAACGAAGAATTGTCGAGAATGGTTGACACCAACGATGAGTGGATTATGACTCGTATCGGGGTGAAAGAAAGACGTATCCTGAACGAAGAAGGTTTGGGAACTTCATATTTGGCCCGTAAGGCTGCCAAGCAGTTGATGCAGAAAACGGACTCAGATCCGGCTTCTATTGATTGCGTGATTGTAGCTACTACAACTCCTGACTATCATTTCCCTTCTACTGCTTCTATTCTTTGTGACAAACTGGGATTGAAGAATGCGTATGCATTTGACTTGCAGGCTGCTTGTAGCGGATTCTTGTATGCCATGGAAACTGCTGCCAGCATGATTCAGTCTGGTCGTCATAAAAAAATTATCATTGTAGGTGCAGATAAGATGTCTTCAATGGTGAACTATGGAGACCGCGCTACATGTCCGATTTTCGGTGACGGTGCTGCGGCTTGCATGGTAGAAGCTACAACAGAAGACTATGGTATCATGGATTCTATCTTGCGTACAGATGGTAAAGGACTTCCTTTCCTGCACATGAAAGCAGGTGGTTCGGTTTGTCCTCCTTCTTATTTTACAATCGACAATAAGATGCATTATCTGTATCAGGAAGGTAGAACGGTATTCAAATATGCTGTATCTAATATGTCTGACGTAACGGCTCAGATTGCAGAACGTAATGGTTTGAACAAGGACAATATCAACTGGATTGTACCTCATCAGGCAAATCTGCGAATCATTGATGCGGTTGCTTCTCGTTTGGAAGTTCCATTGGATAAGGTAATGATTAATATCCAGCGCTATGGTAACACCAGTGCCGGAACTTTGCCACTTTGCTTATGGGATTATGAAAAGCAACTGAAGAAGGGCGATAATATCATCTTCACTGCGTTTGGTGCAGGATTTACCTGGGGTGCCTGCTATGTGAAGTGGGGTTATGACGGAAATAAATAAAGAAAGAATTAACACTACAGATAAAAAACGCATCCCAATCGATGCGTTTTTTTGTCTGTGAACTAATATTTACTTATGCACAAAGCCGGATTTGTGAATATTGTAGGTAATCCGAATGTCGGAAAATCTACTTTGATGAACTTGCTGGTGGGGGAACGCATCTCCATCGCGACTTTCAAGGCTCAGACAACTCGCCATCGTATTATGGGTATTCTTAATACGGAGGATATGCAGATTGTCTTCTCTGATACTCCGGGAGTATTGAAGCCTAACTATAAGCTTCAGGAGTCTATGCTCAACTTCTCGGAATCGGCATTGGTGGATGCAGACGTGTTGCTGTATGTCACTGATACGGTGGAAAAACCGGACAAGAATGCGGAGTTTATGGAAAAGGTGCGCAACTTGAAGGTGCCGGTTTTGTTGCTGATTAACAAGATTGACCTGACTAATCAGGAGGATTTGGTTAAATTGGTAGATGAATGGCACGAGATGCTGCCTGAAGCGGAAATTATTCCTATCTCTGCAATGGCCAAATTCAATGTGAATGTGGTGATGAAGCGTATTAAGGAGCTGTTGCCGGATTCTCCTCCTTATTTTGGAAAGGATCAATGGACGGATAAGCCTGCCCGTTTCTTTGTAACAGAGATTATTCGTGAAAAGATCTTGTTGTATTATGACAAGGAGATTCCTTATTCAGTAGAGGTCGTAGTAGAACAGTTCAAGGAAGACGAGAAAAGCATCCATATCAATGCGGTGATTTATGTGGAGCGTGATTCTCAGAAAGGTATTATTATCGGGCGTCAGGGAAAAGCCTTGAAGAAAGTGGCTACTGAAGCACGTAAGACGTTAGAACACTTTTTCCGTAAATCCATTTACTTGGAGACATTTGTTAAGGTGGATAAGGACTGGAGAAGCTCTGACAAGGAATTGAAAAATTTTGGTTATCAATTGGATTAATATCGGCTGCGAAGCCGTAAATGAAGATAATTATGGGAAATTTAGTTGCGATTGTGGGACGTCCCAATGTGGGAAAGTCGACACTGTTTAACCGTCTGACCAAGAGTCGTCAGGCGATTGTAAATGAACAGGCCGGTACAACCCGCGACCGACAGTATGGTAAGTCGGAATGGCTGGGAAAGGAATTCTCAGTAGTAGATACCGGAGGATGGGTGGTGAACTCGGACGATGTATTCGAGGAGGAAATTCGCAAACAGGTAATGCTGGCGATTGATGAAGCTGATGTCATTCTGTTTGTAGTAGACGTAATGAACGGAGTTACTGACTTGGATATGGAAGTAGCCGAAATCTTGCGCCGTTCCAAGACTCCTGTACTTTTAGTAGCAAATAAAACGGATAATAATGACCTGCAGTATAATGCGGCTGAGTTTTATTCTTTAGGCTTGGGTGATCCTTACTGTGTTTCTGCTTTGAGTGGAAGTGGTACAGGCGATTTGCTGGACTTGGTGTTGAGCAAGTTCAAGAAGGAAACCCCTGAAATTTTGGATGATGATATACCTCGCTTTGCTGTGGTAGGACGTCCGAATGCCGGAAAGTCGTCTATTATCAATGCTTTTATAGGAGAAGACCGTAATATTGTGACGGAAATTGCGGGTACCACGCGCGATTCTATCTATACCCGTTACAATAAGTTTGGTTTTGATTTCTATCTGGTCGATACAGCCGGTATCCGTAAAAAGAATAAAGTGAGCGAAGACCTGGAGTATTACTCTGTAATCCGCTCTATTCGTTCAATCGAAAATTCGGATGTATGTATTCTGATGCTGGATGCTACACGTGGTATTGAAGGTCAGGATTTGAACATCTTCTCTTTGGTACAGCGAAACCAGAAAGGACTTGTGGTAGTTGTCAACAAATGGGACTTGATTGAGGATAAAACGGCTAAGGTAATGAAAGGATATGAAGATGCGATTCGCAATCGTCTGGCTCCTTTTACTGACTTTCCGATTGTCTTTACATCAGCATTGACAAAACAGCGTATTCTGAAAGTGCTTGAACTGGCGAAGGAAGTTTACCAGGCACGTACGACAAGAATCCCGACAGCTCGTCTGAACGAGGAACTTCTGCCGCTGATTGAGGCTTATCCGCCACCTTCAAATAAAGGAAAGTATATCAAGATTAAGTATATTACACAGTTGCCGAATACACAGGTTCCTTCATTTGTGTTCTTTGCCAACTTGCCGCAATACGTGAAAGAGCCTTACCGTCGTTTCCTTGAGAATAAGATTCGTGAACGCTGGAAGCTTTCGGGAACTCCGATAAACATCTTTATTCGTCAGAAATAAACGGTGAAACTATATAATCTCTTGTTGCTACTTGTGTAATACAAGGACAACAAGAGATTTTTTTTGATAAAAATCAGCATTTTTCTTGTGTATTTAGAAAATTGTGTCTATCTTTGCACACGCAAACGAAAAACAAATGCCCAGATGGCGGAATCGGTAGACGCGCTGGTCTCAAACACCAGTGGAGTAACATCCATCCGGTTCGACCCCGGGTCTGGGTACAATAAACCTGACTAATCGACTGATTATCCAGGGTTTTTCCTTTCTGTAGGGCGTACTAAATGTGTACTGAGCGACAAAAACAAGAATAGAGTGTACTTTTGTGGTTTTCATCCTTTCATCTTTATGATTTCTTAACTCTTATGCATTCTTTTCTGTCTTATTATTGCTGATGTTTTCTCGGAAAAATGCGATTTCCACCTTATATTTGTATCTGAGAACAAAATTATATAAGGTACAGTTATGGAAAATCATATAGAAACCAATTTTAGAGAGATACAGAAGATATTAGATAGTTGCGTATCGCATGGCTATAAAACTAAAGTAGATGCACTATTTTTAAAGCGTGAATATCTGACACAGGCTCAGCTAAAGGATTATTTGCGGCAGGAAATTTTCCGTGTTACCGAAAATATAGTAGCCATTCAGCAAAAATACCGTGTCGTGCGTGATATTGTACAGGATATGGATGTTCCCGATTTTTTGTGGGAAAGCGGTTATTTTGAGGCCTTAAACTCTAATGAGAGGAAAAAGTACATCGTTTTCCGCTGTTCTGATTTTGATATGGACGCATATTTGCATGAACCGTCTTGCTATGATGAACGACTTCCCTATTTTCCATCATTGTTAGCCTTGTGGTACTTTCCAAGTATTTGTACTTTCTGCAAGAACAGGAAAGCAAATACTATACAGATTCTATTGTCTCCCAAGAACAAGTCTTGCCAAAAGAAAAAGATGAAAGTGTAGAAACCACTCCAGCCAAGATTGTGGGTAAAAGCAATCCCTTCAAATCCACTTTGAAAGCCAATGAAATCAAACTTCTGACTGAATGTGTGAACGAAGCGAATATGTTTACTACTACTGTCAGCACCAAAATACTTACCGATTTTTTCAACTGTAAGTTGGACGGTGTATTGAAAGTTAATAATACCGTCTGTTGGCTTACCTAATGATGCAACTCAGCTGTTATAACTACATCGTTTATGAGTGGCAGTCAGTTATAGCAAACAACAAGTTGATATTGAAGAAGATAAAAGGAGAACCGCTTACACGTACTGACTTGTCGAGTGCGACAGACCAGGCGAAGAACATCTATCCGAAAGGATATGAAATCATAGACAAATACATCAAACAACTGCAAAAAGGTTGAGCATAGATTGAACGCTCAAACAAAGGTCAATTAGACTTCATTTTCAACCTCTTAACTTTGCTCCCGTTAACACAAAAGACGAGGGTGCGCACCTTCATATTGTTTCACCTAAAATCCCAAACGATATGGAAAAAGACTTGGAGTTAAGAGTTTCCGAACTCGAAAAGATGTTGTTCCTTTCAAAGAACGTGCTTAGCTTCGATGAAGCGAGCAGGTTCTTGAACCTTTCTAAAAGTTACCTGTACAAGCTGACTTCGGGTAACTTGATACCCCATTACAAGCCGCAGGGCAAAATGCTTTATTTTGAAAAGGCTGAGCTGGAAGCATGGTTGCGTCAGAACCCGGTGAAGACGCAGGCGCAGATAGAGCAGGAAGCGCAGAAGTATATCCTTAACCGTCCTCTAAAGAAATAATGGCTATGGAAAACAAGACGAAAGAGGAAATCGGACAAGGTACAGCCATGACGAAAGAAGATTTTGCAGCCCTTTGGAAAACCATTCGTCTAAAGGTGACGGACACTTATGAAGTACCGCCCGAAATTCTTTGGGTGAACGGTTCTACTATCGGCACGTTGGGCAATTTCAGTGCATCCACAGGCAAAGCCAAGAGCAAAAAGACATTCAACATTTCCGCCATTGTTGCGGCAGCATTGAAGAATGACGAGGTTTTGAAGTATTCGGCATATCTGCCACCGAACAAGCGCAAAATTCTCTATGTTGATACCGAGCAGAGCAAGTACCATTGCCATAAGGTCATGGAACGTATTTTGCGCCTTGCCGGACTGCCGACCGATAAAGATGTGGACGATTTTGTTTTCATTGTGTTAAGGGAGCTGACCCCCGACAAACGTAAGCAGATAATTGGCTATATGTTAGAGAATATGCCCGATGTGGGGTTGCTCATCATTGACGGAATCCGTGATTTGATGTACGACATCAACAGTCCGAGCGAATCGACCGACCTAATCAACCTTTTGATGCGCTGGTCAAGTGGGTATAATCTGCATATCCATACCGTACTGCATTTGAACAAGGGGGATGATAACACAAGAGGACATATCGGTACAGAGCTGAACAACAAAGCTGAAACCGTCCTGCAAATCACGAAAAGCACGCAGGACGGCAATATAAGTGAAGTAAAGGCGATGCACATACGTGACCGGGAGTTTGACCCGTTCGCATTTCGCATCAATGACAACGCTTTGCCCGAAGTCATGGACGGTTATGTATTCCAGCAACCCAAACAAGACAGGAACTTTCCGCTTACAGAGCTGACGGAACAGCAGCACCGGGAAGCATTGGAGAACGGTTTCGGCAAGCAGGTTGTACAAGGCTATTCCAATGTGATAGCGGCATTGAAACAAGGTTACGCAAGTATAGGTTACGAGCGTGGACGCAATGTCCTTGTGTCGCTTAACAAGTTCCTTGTGAACAAGCGCATGATTGTGAAAGAGGGTAAGGGCTATCGCTACAATCCCGATTTTCATTATTAAAAGTCGGTTTGGTTTAGTCCGGGTGTATATATAAGCGGAACGGACTGTCTGTTTCCCGGTATCGACAGCAGGCAGGTTTAGTATGGTACGGGTATATATATGACGGACTAAACAGGACTGGCGCACTTTTCAACTATTTTTTAATCCCCAAAAAGAAAATATTATGAACATCGAAGATGTGAAACAAATACCCATCGCAGATTATCTGCATAGTTTAGGTTATTCGCCCGTCAAGCGGCAGGGTAACGGTTTATGGTATAAATCACCATTGAGAGAGGAACACGAAGCGTCCTTTAAGGTGAATACAGACCGCAACCTTTGGTATGACTTTGGCGCAGGAAAAGGCGGCAACATCATCGCCCTGGCAAAGGAACTTTACTTTTCCGACAGTCTGCCTACCTTTTAAAGAGGATAGAAGAGCAGACCCCGAATGTTCGCCCAGTCAGTTTTTCTTTTCCCCAGTGTAGGACAGAACCAAGTTTCCAACATTTGGAAGTCCGGGACTTAACTCATCCGGCATTGCTCCGTTATTTGCAGGGACGGGGTATCAATATTGAGCTGGCAAAAAGAGAATGTAAGGAACTTCATTTTACCAATAACGGGAAGCCATTCTTTGCTATCGGGTTCCCGAACATGGCAGGAGGTTACGAGGTTCGCAATTCCTTTTTCAAAGGCTGTATTGCCCCGAAAGACATCACCCATATACGGCAGCAGGGAGAGCCGAGAGAGAAGTGTCTGGTATTCGAGGGATTCATGGACTACCTCTCTTTCCTTACGCTCCGCATGAAGAACTGTCCGACCATGCCTGACCTTGACAGGTAGGACTATGTTATTCTTAACTCGACTGTCAATGTGCCGAAAGCCATTGATGTGCTATACCCGTATGAACGCATCCACTGTATGCTTGACAATGACGAGGCGGGGTATAAGGCGACACGGGCTATCGAATTAGAATACTCCTACCGTGTGCGTGACTTCTCGCACAATTACAGGGGGTATTCGGACTTGAACGATTACTTGTGCGGCAGGAAGCAGGAACAGAAAAACGCAGCCAGCCAAGTACAGGAAATAAAGCAGAAAACCGGACAACGTGCCGCCCCAAGACAAAAGAAGGGCAGGGGTATTTAATCCGGCAGGATTGCCAGCGGCTGGCGGTTTCATAGGGAGAGCAAGGTTATGTTTCGGTAGACCGAAACCACCTTGCTTTGCTCACCGCAAAGGAAACCGCTCCCGTTGGTCGCAATTTCTAAGATACCATCAAAAAGTAAAAAGACATGAAAAGGATACAGGACAAGCCGGGCGGTCGTCCGGCAAAGAAACGGACGGAAAAGCAGAAAAAGGTAGTCAGTACGAAGCTGACCGAGTTGCAGTATTACGCCATCAGGAAGCGAGCCGGGGAAGCCGGGGTGCGCATCAGTGAATATGTCCGGCAAGCAGTTATTTCGGCAGAGGTCATACCCCGGCTGAACAGGCAGGATGCAGATGCTATCCGCAAGCTGGTAGGGGAAGCCAACAACATCAACCAGCTGGCGCATAGGGCAAATGCCGGAGGTTTCGCATTGGTGGCGGTGGAATTGGTGAAACTCAAAGATAGGATTGTTGAAATCATAAACCATTTGTCGGATGATTGGAAAAATAAAAAAAGGAAGCGGTTTTAAGGGCTGTGTGAACTATGTGCTTGGTAAGGAGCAGACGGTTTTGCTTCATGCGGATGGGGTTCTGACCGAGAGCCGGAGCGATATAATCCGCAGTTTCTGTATGCAGACCGGGATGAATCCCGACTTGAAAAAGCCGGTTGGACATATTGCACTAAGCTATTCGGCAGTGGACGCACCCAAATTGACAGACGAGAAGATGGTACAGCTTGCACAGGAGTATATGCGTGAAATGAAAATCACCGATACGCAGTACATCATCGTGCGCCATCAAGACCGGGAGCATCCACACGTGCATATCGTGTTCAACCGTATAGACAACAACGGCAAGACTATTTCGGACAGGAACGATATGTACCGTAACGAACAGGTATGCAAGAAGCTGAAAGCCAAACATGGGCTTTATTTCGCCAAGGGGAAAGAGCAGGTGAAACAGCACCGATTGAAAGAGCCGGACAAGTCGAAATACGAGATTTACACGGCTGTGAAAAATGAAATCGGCAAATCCCGCAACTGGCAGCAGTTGCAGCACAGGTTAGCGGAAAAGGGTATCACTATCCAGTTCAAACGAAAGGGACAGACTGATGAAATACAGGGTATATCCTTTTCCAAAGGAGAATACACATTCAAGGGTTCGGAGATAGACCGCAGTTTCAGTTTTTCCAAACTGGATAGATATTTCGGAGATACAGGTTTGAATGTTGCCGAAAGTCAACGGCAAACAGCTTTCGCACCCATCCGGGAACAAATACCCACACGGAGTAACGCAGAAAGTCCGTTTATAAGCGGTTCGCTCGGTCTGTTTTTTGCATCACCGTCCCCGGTGGATGAAGAGCCGAACTTGAATTTGAGAAAGAAGAAGAAAAAGAAAAAACGACTTAAATTGTAAAGACATGGAAGACAACTTGATTTTAGAGGGGCTTCTCTCTATGGTAACAGAACTGAAAGAGAAGTTGGAAGCGCAGGTAACGCCAGCCAGCCGGGAGGAAACTCTCGAACGGTTTGGAGCGATTGAACAGGCATTGTCGAGGCTGCATAGTAATCCGGCTGTTCCTGTGGAGAAGTTGCAGACTATCCAAAGTCAACTTGACGATGTACGGAACAGGATGCAAGGTCAGCAGCAGCACATCGAGGACACCAAGAGAATATCATTGGAAATCTATCGTAATTTTAAAATAATGGTTGATACCTTGAATTCCTACAAGACGGATAAAGAGGAAGTTGCCCCCTTGCCGTTCTATCAACGGATTTACAACAAGGTTACTTCTTGGATTCGTCCGGGATTGTTTATTTTTTCGGCAGTGCTGGTTCTCTGTTCCGCTTCCATATGGTTAAATATCCGTTTGGCTACACGGATGCAGCAGTTACAGGACAATGATATGAAATACCGTTTTTTGCTGATGCAGGGTTGGGCAAACGGAGAAGTCCTTGATATACTGGAAACCAAATTCAACTGGCAGAGGGATAATGATTTCATTCAAATTCTGACCGATTCTGTGATAGATTTTGAATATCGCAGCAAGAAACAGGCGGAAGCATTGGAACGTGCAAGGCTGTTGAACGAGCAAGCCGAACAGCTAAAGAAAGAAGCCGATAAGTTGGGTAAACCATAAACGAAGTAAAGCTGGAGTGATGAAATGAAAACTTTCTTACTCCAGCTATTTCGTTTTTGATATGTAATTTTGTGCTTAGCTTACTAATCAACAATTTCAAAACGCACCAGCATGGAATAGTCCTTTTTAATGGTACGGAAATTGTCGAATGAGGCAACATTCGATGATAGGACATTGCTTTGCGCTATCGGAAAAGCATTACCGCTATCTTTTTCCACAATGCGTATGACATTGCCTAATCTTTTACCCAAGGCTTCAACCAAATAAGTAGCTTTTCGCTGTGCAGCTTTTAGTGCTTCTATCTTTCCTTTTTGGTGATATGCAACATATCTTTATTTTCCAATTCACCGATGCGCATCGTATTAATGCCTTTCGTATCTATGTGCTTGATTATTTCATCTATCTGTTTGAAATCAGTCAGTGTAATATCAAATTGCTTGGATATTAAAAAATCCTGTCCTTGCTTTCGCCAATAATCGCCAATCTCTTGTGTACGGATTACATCTTGCGTAATACCTACTTCGGAAAGTTTCTTTCGCAATCCTTGTTCTATTTGTGACAATGGCACTTTGGTGTGATACTCTTCGGGCTTAGACTTTCCATCAAATTCTTCCTCGAAGTATTCACGAATTTCAATGATGTAGTGAATTTTGTCCGGCATGATTTCTATTTCCGATGTACCTGTCACTTCAATGTAGTGTTCATTAACTTCTTGCGCTTGCGCAGTTAGAACCATAAAGAAGACAATAGCGGATAAAAATAGTTTTGTTTTCATGATGGTTAGGTATTTATTTGTTTTTAATCAGTTAAACGCCTGTTTTTCTTATCTATATAAAACCAAGTTTCGCTTTCCCAATAATGTTTTTCTCCGTCTGATTCAGGAACTACCTTTCGTTCACCTTTTAAAGTTGCTTTGGCTTTTCCTCCTTTAAATGGGTAGGCAAACTTAAATTGAGGTTCAATTATTACATTACCCAATGAATCGGCAAAACCTACCAATCCATCCTCGTCCATTATACGGAAAAGCCCTTCTTGTATGTAGTCGGGACCATTATCATATTTGAATACATAGAAAAGTTCTTTGCCCGCATCATTGATGCAGATTATTCGAGCGTCCTTTGGCTTGTTCTCATAAACAAAACCTATTTTTTTGATAGTATCTGTTTGACAGTATCTGTACTTGCCGTATGGCACAATGGTATCGCCCCGTTCATTCAGATAACAGACCGGAACACCCACCTCCAAATAAGGCTCTGTGGTATGGGCAGTCAGTGTGGCGTCATATCGCATCAGAATTGGAGTGTCACAAGAACTGTAGCCGATTATCAAACATCAGTATGAGGGTTGATAGGAGTTGTCGGTCTATCCAATTTAAAATTGAAAAACAAGAGTGTCCTTTGGGGCTGGTAAAGTTATAGAAATACCCGTTACAGCATTGAATGCATTTAGTGCAGCTCTTTTGAATTTTCGGTTGTTACACGAAATAAACTTGGGGGTTGGTAATATATTCCGTTACCATCTAATTTATATGTAACATAGACCATCCCTTCTCGATTCTTTTTCTGTAATTTAGGTGGATACTTACATGATTTGCTTAGAGTTTTGATAAGCCAATTATAGTTATTAACTTCATTTTTTGTTGGACTATCATTCTTGAATAAAACAGGTACAGTCCAAACAGAGTTCCGATATTCACCTTTACCATGAAAATTGATGGTAGGAGTCCACCGTGGCATACCTTTTATGATTTGCAATACTTGGTTGTCCCATTCTTGTATGCCACAACCTCGTAAGGTCTCTACCTTTATTATTTCTCCGTAAGAATCAATGCGTATCGTATAAATCCCTTTGATTTCTTTTTTACCGTTTAATAGATTGGAATCGTATGTTAGGCGTTCATTAATGTAGTTGGTAATTGCATACGGATTTGCTTTTTCAAAATAAGACACAGCTTCCCATTCCACAAAACTTGTTTCAATTCTTCTTCCCTAACGCTGTCCGCCTTTACCCTATCCCTATAATGTTGGGGCAGGAAAGGGACATATACCGTATAAAGACACTCCATTCGTTTGCCGTTTTTGTTCCTGCAAGGCAGGCAGTGTGGAAGCTCTTTGGTCAGTCTGATGACCTCTTTGTCAAAATCTTCATGGATGGTCGTCAAAATGGTATTCCAGCGTGGTAGCCCTAATGTGTCAAGAGCAAACATCACTACGGAATAACCTGCCACATTCTTTTTTAGCAACTCTTCTGGGTATTTCATTTGGGAAACATAGTATTTTGTCAAATCGTAATCCCATACCGCCCATCGGGGAGGTTCTATCGTGGATAAATCTTTAATTGGTTCTCCGGTTATTTTAGCAACACCTTTATTCCAAATATCCTCTTTACGCCAAATACTATCCAAGCGTTCTTCGTTCTGCCTTTGTCCTTGAACACTGTTATCTGTTGTACATCTGACAGGTGTAACTCCGATTGTCAAACTTTCCGGCAGATATTGGAGAACCAACGTACTATCTGTCAGTTCTTGAATAATGTAATTCTTTTGAAAAGATTTTATTGTATCTCCATGCAAAGAGTAAGAATCGCATATTTCAGTTTGTTTTTCATCATATAGAAAGGTTCTGTTTCCATCCAGCGCTGCGGAATTCCATTTCCATAGCATAGTGTTTGTCTTTGGGAAGTTGCACTTTCCATATTTTATTCTCTAATAAAGCAGACATATCTGCCGAATTCTTGTCTTGGGCTAAAAGTGGGCTGACAAGATTGAGAGAAAATATAAATAATATGGATAGAAAATATTTCATTCAACCAATTATATAAACAACATCCAAATATAATGTAAATGAGTAATAGAATAGCGTATTAAATAATTTATTTCTTCCTGTATTTGAATAAATTAACTTTTAATATTCAAGTAAAAATCAGTACATTTACAAGTTTAGTTCATACCTTTGTTTATATATCCAAAACGGACTAAACCTATTTTTTGTCGGCAGATATATGTTGCTGGCGAAAAGAAAAACAGTATTCTTCTTTTCGCCAGTATTACTTTTTATGATAGGTTAGTAATTTGAGGAAGCAATGAACTCCTTTATTTCTTCCTCGCTTGGAAGTTCTATCATGTACTTCTGTACGAAGATATTCGGGTCTAATCCGGCAGTGGCATACTTAACCAATGTATCTCCCTTTTCTGTGCAAAGCAGAATACCGATAGGCGGATTATCATCCGGCTGCATCACTTCCGCCTTGAAATAGTTCAGATACATATTCAGTTGCGAAGCATACTCATGGCGGAACTTGTCTATCTTCAATTCCACAATAACATGGCACTTCAAGATGCGGTGATAGAACACAAGGTCGGCAAAGAAATAGTCCTCATCAATCAAGATACGCTTTTGCCGAGCTTCAAAACAGATCCATGCCCCATTTCCAGCAGGAAGTGTTGTAGGTTGTCAAGAATGGATTGCTCCAAGTCGTTTTCTGTTACTAAGGCTCGTTCATTCAATCCTAAGAACTCTAAAGTAACAGGGGTGTTGATAACATCTTTAGGTTGTAATAGGGTTGCTTGTTGCTGGACTAAAGCGGAGAGGGCTTCTTTGTTCTTGGATAGTCCGCTACGTTCATAGTATAAAGACGCTATTTGCCGTTCCAGTTCTCTTGCAGACCAACAGCCACGTATTGCTTCCATTTCATAGAAAGCACGCTTTGTCGGATTTTCGATTTTGGAGATGAACTTTAAGTGAGAATAAGGTAATTTATTGAACAACCTTTCAGCAGGAATACTCCACTTATTATATTGTATTTCTGATGTTTGTAATTCGGCACACACTGAGTGCCGAATTGGTTCCGTGAATTCGGCGGACAGCGTGTGCCGAATTTCATTTCCTGCCATGATGTAGTGTAATACTTGTTCTTTCAGTTGTGGATAAACAAGGTACAGCCGCCTAAATTCACGGAATCTACGTTCATTCAGACCTTTTGTTTTCAGCCGTTGTTCCAGCTTTTTCAACAGTTGTTCACCGTATGCGGCACGGTCTTCTCCGTTCTGCTCAAACTCTACGATATAGCACCCCATAAGCCAGTTACGGGAAGTAAGTGCAAGGTTTACAGCGTGTGCGGCTTGTGCCTGCAACGTGTTCTGTATCGTACAGATATGTTTTACTAATGCTTCAAAGTCCATAGTTACAAAGATAAGTCTTTTGTGGTTAAAACTTTAGTTCGGGTAGGCTGTTTATTGCTTCCTCTTTCAATTTATCCACGGCACGGGTGTATTTCTCGGTATGCTTCAATCCGCTATGTCCTAAAAGACTGGCTACCGTCTTGATATTTGCCCCATTGTTCAGAATGTTCACGGCAAACGAATGGCGGGCGCAATGCCAGCTTATATGCTTGTCTATTCCGGCTCTCTTTACCCAACGTTTTACTGATTTGCAGCAGCTTTCGTATGTAGGCAAATCGAATATCAAACAGTTCTTATCTGCCGGAGCTTCGCCAATAATGGATAATAGACCGTCATTCAAGGGGATAACCACACCGCTACTGGCTGAATGTCCCTTGGTCTTGCTTTGCTCGAATTTCAATAATCGGTTGGCATAATCCACATTTTTATAAGTAAGGTCTTTTACATCACAGAAGCGCAGACCGCAATACAGACAAAAGATAAACGCTCGTCTGATTGTGGGGGTTTCGTTGTCATAATGACAAGCTATCAGCTTTTGTATTTCTTCGGGAGAAAGCACATCTTTTCGAAGCATTTGGCTATCCACTTTACAGGTAACACTTTTACATGGGTCTTTCAACATTACATCATGGTCAATCGCATATCGAATAACTTTCTTGAAACGCTGGTAAATGCTTTTAGCACCTTCACCCACACTTCGGGATTGCAAATAGGCTACAAACTGCTCCATCATTTCTTTGGTGATAAGTTCCGGTTTGATACTAAACTCATTCATGGGGTATTGCTCTTTTAAGAAGTCCTTAAAACGGCTAAGCGCAATTTGCACCATGCGAATATCTTTCTTGGTATAGCTATTGATATAGGCTTGAAAGTAGTCCAAGAAATTAACAGCCCTGTCTTTCTTTAAGCGGTAACCCAACATGCTTTCTTTAAACTCCTGTTCACGCTCTGCACGTATGCGCATGGCGAGTTCCAAAGTTTCCTTGTTCTGTTGCCGTTCCGCAGGAGTACGGGGTTTGTCTATCAGATACAGGCTAAGGTTTTCTTTTCGCCTGTTATGCTTTACTGCAAACTTGGGCTTGCCTTGCATTTTCCCACTATCGTAATACACCTGATTACCGTTTTCATCCAATACGGGCTTTTCCTCTCTACCTAAATAATACTCTAAGTAAAGGCTTATTCTACCGTCCGAGAGCTTATTTTGCTCCAACTTGGGGTTCTCTTTCGTTTTATTTTCTAACTTTGCCATTGTTTAGAGGTTTTATCCCGATTTAGGTACGTAACCGGGTAATTACACTAAATAGTTGATTTTCTTTTGTTTTCCGATATTGCAAAGGTACAAAAGAAAATGAGATTTCAAAGTGTACTAAAAGTGTACTGAATAACAGAAAACGGGCAAAATAGGGCAAAAATGGAGAAAATAGGAAATATGCAAATAACTGATAATAAGGAAAATAAATTCTTTTGTTTTCCTATTATTTCTATGGCTTGTACCGGGTCTGGGTACAGAGAGGTTGACTTGATTAAGTCAACCTTTTTTATTACCAATCAATTCTTATGCTCCATGAAAAATCGTATAGCAGAGCTTGATTATCTGAAATCCATCTTTATTTTATTGATGATAGTGTTTCATCTTGTATATATCGGTGACAAATATCCATACGCTAAAGCTTTGGTTTATACTTTCCACATGCCTGCTTTCTTGATTATTTCCGGCTATGTCATGAACATAGCCAAGGGGATACGTCCGTTTCTGCGTACGATGTGGTGGATTTTTATTCCATACGCTGTGATGGAAACAGGTTATGTCATCATGTCTGCTATTCTGCCGGTTCGTGAATCAGTGGAGCATTTAAGTGTTTCTCTGTGGCTGGATAAATTGTTCTTGCATCCTTTGGGGCCCTATTGGTATCTTCATACGTTGATGCTGTGTGGACTTGTTTATTTATTGGTGGACAAATTGGCTGGAAAGCGGAGTAATACTGTTTCCGTCTTAATTATACTGACTTTATGCTATGCCGTATTGTCAGCTTGTGGAATACTTTCTTTGATAAATGCGCTTTACTTTACCGCTGGAGTGGTTTTGAGACGGAGCTCACTTGACTTCCGTACTTTCTTTTCAGCTTCATTCTGGCTTTGCTGCCTGTAATATGGTTGGCTGCTGATGAGACAAATCTGAATAAATCAACTCTTTCAGGGCAGCTCTGACTTATCTGATGATTAGTTTTCTGTTGGCTGTATATCGCTGTTTCCCCGATTGTTTGAAAAGGGGATTGGGCTACATAGGCTCTCATACCTTTGTGCTGTTAGTGTTTTCTCCGGTATTTACAATGGCAGTGAAGCCTTTGGTACCTGTATTGGCTTTTGAACCTACCGGGATGCTCTTTTTATGTGTGTCCTTATGCTTCTGTGTAATCGGTTCGTTTGCGATAGCCTGGGTTATGGATAAGCTGAATTTATCCCGTTTCTTTTGGGGAAAAGCTCACATGCTTTCGTAGATAGACTTGGTTTGGTGACATCCTGTCAGTTCGTTGGAAAAAATGTGGTAAGAACTTTTTCTGGCATCTTTTTTGTGGTTTATTTTATAGATGTTGAATTACTTACTTAAACACATAGAACTATGATTTCAGAAAAATTGCAAAATGCCATCAACGAGCAGATTACTGCGGAAATGTGGTCTTCTAACTTGTATTTGTCCATTTCTTTCTACTTGCAGAAAGAAGGTTTCGACGGTTTTGCTTCATGGATGCGTAAACAGTCACAAGAAGAATTGCAGCATGCTTATGATTTAGCTGATTATTTAGTTAAACGTGGTGGTGCAGCTAAAGTGGATAAAATTGATGTTGTTCCACAAGGATGGGGCAGCGTACAGGAAGTATTTGAACATGTATACAAGCACGAATGTCATGTATCCAGCTTAATTGACGAGTTGGTAAATGTCGCCTCTGAAGTAAAAGACAAAGCTTCACAGGATTTTTTGTGGGGATATGTTCGTGAACAGGTAGAAGAAGAAGCTACTGCACAGAACATTGTAGAGAAACTTAGAAAATGTGGCGATGCAGCTGGCATTCTGTATTTGGATGACAAATTGGGACAACGTAAGTAAACCACGTTTTTCATGAAATATTGATCCTGGATGGAAGCGGAATGATTTCTGCATCCATTCAGGATATTTTGTATCATAATTACACTATCCTTTTCGTTTTTCCACTATAAATTTTATCTTTGTCCCCCGTTATCAACCAGTATTAGCGTCCGAAAAATGGGGGATTTTATATTAAGAGGGTGGAACTGGTGTCGTCGTTTCCGGCATCGTTGCGGATACGGAGTACATTCTCCTTCCGATTTCTTTTTTATTACGTTTGTCATTTACGAACGTTTACCATTCTATGCCTATGCACCATTGCATCACTTGAGACGTGTGGTGGCTTTTTTGCCTCATTATCGGGAAAAGGTCGATAAGTTCTTATTCCGTCTGATTAATCACCTCCGGCCTTCTGTAGTATGGGAAGTGGGAACGGGCAGCGGAATAAGTACCCGTTATATGGCCGAAGCAATGCAGGCATGCAGTTTATACGTTCTCAGAACAATCGGAAGATGCAGTGAAACGGATTCTTTCCGGAAAATCTTCTATTGATTACCTGACCGGAAACTGTGAAGCAGATATGGATAGGTTGCTCAAGGAGGGTGTAAAGCCGGAAGTGGTACATATCGCTCATACTCCAGCGTATAAGGAAATGTTTGAACGACTGATTCCACTGGCAGGTAAACATACTTGTTTTATCATTGGTAATCCTTATGCTACTCCAGAGAAGAAAAGGTGGTGGAAGGAAGTTATAGCAGATCCTCGTACAGGAATTACATTCGACCTTTATGATGTCGGACTGGTATTTTTTGATAAAGAGCGTGTAAAGGAGCATCGTATCGTGAACTTTCTTTGACTTTAAGACCTTAAATATATGAAAATGATCAAGATTTATACCAAGACAGGTGATAAAGGTACCACTTCGCTGGTAGGAGGAGTACGTGTTTCAAAAGCAGATATACGTCTGGACGCATACGGAACCATAGATGAATTGAATTCTTTTATCGGATTATTGATTTCGGTAATGAAGGATGCAGAGCATGAAGAGTTATTGCGTTTTGTGCAGCATAAACTGTTTTCATTAGGCTCTTATCTGGCTACCGACTTGGAAAAGACTACTTTTCCGGTAGAGAGTCATATCTCAGTAGAGAACGTGCAGCGCCTGGAGCAGGCTATCGATGAGATAAACGCCTCTTTGCCATCGCTTGCAGGTTTTATCCTTCCGGGAGGGAGTTATCCGGCTTCCGTTTGTCATGTCTGTCGTACGGTCTGTCGTCGGGCAGAACGTCGGATTCAGGCCTTGGAAGAAAGTCTTTCCTATGAATTAGAGGAGCAGGCAAAGTGTTTTGTGAACCGATTGTCTGATTATCTGTTCGTTTTGTCACGTCGGTTAAACAATTTAACAGACGAAAGCGAAATTTATTGGGATAAGCGTTGCGAGTGAAGGAATTTGTTATATTTTTGCGAATCAATATAAAGAAGTAAAACTGTTTAAAATTATATACTATGTATTGGACATTGGAATTGGCCTCAAAGCTGGAAGATGCTCCTTGGCCAGCAACTAAAGACGAGTTAATTGACTATGCAATGCGTTCAGGTGCTCCATTGGAAGTTATCGAAAACTTGCAGGAAATGGAAGACGAAGGAGAAATTTATGAAAGTATAGAAGATATCTGGCCTGATTATCCGAGTAAAGAAGATTTCTTCTTCAACGAGAAGAGTATTAATAGCTGTCAGGGCAGATTAAAAGATTAAATCTCAGCGGATGAACAAAGTATATTTGTTTGTCCCGCTGATGTTTTATAGTATTCCATCGGACTTTCTCAATAAAAGTTATAAACACGCGTTTCTCTCAACTTGTTTGATTCAAAATTTGTTCTTATTACAAAATGCACTATTTTTGTGCACAAAGAAAAGAATTGATAACCCGTTATTTTGTGAATTATGAAAAGATTGCTGTTGATGGCGCTGGCTGCTGCCATGCTGACTCCGCTTGTGGAAATAATGCTGGTAAAGAAACCAAGGCTGAAGTACAGGAGAGTGCAGCCGTACAAGCCAATGTTACTCATCTGACTAAAGCCGATTTCCTGGCAAGGTATATAATTATGAGAAGAATCCGAAGGAATGGAAATACGAAGGTGATAAACCGGCTATTGTGGATTTCTATGCCACTTGGTGTGGTCCATGTAAGGCTATTGCTCCGGTACTGGAGAAACTGGCTGCGGAATATAAAGGGAAGATTGTGGTCTATAAGATTGATACGGATAAGGAACCTGAGTTGTCGGCAGCTTTTGGTATACGCAGCATCCCGACCCTTCTGTTCATTCCGGCAAAGGGAACTCCTCAGGTGGCGCAAGGAGCCTTGCCTGAAGAAGCTTTGAGAAAGACCATTGACGAATTTTTATTGGGAAAGAAGTAAACTTCTGATAAGAAAAAATGAAGAGGGCCTGAAGTCGTTGGAATTTCAGGCCCTTATTGTATATTTCTATCTGCGGTTACTGTCTTCAATTAATTCACGGATTGTCTGGTTCAGTTCCTTTTCTTTCAGAAGTTGCTCCAGTGTGAGGTGCATTCTCCATCGCCAGTAATGTCGTGGATGGGCCGGTATGTTAATGCGCTCTCCTTCTATATCCGGATTACGTAACTGCTCGTTGATGCTCATCCAGTCCTGCCATGCCAAAATGCAGAGCAGTGAAGGGCTTTTCAGGTGATGGAATACGATGTCCTTACAGAGCCATCCGGGAGCATGTACGGGAATCTCTCCCTGATGGTGCATTTCCTGATGATAGAAGCGCTCCGTGAGGCTGGGTCTTCTTCCCACCATCCGCGGAAAGTGGACATGTCGTGCGTACCGATGGTGCATACCGACAGGAACGGATAGTTTTCAGGGTGTCCGAAGTCTTCGTACATTTGTTTGGGCATGCGTTGGATTTCAAGTGAGAGTATCTGCAACTGTCTCATTACCCATGGAACACATTCCGGAACCATGCCTAAATCTTCTCCGCATACTAACATAGGCGTGGACTGGGTGAGCACCGGAAGCTTTTTCATGGCTTCTTGATACCAGAATTCGTTGTGGCGCTGGTAGTAGTAATGATTGTACAAGTGGTTGAAAGCTCCCTGCTGTTTCCAGTTTAGTTGCTGGAACACGGAATCATTCTGTGCGGCAATTCTGGGATGGAGTTTCTCGGCGTCGTGGTGGTCTGTGACAAACAGCACGTTGCTGATCAGGGAATAAAGTCCTTCTTTTAGTTTCAGACTATCCTCGTCTTCTTTTCCATTGAAATAAGCTTTCACTTTTCGTTGGGTATCAAACTCCTGTAGCAGTGCATAGCCTCCTTTTCCGTTGGCCGTGACAAAATGTTGCCGTACGTATTCACTTTGTGCGCCGAAGACTTCTTCCAGCACCTTGTCGTTGATAAACGGCTGTGTCATGAACTCTCGGTCCAGATTCAGACCAAAGCTTCTGATTTCATCCATGCTCAGTGGAAGGGAAGGGGAGAACTGTCCGAGCAGACCGTGTACCGAATGGTCGGGAATTTCCCAGATGCGGAAAAATCCTAAGATATGGTCGATGCGGTAAGCTGTAAAGTATTCTGCCATCTTGGAGAAACGGCGGCGCCACCAACGGTAATTGTCTTTTTCCATCACTTCCCAGTTATAGGTTGGGAATCCCCAGTTTTGTCCGTTGACGGAGAAAGCATCGGAGGAGCACCTGCCTGACCGTTGAGGTGGAAATAATGGGGTTCTACCCAGGCTTCTACGCTGGAACGGCTGATACCGATGGGGATGTCGCCTTTCAGCAGAATACCTTTTGCTCTGGCATACGTACTTACGGCGAGTAGCTGCACGTGCAACTGGTATTGCAGGTAATAGTAGAAGGCGATTTTTGTATAGGCTTTGTTTCCGGGCGTGCACAGTTTGGCTATTTCATCGGCTTTGTAGGTAGAATATTTCGGCCAGTGATTGAAGTCCGGTGTGCCATACGAGTCGCGCAGGTAGCAGAAAGCAGCATAAGGCTGAAGCCATTCCTCATTATGCTGGAAGAAATTCAGGAACTCTTCCGAGGCTAGTACTTTTTTCCCTTCCATCTGGTACACTTTCCTCAGGTAGTCCATCTTCAGTTTATTGGCCTTTTCATAATCCATCATGGGAAGGGAATTCACTTCGATGCGTGCTTTTTCGAACGCTTCTGCGGCTTTCTTGTCCTTCAGGGCAGGGAGCTGGCGAAGGTCGATGTACATCGGGTGAAAAGCGTAGATGGAGATGCTATTATAAGGATAAGAGTCAGTCCACGTGCCGCTCATTGTCGTGTCGTTGATGGGAAGAATCTGAATCGCTTTCTGTCCGGTCTCATCTGCAGTCGGCCAGTAGTTTCAGGTCACCGAAGTCGCCAACGCCGCAACTGCCTTCCGAGCGAAGGGAGAATACGGGAATGGCGCAGCCGGCTATCCGTTGCGGGGCATCGTCAAAGAACACTTCCGTTTCCATGGGCAGGTAGGTTTCTCCGCGTTGCAACGGTTGCAGAGGGAATATCCGGTTCGGGCGGGTTTCCCATTTTTCTACGGCTCCGGTCTCTTCATGAATGGCCACGAACTTATACTCAAAAGGATATTCTAATGAGGAGGCATCCAGTGTCAGGTGCCATACGTTGGGTTGTACTTCCTTCATTCGCAGCGGGCGGCAGTACTCCCAACTGCCCAGTGCCGCACAGCTACCGATGAGGCCCAGGCGCTGTCTGTGGTACTCAGGCCTGGGCAAAGTGCGCGGAAGGTGATACACCTGCCGGTATTGTCAGACAATCGGGAAGGTTGCTCCAGCGCATACGTATTGTTGAAAGCCGATGTATAGCGGTAGGCATCTTGTGGCAGATCTCTCCAGCAGTCTTCTACGAGGTAGTGCTGTTGTTGCAGGTTGCCCGGGTAGAACGAATGGGGGATGGCGCCAAATTCCTGGCGTACAAGGGTTCCTTGACGGCTTACGGCATAACGGTAGCAAATAGGTTCGGAAGGGTGAAAGTCGAATTCTGCCTTTCCGGTCCATTCTTCTCCGTTGCGGGTAGTCATTTCTACGGTATGTTGTATGTGATTCTGGCTGAGAAGCACGCACAGGCTTTCTCCCCAGACTGTACGGTATTGTATGCGAAAAGTAATTTTCATATCTTATGTATTAGTTGTGGCTCATAGTTTTGTCCAAAAATAATGAATCTCATGGATTCATGCAAATAAAAAACCTCCGGATGTCCTTTCGACTTCCGGAGGTTCCCTCGTGTAAGATGTGAGGATGGATTTAATAATAATGAATTAAAAAATGAGATTATGCGTCGATATTTGCATACGTCGCATTTTTCTCGATAAATTCACGGCGTGGACCTACATCGTCGCCCATTAGCATGGAGAATATATAGTCGGCTTCGGCCGCGTTTTCGATATTTACCTGTTTCAGGATACGGGTTTCCGGATTCATGGTCGTTTCCCACAGCTGTTCCGGATTCATTTCACCCAAACCTTTGTAACGCTGGGTGTGGATGCCTTGTTCGTTTCCTTCACCATATTTCTGGATGAAAGCCTGACGGGCTTCGTCTGTATAGCAGTATTCGCTGATTTTACCCTTGCTGCATTTGTACAACGGAGGAGTAGCGATATACAAGTGACCACCCTGAACTACTTCAGGCATATAGCGGTAGAACAATGTCATAATCAGTGTGTCGATGTGAGAACCATCAACGTCGGCATCGGTCATGATGATGACCTTGTGGTAGCGCAGCTTGTCAATGTTAGCCTTCTTGCTGTCTTCTTCACCGTCTACACCAAAACGTACGCCCAGCGCCTGAATGATGTTGTTTACTTCATCGCTTTCGAACGCTTTGTGCCACATGGCTTTTTCCACGTTCAGAATCTTACCGCGCAATGGCAGGATGGCCTGGAACTGACGGCTTCTTCCTTGCTTGGCTGAACCACCTGCAGAATCACCCTCGACGAGGAAGAGTTCGCATTCTTCGGCTACACGGCTGGAGCAGTCGGCCAGTTTTCCCGGCAGTCCGCCGCCGCCCATCGGACTTTTACGCTGAACCGATTCGCGGGCCTTGCGGGCAGCCACACGTGCGGTAGCAGCCAGTACCACTTTGTCGACAATAATCTTTGCTTCTTTCGGATGTTCTTCCAGGTAATAAGTCAGGGCTTCTCCCACAGCTTGATTCACAGCACCGCTCACTTCGTTGTTACCCAACTTGGTCTTGGTCTGCCCTTCAAACTGAGGTTCCGATACTTTTACAGAAATCACGGCAATCAGTCCTTCGCGGAAGTCTTCACCTGAGATTTCCACCTTAGCTTTTTCAAGAGCCTTGCTCTCTTCTGCATATTTCTTCAATACACGGGTCAGTGCCATACGGAATCCGGCTTCGTGTGTACCACCTTCGATGGTGTTGATGTTGTCACATACGAGTGAAGGTTTTCGCGGAATCCGGTGTTGTACATAATGGCGCACTCGATGGGAATACCCTGTTTTTCGGTATTCAAGTAGATTACGTCATCAATAAGCGGTGTATTGTTGGAGTTCAGAAAACGTACGAATTCTTTTACGCCTTCTTCTGAGTGGAATTTTTCCTGCTTGTAAGAACCATCTTCCTCCTTTACGCGCTTGTCGGTCAGGGTGATGGTGATTCCTTTGTTCAGGTAAGCCAGCTCGCGCATGCGGGCCTGAAGAATGCTGTATTTATATTCAGTTACGGTGAAGATACTTCCATCCGGCCAGAAAGTCTGGCGTGTACCGGTAATGTCGGTTGGGCCCACTTCTTTTACGGCATACAGCGGTTTTCCGCATTCATATTCCTGCTGGTAGATTTTTCCGTTGCGGAATACGTTGGTGGTCATGTGAGTAGACAAGGCGTTCACACAAGATACACCCACACCGTGCAGACCTCCGGAAACCTTATAGGAACCTTTGTCGAACTTACCTCCGGCATGAAGCACGGTCATTACGACTTCGAGGGCTGATTTTTTTTCTTTTTCGTGGAAATCGACCGGAATACCGCGACCGTTGTCTTGTACGGTAATCGAGTTGTCTTCGTTGATAGTTACTTCTATATGTGTACAATAACCGGCAAGGGCTTCGTCAATGGAGTTGTCCACTACCTCGTAGACCAGGTGATGCAAGCCTTTTTCGCTGATGTCGCCGATATACATGGCGGGGCGTTTTACGAACGGCCTCCAGTCCTTCCAGCACCTGGATACTGCTGGCCGAGTAGTTGCTTCCGCTGTTCTGTGTCAGTTCTTCACTCATGTTTTTTCTTCGTTTTTTTAAGCTTTCAAAGATACTAAAAAAACTGGAACGAAGCGATTTTCAGCACTCTAAAAATCGTGAAAAAGACATGAACCGAATCTATACGACAAAAGGCCAGATGTAATCATCCAGCCTTAATATCTTTCTTGCGTCAAGCGTAGACTTAAGCCAATTTGCTGATGTGAGCAGCCAGTTTAGACTTCAAGTTAGCAGCCTTGTTCGCGTGGATAATGTTGCGCTTAGCCAACTTATCCAACATTTTCTGTACACTAGGATACAATGCAACAGCTTCAGCTTTGTCTGTAGTTGCACGAAGTTTCTTCACTGCGTTACGCATTGTCTTAGCATAATATCTGTTGTGAAGTCTTCTTTTTTCTTCCTGTCTGATTCTTTTAATAGATGATTTGTGATTTGCCATCTCGACTAATCTTTAATATTGTTCTTGATTTTTGTTTATTATGTAGCCCGTGGGGGAATCGAACCCCCCTTTCAAGAATGAAAATCTTGCGTCCTAACCGATAGACGAACGGGCCATCCTTTATTTCAGGAAGAACTCCTGAAGTCTCACGAGGATACATATCTCTCGTTTGCGGATGCAAAGGTAGGAAGAATTTTGAAATCTCCAAAATATTCGCCTCTTTTTTTATCAAATTTGTTGCGTTTTTCTTTATCTCCCTCCATTAAGAGGGATTCTTTTTGTTGTTTTCTATGTTTCCCATAGCCAAACTCTATGTTTCTCTTTCGTAAGACTTACGGTTCCGCCTTGAAAAACGTAGGTTTCGCGGGAAGGAAACATAAAAAGTGTCTCGTGGTGTGAAGAAAAAGTTTACGGGTTTTGTTTGTTTTGTATAAGGACTTTTTCTATCTTTCGTCCGCAAAAATAGATTTTATATTTAGGATAATTTGAAAGATGGAATGCTGTAAATTAAGGTCCGTCGGCCTGTATAATGGAAAGGTCTGTCTGGCAGAATGGGAGATAAAGAAGGGGAGCCTTCTTCTTTCCAGGTGTTGGCTGAGTGTACGGAATTAGTGTATGTGCGTTTACGTACGTTGGAGGCGGTGGCCTCTTTTCGTTTTTTAGAGAGGGCTCTTGCGTGATGGCGCATTATGACATGCCTGTTTTTGCCATGGCTTCTTCGGCCGGAAGTTTTTCTGTAGTGACGGGGGCGGATGCTTCTGCTTTGCAGAACGTTTGTAAGGAACTTTCCGTATTTGCGGAAGTGACGGTAGAGAAAGAGGTGGAAGTGATATGTGTACAAGAGACGGATGAGCGCAAAGGGAAGATGTCGGAAAAAAGTCTGGTGACTTTGCTAAAGGATATTCCTTTGCTGATGGTATCTTCTGAGGAAGGTTCGGGCAGTGTTTCGCTGGCGGTACGGAGAAAGGACCGTGACAAAGTGCTGAATTTGTTCTTTTCTTGCTGATATGTTGCAGAAGTTGGATGGAGTAGTGCTGCACGTAGTCAGGTACAGTGACAAATCGAATATTGTGCATATCTATACTTGTCAGCATGGAAGTATGTCGTTTGTGATACCTGCCACGCGTTCGCGCAAGTCGCTGGTAAACGGGGCGTTGTTTCGTCCGCTTTCCCTGGTTGAGGTAGAAGCCGATGTGCGTTCCCGTACTTCTTTACCTCCGGTGAAGGAAGCAAGATTGTCTTATCCGTTGGAGTCGGTGCCTTACGATCCGTACAAATTAAGTATCGCGATGTTTTTGGCTGAGTTCTTGTCGCATGCCTTACGCGAGGAAGGGAAGAACGAACCGCTGTTTGCTTATTTGGTGTCGTCTATTCGCTGGCTGGATGCCTGCCGGAGTGATTATGCTAATTTTCACCTGGTGTTTCTGATCAGGTTGTCCAGGTTCTTGGGTTTTTATCCTAATCTGGAAGATTATCGGGAAGGTAGCTGGTTTGATATGCTGAATGCATGTTTCGTAGAGAACAAGCCTTTGCATGGCATCTGTCTGTCTCCTGAGGAGTCGTCGCACATCTGCCAGTTGGCACGTATGAATTATGAAACGATGTTTCTTTTCGGTATGAACCGTATGGAGCGGCAGCGTTGCCTGACTGTGATGATGGAATATTATCGTCTGCATCTTCCGGAATTCCCTGAACTGAAATCGCTTGATGTGCTGAAGGAACTTTTTGCTTGATGTGCGATAATGATAGAATAAGAAAAACGGGACTCTCCTTTCATTTGAGAAAAGAGAATCCCGTTTTTTTGATGGAGATATGAATGAGATTATCCCAGCAATTCTTTTACTTTGACAGAAATTGCTCTACCTTCAGCCAGACCAGCCAGTTCTTTAGAAGCTACTCCCATCACTTTACCCATGTCTTTTCCGCTGGTAGCACCTACACGGGCAATGATTTCTTTCAGTTTAGCTTCCAGTTCTTCCGGAGAAAGCTGTTTCGGAAGGTATGCTTCAATCACGCGTACCTGAGCCATTTCCTCTTCTGCCAGGTCAGCGCGGCCTTGTCCTTCGTATACGGAAGCCGAATCTTTTCCTTGTTTCACCAGTTTTTGCATGATTTTCAGGGCTGCATCATCGGTCAGGGTATCGTTGGCACCCGGAGCGGTTTTTGCTTCCAGAAAACATTTCTTTACGTTGCGCAAAGTCTCTAGTCTGACTTTGTCTTTGGCTTTCATTGCCTCTTTGATATCGTTGCTAATCTGTTCAAATAAATCCATATTCATTATAAAGTTTAAATGTTGTCCTCTTTGTGATGTTTAGAAAGTAATCGTCATGGAGCCGGTGTTGTTTGTAGCTTCCGGTTCCGGTGCAATCTTTTCTTCTGTAGTCGCTTTTGAACGGATATTCTCCAGTTCCATCTTGGTGCGCTTGTAGGTAGGGGTTGTTTCTACCATGCTGATGATGTCATCGTTGGCCAAGTCTTCCTGACTGAAGATGTAGATATTCGGACGTTTTTTGCGAATGCTGCTCTTCAGGATGCTCTTTCCGTAGTAGTCGCTTCGACGTTCGTCCTTCTTTTGCTCTTCTTCTTCCAGATCGTCCAGGCGTTTCTGCTCTTCAAGTGAACGCTGTTTGAGTACATTGTCCATGCCCGGAACGTCTTTGATACCGAATCCCGTAGCCAGAATGGTGAATTTCACTTTGTTTTCCAGTGTTTCATCAGTGTAAAGACCCCATTTGGTTTCTACGTCCTTGCCAAACTTGCTCATGAATTCATGGATTTCATCCATTTCACCCATCATCAGTTCGCTGTTCGGACTATAGGTAATTACGAACAACACTTTCTTGGAGTTGAAAATATCGTTGTTGTTCAGCAGCGGGGAATGAAGGGCATCGGTAATAGCCTGTGTGACTCTTCCTTCGCCTTCTCCGTATCCTGTACTCATGATTGCTACACCACCGTCCTTCAACACGGTTTTCACATCGTTGAAGTCCAGGTTGATGATACCTCTCAAGGTAATGATTTCTGCAATACTCTTTGCGGCGATAGACAGCGTGTCGTCTGCCTTTCCAAAGGCATTCATTACACTGATGTCAGAATATACATCGCGCAGGCGTTCGTTGTTGATAACCAGCAGGGCATCCACATGCTTGCTCATTTCTTCCACTCCGTCAAGAGCCTGGTCGATTTTCTTGTTACCTTCGAACAGGAAAGGAATGGTCACGATACCTACGGTCAGGATTTCCATGTCCTTAGCCGTTTTGGCAATGATAGGAGCCGCACCGGTTCCGGTTCCACCACCCATACCAGCTGTGATGAATGCCATGCGGCATCCATCGTTCAGCATATTCTTGATGTCTTCGATGCTTTCTTCAGCAGCAGCACGTGCCTTGGCCGGACGGTTTCCGGCACCTAGTCCTTCGCTACCCAATTGTAGTTTCCGGAGTACGGGTGATTCTTCCAGTGCCTGGTTATCCGTGTTGCAGACCACAAATGTCACATCATGGATACCTTCTTTGTACATGTGGTTAACGGCATTGCCACCGCCGCCACCCACACCAATTACTTTTATTATATGTGGAGAGTCTTTCGGAAAATCGAAAGGTACCATTGTTTCGTCTGACATAATCCTAATATGTTTATGTAAATGAATAATCAGTTATCTTTTAATATTTCATCAGAAAGGTTTGTAACTTTCTTGGCAAAGAGGTCAAACCAACTGTTCTCTTTTTTCTCCTTGTTGATTTTCTTCTCCAATTCATTCAGTTCTTCTTCCTTTTCAGCGAGGTGCATGCGCCGTGCATTTTCTACTTCCTTCAATGCTGCTTTGTATTTTTTCTTGCTGAGAAGTAGACTGGCTTCTTCTACGTATGCGGTATATTCTTCCAATCGTTTACGGTTACGTTCTTCTTCCTGACGTTTTTTCTCTTCATTGATTTTGCGAATACGTTCGGCTTCTTCTTCCGCTTTTCGTCTGGCTTCTTCTGCCTGAATACGTTCAGCTTCTTTGCGTTTAGCTTCTTCTTCCTTTTCTTTTATTTCGTCAATGAAGTCCAGTTGATGTCCTTTCCGTGGGTCAATCTTAAGGCAATTTTCTTTTCCTTCTGCCAAGAGTCCGATGTGTGTGTTTTGTGTACCGTCTTTCGGTAACTGTATGGCACCGGTTAAAGTGATATTTCCACCTTTTGCGATACGGATTTTTTCAATTTTGGTAATTTGCTTGAACGCTTCATCCATATTGGGCATATTAGATGCTCCACCGGTGAGAACCAGCCCCGCCAGCAGTTTGTCACCGTATTCGGACACCATAATCTGATTCCATACATTGGAAATAATCTCGTTGATACGAGCCTCAACAATGTATTCAAGTTTATGAGCAGGAACGGAACATTTACCTTCAATGCTATATTCTTGTTCATCCACAGCTTCGTCATCTTCTGTCGGAGGAGTCAGGGCGCATCCGTAGCGTATTTTCAATTGTTCTGCATCTTCTTCTTCGATTTGTAAGCTACAAATATCTTTAGTGATGTTGTTACTTCCCAATGGAATAACTGCCAGGTGACGCAGGATATTGTTTTTATATACGGCCACGGTAGTTGTATCAGCTCCTAAATCGACGAGTGCACAACCTGAGCGTTTTTCACTGTCGGTTAGAACTACATTGGCGGTAACGACCGGAGACAGGAAGTAATCTGCTATTTCATACTTAGTCTGGTTGAAGCATTTGGTAATTCTATCTTTGAGCGTATGGTGTGCGATAATATTCAAATAACGCCCTTCAATACGGTCTGCTGAAATACCGACAGGTTCAGTCAGCAGATTGTTTCCTACTTTGTATTCCTGCGGTTCCACATCCAGGATTTCCTGATCTATCAGAGAGATTTCCCGGTTGCTTTCCATGAGTGATTCAATCAGCGCCTGTGATATTTTAGTTTCTTCTCCTAATTGTTTGGTTACATTATTACGTGTACTCCGTATGGATTGTCCGCCTATTCCTACATAGACTTTTTTGATAGAAGCTTGCAAATCTTCCTCTAGCTTCTGGATAATGGAGACTAGTACCTGTGTGGTTTTGTCCAAATTGAAGATTGCTCCTTTTTTGATGCAATCTGATGAAGGAGTATTGGCATAGGCAAGAATCTGAATGCTTCCATCTGCATTCTTTTTGCCGGCGATTCCTGTAATGTGAGTCGAACCCAGTTCGATAGCTGCTATAAAATCTGTTACTGCCATATCTTAGTCTTCTTTTTTTGTTCCGATAATTTGATTGTTAAACTCAATACTGATCCGCTCATATTTGTTCCAGCCGATACGGTTGAGCACTTTGCTGTAAAACGTTTGCAATTTACTGAATTTTTCTTCAAAATCAGTGGCTTTCCCTAAAAAAGAATGTGATCGCCTACTCGGGGAACAATTTCCAGTTCTTTTTTAGGGGTTACGTTTATCTGCTCTATTTGAGCCTTCCAAAACGGGTTGCGCTGTAGGTATAGTCCTAGTTCATATAATTCTTGCTGAGCAAATTTCCGGTCGATAAATCCTGTGGCAACTGCTACATGAATAGGCTTTCCTGTGGCATTCATAATTTTTCCGGAATGATCAATGTAGTAATTGTTCCCATTGCTGCTCATGACTCGTAAGAGGGGGATACGTTGGTAGATTTCGACTCCAACTTTTCCTCCTGAGGTAAGATAGCATTCAGCTCTGCTGATGAAGGGATGTTGTGAAAGGGTCTCTTCCAACTGGCGGACATTGATTGTGCCAATACGCTTTTCTCCCGGATATAGTTTCTTTTGCTTTAGTAACTTGGTTACTTCTGCTTCAGTAATAAAACCGTAGTCAATGCTGTCTTTGACAACCAATTCCATACCCTTGCAGACCTGATTTTCGGGTTTGCGGTTAAATACGGTAACAGCTACTACAAGATAAATAGAAACCATTACAAGAATGCAGAGTATGAGAATTCGTTTAATCATCTATCTTTTAGTAATTCATAAATTTGTGGAACGTAATTGTCAATATCTCCAGCTCCAAGCGTAATAAGTACGTCCAGTTTTTTATTTTTCAGCACTTCCATAATCTGCTCTTTGGAACACATGCTTTTTTCTATGCCCGTCGTAAATTGTCATAAATAAGTTGACTGCTTACTCCAGGAATAGGAGCCTCTCTGGCTGGGTAGATATCCAAAAGAATCACTTCGTCTAATAATGACAGACTATCGGCAAAATCCTGATAGAAATCACGGGTACGCGTGTAAAGATGCGGTTGGAATACAGCCGTGATTTTCCGGTTAGGATATAATTTACGGATAGAACTTACGCTCTGCCGGATTTCTTCCGGATGATGTGCATAGTCACTTAGAAAGACAATGTGTGAGTTCTTTATCTTGAAATCAAAGCGACGGTCCACACCTCTGAACTGTGGCATTGCAGCCTTTATTTCTTCTGTGGTGGCACCTCCGATTTGTGCTAAAGCCATAGCGGCAATACCGTTTTCAATATTGACAAAGACTGGTACTCCTAGCTGCACGTTGGTGATGTTGCCTAAAGGAGATATGTAGTCGAAATAAATTTCACCGTCATCAATACGGATATTTTCAGCATGGAAGTCTCCTTTTTCGGTAGAGTAGGTGTACACGGTAACTCCCGGCTGTACATCAGGTTTCAGTTCCAGTCCTTCCTTAATAATCAGGTATCCGTCCGGACGGATAAGTGAGGTGTATTTACGGAAACTTTCCAGATAAGCTTCGTGCGTACCGTAAATGTCCAGATGGTCTGAATCGGTGGCGGTAATTACCGTAGCATACGGAGTCAGCCAGTGGAATGAGCGGTCGAATTCGTCTGCTTCGATAACTACGTAGTCACTTTTATCCGATAATAACAGATTGGTCTGGTAGTTCTTGGAAATACCTCCTAAAAATGCATTGCATCCCACGTGCGAATGGTCCATCAAGAAAGCGGCCATGGTAGAGGTGGTCGTTTTTCCATGGGTTCCGGCTACGCACATTCCTTTCTCAGTCTGAGTCAACATTCCCAGTACTTGGGCACGTTTGTGAATCTCAAACTGATGTTCCTGGAAATAAACTAATTCTTGATGGCTTGCAGGGATAGCAGGGGTATAGACCACCAGTGTGGTTTCCGGATGAAGAAATGCTTCTGGAATGAGAGATACACTCTCTTCATAATGAATGTCTGCTCCTTCTGCAATCAGTTTCTCTGTCAGCTCGCTTGGAGTGCGGTCATAACCGCCTACTTTTTTCCCTTTTGACAGGAAATAACGTACCAGGGCACTCATGCCTATGCCTCCGGCCCCAATGAAGTAGACTGCTTGTATGGTATTAATGTTCATGACTTTCTTTATATTTTAATGCTAGCTTGCAGACTTCCTTTGCGATGATGTTAGCAGAGTCTTTAATAGCCAGCTTGGTAATGTTGCTACTTAATTCTTTCAATAAATCCGGTTTGTGAACCGTCTCAATAGCTGTATCCAGCAATTTTTGAGTCGCCTCATTATCTTTAATGTAAAGTGCCGCATTTTTGTTGACAAGTGCCAGTGCATTTTTGGTCTGGTGGTCTTCTGCACATTGGGAGAAGGTATCAGGATGACTGGTTTGCCTAGCAGGCAGAACTCAGAAATAGAACCAGCACCTGCACGGCTGATCACCACATCTGCAGCACTATAAGCTGCAGCCATATCGGATATGAAGTCGGTTACGTGTAACATCGGAAGTTCACCGTAAGCCTTTACAGCTTGTTTGGCCTCATTGATATAGATTTTTCCAGTCTGCCAGATAAATTGCACTTCTGATTCTTTGATCTTGTCGAATCCCTGCATCATGCAGTTGTTGATTGTACGTGCTCCCAGGCTGCCTCCGATAATTAGAATGGTCTTTTTCTCTGGGTTTAATCCGAACGAGCGGATGGCTTCTTCACGTGATATGTTTTTGTTCAACAATCCTTGTCTGACTGGATTTCCAGTCAGAATGATTTTGTTTTTATCAAAGAACCGTTCCATTCCTTCGTATGCCACGCAGATCTTTTCAGCTTTTTGAGCTAATAACTTATTAGTGACTCCGGCATAAGAGTTTTGTTCCTGTATCAGCGTGGGAATACCCATCATGCCTGCCATTTTCAAGGTAGGACCACTGGCATAGCTCCTACGCCTACAGCAGCATGAGGTTTGAAGTTCTTTATGATTTTACGGGCCATCAGCTGACTTTTGAATAACTTGATAAGTACGCTGATGTTTTTTAATAAATGTTTTCTGTCAAATCCAGCGACCGGTAATCCGATAATCTTGTAACCTGCGGCAGGAACGCGTTGCATTTCCATTCGTCCTTCTGCTCCGATAAACAAAATCTCAGTGTCCGGATATAATTCCTTTATGGCGTTGGCTATGGAAACGGCGGGAAAAATATGTCCTCCCGTGCCACCTCCACTTACTATGATGCGTAATTTTTCTTCCATATTCTTATGTGATTTACCTGCAAAGGTAAGAATAAACTTTTAAACGGATTTCTCCTGTGGTATGATATTATTTTCGGGAGCAACCTCCTGAGGCTGTATCGTTTGTTGTGCGAGCAACTCTTCTTCTCGTTGACGTTTCAAGTCATTTACATATCGGCTGATGCTTAGAATCATTCCAATGTAGACGCAATTTACAAGAGTTGAAGTACCTCCTTTACTGATGAGTGGCAAAGGCTGTCCGGTGACAGGCATGATTCCTACAGCTACCAGCATGTTAAATGTGGCCTGCAACACAAGCAGAATCCCAATGCCCGTAACGAGAAATACGTAATATGACTTGTCACAATTCCTGGCTATTTTGGCAATTCTCATCAGAAGCAGGATGTAAAGAATGGCTACGAAAGCTCCTCCTACAAGTCCCAATTCTTCTATGATGATGGCATAGATAAAGTCAGAAAAAGCTTGTGACAAGAAATCGCGCTGCACGCTGTTTCCCGGGCCTTTCCCTAAAATATGGCTGCTTGCAATGGCTATATTGGCATGGGCTATCTGTGCGTCATTGTCAATGTCAAATTTTGCAGCCGGTATTTCACTTTCATCAAAATGGTTGTTTAAACGGCTCTGCCAAGTTACCATACGGTGAAGACCAATTTTATCCCAGGCTTCTCCAGGAATATATTTGATAGTTCCTACACCAATGATGATGCAGGCAATACCGATACCAGCAAGTAATCCGAGTTGCTTGAAAGGAACTCTCCCTACAAACATGAGAAGAAAAACACTTCCCGCCAACAGAACTGCTGTAGAAAGGTTTTCACTCACAATGAGTCCACAAGTTGCAGCCGTAATACCGCATATATACTTAAATGCTTTTTTGTTGGCTCCATTTTCTTCCTGCATGCGCGAAAGAATGAATGCGACGGTAATGATGGTTGCCATTTTTGCGACTTCTGAGGGCTGGAACTGAATGAAACCTAAATCAATCCATCGTTTGGCACCGTTGGTAAGAGCACCAATCACGAATACGGCTATCAGTAATCCCCATGAGATCGGTAGCAAGGCAATAAAAGTTTTAAACCAGCGGCAGGGAATATTATGCACAATCCATACAGCGATGGTACCAACCATCAGCAATGTCAGATGGTTGGTAATCGGCCCCCAGTGGTCTCCACTTTTATAGGTAAGCGTACTGGATGCACTGAATACCTCTACAATGGATATCAAGCAGAGGAACAGATAAATAATCCAGATAGCTTTATCCCCTTTAAAAAAGTTTTTTAGCAAATCCATGTGCTATGATTCTAACTTTTTAATGATGCTTATAGGTTTCTTACACACTCTTTAAACTGATCGCCTCGGTCCTCATAACTTTTAAACAGGTCAAAGCTTGCGCAGCACGGACTTAGCAATACGGTTTCTCCTTTTTTTTGCCATGTTGTAAGCCGCATTTACTGCATCAGGCATGCTCTGTACGTCTACAATCGGAAGACCAAAGTTGCCGAAAAAGTCGTGCAGCTTTTCGTTGTGGAGCCCCAAGAATATCAGTCCGCTACATTTCTCTTTTACAAGGTCGGCAATCTCATTGTAGTCATTTCCTTTGTCTTTTCCTCCCAAGATTAAGATGGTTTTAGTCTTCATACTTTGAAGGGCATACCAGCATGAGTTGACGTTCGTAGCTTTTGAGTCGTTGATATAATCCACTCCTTTCACACGTGCTACTTTTTCCAGTCTGTGCTCTACGCCTTTGAAATCATTCAGAGCTTCGCGGATGCATTCTTTGCGAATGCCTGCAATGTTAGCAGAAATACCGGCAGCCATAGAGTTGAAGAGGTTGTGAGTTCCATTCAGAGCTAACTCCTCCTGTTCCATATTGAATGCGATAGGACGGGTGAAGTACACTTTGTTTTCTTCGGTAAAGGCGGCTACTCCTTCTTCGTTCTTTTCTGCGAATGGGAAGTATTGTCCGTGAATACCGTATTTATGAAGTTCCTTCTGTATGATAGGGTCATCGTTCCAGAAAATAAAGGCATCATCATCCGTTTGGTTCTGGATAATGCGGAATTTGGCATCCACGTAATTCTGCATTTCGAATCCGTAACGGTCCAGATGGTCTGGAGTAATGTTCATCAGCACGGCGATATTGGCATGGAACTTATACATGTTGTCGAGCTGGAAGCTGCTGAGTTCAATGACATAATAGTCATAGTTACATTCAGCTACCTGATAAGCCAGACTTTGCCCAATATTGCCTGCCAGTCCCACATTCAGACCTGCTTTCTTGAAAATGTGATAAATCAGTGAGGTTGTAGTTGTTTTACCATTGCTGCCTGTGATACAAATCATTTTAGCATTGGTATATCGGCCTGCAAATTCAATCTCCGAAATGATGGGAGTGCCCTGATTCTTTAATTTCAGAATGATAGGAGCATCATTGGGAATTCCCGGGCTTTTAATCACTTCATCCGCATTCAGAATCAACTCTTCTGTGTGTTTGCCTTCTTCCCATTGAATACCTCTTTCGTTCAACATTGCTTTGTACTTGTCCTTGATGAGGGACATGTCTGATACAAATGTGTCAAATCCTTTTTTCTGTGCCAGGACAGCGGCACCAGCGCCGCTTTCTCCTGCTCCTAAGATGACAACTCTTGCCATTGCTTTATCTGATTTTAAGTGTGATTATCGTAATTGCTGCTAATACAATGGTTACAATCCAGAAACGGACTGTAATCTTGGACTCATGGAATACGCTGTGAGGGCGTGTGATCAAATAAGTACAGTTTGGGTCGAGCTGTGCCAATGTCGTACGGAAATGGTCATGAATCGGTGAGCGTTTGAATATACGCTGTTTGACTCCTTTTTCTTACCGCGCTGGAAATACTTCACTTGAAGAATAACCGACAGGTTCTCGACCAGGAATACTCCACATAAAATAGGAATTAATAACTCCTTGTGTATGATGATGGCAAATACAGCGATAAGTCCTCCAATAGTAAGACTTCCGGTATCGCCCATGAATACTTGCGCAGGGAAGGCATTATACCATAAGAAACCGACTAGTGCTCCAATGAAGGCACAGATAAAGATTACCAGTTCCTCACTTCCTGGAATATACATGATATTCAGGTATTCTGCATATTCTATGTGACTGGATACATAGGCCAATATACCTAAGGTAACCCCGATAATGGCCGAGTTTCCGGCTGCCATTCCATCCATACCATCGTTCAGGTTGGCTCCGTTGGAAACGGCTGTGACCACAAAAATGGTGATGAATACAAAAACAATCCATCCGGCATCTTGTGCATGTTCTCCTAAGAATCCTACAAAGTCGGCATAATCCAAGTTGTTGTTCTTGAAGAAGGGAATCGTTGTCTTGGTTGATTTCTCATCCACGGGTTTATGAACTACGTCAACCACACGACCGTCTTGTTGAATTTCAATGTTCTCTCGTATTACTACATCCGGACTCAGGTACAGAGCCAGACCTACAATCAGTCCGAGACCTACCTGGCCGATGATTTTAAATTTGCCATGAAGTCCTTCCTTGTCTTTTCGGAACACCTTGATATAGTCATCCAAAAAGCCTAAAGTTCCGAGCCACAGGGTAGTAATCAACATCAATATCATGTAGATGTTATGCAATTTACCTAATAGCAGGCAAGGAATCAGAATTGCTACAATGATAATGATACCTCCCATTGTCGGGACACCAACCTTATTGACGTTAAAAGGGTCAATAGATGCATCACGTTGCGTCTCTGTAATCTGCTTCTTTTTGAGCAGATTAATGAAATATTCTCCAAAGATGGCAGAAATCAACAAAGAGAGAATGACAGCCATTAATGAACGGAACGATACGTATCCGAACATTCGTGCTCCTGGGAAATTGAATTGCTCTAAATATTGAAATAAATAATATAACATTGTCTTGTTTCTATTTTTTAAAGTTCTCCTTTGAATATTTCGTCCAATACTTCTTTGTCGTCAAAATGTGATTTGACACCCTTTACATCCTGATAGGTTTCGTGTCCTTTTCCGGCAATCAGGATGACATCTTGTGGTTGAGCCAACATACATGCGGTACGGATCGCTTCTTTGCGATCGACAATGCTGATCACTTTTTTCATGTCGTCCTTGCTAAGTCCCGCTAACATGTCATTGATGATGTCTTGAGGTTCTTCAAAGCGTGGATTATCAGAAGTGATAATTACTTTGTCACTTCTTTGAGCGGATTCTTTCGCCATTAAAGGACGTTTTCCTTTGTCACGGTTTCCTCCGGCACCTACTACCGTAATGACTTGTCCTCTTCCTCTTAATACTTCGTGGATAGCTTCTAGTACGTTTACCAGTGCATCAGGAGTGTGTGCATAGTCTACAATAGCTGTATAGCCTTTGGGAGAACGTTTGGCGTCGAAGCGTCCGGAAACAGGACGAAGCATGCTCAGTTTTACCAATATATCTTCCGGGCGTTTACCTAACAGGCATGCTGCTCCATATACAGCCAGCAGGTTAGAAGCATTGAAGCGTCCGATAAATTGCACGTTTACTTCGCGGTTGTTAATGTCAAGCAGCATTCCGTCAAAACTGTCTTCCAGTACTTTGCCTTTGAAGTCACATAAAGAATGCAGAGAGTAGGCAGCTACTTTGGCCTTGGTATTTTGTGTCATGACTGTACCGTTCTTATCATCCAGATTGGTCAGTGCAAAAGCCTGTTTGGGGAGATTGTCAAAGAATGCTTTCTTTGCTTTCAGGTAATTTTCAAATGTCTTGTGGTAATCCAGATGATCACGGGTAATGTTTGTGAAAATACCACCGGCAAAAGTCAGACCACTGATACGTTTCTGTACTACAGAGTGTGAACTGACTTCCATGAATACATATTTGCATCCTTCATCAGCCATACGTCCCAGTAGCTGATTTAGTGTAATTGGATCAGGAGTAGTATGGTCAGTGGGGATTGCTTCTCCGTCAATGTAATTGCATACTGTAGAGAGTAATCCGGCCTTATATCCAAACAGACGGAACATATTATATAATAAGGTGGCAATGGTCGTTTTTCCGTTAGTACCAGTTACTCCTACTAATTCCAGTTTGGAAGTCGGATCTCCATAGAATGTAGTGGCAAGTTTACCAACGGCTTCTTCTGTATCCGTCAGTTGTATATAAGTCACATTGGATTCAATTTGTACAGGCAGCTGTTCACAGACTATTACTGTTGCTCCATTTTCAATAGCTTTGGAGATATAGTTATGTCCGTCAGCTTGCGTTCCTTTTACGGCTACAAACATGAATCCGTTTTTCACCATGCGAGAATCCATTGTGAATACCATTTCACCTTCCAGGTTGGTATCTCCTATGATTTGCTGTGCGTTGACAGCTTTTAGCATATTCTCAAGTTTCATTTCTTTCTAGTTTAATGTTAATGTAATTGTTTGTCCTTTATGTAAATAAGAGCCTGCATTCAGGCTTTGTCTGATTACCTTTCCTGTACCAGATAAGCGTACGTGGAGTCCTTTGCTTTCCAGCAGATAAACTGCATCTTTTGCTCCCATTCCTCTTACGTTTGGTACTAATTTTTTTTCTGTATTTGTTCGTTTCAGTTCAGCATAAGTTGTTGTGCAGTTTGCTTTTCCCCAAATAGGAGTGTTGCTTTTCGGTATACTTGAGCTGTTACTTTGAATATTCAGATTCTGTAATACATAAGATGCTTCGCGCAAGTCACCATTCTTTACTTCAGGAATAATAATTGAAGTAGAGTCTTTTGCTGAGGCTAAATCCTGATACAGATGCTTAGCATAAATACGTTCAGCAATCCGGCTGAATACGCTACCGGCTTGCAAACCTCCTGATGCAGGACCATGCGGTATTTGAATGGACACCATACAACTGTATTTAGGTGCTTCAGATGGAAAATAGCCGCAGAAGCTGACCAAGTAACTTACACCTCCAGCTTTGTATCCAGCCTTTCCTTGAGAAACCTGGCGGTGCCTGTTTTTCCGGATACACTAAACTGTTTACTTCCGGCAGGCTTGGCCAGTCCTTCAGAAACCACCTTTCGTAGAATCCCTTGAATCATGGTAAGGGTAGTGTCCGAACAGATTTTAGGATTTACAATCTCTGTCGGGAATTCTTGTATGATTTCTCCATCTTTTGCGATAGCCTTTACAAACTTAGGCTTGACCATGACTCCGTTATTTGCTATGGCATTGTAAAAATTTAGCATGTAGATAGGAGGAATCATCGTTTCATATCCGATACTCATCCAAGGTAAGGAGGTCTTGGCGAAGTATCGTTCTTTAGGCCCCAATATACGAGGACTTGCTTCTCCTACGAAACCTAAATTTAAAGGCTTGTCAATACTCATGCGTTTCAGTCCATCTATAAATCTCTGTGGATTATCTCCGTAGAATTTGTCGATGATGCTTGATACGCCGACACTGGATGACACTTCCATGATTCTGGTTACGTCTATTTTTCCATATCCGCCTTTATACCAGTTCCAGTCCTTCATGTTGCTTCCGTGCATATTGACCACACCATTGCCCGTATCTACCATGTAGTCGGGTGTGATGAACTTGTCTTCCAAGGCTACCATGATCGAAGCTGTCTTGAAGGTAGAACCCGGTTCCATTAAGTTGCTTACGGCGATATTTCGCATCTCATAATAGTTTCCGTCACCAGCCCGGGTCATGTTTACGTTGGCCTTTACCTCTCCGGTTGCTACATCCATGACAATGGCTACACCAAACACCGCTTCTAGATTCTTTAGCTGGTCTACAAGAGCCTTTTCTGCAATATCCTGCATACCGACATCAATTGTGGTAATTATATCACAACCGTCTACGGCAGGTTTGTCGATAATATTTAGGTATTTGTTCATGACTTTTTGTCGGTGAGTAATACCGTCCTGTCCTTTCAAAATAGAATCGTATGTCAATTCTATTCCGTTCTTTGCTCCTAATGCTACATCCGGATACATATCGCCTAACGTACGTGCCGCCAGTGAACCGAATGGTTTTTTACGCTGGTTGAAAGCCAGTTCATGAAATCCTCCCTTGAATTTACTCAAGTTGAATACGGGTAATTTCTTGGCTTCTTTGTATTCTATGTAAGAAATACGACGTGGATAGAGAAGGTAATTCCGGCTTTTCTGTCGTCTGCCTTTCAATATGTGCTGTCGAAATTCCTTGGCGCTCTTGTCTGGAAAAATTTGATGAAGTCCTTCGCATATTTCGGTCAGGTGGTTCATCAGCATGGTGTCTTTCTTTTCACCTCCAGCTTTGAAGTCCATATAGATTTTATATTCTGGCAGGCTGCTGGCCATCAATTTCCCGTCTGAAGAAATGATATTTCCTCTGGTAGGATGGACAATTACATTTTCTTTGATAAAACGGTCGGCCACATCTTTCCAGTATTGCCGCTCTGCAAACATGATAATTGCCGCTTTTGCAATGATTGCAATAGCCAGCAATGCCATGATGAATACAATAAGCGTATATCGTAGTATGATGTTTTTTTGTCCTGGTACCATTTTAGTCCTTGTTTTTTATTAGATAGGGCGGTGTGGAAGCTGTTTCCAGTGGGGTCCCTTCTGCAGAAATATACTCTTCAATGCGCGACTGGCGGCTTTTCTCTGTCAGTTCAGAGGAAATAGTCAGAGCGTCATATTTAGTGTCGATTAATTCCTTTTTCAAACGGTCTATTTCAATCATTCTTGCTGACTGGAATAGCGGTTGTCTATGTACAGGATGACAAGAATCATAATCAGTATGATTAAGTTAGCCTGCTTTCTCATCAGGTGTACCAGTACTTCTCCTCCTAATATGCTTCTCCATGTAATATGTGGAGATTCTTGTGGTGTCATTTCTTGGTGTTCCATGTGTTACTTCTTTTCTGCGATTCTCAGTTTGGCGCTGCGTGAACGTGGGTTACGCTGTATTTCGTCCTCGCTGGGGATAATAACCTTGTTGTTTATTAATTTAAACGGAGTTTCTACGTTTCCAAAAAAGTCCTGTTTAGCTTTCCCTTCAATATTCCCTGTTTTCATGATGTTTTTTACCATGCGGTCTTCCAGCGAGTGATAGGTAATGACTACCAGCCTTCCTCCAGGTTTGAGGGCTTCTGTTGCGGCATAAAGCATTTCTTTTAGCGCTTCCATTTCTTGATTCACTTCAATTCGGAGTGCTTGGAAAACTTTTGCCATTTCTTTCTTTTCTCGCTCTCTTCCGTAAAGTGGTTTTACGATTTCGATGAACTCTCCAATGGTTTCAACCGGTTTTTGTGCTCTGGCTTTTACGAGTGTTGCGGCTAGTTTACGGCTGTTTTTTAGTTCACCATAAAGATAAAACAGATCTGCCAGCTTTTCTTCCTCATATGTGTTGATGATATCAGCAGCGGTAATACCGGCACGTTTATTCATACGCATATCGAGCTTTCCGTCAAAACGGAAGGAAAATCCTCGTTCCGAGTCGTCAAAATGATGAGACGAAACACCTAAATCTGCTAAGATTGCATCCACTTCTTCTACTCCGTAATAACGAAGGAAATTGTGCAGGTAGCGAAAATTACTTCTGACAAAAGTAAAACGTTTGTCGTTGATGATATTTCTTTCTGCATCGGTGTCCTGATCAAAACTGAACAGCCGGCTTTATCATCCATATTTCGTAATATTTCTCTGGAATGTCCTCCTCCTCCAAAGGTTACGTCTACGTAAGTACCTCCTGATTGAAGATGCATACCTTCAATGCTCTCGTGTAATAGTACTGGTATATGATATGTAGGCTCTGTTTTCTCCATGCGATTTTCTTGTAAATTCACCTTATTATATATTCAAACGGTAAAATTAGAAATTTCCATAGAATCACGCATCATGTTTTCTATAGAAAATATGAATAAGTTATCAACAGGTTACTCTTTCTGTGTAAAACGAGGAAGAAACGTCAAAGATTTGTCTTAATGAAATCAGTTCTGCAATTTTTTTTATCAGTATAAGTGTATTTTTTGTCATAAAATGAGTGTCTTTTCAAAAGATGAGTTACTTTTGCAAAGTAAACTTTTGTAGAATGGGTGAAAATTCAATATTTTTAATTGACATTGATAAAGTATTGAGAGACAAAGCCGGGAAAAAAGCGAATCGTATACCGCGTTTTTTAGTGTCATACTTAAAGCATATTGTGCATCAGGATGAGATTAACGTGTTCCTGAAAAGTGTTGCAGACAAGACCGGTGTGGATTTTCTGGAGGCTTGTATGGAATTCCTTGACATTAAGCTGGAAGTGAAAGGGATAGAGAATCTTCCTTCCGATGGCTTGTGTACGTTTGTGTCTAATCATCCTTTAGGTGGTCAGGATGGTATCGCCTTAGGCTATATATTGGGCAAGCATTACAATGGTCGTATAAAATACCTTGTAAATGATTTGCTGATGAATCTTCATGGATTAGCTCCCTTATGCATTCCTATTAATAAGACTGGCTCCCAGTCGCGCGATTTTCCCAAGATGGTAGAGGCTGGATTCCGCTCTGATTCTCATATTATTATGTTTCCGGCTGGCATCTGTTCCAGAAGGCAAAAAGGTGTGATTAAAGATTTAGCTTGGAAGAAAACCTTTATCTCTAAAAGTGTGGAAACACAACGGGATGTTATTCCTGTGCATTTTGAAGGAAGGAATTCTGATTTTTTCTACAATCTAGCCAATCTGTGTAAATTTTTAGGGATTAAGTTTAACATAGCCATGCTTTATTTGGCTGATGAAATGTTTAAAAACCGTCATAAGACTTTTAAGGTGACAATTGGCAAACCGATTCCATGGCAGACGTTTGATAAATCACGTTCGGCCACGGAATGGGCAGACTATGTAAGAGAGTTAGTTTATAAACTGTGAAAAGAAAATACGATTTAATCATTAGATTATGGAAGATATAATTGCTCCGATTGACAAAGAAGTTCTAAAATCGGAACTGACGGAAGACAAACGCTTAAGATTTACGAACAAGAGCAACAACGAGATTTACATTGTTACATGGAAGAATGCGCCTAATGTGTTGAAGGAGATTGGGCGTTTGCGTGAAATTGCATTCCGTGCCGCTGGAGGGGGAACCGGTAAGTCAATGGACCTTGATGAGTATGACTTGATGGAAAATCCTTATCAGCAATTGATCGTATGGGATCCTGAAGCTGAAGAAATTCTGGGCGGCTACCGTTATCTGTTAGGAGATGAAGTGGAGTTTGATGCCGATGGCAAGCCTTTACTGGCAACGGCGCACATGTTTAATTTCTCCGAGAAATTCTTGAAAGATTATTTGCCTACTACGATAGAATTAGGACGTTCTTTCGTTACGCTTGAATATCAGTCTACTCGTGCAGGTTCAAAAGGGCTGTTTGCCTTGGATAATTTATGGGACGGTCTGGGAGCATTGACGGTGGTAATGCCGCAGGTAAAATATTTCTTTGGAAAGATGACCATGTATTCCAGCTATAACCGCTTCGGACGTGATATGATTCTTTATTTCCTGAAGAAACATTTCAATGATAAGGATAAGTTAATTACCCCGATGCAGCCTTTGTTGATTGAAACCGATGAAAAGATACTTGAGAAGCTGTTCTGTTACGATACCTTTAAGGAAGATTATAAGGTATTGAATACAGAGGTGCGCAAGTTAGGTTATAACATTCCCCCTCTAGTGAATGCCTATATGAGTTTGTCACCGACCATGCGTATGTTCGGTACGGCGATTAATGATGGCTTTGGCGATGTGGAAGAAACCGGTATTCTGATTGCTGTGGATGAGATTCTCGAAGAAAAGCGTGTGCGTCACATTGAATCCTATCTGCGTGAACATCCGGAGGCTCTGCAGATAACTTCTGGAGCCAATCCGGTGGTAAATAAAACGCAGAAATAATAATATTCTTTATAGAGCAGGCAGGCTGTTCCCGTTTATTTTTCGGTATAGGTCAAGTGCATAGACATCTGTCATACCGGAAATATAATCGAGTACAGCCTGAATTTTTTCATATAAGGTAGGAGCCTGGATATGATATTGGCTGGACACTCGGTTGATTAACAGCTGGGAATACGCCTTTTCCGGGTATCTTACGGCTTCAATCATTAAGTCGACCAGCGTGGTGATTACCTGATAACCGGCCAGTTCAATGTCGACTACATCTTTCGAGCAATAAATCTTTTCAAAAGCCGTATGTGAGCAGTTTTCATAGGCATCTCTGACTCTTGAACTGAGTTTTTGAATCAGCGTTCCTTGAAATTCACCTTTTAGAATTTCTTCTTCGTGCAGAATAAAGGTGCGTACACATTCACTGATTAATACTCCGATGGCCGATGAACGCAAGTAGGCTATTTGCTCATTGGTATCGTCCACCATTTTGCATATCGATTGAATATGGTCTAACTTCTCGGGCGCAAAGAAACGTAAATACAATTCTTTGGTCTCCTGTGTAGTCAGTATTTTCAGTTTATGCGCATCTTCTATATCCATCATCTGGTAGCAGATGTCATCTGCCGCTTCTACAAGGTACACCAGCGGATGGCGGCAATACTTCAATGGTTCTCCTTCCTTGCTAATCTTTTTAAGTCCCAGTTCATGGGCAATCTTCTGAAAAGCCTCTTCTTCGCTGGTAAAGAATCCGAATTTTTGCTTGCTGCCGGCCAACTGTGAGGAAAATGGGTATTTCACAATAGCGGCTAATGTGGCATACGTCAATACGAAACCGCCGGGACGTCGTCCTTGAAACTGGTGGGTAAGCAGACGGAATGCGTTGGCATTCCCTTCAAAGTGAGTGAAGTCATCCCATTCCTTTGCTGAAAGATACGCTTGTAAGGTGCGTCCTTTTCCTTCGGAAAAATACGTGCCGATCGCTTTCTCTCCCGAATGGCCGAAAGGAGGATTTCCCAAGTCATGTGCCAGACAGGCAGCCGATACAATGGAGCCTATTTCTGAAATATGCGTATCATGCAGTTCCGAATGAAGCTTTAATAACTCAGAGGCGATTTTATTGCCGAGTGAACGCCCTACACATGAAACTTCCAGGCTGTGTGTCAGTCGGTTGTGCACGAAGATACTTCCCGGCAAGGGAAAGACTTGTGTCTTGTTTTGCAAACGCCGGAAAGGGGCTGAGAATATCAGTCGGTCATAGTCACGTTGGAACTCTGTATGGTCTTCTTTTCGGGCTTCATGAAGATTCTCCAGACCGAACCTTTTATTTGATAGCAATTGTTTCCAGTTCATAATGTAACTCCTTTGTGATGTGGTACTTAAATTTAAAGAAGCTCTAAAAGTTAAGTGCAAAAATATAAAAAAATGGTAAACGTAACTATTAATTCTGTGGATTGTGTAACTTCGCAACTTCATAAAAGCATAAAATAGATGAAAATACAGATTATAAATACTTCCCGGCATCCATTGCCGCAATATGCTACTCCGCAGTCGGCTGGGGTAGATCTTCGTGCGAACCTGAATGAACCGATTGTGTTAAAGCCTTTACAGCGTTGTCTGGTACCTACCGGCTTGTTTTTAGCGTTGCCGCAAGGATATGAGGCTCAGGTACGTCCACGTAGTGGACTGGCTATCAAAAAAGGTATTACCGTATTGAATTCTCCGGGAACCATTGATGCCGATTATCGAGGAGAAATCAACGTGATATTAGTCAACTTGTCGGCTGAAGAATTTGTGATTGAAGACGGTGAACGTATTGCACAGATGGTGATAGCCCGTCATGAACAGGCTGAATGGGAAGAAGTGAAAGTGTTGGACGAAACGGAACGTGGGGCAGGAGGATTTGGTCACACAGGAACCGTATAAACCTGAATGTATGAAAAAACTATTAGGAATCATCGGGATGGTTTTCCTGCTGTTTGCTTGTGGTACCACTGGAAAGCAGCATTCGGCAAAGCGAAACCTGGCAAATGAGGAAAGGGATACCTTGTCATACGAACAACACAGAAAGTATAACTATTTTTTTCTAGAAGCAGTTCGCTTGAAACAGAAGGGAGACTATGATGCGGCTTTTGAACTTTATAAGCATTGTCTAGATATTTATCCGGGCTCTGCTCCAGCTTTGTATGAGATATCTCAATTTTATATGGTGCTGGGACAGGAACAGAAAGGTGAAGAAGCGTTGAAAAAAGGCTGTACATTCTGACGAATCAAATTTTTGGTATAAACAGACTTTGGCGGCTTATTATCAGCGGAAGCGTGATTGGGCGAAAGCCATTGCCGTGTATGACGACATGGCACATCAATTCCCGTCTCGGCTGGAGCGTTAATGGCTTTGGTCGATTTGTATAATCAGACAAAGAGTTATTCACAGGTAGTTTCTGTGTTGAATCGTTTGGAAGAATTGGATGGCAAGTCTGAGCAAATCAGTATGGAGAAGTTCAGAATGTACCTGCTGTTGGATAACCAGGAACAGGCGTTTAATGAAATTGAAAGTTTGTCGAAAGAATATCCGTATGATTTACGTTATCAAACGATTTTGGGAGATGTGTACCTGAATAATGATAAGCCGGATGAGGCTTACGCAGTTTATCAGCGAATCTTAAAGGAAGAACCAGGATATGCTCCGGCCTTGCTTTCGATGGCCTCTTATTACAAACAGTTGGGTAAGGACAGTTTGTATCGCCAACAACTGGATACTATTTTGTTAAATGAGGATGTAGAGTCGAATACCAAAATGGAAATCATGCGTCAGCTTATCCTTCAGTCGGAACAGACCACAAAAGACAGCACACAGATTGTATCTTTGTTTAAGGAAATTCTAGACCGGCCGCAGCAAAATGCCGATCTGGCCATGCTTTGCGCACAATACATGATCACAAAGCACATGGAAAAAGAGTCTGTACCTGTACTGAATCAGTCTTGTCGCTTGATCCGGAAAACAAGCCTGCCCGCTTACAGTTGCTCAGCTATGCCATTCGTGACAATAATCTGGACGAAGTGATTCGTGTGGCTACTCCTGCGCTGGAATACAATCCGGACGCCATGGAGTTTTACTACTATTTAGGCTTGGCTCATTATCAGAAAGAAGAAACGGATAAAGCGATGGAGATTTTCCAGCAGGGACTGAAGCAGGTAAATGAAAAGAGCGATAAGGGAATTGTTTCTGATTTTTATGCCATTCTGGGAGATTTGTACCATTCTAAAGAAATGAAAGCGGAGGCCTATGCTGCCTATGATTCTTCGTTGGTTTATAACCCGAACAACATCGGTACACTCAACAACTATGCTTACTATCTGTCTGTAGAGCGGACTAACTTGGATAAAGCTGAGGAAATGAGTTACAAGACCGTCAAGGCAGAGCCTGAAAATGCCACTTATCTGGATACTTACGCCTGGATTTTGTTTGAGAAAAAGCGCTATACGGAAGCGCGTATTTACATTGAACAGGCTATGAAGAACGGAGGCGACAGCAGTCAGGTGATTGTGGAACATTGCGGTGATATCTATTATATGTCAGGTGAGAAAGAAAAAGCATTAGAATGCTGGAAAAAGGCGGATGGCATGGAAAATAAGGAAGAAGATGGTGCAACGCCTCGTACAGAAGCTGAGTTGAAACGCTTGAAACGTAAAATCGCATTGAAAAAATATATAGAATGAAACGACTGATTTACTGGATATATGTGGTATGCCTGATTGTATTGGCTTCTTCTTGTGGTTCTTTGCGTCATACGGAACGTGCTCCTATGATTGGAGGCCTGAAAGGAGAAGAATATCAAGAAAAGGTGATTTCCAGTCTTCCTCACTGGAACTGTGTGACGGGAAAGGTGGCC
>ENA-OQBJ01000057-OQBJ01000057.1-human-gut-metagenome-genome-assembly--contig:-NODE-57-length-51757-cov-10.872690_pt1 | contig 51757 bp, 54 predicted proteins | sample MGYA00242743_ERZ504545 | MGnify/ENA primary metagenome ERZ504545 (study PRJEB26092, sample SAMD00036252) | human gut metagenome | host: Homo sapiens | study: EMG produced TPA metagenomics assembly of... | reverse complement strand
ATCTGCAGCATGGTTGATATCCTCGAAGAAGATACCATAGAGGTTAGGAGATACCTTGATACCTGGGTTAGAGGTATCTACATTGATGGTAACCTGTGCGTTGGATGCCAAAGCAGAGGCCAACACTGCTGAAAGTAAAATCTGTCTTTTCTTATTCATTTCTTATTCTTAGGTTTGTTTGTTTACTTGTTGGTTGGCATGAAACCAAGCTAAGCCTGAATTCATGCCGCTATTAATACACAGTTGCAAAAGTACACAAAAAACACAAAGAAGAGGTGGACAAAAAGCGAATTATAGTGTAAAAGGTGGATTTTCTGATGAAAATCCACCTTTTTGTCGATTAACTTTGGACATATAAGACTTTGCGAAAGAACAGAGCGTTCATATTGGTTGCTATAATCAATCATTACTATTCTCTTTAAAAATCTTGCAAGCCTTGTTTCCTGCGATATAAGCTACGTATGCTTTTATTTGATAGTGAGGATAGGCTTTCTGCATATCTGCGGCATAAGCCTTTACTTGTTGGGCATCTTCTAAGCGTGCCTCTTCCAGATGATCAACGATGCCTGCATCTTTAGACTTGTAATATTTAAACTCAATGATGCGGCAGTCGTTGTGGAATGATGTGCCAGGAATGCCGGTCAAGACTAAGTCGGCACGCCCCGATGGCAAGTTCTGTTCAATGGCGAATGTATAGCAATTGCTCAAGTAGCGGCTCAGTAACTCGAAAAATGAACAGCGAATGAAATTCTCGTTCATCTGTCAAAGGCCTGGGCTGGAAGCTGACCTAAGTATTCCTTAACATAGTTATAGAATAATGGCTCCAGTTCTCTGTCTCTGGCAAATGCCTCGTATGCAGGAACAAACTTACGGGCATTGTCGCTGATACTATTCAATTCGTTGTAGTAACTCATATATACACTCTTGGTCGTCAAGTTTGGCAAAGCCATTTTGTAATTGTCCTTCAGGGTGGTCATACCCAAGTAGTAGAGGCTGATAGGGTAGAACTCTGGGGAGAAGAACTTTTGCTTGTTGAACTTGCTGCGTAAATCGGCTTGTGAATAGTACAATTCTCCATCCATCAACAGGCTGTCGAGCATTTCTTTGGCATTGTCAAGCGTGATGGTCAATCTTCTTATCCAACTAGTGTCAGTGCGCAGGTTCTCATCTACCATTCCGTAGGAATGCCGCCTTTCAGTTCTGCAAAGTTCTTGAGGAAGTAAGTCAGGATGGTAGAGTTGAACAACGGTTCTGCGCTTGGCAGGAAGTGGTAACCGTCATAATTGTTGAGTATCAGGTCCATAATTCCTCGAAAGAGGCTTGAGGGCCATATTTATTGATGACATACTTCAGATATTGGGCTGCTTCCTCATGGGTAAAGCCCAATAGATTGGTAAATTCTGGCTTCAGTGTCAACATCTCTGCGATGTTGTAGCCACTGGTTAAATCATCCATGGTGACAGGCAGTACTCCTGTGCAGAAGCAGGTACGGATGGTTCCTTCGCCAATGCCAGCCTTGATAACCTTGAAAAAAGTTCGTAGAAAACTTTCCCCTGTGGTCAGGTCCTGGTACAGCGAGTCCTTATAGACAACTAGTAGCTGGTTGGTAAAGTTGTCGTATTCGTCTATTAATATATAAAGAGGTGGAAGATTATGGGAAGAGATAAACTCGCATACTTCAACCAACATGTTGGAGGCATTGCCATCCTCTCTGAACCTGAAATCTCCAAAAAAGGTCTCTGTTGCGTTCCACCAATGTACGGAGTGGACTGCAATTCACGGCGTTGAAGTTCTTCTCGATGTCTTCCTTCTTGCTGGCAACGGAAGTTGTGGAAAAGTCATATCTTACAACGAGATATTGGTTGTGCTCGTTTGTTGGGTGTTCGCCAATCCAAGTTCCACCAAACAAATCTTTGAATTGTGTTGCCATGTTACGGTCGTAATAGTGAGCCAACATGGAAACGAGCAGACTCTTTCCGAATCTGCGAGGACGGAGAAAAACTGGTGCTTTGTAACGCTCAATCAGTGGAATATAGTTGGTCTTGTCCACATAATAATATCCCTTGTGGCGAATCTCTGCAAAGTTCGCCACAGCGTATGGAACGGTAATATCTGCCTGTGAGTATGTCATTGTCTAATTTTGTTTAATATAGTAATACCAGTCCGGCAAAAGCCGAGTAGAGTATCATGCGGATAGGATTGATCTTCATCACCTTCACGCCGATAAAGGTGGCAAAGAAGAGGGCGATGGAGATGTAGAAATGCCAGGGATTGGCTGGCGTAGAGAAGTTCTCGCCATTCATCAGGAGCAGGGCTGCGGCTCCCACCAAGCCGACGATGGCAGGACGAAGACCGATGAAGATGCTCTGGACGGCTGTGGTGTTCATATACTTGTACAGCATCTTGCTGATAAGAATCATCAAAACCAAGGATGGGAGAACCAGCGCAAAGGTTGCCATGGCACTTCCGAGTACAGCCATCATGCCACTCATGCCGGCATTATGGACAGCTGTATAGCCACAATAGGTGGCGGTGTTGATACCGATAGGTCCCGGTGTCATCTGAGAGATGGCAACCACATCGGTAAACTCTTGCATCGTCATCCAATGATACTGCGTAACAACCTGTCCCTGAATCAGGGATATCATGGAATAGCCTCCTCCGAATCCGAAGATGCCTATCTGAATGAATACGATGAAAAGCTGAAGAAATATCATATATATATAATAATGTGTAAAGTTAATAGGGCATTCCTACAATAAGGCGTAGCCCCTATAAACTATTAACTATAAACTATTAACTATAAACTTTTAACTAATCTTATTCCGTTGGCTGGATAAACTGTCCATAGATGTAGCCACCTACGGCAGCTGCGATAATCACCCAGATTGGGTTGACGCCCAAAAGCCAGATCAGAAGGGCGGATAGAATAGGAATCCAGCAGTTGACAAGCGAAATACCGGCACTCTTGGCAAGCGAGAATGTAGGTACGGCTATCAATGCCACGACGGCAGGACGGATGCCTGCAAACATGGCAGCAACAACCTTGTTGTCTTCAAACTGATGGAAAAACATGGCTATCGCTAAGATAATAAGGAACGATGGCAACGAAGCGCCGAGGGTGCAGACGATGGCTCCCGGTGTCTTTGCCAACTTATATCCGAGCAGGGAACTCATGTTGATGGCCAAGCGCCCGGACAAACCTGGGTAGTAGCAATGGCATCCAAGAATTCCTCCTTCGTCATCCAATGATGCTTGTCGACGACTTCGGATTCTATAATAGGAATCATGGCATAGCCACCACCAAAGGTGACTATGCCAATCTTCAAAAATGTTTTGAATAATGTAAGATAACTTACGCTATTATTCATTTTTTACCTTTTTATTTTTTTACTTTTTCAAAGCTCTTTCTTCAATCCACTGACGTGCATTGACAAATGCCTCAATCCAAGGAGTAACCTCGTCGTTGCGGCGATCAGCTGGATACCAGGCGTTCTGCCATGGGAAGATGGCACGCTCCAAGTGTGGCATCATAGCCAAGTGGCGGCCATCTGCAGAGCAGATACCTGCTACATTGTAGTCACTGCCGTTAGGATTACCTGGATACTCAGCGTAGTTGTACTTCGCAATGATGTTGTAGTGATCCTCTGGCTCAGGCAAGTAGAAACGGCCCTCGCCGTGAGCTACCCAGATACCGAGCTTATCACCGCTCAGGCTACCGAACATCACACTGTCGTTCTGAGGAATGGTCAAACCGAGGAATGTGCTCTCGAACTTCTTGGATGTGTTGTGGCAGAGGTGTGAACGATGCTTGTGCTCAGGATTGATGAGGTTCAACTCAACCATCAGCTGGCAACCGTTGCAGATACCGAGTGAAAGGGTATCCTCACGGGCATAGAACTTATCGAGTGCCTCTTTAGCCTTAGGATTGTAGAGGAATGCACCAGCACCACTTGGCAGAACCGAGAACATCGGAGTTAGAGAAACCACCGCAGAATACGATGAAGTTCACATCCTCCAGAGTCTCACGACCAGAAATCAAGTCGGTCATCATCACATCCTTTACATCGAAGCCGGCGAGATACATAGAGTATGCCATCTCACGCTCACCATTGGTACCCTTCTCACGGATGATAGCTGCCTTGATGCCAGATGGCTTGCGACGGTTAGCGTCGAGGCTGTAGCTAGCGAGGGTTCCCTTGAAGCCATAACCGAAGTTCATCTCGATAGGCTGCTTCTTATAATTGGTGTAACGCTTCTTAGCCATACCGTTCATGCTCTGCTTGCGGTCGAGGAGGTAAGATGTCTTATACCAGTCGTCACGCAATGCATCGATATCGAACTCGTGCTCGAAGCCTTCCTTCTTGATGATAATCTTGCGGAGCTCTGGAGCTGGATAACCAATCTTGGCATAACCGATACCATTCTCATCGAAGAATGCCTTCAACTCGTCCTTGTGAGCATCGCTTACCTGGATGACAACACCTGGGTTCTCTGCGAAGAGAGTCTTGATGATGTCGGCATCTGCGATGTCGTGGAGGTTGATCTTCATACCGCCCTCTACGTTGGCGAATGTCATTTCGAGGAGAGTTGTAATCAAACCACCGGCACTGATATCGTGACCAGCCATAACCCAACCACGGTTGATGAGTTCCTGTACGGCGTTGAAGCAGTCAACGAAGTACTCTGGGTTCTTGACGGTAGGAACATCGCTGCCCACCTTGCCCAGGCTCTGAGCGAAAGCAGAACCACCGAGACGCTGCTCGTCGAAACTGAAGTCGATATGGTAGAGGCTAGAGTTCTTGTCGTTAACGAGAACTGGGCTAACCACCTTCTTGACATCTGAAACCTCACCACCAGCACTTACGATAACGGTACCCGGAGCGATGATCTTCTCGCCGTTAGGATACTGCTGGGTCAAAGAGAGAGAGTCCTTACCTGTTGGTACGTTTACGTGGATGGCGCAGCAGAAGTCTGACAATGCCTTCACACCCTCGTACAGACGGGCATCCTCACCCTTCTGACTGCGGCAAGGCCACATCCAGTTGGCAGAGAGGCTGATGCTGTCCATGCCATCTGCCAATGGAGCCCATACGATATTAGTCAATGACTCTGCTACAGAGAGTACTGAACCTGCCTTAGGATCGGCAAGACCAGCCTGAGGGGCATGACCCATTGCTGTTACGATACCCTTCTCGCCACGGTAGTCGAGTGCTACGACACCACAGTCTGAGAGTGGCAATTGAATCTGACCCTGACCCTGCTGACGGGCAATCTTACCTGTTACGGAACGGTCTACCTTGTTGGTCAACCAGTCCTTACAAGCCACAGCCTCCATCTGGAGAACACGCTGCAAGTACTCGTCGAGGTTATCTGCAGAATAAGTTACATCTTCATATTTACGCTCTACGGTCTCATCTACCATCACAGTTTTAGGAGTATGACCGAACATCTGAGCTACATCGAGGTCGAATGGCTTTACGCCGTCAGCCTGCTTGAAGCTGAAGTGAGCATCGCCTGTAGTCTCACCAACCACGTACATTGGAGCACGCTCACGGTCGGCAATCTTCTGAACCTCGCTGATATACTTCTCGTCGATGAGCAAGCCCATGCGCTCCTGGCTCTCGTTGGCGATGATTTCCTTGGCGCTCAAAGTCTTGTCGCCGATAGGCAACTTAGACATGTCGATTTCGCCACCGCACTCTTCTACCAACTCAGAGAGACAGTTCAAGTGACCGGCTGAACCATGGTCGTGGATGCTGACTACTGGGTTCTCGTCGTTCTCAACGAGTGCACGAACCAGGTTGTAGGCACGCTTCTGCATCTCAGGGTTGGCACGCTGAACAGCGTTCAACTCGATACCGTTGCTGTAACGGCCTGTATCTACAGAAGAAACAGAACCACCACCAAGACCGATGCGATAGTTATCACCACCTACTACGACCACCTTGTTGCCCTTCTGTGGCTCGCCCTTCTTATAGTCACGCTTTTTGCCGTAGCCTACACCACCAGCAAGCATGATTACCTTATCGTATGCATACTTCTCACCATTCTCCTCGTGCTCGAATGTAAGCACAGAACCGGTGATGAGAGGCTGACCGAACTTGTTACCGAAGTCTGATGCACCGTTGGAAGCCTTGATCAGAATCTGCTCTGGAGTCTGATAGAGCCACTTACGCACTGGCATGATGTCTTCCCAGTCGCGCTCAACATCGCTCTTGCCGTTGTCATCCTTCAAGCGAGGATAAGCAGTCATGTAGCAGGCGGTACCTGCGATAGGCCATGAACCTACACCACCACCCATACGGTCGCGGATTTCACCACCCGTACCGGTAGCAGCACCATTGAAAGGCTCTACGGTAGTAGGGAAGTTGTGGGTCTCAGCCTTCAGAGAGATAACACTCTCGATATCCTTCACCTGGAAGAAATCGCTGGTAGTCTGATCGGCTGGAGCAAACTGCTCGATAACAGGACCCTGAGAGAAAGCCACGTTGTCCTTGTAAGCAGAGAGAATCTTGTTAGGATTCTCGTTGGTGGTCTTCTTGATCATGTTGAAGAGAGAAGACTCCATCTCCTTACCGTCGATGATAAACTGGCCGCCGAAGATCTTGTGGCGGCAGTGCTCTGAGTTGATCTGTGCGAAACCGAAGATTTCGCTGTCGGTGAGAGGGCGTCCGTTCTCTTTCTCCAGCTTGTGGAGATAAGCTATTTCGTCCTCGCTGAGGGCAAGACCCTCTTCCTCGTTATACTTCTCGAGGTCATCGACGTACTTGATAGGTTCTGGCTGGTGGTTCACGGTGAACACATCCTGTCCGATACCGTTGTACATACGCTGGAGCATAGGGTCGTGCTCAGCGTTTTCGCTATCTACAGGGAAGTACTCCTCGATACGCGAAATGCCGTTAAGACTCATGTTCTGAGTAATCTCAACGGCATTCGTACTCCAAGGAGTAATCATTTCACGGCGTGGGCCGACATAGAAGCCTGCAACTGCTGGGCGTCCTCTAAAGTCGCGTCACCATAAAGCCAACAAAGTTCATTGATTTCGTCCTGAGATGGTTTGTGGTCAATCTCGGTCGCAATCACACTCTTAGATGGAGTTCTAAAAAAAAGAATCATACTTGCTTTCTTTTATATTATTAATGTATTTATTTCTTTTCGAGTGCAAAGATAGTGCAATTTCAAGACACTACAAAATAAAACACTGTTTTTTATGTTTTTTTTGTTGAGATTTGGGCTATTCTTACCTTGAAAGGCTACATTTGGCGGTTTAGCTATAAGAAAAGTGCTTTCTGTTGCCTTTTTTGGTTAAAAAGGTGATAAATAAAGATTTAGAGGTTAAAAATGTCTAAATGCATTTGACAAATATTGTTTATTCGAGTCTTATCTGTAACTTTGCAAGTGAAAGAAGTGAATCAGTTTCTATAATGCCCTAAAATGTAGAAGCTTCCGGATAACGGATAAAAGCCGGGAAAACTCTAATATAATAGGAGGTAGAAAGCGACGTTAAGATATACTATAATCAATTAATAATAACAAGAAAATTTAAATTAGAAAGAATATGAAACAGACAAAGTTAATGGTAATGGCAATGATGGCTGTAGCTCTGATGGCTACAAGCTGTGCTAGTAAGAAGGATCTTCAGAATTGCCAGAATGAGAATAAGGAATTGTCAAGCAACTATCAGGCTACCAAGGAAAAACTGGCAGCTACAGAGGCTAGTCTGGCAGCAGCCAGGAGCAGCTCGCTACTGCAAAGAGCGATTACGCTAAGTTGCAGAACTCGCTTGACAAGAGTTTGAACAATACAAGCCAGAACAACGTGAGCATTGAGAAACTCGTTGACCAGATCAACGAGAGTAACCAGTATATCCGCCACCTGGTTGAGGTAAAGAGTAAGAGCGATTCGCTCAACATGGTTCTTACCAACAACCTGACCCGCTCTTTGAGCAAGGAAGAGATGAAGGAGGTTGATGTTCAGGTTCTGAAGGGTGTAGTTTACATTTCTCTGGCTGACAATATGCTCTATCAGAGTGGTAGCTATGAGGTGAACAGCCGTGCTCAGGAAACATTGAGCAAGATTGCTAAGATCATCACAGACTACAAGGATTACGATGTGCTCGTAGAGGGTAATACCGATAACGTACCAGTAAGCACTACAAGTGCCAAGATGAAGAATATCCGCAACAACTGGGACCTCTCTGCTCTCCGTGCAGCTTCTGTTGTTCAGTACTTGCAGGATCACTTCGGTGTAAATCCTAAGCGCCTTACTGCTGGTGGCCGTGGTGAGTACAACCCTGTAACAACTAACGATACAGAGGTAGGCAAGCAGCGCAACCGCCGCACTCAGATTATCATCACTCCTAAGCTCGACCAGTTCATGGACTTGATCGACAAGGCTCCAGAGGAGAAGTAAAAAGGCTATTTAAAGGTAAAAAGGTAAAAGGGTAAAAAGGTAAATAAGTAGAGGCATCAATGAGTTTTCGGGCTCATTGATGCTTTTTAGGTATAAATATGCAGGTTTTATGTTTTAAGTACGTAAAAAAAAGTGCTTTTTGTTATCATTTTGCTAGAATTATTCTTAATTTCCTTTCTTTTCTTGATTATTTTTATTAATTTTGCAGGCAAAATATCAAGGGCTCACTTGACTGCCCTGATCATTGTACATTGTAAATTATTAATTATACATTATATTGTGTTATGGAAAAGATTAAGATGACAACTCCATTGGTAGAGATGGACGGTGATGAGATGACAAGAATTCTCTGGAAGATGATTAAGGATGAACTCATTCTTCCTTTCGTGGATTTGAAGTCGGAGTATTATGACTTAGGCTTGCCTTATCGCGACCAGACCAATGACCAGGTAACCATCGACTCTGCTGAGGCGGCTAAGAAATATGGCGTGGCTGTGAAGTGTGCTACTATCACTCCTAATGCACAGCGTATGGACGAGTATAAACTCCACAAAATGTGGAAGAGCCTAATGGAACTATCCGTAGCATCATGGACGGTACCGTATTTCGTGCTCCTATCACCATCCCAAGCATCCACCCTTGTGTAAAGAACTGGGAGAAGCCTATTACCATCGCCCGTCATGCTTACGGCGATGTATACAAGAGCGTGGAACTTCGTGCTGATGAGCCAGGTACAGCCAAACTCGTGTTCGAGGGTAAGAGCGGCAAGAAGCAGGAGATAGAGATTCATTCTTTCGATGGTGCTGGCGTTATCCAGGGCATGCACAATACTGATAAGAGTATCCGCAGCTTTGCTCACAGCTGCTTCAAGTTTGCCATTGATACCAAGCAGGATCTCTGGTTTGCTACCAAGGATACCATCTCTAAGACTTATGATGCCCAGTTCCGTAAAATCTTTGAGGAAGTATATGAGAGCGACTATAAAGAGAAGTTTGCAGAACTCGGTATCGAGTATTTCTATACATTGATTGATGATGCAGTGGCTCGTGTTATCCGCAGCAAGGGCGGCTTTATCTGGGCTTGCAAGAACTATGACGGTGATGTGATGAGCGATATGCTCAGTACAGCCTTCGGTTCTCTGGCGATGATGACTTCTGTATTGGTTTCTCCTGACGGCAAGTATGAGTATGAGGCAGCACACGGTACCGTGACCCGTCACTACTATCGCTACCTGAAGGGTGAAGATACATCTACTAACCCTATGGCTACCATCTTTGCATGGAGCGGTGCGTTGAGAAAGCGTGGCGAACTGGATGGCATCAAGGAACTTCAGAACTTTGGCGACCAGCTGGAGGCTGCATGTTTCGATACATTGAACGACGGTATCGCTACCAAGGATCTCGTAAACCTGATGGAAGGTGTTGAGGCTAAGGCTGTAAACTCTGCCGGCTTTATCGCTGCCATCCGCGAGCGTCTGGAAAAGCGATTGGCATAAAAACAATAAGACCTGGGGTGATTAACCTCAGGTCTTATTGTTTTAGTTATTTTTAGTTTAAATCTTGATTCTTTTTCTTGCGTTTACGCAAAGCGTCTGAATAAACCTTAAACAAATCAATGTTCAGCAACTGACAGATATGGTAAAGCATACCCGTATCTATAGTGCTCTGCCGTATACCTTATATATATTAGTACGATGGCAGCCTAATTGCTCAGCAAGCCATACTGTGGTCTTGCCTTGCTTGTTTAATTCCTCTTTGATGATTTCACCGATTAAGGGAATTGCATTTACTTTATCTTTCATACTCTTTCAGTTGTGTTATATGCTCACTTATAGTTATATCGGGTGCAAAAGTAGTATTTCTGTTTCTAACTAGCAAAGAAACATGTAGCGAATTTGGAACACTAAGTTAAAATGTGTAACAAAATACTCGTTTTTTTATATTTTTTTCTCTAAAGAACTAAATGTCACGAAATTGTAACTGAATGTAACGCTTATTACGAAAGAAAAGTCGTAATTTTGCAGCGGTATTTTAAATAACATGAAATATGGAAGAGAATATGAAAAGAATACTTGTTGTTGATGATGAGCAAGACTTGTGTGAGATTCTGAAATTCAATCTCGAAACAGAAGGATATGAAGTAGAAACAGCCAATTCGGCAGAAGAGGCTTTGGAGATGGACATCGCTTCGTTCGATCTGCTGCTACTGGACGTCATGATGGAGGAATGAGCGGTTTCCAGCTGGCTAAGCAGTCGAAGGGCAATCCGATGACAGCCAATGTTCCGATTATCTTCCTTACAGCCCGAGATACGGAAAACGATACGGTGACAGGATTCAATATCGGTGCCGATGATTATATCTCGAAACCTTTCTCTATCCGAGAGGTGATGGTCAGAGTGCGTGCCGTCTTGCGCCGTACGGCTGAACAGGCTGGTGATGCTGATGAATCGAAGATCATCAACTATCAGGGACTGCAGTTGAATCTGGACAAGAAGACGGTGAGCATCGATGGTGAGGCAATCCCTTTCACCAAGACCGAGTTCGAACTCCTGCGTCTTTTCCTCGAAGAGCGCGGCAAGGTCTTCTCACGTCAGGAACTTATCGACCGGGTATGGCCTAAGGATGTGATGGTACTCGACCGCACGGTGGATGTCAACATCACCCGTATGAGAAAGAAGATTGGTAAATTTGCCAAGTGCATCGTTACCCGTCTGGGGTTTGGTTATTATTTTGATGCGTAATTAAAATGTTTAAGTTAAATAGTGTAGGTAGGAAGTTGTACTTCAGTGTACTGGCGGTGTTCCTTGTGTTCGCCGTCAGTTTTATCGTGTTCCAGCAGGCACGAGAGAAGCAGTATAAAATAGGTACGCTTACTATCAAGCTGGAAAATTATAATGAACTGTTGGCAGAAGATCTGGCGCTCTCTCCTGGTGAAGGAATTATTCTGCAGGATAGCATTCACAATAGGGATGTGATTGTGGCTCATGAGAAGTTGAAGGCTTTTGTACGCGAACATGAAAGCAAGGACCTTCGTGTTACGCTGGTGCGCCCGAACGGTAAGGTGATTTATGACAACATGAGTTCCGACTATGATCAGTTTGCCAACCATGCTAAACGTGAGGAAATAGCAGAGGCCTTGAAAAACAGGGTAGGCTCAAGCGTGGAGCGACAGTCTAAAACCCTGAAGCATGATTATTTCTATGTGGCTTCTTATTTTCCGGAAAGCAAGCTCATCATCCGTACGGCACTACCTTACAATAATGATTTGGCAAAATCGCTGCAGCTGACCAGCATTTCATCTGGTTTGCCATCGTAGCCGTCATTCTGCTTACCATCGTGCTCTACCGTTTTACGGACCGTCTGGGTAAGAATGTCTCCAAACTGAGCATCTTTGCTTATAAGGCAGATCACAACGAGAGTCTTGAGGTGGAAGATCTCGCCAAGTTCCCTAACGATGAGTTGGGCGAGATAGCCGAGCGTATCATCAAGATGTATAAGCGCATACAGACCACCCGATGTGAACAGGATGTACTGAAGCGGCAGCTTACCCAGAATATAGCTCACGAGCTGAAGACTCCTGTGGCAAGTATCCAGGGTTATCTGGAAACGATACTCGACAATCCGCATATCAACGAAGAGATGAAGTCGCAGTTTCTGCAGCGCTGTTATGCCCAGAGCGAGCGTCTCACCTCTCTGCTCCGCGACATCTCTACCCTGAATCGGTTGGATGACGGTTCGGATATGCTAGATTTCGAGGCGGTAGACATTACGCAGATGGTGAGTGAAATAGCCCGTGAGACGGCGCTGGAAAGAGAGTCACACAAGATGACTTTCGAGAATCTTCTTCCCGACCAGCATATTATCGTGAAGGGTAACCGCAGTCTGCTCTATAGTGTGTTCCGCAATCTTACCGACAATGCCATAGCCTATGCCGGTGAAGGGCGTAAGATAACGTTGAGTGCCAAGGAGCAGGGCAATAAGTGGCATTTCATCTTCAGTGATAACGGTCAGGGTGTTCCTGCCGAGCATCTCTCCCGTCTATTTGAGCGTTTCTATCGGGTAGATAAGGGACGCAGCCGCAAGATGGGGGGCACCGGTTTGGGTCTTGCTATCGTCAAGAATGCCGTTCTCCTGCATGGCGGAACCATCCGTGTGAGCAATCAGCAGGAAGGCGGCTTGAAGTTTGAATTTACGCTTAAGAAATAAAAATGTTTTTTGAATAAAATATCTAAGCGGCAAATATAAATAATCAAGTGGCTGATAAAGGTACTTAAGTAGTAAATATAGGTAAAGAAAGGCAAGACTTCTGAGAAACTTCTGAATGAGGTTTTACAGAAACCTTGCCTTTTTGTATTTTAAAACATTTTTGTTTTCTTTTCGTAAACTTTGCTTAAATTTATTATTTCTGACTTTTTTCTGTTAAAAGTATAGACGATATTTCTAAATATTGACGAAAATCAAGAAAAACTAACTTTTTTCTATAAAAATATCGATAAAGTTTGCATTAATTCAATACTTTTTCTTATCTTTGCACCCGTAAAGTAATGAGAGATATTTAAAAAAGTGTAAGAAGAGAAAAAATAATTATATAAAGTTATAAGAGTTGTTTAATTTTTAAGAGAGGATTTTATGGAAAAAAGATTGCTTTTCTTGTTAGTCAATCTCTTCCTTTTATGTGGGGGGGGCATTGGCTCAAACGAAAGTAACAGGTACCGTAGTTTCTCAGGAAGATGGTGAACCTGTCATCGGTGCATCTGTCGTAGTCGTCGGAGCGGCACGTACAGGTACCGTCACCGATATTGACGGTCACTTCTCTTTGGAGGTACCTGCTGGTAAGAAACTTGTAGTTAGCTACATCGGTATGCAGAGTCAGACCTTGACTCCAGCCGCCAAGATGACTATCCGCCTGAAGGCAGATAACAAGAGTTTGGGCGAGGTGGTTGTAACGGGTATGCAGAAGATGGATAAGCGTTTGTTTACTGGTGCTACTACAAAAATTTCTGGCGACAAGACAAAGTTGGATGGTGTCGCAGACATCAGTCGTGCCTTGGAAGGTAAAGCGGCCGGTGTGTCTGTGCAGAACGTCTCAGGTACTTTCGGTACAGCTCCAAAGATTCGTGTGCGTGGCGCTACTTCTATTTATGGTAGCTCAAAACCTCTTTGGGTGGTAGATGGTGTTATCATGGAGGATGTAACTGAGGTTGATGCTGATGATTTGTCTTCTGGTAACGCTGAGACCCTTATATCTTCAGCCATAGCAGGTCTGAATGCTGATGATATTGAAAGTTTCCAGATTTTGAAGGATGGTTCTGCTACCTCTATTTATGGTGCACGTGCCATGGCTGGTGTCATCGTTGTTACAACCAAGAAAGGTAAAGCTGGTACAAACCGTATCAACTATACTGGTGAATTCACCATGCGTTTGAAGCCAAGCTACCGCAATTTCAATATCATGAATTCTCAGGATCAGATGGGTGTATATCGTGAGATGTACAATGATGGTTATTTCTCTTTTGAAAAGAGTTTTCGTGCTTCTAACAGTGGTGTCTTTGGCAAGATGTATCACCTGATGAATACATATGATTCGAAGACGGGAACTTTTGGATTGCCTAATACTGAGGAGGCGATGAATAGCTATCTCCAGAAGGCTGAATACCAAAATACCGACTGGTTTGACTTACTCTTCAGTAATAGTATCTCCCAGAATCATTCCGTCAGCATGTCTACTGGTACCGATAAGGCTCAGTATTATACATCTTTCAGTGTGATGAACGATCCAGGATGGTCTAAGCAGAGCAAGGTACAGCGTTATACAGCCAATGTAAATGCTCTTTACAATATTTCGACGAAATTGTCTTTCAATGCCATAGCTAATGCTTCCTATCGTAAGCAGCGCGCTCCTGGTACTACTTCACAGTCTGTAAATAATGTGACAGGTGAGGTGTCTCGTGATTTTGATATCAACCCATATTCTTATGCGTTGAACACTTCTCGTACCATGGATCCTAATGAACTCTATGTGCGTAACTATGCTCCGTTCAATATTTTCCGTGAATTGGAAAACAACTATTTGAGTTTGGATGTGGTTGACATGAAATTCCAGGGCGAATTGAAATATAAGCCAATCTCTAAAGTAGAACTCGCAGTATTGGGCGCTTACAAGTATTCTATAACGACCAATGCCGCTACCATTACTGACCAGAGTAATCAGGCTTGGGCCTATCGTGCGATGGATGATGCTACGATGCGTGATGCAAACCCATGGCTGTATACCGATCCAGACAAGGCAAACTCTTTGCCATTCTCTGTATTGGAAAAGGGTGGTTTTTATCGTGAGACCAAATATAAGATGAATAGCTGGGACTTCCGTGCCACAGCTAGCTATAATGATGTATACAACAAAGACCATATCGTGAACTTATTCGGTGGTTTGGAAATCAATTCACTCGACCGTAGCCGTTCTTATTTTAATGGCGTTGGCATGCAGTATGATATGGGGTATCTCCCTGCTTTCAACTATAACTTCTTCAAGCAGTTGGAGGAGGAGAATGGTCAATATTATAGTTTGGATAATTCATATCAGCGTGAGGCTTCTTTCTTTGGTACTGCCACCTATTCTTATAAGGGTCGCTACACAATTAATGGTACCATTCGTTATGAGGGTTCCAATAAGTTGGGTAAGAGTCGTTCAGCTCGTTGGTTGCCTACTTGGAACGTGTCTGGAGCATGGAATGCTCATGAGGAGAGTTGGTTTACTAAGTTAAATCCAGTTCTTTCTCATCTTACATTAAAAGCATCATATTCATTGACAGCTGATCGAGGTCCTGCTTCCGTTTCTAACTCGTTGGTAGTGATACAGAGTTACAACCCTTGGCGTCCATTTGCCGGTGACAAGGAGACTGGACTTGAGATTTATCGCTTGGGTAATGATGATTTGACCTATGAAAAGAAGCATGAGTTGAACCTCGGTTTGGATATGGGCTTTTTGAATAACCGCATTAATGTGACTTTCGATTGGTATCGCCGCAACAATTATGATTTGATTGGTCCTAAGCGTACCATGGGTATTGGTGGTGAAATCTATAAATATGCCAATGTGGCAAGTATGCGTTCACATGGTGAGGAGTTGACTATTTCCACTCGCAACATTGAGACCAAGGATTTTAAATGGAGTACCGACTTCATTTTCTCTCACTCAAAGAATACTGTAACCGACTTGGATTCACGTGCTAACATCATGCAGATGATTACAGGTACCGGTTTCACAATGAATGGCTATCCTGTTCGCTCTTTGTTCTCTATTGATTTCAAGGGATTGAACAATAAGGGTCTGCCTATCGTTGTGAATCAGGATGGCGAGGAGACAAGCTATGGTGGCGATCTCTACTTCCAGTCAACTACAACAGATTACTTGAAGTATGAAGGTCCAACAGACCCAACCATTAACGGCAGTTTCGGAAATACCTTCTCTTATAAGGGTTTAAAACTGAATGTGTTCATTACATACGCTGCAGGAAATAAAGTACGTCTTGATCCAGCTTTCAGTTCTTCATACTCAGACATGACTGCCATGCCAAAGGAATTTATAAATCGTTGGACTCAAGCCGGTGATGAAGCTTATACGGATGTGCCAGTCATAGCAGACCAGCGCATGAAGCAGAATGACAATTATATTGGTTATCTTTATAATGCCTATAACTATTCTACGGCTCGCGTAGCTAAGGGTGATTTCATTCGCATGAAGGAGATTTCTTTGGCTTATGATTTCCCAGGCAAGTGGGTTCAGGCCCTTCGCTTGAACAGCGTAAATTTGAAACTTCAGGCTACTAACTTGTTCTTGATTTATTCAGACAAGAAGTTGCACGGACAGGATCCTGAGTTTTTCAACACTGGTGGTGTGGCAACCCCAATGCCACGTCAGTTTACATTGACATTAAGAGTAGGACTTTAAAGAAAGAGAGATAATTATGAAAAAGAATAAATTATATATAGCATCGGTGGCTTTTGCGGCATTGTCATTGGTCACATCATGCGACAGCTTCCTGGACAAGTTGCCAGATGATCGTGCCGAGGTAAATACCGAGGAAAAGGTGACCTCTCTGCTTGTGTCTGCTTATCCAACAGCAAGCAGCAATCTGATATTGGAATGGAGCTCAGATAATTATGCAGACAATGGAAAGCAGTATAGTACCAATCAGGATATAGAGCAGGTTTATCGTTTTCAGCCACTTACAGCTCAAACAAATGATAGCCCAAAGAGTTTGTGGAATGGTTATTATTCTGCAATTGCAGCAGCCAACCAGGCTTTGGCTTCCATCGATGAGATGGGTAATCCGGCATCGCTAAAGGCGCAGAGAGCTGAGGCTTTGCTCTGTCGTGCCTATAGCATGTATCGTCTTGCTACAACTTTCTGTATGACTTATAATCCAGATAATGCAGAGAAGTGCATGGGACTTCCTTATCCAACAAAGCCTGAGACAACTGTAAGCCCTGATTATAAGCGTGGTACACTGAAGCAACTTTATGAGCAGATTGATGCAGATATTGAGGCTGCCTTGCCTGATGTGAGCGATGATATCTATACCCAGCCTAAGTATCATTTCAATCAGAAGGCTGCGTATGCTTTTGCTGCTCGTTTCAACCTGTACTATATGAACTATGACAAAGTGATAACATATGCTAGCAAGGTGCTTGGAGCAAATCCAGCCTCTTTGTTGCGCAACTATGTGCCTTTTATGTCTTTGTCTAATTCAGAGGATATAGAGAATCGGTATATTTCTTCATCAGAGAACGCCAATCTCTTGTTGATGACGGCATTTAGTCGAATTGGTAGAAATATCAGTGGCAGTGAAGCGCGTTTTTGTCACAATCAAAATGTAGGTCAGTATGAAACGATTTGGGCTAAGATGCATGGGGAAGTGGATCCAGAGACAATACTCTCTACCAGTCAAACTTGTTGTTTGGCAATGCCCGTATTCTTATCTTCCCAAAGATGTTTGAACATTTTGAGTTTATCGACAAGATAAACCAAACTGGATATCTTCATGTTGTAGATGCTGTGTTCACTACTGATGAAACCCTTCTTTGTCGTGCTGAGGCTTATGCATGAAGAAGGATTATGATAATGCGGTGAAAGATATCAATACTTGGATTGTGTCGCATACTATGACTGCGAATGGTACGGCAAAACGCCCAACAATGACAGTTGAAAGTATCAAGACTTTTATCGAAAACTTGCCGTATGCACCTGTTACACCAAAATCCAATTTGGAGCATAGCATTCGTAAGACATTCCATCCACAGGGATTCACGGTTGAGGCTGGTACCCAAGAGGATATTTTGCAATTCATCTTACAGATGCGTCGACTGGAGACCCTGTATCAAGGTCTTCGTTTCCTTGATATCAAGCGCTATGGCATTGAGTTCAGCATGATGTTGACGAAGAGTCTCCTATTGTATTCAAGGCTGGTGACTTGCGAGGTGCGATTCAATTGCCAGATGATGTAATTGAGGCAGGATTACCTGCAAATCCAAGAGAAGAGTCTAACAAATAAAAAATGAGTAAACTATGAAATATATAAAATTATTCATACTGATAGCGTCAGTCTCTCTGTTTGCTGCCTGCTCAGATGATAGTCTTGATTCTAAGAGTATTTTCGATACGCAGAATAAGGAAGAGCAGAATGACTTTGACAAGTGGCTCAAGACCAACTATGTGGATACCTATAATATCCGCTTTAACTATCGATATAGTGACAAGGAGACGGACAACAAGTATAATCTTGCACCTGCCGATTTTAGTAAATCTAAGGCATTGGCTATTATGGTCAAGCATATTTGGCTGGATGCTTATAAGGAAGTGATGGGCGATCAGTTTATGAAGACCTATTCTCCTCGTGTGATGCAGTTGGTTGGTTCAGCAGCTTATGATTCTCAGTCTTCTATTGTGATGGGTACTGCTGAGGGTGGCTTGAAAGTAACTTTGTATAATGTAAATATTATCGATGTTGATAATCCAATCATAGATCCAGAAAATCCTTTCGTTGACAAGGAAAAAGGTACATACGATCTGAATTACTGGTTCTTCCATACAATGAATCATGAGTTCTGTCATATTCTGACTCAGAAAAAGAATTATTCTACTGAGTTCCAGACTGTTTCTGCCGGCAAGTATCAGACTTCAGGTTGGGTGAATGTAAAGGATGAAGAAGCTCCATCCATGGGATTTGTATCCGGTTATGCCAGCGGTGAGTATAATGAGGACTTTGCTGAGATTTTTGCCCAATATGTAACCCATTCTGAAGCAGCATGGCAAAAAATACTGAGTGCAGGTATTGTATACGAAACAGATGAAAATGGCGATTATGTGCTTGATGCAGACGGCAATCCTATAGTGAAGGATGCAAGTGGCTATAAAGCTATTATTCAGAAATTTAACATTCTCAAGGAATATTTTGCCAACACTTGGGGCATGGATATTACCAAGCTTCGTGAAGTTATCTTGCGTCGTACGGCAGAAGTAAAGGCAATGGATTTAGAAACATTAAAGTAAGACGGATATGAAAAAAATATATAACATATTATTTACGCTGATTGCGGTCTTGTCTTTCACATCTTGTTCCAACGACATAGATGAAGTGTTCGACAAACCTTCTGCAGAGCGAGTGAATGATGCAATAGCAGAGTATAAGACGGTTCTTACTTCTGCAGAGAATGGATGGCTGATGAAATATTATCCTAAGGCTAATACCAAGTATGGTGGATATAATCTGTTGTTGAAATTTGGAACAGATGGAAATGTTACTGCCATGAGCGATGCTTTGGGTGCAGACACGAAAGCCACATCACATTATAAATTGGAGCAGAGTGCTAGTATCGTTCTGTCTTTTGATGAGTACAATAAGGTGATTCATTTCTTCTCCGATCCAGCTAACCCTGATGGTATTGGTGATAATGGTAAGGGTATGGAAGGTGACTTGGAGTTCCGGGTGCTTACCGCCACTGCTGATTCTGTAGTCATGCTTGGCAAGAAGCGTGGTACAAAAATAGTGATGACTCCTATGGCGAAGGATGCCGATTGGACTGAGACCATTAATCAGATAGATGATTTGGAGCAGGAGATGCAGTTCCCTAGATATACTTGCGAGGTGAATGATGTCAAGTATGTAGCTACATCAAGCTATCGTACCATTACTTTCACTAGTTCTAATGCCGAGGATGGCTCTACCACGATTCCTTATATCGTAACAGACAAGGGGATTGAGTTTTATAAGCCAATAACTCTTAATGGCGTTACTATCAAGGGATTCAACTATAAAGGGGGCGATAACTATGAGTTTGAATCCACAGATGCCGCTGTAAAGATGTTGGGCGTTGTTCCTCCTATCAGTGAGCAGGTTATCAGTGGAGACTGGTTCTTCTCTGTAGCTAATATGGGTAGCTATACTCAGGCGTATTGGAATGCTGGTAACGAAAAGGTTTCTAAGTATTATTCTCCTTGCTATTATGCTGCTTTTACCACTTCTGCGTTTGATGGCTATGTAGGACATTGGGGAATCTTGTTCAATGTGGCAGGCTATGGTTCGTTCATAGACATTACTCCTACTATCGTTGATGATGATCATATCTCATTTGCTTGTCCTGGCAAGTTTGGTGCGAATGGTCAGTTTTTCTATGGAAGGGGTCAGCTGTATATGATTTATGCACTGACTGGTGATGAGGGAACTCATGCTGCCAACGTGGCCAAGACTTATAAAGTCGAGTTGATGCAGGGTACAACGAAACAGCCTTCTTCCATAAAGTTGACTGATGAGAGTAATCCAAATAACTGGTTTGTCTTGACAACTAGTATGCCAGAATCTCTTTTTTAGAGTTCATCCATCATGAAATAAAATTATATACATAATGTTTAATAGGATTCTTTGTGAAAAGAATACATAAAATCTCTCGTCTGGGGGCGTGCTCATTTAAGCACGCCCCTTATTTATTGTTGCAGTATAAACTGTATTCCGGAATATTTTGCCGAGGAATAAGTTGGCTGTTAATCGGAAATAGTGTACAGGCGAATGAAGAACAGCTGACTAGCCGTACGCTCGCCAGTTGGCTGTTCTACTGAAACAGTCAGCGTAAATGCCTGTAAAAGTGTTGTAAGTAAGGGATAAAGAAATACTCTTCACTCTTCACCTTTCCTTTGGAATCCCCAGTGTTTATGGGCGTTTTGAGGGGTGAAGAGTTCTTGGACACTCTTCACCACTCTTCACCTTAGCTGGTTCGGCGGAGGATGTGTCATAAATTTATGATTCACCCTTTTCTTGTTGTTGGAAGAGTAAGAATATGTTGTTGGAAGAGTTATAATATGTTGTTGGAAGAGATAGGATATGTTGTTGAGGCAGTCTGTATCTTCGGTCGCACAACAGCTGTTGTGCATGCGATGGTCAACTGTTATGCACCAACATCCAGACTTATGACACACCCTCCTCAGGGACATCTAGCGGGCTTGCGCTGCAATTTGCGCCTGTTGGTCTTTGGAATCGGTGAAGAGTGGTGAAGAGTGGGTGAAGAGTCGCTGCAAACTCTTCACCCCTCAGAATGCCGATAAACACAGGGGTTTCCGAAGAAAAGGTGAAGAGTGAAGAGTAAAAGCGTGTTCGCTTGCAGGTAAAAAAATGGGGCGCAAGCTGTTTCCATGAAAGGAATCGCTTGCGCCCCTGATATTATTGCTTATGAGTAAATGAGCACCCTAAGATTAGAACTTGTAGATAGCACCAAATGAAATGTTGCTCGCATCTACGTTAAGTCCGAATGTTGATGAGTTGTCACCATGGTCAGGAGAATAACCTTTGTAACCGAGGAAACCTACCTTTGTGATGAAGTTTACGTGGTCTGAAAGCTTAACAGCCAAACCTGGCTTGATGCCTACCTCGTATAAATCGCCACCGCCCTTGCTGAAGCTGCTGTAACCGATTGTACCCTCAAGGAAGAGGTTAACCAACTTGGTTTCTACGGCTGTGTAACGTACGTAAGGAGCTACTCTAAATGTTGTAGATTCACCTACAGGAGAAAGCTTGCAAACTTCGCCCTTCTTGATACCAATCTCGAGACCAGCCTCCCACTTGTTGTTGAATTCGTAACCAATCTCAGGCATCAAGTGTAAGCTGTCTTGCTGTCACCACCCTCAAACTTGTTGCTGGAAATACCAGCTGTACCACCGATGTAAACCTGTGCGCTAGCGCAAACTGAAACGAGAGCCATAGCAAGGCTCAACATAATCTTCTTCATAATCAATCTTTTCTTTTAATTATTACTTTCTTTTATCACTCTAATCAGGTAGCTTTTCAGCTCCTTATTTATGATAGCAAAGCACATCCCAGACATGCCCTGCACTCTCTAATTCGGTGGCAAAGATATAGGAAATAACTTGAAACTCAAAACTATTTCTCAGTTTTTCTCGCAAAACAAGCCGTATTGTTGATGTAAATCAAGAAAAACGGGCGTGCTGAATGTATCTAAAGCTATTTCTGCTGCAAAGCTACGATTTTTTAGTGAAACCGCCAAATAATATGAGGGAATATTTGGGCAAACCAACTTTTTTCTCTATCTTTGCATGAACAAACAGTTTGAATCTTATTTTATAAATATCATAAATGAATCAATTTACAAAGCTGATAGCAGCCCAGCTCAATCTGAAGGAGCAGGCTGTAGAAAATACTCTGGCGCTGCTCGAAGAGGGCTGCACCATTCCGTTTATCTCGCGATACCGCAAAGAGAAAACCGGTAATATGGACGAGGTAAACATTGAAGCCATCGCACAGGCTAACGAGAAACTCTCTGAGATGGCGAAGAGAAAGGAGACTATCCTCAAAACCATCGAGGAACAGGGAAAACTCTCGGATGAACTGAAAAAACGCATCGAACAGTGCTGGGATGCTACCGAACTGGAAGATATCTATCTTCCTTATAAGCCAAAGCGCCGCACCCGTGCCCAGATAGCACGTGAGGCAGGCTTGGAGCCTCTGGCACAGCTGCTCCTCTTCCAGCGTGAGCGCAATCCTGAACAGGCTGCCAGGAAGTTTGTGGGCGATAAGGTGAAGGATGTGGAGGCTGCACTTCAGGGAGCCAAGGACATCATCGCCGAAACCGTAAGCGAGAATGAGCAGAGCCGCAATCAGATTCGCGGTGAGTTCAGACGCGGTGCCATCATCACTTCTAAGGTGGTAGCCAAGAAGAAGGATGAGGAAGAGGCGCAGCGCTTCTCCGACTATTTCGATTTCTCAGAACCATTGAAGAAATGTTCTTCGCACCGACTGCTGGCTATGCGTAGAGGCGAGGCGGCAGGATTCTTGCGTGTCAGCATCTCGGCTGATGATGAGCAGTGTCAGGATAAACTGAAACGCCACTATGTACATGGTTTCGGTGAGTGCCAGACGCTGGTGGGTGAAGCGGTGATGATGCTTTTAAGCGACTGCTGAAGCCTAGCATTGAAACCGAATTTGCTGCGCTCAGCAAGCAGAAGGCGGATGAGGAGGCTATTGTGGTCTTCGCCGAAAACCTGCGCCAGCTTCTGTTGGCGGCTCCTCTCGGACAGAAACGCGTGATGGCGGTTGACCCGGGTTTTGCCAATGGTTGCAAGACTTGCTGTCTTGATGCGCAGGGCAATCTGATTCATCATGAAATTGTTTATCCTCATCCTCCCCGCAACAGGAAGAGCGAGGCTACGGCTGCCATCCAGCGCATGGTAAAGATGTATCAGGTGGAGGCAATGGCTGTAGGTAACGGTACGGCAAGCCGCGAAACCAGCGACTGGCTGCATAGTATCGATTTCGTTCATCCGGTAGATATCTATGTGGTGAGCGAGGATGGCGCTTCTATCTATTCGGCTTCGAAGATTGCAAGAGATGAGTTCCCGGATGAGGATGTTACCGTGCGTGGTGCTGTGAGCATCGGACGAAGACTGATGGATCCGCTTGCAGAATTGGTGAAGATTGATCCGAAGAGCATCGGTGTGGGACAGTATCAGCATGATGTGGATCAGACTCAGTTGAAGAAGAGTCTGGATACAGTGGTAATGAGTTGCGTGAACTCAGTGGGTGTCAACCTGAATACCGCATCGCAGCATCTCCTGACCTATGTGAGTGGTTTGGGACCTACGCTTGCCAAGAACATCGTGGAATATCGCCGTGAGAATGGAGCCTTCGCTTCCCGTGCCCAGTTGAAGAAGGTACCACGTCTGGTCCTTCGGCCTTCGAGCAGTGTGCCGGCTTCCTCCGCATTCCAGGCGCTAAGAATCCTTTGGATAACAGTGCCGTTCATCCGGAGCGCTATGCGCTGGTAGAGCAGATGGCGAAAGATCAGGGCGTAACGGTGAAGCAGCTGGTAGAAGACAAGGCGCTGCAAAAGAAGATTGATATCAGAAAATATGTGAGTGCCGAGGTGGGTATGCCTACTTTGACCGATATCATGGCTGAGCTTGACAAGCCGGGCTTGGATCCTCGTGGTGAGGTAGAGAAGTTTGAGTTTGATGCCAGCATCAAGGAGATAGAGGATTTGCAGGTGGGCATGGTTGTGCCGGGCATTGTTACCAACATTACCAAGTTTGGTGCCTTTGTAGATATAGGTGTCCACAACGATGGTCTGGTTCATGTATCCCAGATGTCAAACCGTTACATTCAGGATCCTTCTGAGGTGGTAAAGCTTCATGAACATGTGATGGTGAGAGTGGCAGAAGTAGATTTGAAGCGCAAGCGCATCGCCTTGTCGATGAAGGGCGTGAAATAAAAAGGATATTCAGAATGAATCATAATAATAATGGTGATGCTCTCTTGGCAGGGGGCATCACCAGAGATTGTATAGAGTCGGCATATTGCTTTATTCATCAAAAGCTCAGGGTTTTTGAATTTTCCACCAATCCTACGCAGCGTGATGATATAGAGTATGCCATCGCCCAGTATGTAGAGGGCATGAATCCGCAGCTCTATCTTCTTCTTTCTCAAGGCAGAACGGAATACCTTCTAGACCATGTGAATTTTGAAAAAGATATGCGCGAGGCACAGGAAAAACTGGAAGGGATGATGTAGGTATCTCTCTGCTTTAGGAGAAGGATAAAATGAGTCACGTTAATTTAAGTTGATGAGGGTGTGTCATGGACTTATGACACACTCTCTTTTTAGCCATCAAATTAAATAGTATCTACAATCTACACGAGCGCCTTTCTTCGCTATTTCGGTTCCGACCATAGAATAAACAAACTTGCGAATTTCTTTGATTTCAACATCAGGTATTCTACTTGCTATTTCAGAAATTTTGCTCATAGGATGTCTGTGTAAGTCCTCTTTGATAAGGGCTTTCAGAACATATGGTTCTATAGTTCTTAGCGTTGTGACAATATTGGATTTTGCATTCCCCTGATTCCGCAACACTATAATTTAATGTTTTTTATAAGCACCTGAGCAACAAAAAGTTGCTCAGGATTTTTCCATGTCAGAAATTTCACTTATCTTAGTGTTGCAAAATAAAAACAAACAATATAGTAAATTAGCACATATGGGATAATTAGACTGCAAAAATTTGATGATCGGTATCCCATAATTTAACTTTTTAAAAGGGGAAATAGGAAATAACTTTCACGTTCTGTATCTTGATTTTATGCCTTTAACCGGAGTGTAAAGCAGCTGCCTTTCCCCAATTCACTATCTATGGTCAGAGTGCCCCCATGCGCTTCGACAAAGTCCTTGGAAATGGATAGTCCCAGTCCACTACCCTGTACCTTGGTGCCCGGAACTCGGAAATAATGTTCGAAGATGCTCTGGTGATAACGGGGATCGATGCCTTTTCCAAAATCACGTACGAACATTTCTATCCAGTTGTCCTTTGTTTGCCGCGCACCGATGATAATACGCCCGTTTTCTGCTGAATACCGGATAGCGTTGGAAAGTAGGTTCGTCAGCACCCAAGCTATCTTTTCACTATCAACAAACAGTTTGCCCATCTTCTCTTCCGGATATTGCACTTCTATCTGAATGTTGAACTTCTCGGCCTGTATCCGGTTTGCCTTGATGGCATATTCAATCAACTCGATAGGCTTGGTGATGCGCGGTTTCAGTTGTAACTTACCGGATTCCACCTGGGTCATGTTGAGTAATTCACTGGTGATACTCAGCAACCGGTCGCTGTTATCCTGAATGCTTTGAGCCAGTTCCTTCTGTTCCTCATTCAGAGAGCCCACTCGGCAGTCTTCCAGCAGTTGCAGGCTCATCAGAATGGCCGAAATCGGTGTTTTTAGTTCGTGAGAGATGGTAGAGATGAAGGTGGTCTTGGCGGAATCCAGTTCTTTAAACTCAGTGATGTTTTTTAAGAGAATCACATATCCTTCTTTTTGCGAGGAACCTTCTCTGCCTGTCTTCATGCACCTCATTTGGAAATAGCTTTCCTTATTGTCGGCATAGATTTTAAGCGGCTCGTTTTTAGAGGTGCTCTTTTCATCGAATGCATCCTGCAATCCCCGGAGCAATCTGCGGAGAAGGTCATTGCGCAGGGCTATCTCCTGAGCTGGTTTCAGCAAGACTTCTTCTCGCTGAAGGTTGAGGATGCTGAGGGCTTCATCGTTAATGAAAAGGATGGTCATCGCATTGTTCAGTCCGATAATGGGTTCCTTCACACTGTTGATGATGGTTTCCATATAATTCTTGGCTGCCTTTATTTCAGCCAGTGTGCTAGAGTTGTAGTCAGCCAGCCGTTTAGCCATCCGATTGAAGTTTTTGGACACCTCTTCAAACTCCTTGCTTTCGAGGTTCAACCGCTGTTCGTAGTTGTGATTGGCAATTTCCTTGATACCGTCTGTAATTTCTTTGACGGGCTTGTTGATGGAGGACGGCAACTGTTTCAACATCCAAAGGCCGCAGACAATGCAGAGACCTCCGATGATGGAGACCCATACCAATGCCCGTTGCAGACCGGGACCGGCCGCCGGGCTAGTCGGTTCGGTGGCGGTCAGAATTTGCAAGTTGACGACAGAGAGTGAAACTAACAGCACAATCATGGCTACCAGCACACCGATATTCAACGTCAGTTTTGTCTTGATATTCATAAAACAATCTATTTAACCTAATTTCCGCAACACTATCATTTAATATTTTTTATAAGCACCTGAGCAACAAAAAGTTGCCAGGATTTTGCCATGTCAGAAATTTCACTTATCTCAGTGTTGCAAAATAAAAACAAACAAAATTCTGAATGACATGGCAAAAGTACAAATTAAATCTGAGAAACCCACTCCTTTTGGGGGATTTTTTTCGATTATGGAGCAATTTGATGCTCTTTTAGCTCAAACCATAGATTCCACCTTGGGATTGAGATGCACTATGTGTTTGGTTATCAATATAGCGAGATTCTAGACCATGCTTTTCTGGTTAAACCAGCGTATTACCTCAAGTCGCTTTGCAAGCAAAATCCCACTAAACCCTATAGGTTGCGGATTTGAGGTTTAGGTTTATTACTGCGGAAAGATAACCAATTTTATGTTCTCATCCGAGAGAAATCTCAAAAAAGACCGGTATCGTTTCAGATGAACTAAAGTCGAGACATAGGTGAAAGCCGGTTGTCCGATGCACAGCGTCGTGACCTGACGCTCTTTGCACACCGTTTGAATAGTATCTATGACATCCGGTGAAGCCCGCTGTATCAGTTCACCGCCCAGCTCCGCCGCCAGTTTGAAGTGATTCAGCAGATGGCGCTGGGTAGCCAATGGAATGCGGTCCGGATGTTCGGCAGGGGTCTGTACATAAAGAACCAAAAAATCCGTATCATATCGAGAGGCTAACCTGGCAGTGCGGCGAATGAGCCTTTTGGGAGTTATTTCATTGCTGCTGATGCATACCAGAAAAAGTTCGCGATGTACACCTTTCTCTCCGCTGATAATTTCGTTCTCCACTTTCCGTTCCACACGAAAGGCAACCTCTTTTAAAGCCAGTTCCCTGAGCTGAAGGATGTTTTCAGTTTTGAAGAAATGGTTCAAGGCTGTTGGAATTTTTTCTTTTCGGTATATTTTTCCAGCTTTCAAACGATTGATCAGTTCTTCCGCTGTCAAATCTATATTCACAACTTCGTCTGCTTCTTCTAGCACCTTATCAGGAATCCGTTCTTTTACTTCGATGCCGGCAATTCCTTTTACCTCTTCATTTAGGCTTTCTATATGCTGAATGTTGACTGCAGTGATAACATTGATGCCTGCTTCAAGCAATTCCATGACATCCTGCCATCGTTTTTCATGCCTGCTTCCTTCCACATTGGTGTGCGCAAGTTCATCTACCACTACCAATTCTGGGTGTAACAGCAAGATGGCATCCAAATCCATTTCTTCCAATTCCTTTCCTTTATAATAGATTTTTCTCCGTGGTATAATCGGCAGTCCGGCTAGCTGTTCTTCCGTTCCAGCACGTCCATGCGTCTCGACATATCCTATTTGCACATCAATGCCGTTGTTTAACATTTCATGTGCTTCCTGAAGCATACGGTAAGTTTTTCCCACACCGGCTATCATGCCGATATAGACCTTGAATACACCCCGCTGTGAACGCCGTATCAGCTGTAGGAAATGCTGTGCGTTTTCTTCTCTATCATTTCTATCCTTCATATTTATGTTTATTTCTGTTGATATTCTTGCAATCTGCCCGAGTTGACGATTAGGGAAATCACCCTACATCCTTCTCAAAGAGGCAGATTCCGTTATTCGTCTTTCCAATATCCCCGATAAAAGAGTAGCAAGATACCGAAAATCTCCAAACGCCCGATGAGCATCAACGCAGAAAGTATCCATTTGGCTGCATCGGGAAGAGCCGCCCAGGAGAAAGCCGGTCCGAAAGCTCCCAGTCCGGGACCCACATTGCCTATGGCGGATATCACTGTACTCATGGATTCGGTCAGTCCCACTCCACAGCACATCAATAATATCCACCCTATAAAAATACATATCAAGTAAGTTCCGAAAAAAGTGAATACCGTAGCAGAGGTCCGTACTGGGACACAGATACCGTTTACTCGTACCGGTAAAACAGCCCGAGGGTGAAGCATCTGTTTGAACTGATTCCGGATGTTATGGGCAATGATAAGCAACCGCATGTTTTTGACTCCTCCGCTGGTAGATCCAGTACATCCGCCTGAAATCATGGCGAAAATCAGCAACATCCAGGTGCAAGGAGGCCATAAGTTGTAATCATCTGAAGTAAATCCGCAGGAAGTATGAGCAGTAGCTACTTGAAACAGGGCTTTACGGAAGGACGTTTCCAAATCGTAGTAGTCAGTCAGGAATAGGGCTCCAGTAATGAACAGAGTGAGTATTCCGACGGACTTCAGAAACCAGCGTAATTCTTCATCTTTCCATAAATGGCGAAAGTTACCACGCATAGCAGCCAAATAATAAAGAGAGAAATTGACGCCAGACAGAATCATAAAAATTGAAATCACGTATTCAATGTAGGGCGAATTCCAATAGGCCACACTTGCCTGCTTGGTAGAGAAGCCACCGGTTGCGGTTGTAGCAAAGGCGTGACAGACGGCATCAAACCCACTCATACCACCCCCTACAAGCAGAAGAGTTTCCACAGCTGTCAGTCCGATATAGATTGTCCACAGCCACCGTGCCATCACTTTGATTTTGGGGTGAATCTTGTCATGGGTAACTCCCGTTGCCTCTGACAGGAAGAGCTGTTGGCTGCTGCCCGAAAATAGAGGCAACAGTGCAATAGTAAAAAGAACGATGCCAAGTCCACCAATCCACTGGGTCAGACTTCTCCAGAACAACAGTCCGTGGGGAAGGGTTTCGATATGATCCAATATCGTGGCACCGGTAGTGGTGAACCCTGACATGGTTTCAAAAAAGGCATCGGATATTGATGGAATATATCCACTAAATAGGAAAGGAAGCATTCCCAGTGCCGAAAACAGTATCCACGAAAGACTGACAATACAATAACCGTCACGTCGATTGATGGATACTTCATTTCGTTTACCCCCCAACAGCAGCAGTCCACCAAGTACAACGTTAATAAGCAGCGTTTCTAAAAAATGAATATAGTCTTCTTCCTGATAGTAGAAGGAAACACCTGCACAAAGTGCGAAAAACCCCGCTTCTACCAGTACAAGCACGCCTAATGCATATGAAACATTTCGATAGTTGACCATACAGCCCCTGTTTCTCTGAAAAGAAACTTTATTGCTTTGATACCATTCTTCCATTGTTCTTTTATTTTAATTTTATTACATGAGAAACAAGGACTGTGCCATTGTTCGAAATCTTTCATTATCACTTGAAAATCAGCAGCTATGAAGATATAAAAGAGGAATGAAAAGGCAGACTGTTTTCTCAATCTGAGAAGAAACCTTTTCATTTTGAGAAAACAAGTCTTTCCTTTCCATAGTCCTTAAGAGTACAAGGTGGTGGACATGTTAAAATCCGATGCCGATCCCTGCTACCAGGTAAGTTCGGTCATATACCGGTGATACGATAGCTTGAACAGATAAGGGGATTGTTAAATGGTTTGACAACGATACTTCCTTGGAAACTTTCAGAGATACGTCTGTAAAAGCGGCTTTATGGTGATACATTCCTTTCCAGGGAGTAAAGCCGACAGCGGGAGTCAGCACTATGTCAGCAGGTAGCCGGAAGGGATAGGAGGCCGAAAGGTAAGTAGATGCCTGCAGATTGCCCTTCTCATTCTTGTCTGCCCCGGCAAACATGGTGCTCCATGAAAGGGACAGCGGAAAAGAATCGCTGAAGCAGTAAGCCAATGTAGCCTCGAAATAATGGCTGTTTTTGTAATGGCCATAAGGTTGGTTGATACCGCTCCACCAATAATCGGACAAGGTGGCCGTTAAATTCCGGTAGGTATATCCGAGGTTGATGTCCCATTCTTTGGAACCTCCCTCTTCCCATTTGGTGAGTGACTGGCTGCCCCAAACATTGAGGGAAAAACCAGCATAACCCAGCGTGAGAGAAGGCTGTACCGAACAACCGGACTGCTGATCGGCCCCGCGCCAGACATAGTCAGAAACGAAATCCGCCTTGGCATGAACGGATAGTTTGTCTTGTGCAGAAACTTGTAAAGGATATAAACAAGCCACTACTCCTATGAGAAGCAGATTTTTTTTGATAAAAGTATACATATTACAAACAGATTAATGTTTTTTTCTTATGTTCATCTAAAGCAACATTCAGTTTCAATACATTGATTTTGGAAGGCCCGAAAACGCCGAAAAGCGGTCTTTCGATATGGTTTTCCACCAGTGCTTTCACTTCTTTTTCGCTCAATCCCCTGGCAGTAGCTACCCGTTTTATCTGCACATAGGCACAGGCAGGTGTGATGTCAGGATCCAATCCGGAGGCACTGGCCGTTACCATTTCTGCAGGCACCTCCGCACGTTTCAGGTACGGATGGTGCAGCAAAAAGGTGTCTATCCGGGCCTCGACTTCTTTCAGGTAGCTTTCATTGGTTACCCCTTTGTTGCTGCCGGCCGAGCTGGTGCCGTCGTAACCGTCACCTGCACAGGAAGGTCGTCCCCAAAAATAAATATCTTGGGTAAACCGCTGTCCGACGTTGGCTACCCCCACTACTTTTCCGTTCAGGCTAACGGTTTCGACATTGCCACCCTCACCCGGCGCGGCGAACTGGGCATACGCCCACAGGAACAGCACATAACATACGGACAAAAACACACAAAAAACAAGAGTGAGTTTTATTGATTTTATAAGATTCTTCATAATGAATATTTTTACGAGTCAATTTAAAATAATTTGAATAAATTATCATGAAAGATAGGTTAGACAAATAGTCCAACGAGCAGATCAATCAGCTTGATACCCACAAAAGGAGCGATTAAACCGCCTACCCCATAGATAAGCAGGTTTCGACGAAGCAGAGCACTGGCACCGATCGGCTTGTAGGCAACTCCTTTCAGCGCCAGAGGTATCAGCGCAGGAATGATGAGCGCATTGAAGATGACGGCAGACAGGATGGCACTTTCGGGACTGTGAAGCCCCATGATGTTAAGGGCACCCAATTGAGGAACAGAAACCATGAACAAGGCCGGAATGATAGCAAAGTATTTTGCCACATCGTTAGCGATGGAGAAGGTGGTCAGTGTACCTCGTGTCATCAACAGCTGCTTTCCTATCTCTACGATTTCGATCAGTTTAGTCGGGTCATTATCCAGGTCAACCATGTTGCCGGCCTCTTTTGCCGCCTGTGTACCGCTGTTCATGGCTACCCCTACGTTGGCCTGTGCCAAAGCCGGAGCATCGTTTGTACCGTCACCCATCATGGCCACCAGCTTGCCGGTCGCTTGTTCCCGACGGATGTAATTCATCTTGTCTTCCGGCTTGGCTTCGGCGATGAAGTCATCCACACCCGCTTTTTTGGCAATGTATTGTGCCGTCAAGGGATTGTCTCCCGTTACCATCACCGTTTTGACACCCATTTTTCGTAAGCGTTCAAATCGCTCTTCTATACCTGGTTTGATAATGTCCTGCAATTCAATGACACCGGCTACTTTCTGATTGACACAGACCACCAAAGGAGTACCTCCGTTGCCTGATATGTTTTGAATAGCATCTTCCGTTTCCTGGGGGAAGTCATGACCGGCTGCCTGCGTCAGGCTGCGGATGGCATCAAAAGCCCCTTTACGAATTTGGGTACCGTCTTTCAGGTCTACGCCAGAGCATTTGGTTTCCGCCGTAAACGGGATTATGTGGGCCCCTTTCGTTTCCGTCTGGAGTGTATGCATGCGGATGCCTTGTTCGCGTCCCAATTCGATGATGGATTTACCTTCCGGAGTGTCATCGGCTAAGGAAGAGAGCATGCATATTTCCACAAAAGGGCGCAGAGGAATCTCTTTGACCGGATGAAAGGCTGTAGCCTTACGGTTTCCGATAGTGATGGTACCCGTCTTGTCCAGTAAAAGTGTATCCACATCTCCTGCTGTCTCAACGGCTTTTCCTGATTTGGTGATGACATTGGCACGCAGTGCGCGGTCCATACCTGCAATTCCGATGGCGGAAAGCAGTCCACCGATGGTGGTAGGAATCAGACAGACAAAGAGAGACAAGAAAGCGGCTATCGTAATGGTAGTGCCGGAATAGTCGGCCATCGGCTTCAGCGTAATGCACACCACCAGAAAGACAAGTGTGAATACAGCCAGCAGGATAGTCAGTGCAATCTCATTCGGCGTTTTCTGCCGGCTAGCCCCTTCGACCAATGCAATCATCTTGTCAAGGAAACTCTCTCCGGGCTGTGTGGTAACCACCACCCGAATCCGATCTGAGAGCACTTTTGTACCCCCAGTTACCGAACTTTTATCTCCGCCGGCTTCACGGATAACCGGAGCGGATTCTCCCGTAATCGCACTTTCATCGATGGAGGCCAGACCTTCTATGATTTCACCGTCTGCAGGAATGACATCCCCTGCTTCACACTCAAAGACATCGCCTTTCTTCAGTTGGGAACTGCTTACAGACTCCAGCTTTCCATCTGTGACCCGCTTGGCAGGTGTTTCCTCACGAGTTTTGCGCAGGCTGTCAGCCTGAGCCTTGCCCCGTGCTTCGGCGATGGCTTCCGCAAAGTTGGCAAAAAGCAAGGTCAGAAAAAGAATGACGAAAACGCTGAAGTTATAGATTACCGAGCCCTGTGCACCGCTTACCGCTGAATAGACGGTCACCGGCAGCATGAAAAAGGTGGCGATTTCCACTGTGAACATAATAGGGTTTTTCACCATCAGTCGTGGATTCAGTTTGACGAAAGACTGTTTGAGACTGGCTTTCAGCTGGTCTTTCTGAAACAACGAGTTGTTTGTATTTTAGTATTCATATTTTCTTGCTATTAATCAGTTGTAATTAGAGAGTAAAATGTTCCGTCAGTGTGGTCAGGGCCTGTGCCGGGAAGAAAGACAAGGCTGCTACAATAAAGATAACAGCAAAAGTCATGACAGCAAAGGTCACCGTATCGGTTTTCAGCGTACCAGCACTTTCAGGAATGTATCTTTTCTGAGCCAGCAGTCCGGCCAAAGCTACCTGGCCGATAATCGGAATGAAACGGCTCAGGATCAGTACAATGCCACAGGAAAAATTCCAGAACCAGGTATTGTCACCCAAGCCTTCGAATCCAGATCCGTTATTGGCCGCACAAGAGGTAAACTCATAAAGCATTTCTCCCAATCCATGGGAACCAGGATTGTTGAGCCATCCGCCTTCACTCGCCACAAAAGCCGGGGCATGAACATACAGATAGGCAGCCAGAGCCGTTCCTACCAGGATGACAAACGGATGCAGCAGCGCTACGATAGAAGCGATTTTCATTTCGCGAGCTTCCACCTTGTGGCCCATGAATTCAGGAGTTCGGCCTACCATCAACCCGCTGATAAATACAGCATGATGAGGAACGTAAAGTAATTCATCCAGCCTACGCCGACACCACCGAACCACGTATTAATCTGCATGTTCAGCATTTCTATCATCCCTGAAAGAGGCAGTAGAGTCATGCATGCCGTTGACAGACCCATTGGAGGTTACGGTGGTCGCAACACTCCACAATCCGGTGGCACCAGCCCCCAAACGTATTTCTTTTCCTTCCATTGAGCCATTTTCTTGTGCAATTTCCATGTCATCAATACGTGGATTACCTCCCATCTCTTGTGATACATTGACACAGGCTCCAATCAGAAAGGCTACCAGCATAACTCCATAGATGCTGTATCCTAATTTCTTCCGTTTCACATAAAATCCGAATGCAAAAGCCATAGCCATAGGGATAATCAAGATGGACCAGCATTCTATCATATTGGATAAATAGGTCGGATTTTCCAAGGGATGGGAAGAGTTAACACCGAAATAGCCTCCGCCATTGGTACCCAACTGTTTGATGGGGATAATGGCAGCCGCCGGACCTTGTGATACATATTGGGTTTCACCTTCCAGGGTGGTTACTTCCATTTTTCCGTCAAATCCCATGGGAGTACCTTGCGTAATTAGAATAAAGCCGACAACTAAAGACAACGGAAGAAGAATACGGGTACAGCTAAGTACCAAAAATTTCCAGAAATTGCCGATAGTTTGTGTGGTTTTTTCTCCCAAAGCTTTCATAATTCCTGCCATGGCAGCCATACCGGTAGCAGCAGTCAGGAACTGGAACAGCATAATAACGAAGAGCTGAGTAAAATAGGTTAAGTTACTTTCTCCACTGTAGTGCTGTTCGTTGCAGTTTACCATAAACGAAATGCAGGTGTTGAAAGCCTGGTGAGCACTTTGTGCCAAATTGCCATCCGGATTCAGAGGCAACCAACCTTGCAAGGTAAGCAACACCATACCCCAAATGAACCAAAACAGATTCACGGTGAGTAATGCTCTCAAGAATTGTTTCCAGTTCATTTCTTCATCGGGATGAATGCCCGAAAGACGGAAAATCCATCCTTCTATCGGCTTCATAAAATCTGTCCAAACCTTTTTTCCTCGATATACACGAGCGATGTATTTTCCCAGCGGATAGCTGAGAACAACCATCAATACCACTTGGGCTACTATACCTATTATTTCTGTATTCATAATTTCTACTTTTTAGAATTTTTCCGGCTTAACCAAGACATAAGCAAGATAGCCGAACAGGATAAACCTACGATAAACAATGCTGTATACATACCTTTCTTTTTTTATAGGTTATCGAACCAATCGATACACTTCATAAACATTTTAAAACAGGCCAATCCGCTTGCTACACAGATGGCGATTCCAATCATTTCATTCATTTTCTTTTCATTTTATTTATTACAATTATTATGAGTTATACATGATGGTATCATATAGGCAAGGGATGTGCCAAGAAAATAAATCAAGAACTAACAGACTGTGTATCAGCTATAAAAAGAAATTCAACTGGCTATAAAGCAAGAGAGCGGCCCTCTCAGAATGAGAAGGTCGCTCTCTTGAAATGAAATGATAAAGAAACCGGATGTTTTATGTTATTGAATGCCGTAAGAGTCTATTTTTCGGTATAAAGTGGCAAGACCGATTTTCAGTAAACGAGCTGTTTCTGTCTTGTTTCCATGGGTATGTTGGAGCACTTTGAGAATATGCTTTCGTTCAATAGCTGCCAATTCAAACTCATCCCCCTTATCGTCACTGCGTGAGCATGGATGATGCTGAAGTTCAATGGGAAGGTCTTCCAAGGTTATCTGGTTGTCGCAGATGATGACACTTCTTTCAATGACATTGCGCAATTCGCGCACATTGCCTTTCCATTCTGCCTGCCGAAGGGTAAGCAAGGCATCCGGATCTATATCTTCAATGTGTTTGTTGAACTTAGCAGCATAACGCTGCAGAAACATGCGGGCTAAACTCTCGATGTCTTCTTTTCTCTCCCGAAGAGCCGGCAGGTGAATTTGAAAGACTGACAGACGGTAAAAAAGGTCTTCCCGGAATCCTCCTTTCTCTATCTCTTCCTTTAAATGACGGTTAGTAGCTGAGATGATGCGTACATCTACTTGGGTTCGCTTCGTGTCTCCGATTTTGATGTATTCTCCTGTTTCTAAAACGCGCAGCAGACGGGCTTGCAAATCAAAGGCCATCTCTCCAATTTCGTCCAAGAATATGGTACCATGATTGGCGATTTCAAATAATCCCTTCTTATCCTTAACTGCACCGGTAAAGGCGCCAGCCTTGTAACCAAACAATTCACTTTCCAACAAATCCTTACTGAAAGCCGAACAGTTAATTTCCACGATAGGATACTGTGATCGGGCGCTGGCTGTATGAATGGCATGGGCAAACACTTCCTTGCCTGTTCCAGTCTCTCCGGTCAGTAAAATCGGGACATCGGTCTTGGCTACTTTTTGAGCCAGACTGATTGCTTGTTGCAAACACTCTGACTGGCCGACGATAGACTGAAAAGAATATGTTAGAGGAGCATCATTCTTCCTTTTTTCTTTTCACTCTCTTCTATGGCACGGCTGATGGTAGGAATAATCTTACGGTTATCATCTCCTTTAGTAATATAATCAAATGCTCCATTTTTAATGGCTTGTACACCATCTGGAATGTTTCCATGCGCGGTAAGTAAGATAACAGCTGCATCCGGTTGAATTCTGTGAATGTCGAAAATGAAGTTCACTCCGTTTCCATCCGGTAGGAAAACGTCACAAAGTACCACTTCAAAACGTTGAGTATTCAGCATTTTCAAAGCAGAACGGCAATCTGCGGCTTTCGAGGCCTGGTAACCTTCTAATTCAACCATTCGAGCCAGCAGGTTACGTATAGGGTCTTCGTCATCAATAATTAAGATATGTATCATAAACCTAATTTCCGCAACACTATAATTTGATATTTTTTATAAGCACCTGAGCAACAAAAAGTTGCTCAGAATTTTGCCATGTCAGAAATTTCATTTATCTTAGTGTTGCAAAATAAAAACAAACAAAATTCTGAATGACATGGCAAAAGTACAAATAAAATCTGAGAAACTCACTCCTTTTGGGGGAATTTTTTCGATTATGAAGCAATTTGATGCTCTTTTAGCTCAAACCATATCTCTTTTATGACAACTTGTACTTTGCCATCAGCATTGGGCATATTATAAAGAAGAAATTGTATCTCGTTACTCATAATTTATTACTTTAGATGCAAAGTAAGTGATTTATTTTTATAACAATGTGCCTATAGTGTAATCTTTAACAAGATATAACAAAAAACGCTTGTGTTATAGCATGTAATAGTGTGAAAGAATGTAAAATGAGCCCTTGCTTTTGGCTGTTACTATAGATTAGCATTGAAATATGTTGTCAAAATGTTGGCAATTTCTAGAAACAAAAAATCCTAACCGCTTATTATCAAGCAGTTAGGATTTTCTTTGGTGCGCCTGATAGGACTCGAACCTACACGGCCTAAACCACTAGATCCTAAGTCTAGCGCGTCTACCAATTTCGCCACAAGCGCATTCTTGGGTGCAAAGATACAATAATAATTTGAATAAAAAGAATAAAAATGAAAAAAATGATGGTTTTACTTGCTTTTTACGAGAAATAATGGTAATTTTGCAAACAGATACTGTTCTATTTTTATTTTGCAAAAAAACGAAGGCAGGACAGTAAGGACAGATAAAAACTATAATAACAGGAATATGAAAAAAATATGGGTTATGATGCTGGCTACATTGATGGTTTCTTCCACGATGATGGCTGGAAATGTGAAGAAATCAACTACTCTTCCTATTGTGGGAGAGGTCGTAAAGGCTTCTCATCCGATGATTCAGTATGTTGGGCGTGTGAGCTTTGCTAAGAATCCTGATGTAGCCAGTTTCAATTATCCGGGAACTACGATTGAGGCTAGTTTTCAAGGGTCTTCTCTGAAAATGCTGTGCCGCCCGAAGACTGGATATTTCATGGCGCAGATTGATGGTTGCGAACCTTTCAAAGTGGGCTTTAATGCCGAACGCGATTCGGTTGTTACCCTGGCTGCGGCTTTACCAAAGGGGGTGCATCATGCTAAGGTGATGTATGTGATAGAAGGCTTATTCCGCAAACCGGAATTCAGGGGATTCGTTCTTGATAAGGGATGTCAGCTCGTTGAGGCTCCGGCTCTCCCGGAACGGAAGATTGAATTTATCGGAAATTCAATCACCTGCGGTTATGGCGTAGAAAGTATCAACATGTCTGATCCTTTTGAGGATGAAACGGAGAACCATTGGCTTACTTATGCCAATATCGTAAGTGACAGTCTGAAGGCTCAGCATACTTCTATCTCCCGCAGTGTATCGGTGTATATCGTAATTATAATGGTCCGAAGACAGGTGATGCCGATAACATGCCTTGGCAATATGAATATACCTTATTTGACCAGCATGATGAAAAATGGGATTTTGCCAAGTATCAGCCTCAGTTAGTCTGCATCAATCTGGGTACGAACGATCTTTCTACCGAGAATTATGATATTCAACTCTACGAGAAGAATTATCGCATGTTTATTAAAACGGTACGTAGCAAGTATCCTCATGCAAAGATTGTGATGTTGACAGGTCCGATGCTCGGCGAGAAGGAGAGTAGCAAGCAGCGAACTGTGCTTGATAGAATCTGTGCTGATGCCAATAAAACTGATAAGAACATTTACCGTTTCGATTTCAGTTTCCAGAAAGGAGATTTAGGTTATGGCGCCAGCTGGCATCCTAGTATGTTGCAGCATCGGAATATGGCAGCAGAATTGCTTCCGTTCCTGAGAAAACTGATGAATTGGAATTAAATGAAATTGCATGTTTATCAAACAAAATTATATGATAACAATGAACACAAAAAATCTATTATTGTTGGCATCTCTTACATTGGCGATGCCTCTGACAGCACAGACTCCGCAAGAGGATTTCAAGCGGGATATTACGCTTTCGGGTAGTAACTATGTAGCTTATCGTGGTCCTCAGAAGCAGTTGACTGCGGCTCCTAAAGGTTATAAGCCTTTCTATCTGAGCCATTATGGCCGGCATGGTTCCCGCTATATGATAGGCAAGAAGGCTTATGATGTGCCTTATTTCTCTCTGCTCAAAGCGAAGCAGGAGGGCAAACTGACAGCTAAGGGCGAGGAAACGCTGGCTAAGGTGAAGATTATTCGTGAGGAGGCGAAGGGGCGCGATGGTGAACTGACTCCGCTCGGAGCTCTCCAGCATCAGGGTATCACCAGAAGAATGATGGAGCGATTCCCTGAGATTTTTGCCGGTAATACGAATATTGAGGCCCGAAGTACTTTGGTAATCCGATGTATCCTCTCTATGGAGAACGGTTTGCAGCAGATGCTGCGCATGAATCCGAAACTTCATATCTTCCATGATGCCAGCGAGCATGATATGTATTATATGAACCAAGACGACCGATACCTGGATAGCTTGAAGAACAGCGTGGGTATCAAGGTGGCACAGCAGGAATTTGCACAGAAGCACGTTAGCTATAGCCGTGTGATGCAGGAACTGTTCAACGACCCTGCCTGGGTGAAACAGAATATCAACCAGAGTGACCTGAACAGAAAACTTTATAAGATGGCAAGCTCAATCCAAGGCACGGAACTGAGGGGCAAGGTTTCGCTCTATGACCTCTTTACGGAGGAGGAACTGTATCAGAACTGGCTGAATGCCAACATCTCGTGGCAGATGGCTTACGGCAACTCGCCTTATACGGGCAATGTGCAGCCGTTCTCCCAGCGCAATCTCCTGAGAAACATCATCCAGAAGGCGGATAGCTGCATCGCTCTTCCGCATCCGGGAGCTACATTGAGATATGGACACGATACGATGGTTACTCCGCTTACCTGTTTGTTGGATTTGAATGGATATGGCGAAGAGATTAAGGATCCGGAGAAGATTGCTTCTCAATGGTGGGATTATAAGATTACCCCGATGGCTACGAATTTGCAGTTTGTTTTTATAGAAACAAGGCGAATGATGTGCTGGTGAAGGTGCTTTTGAATGAAGATGAGGCTACTTTGCCTATCAAGAGCGATGTGGCACCTTATTACCACTGGAATGACTTCAGGGAGTATTGCCTGAAAAAGCTGGCGGGGTATAAAAGGTAAAAATGAAGGCTACTGACTGCTGGGGGACAGGCGATGGAATCGCCTGGAACGGGGGCAGAGGGGGACTGGCTTCTTTTTTGCTGAACGCGAAATGCTAAAGCGCGAAATGCAAATGGCTAGATAATAAAAAAAAAGGGCTTAAGCTTTTTGGGCTTAAGCTCCTTTTTTATGATGGGCGCTTTCCTTGCGCTTTTTATTGCTTCGATAACCAGTCTTTATCCTTCTGGTCTTCTTCGAAATCTTTTTCTGAGAAGAGGTTGGTCTGACCAGTCAGTTCGTCAATCACCTGTTGCTCGCTTTTGCCAGCATCTGGATCAAGGTTTTCACCTTCATTCTCTGAGTCAGAACCATCCGGTTCCTCATCATTATCCTCAGAAGGAGGTTCTGGGAATCGGGTTGGTTCCAGTTCCTCGATACTTTCAATCTTCCATGTCGTGAGGCGCTTACCCTTTGCCTTGAAACTCTTCTGCGCAATGAACTGCTCGGCATCGATTTCTTCGGCAGGACGGATGGCATCCACACCGCCATAAGTAACCTTGATGCGTGGATAAACCGTATCGGTAAGCAAGATGAGCTTGCAGTTAGGGTTTTCTCCCATGAAATTCTGATGGCGCTTGGTGGCATCCATCGTGAATCGCTTGATGTATGGATATCCCTGATTGTCGGCATCGTAGAGAATTGCTGTCCATATCTTATGTTCATCCCATTTCTCTAAGCGGATGATGTTGTCCTCGTAGTGGTTGTTGACATCGAAATTGGTGATGTAGAATTCACCGTTGTCGAGTACTACCAAGATAGAATCATCATCATTGAATTCGCCCAGGAAGCGGCCGTTCTCATCGTAGTTGATGCGGTTTACGTCTGGGTCGAACCAAACCTTTCTGCCTCCTAACGTACTGTGGCCGTGACTCTTCAGACCGATGCGGCGAATGGTGCGCTTGGTAAGGAGATTACCTTTGGCTGCACGTCCCTTGATCAGAATGTCTGAGAAATCCTTCTCCAGGAAGATGCTCTGGCGCTTCTTCGTCAGGTCTGGCTCCATCGTACACTTGATGATTTCAGCTTCTCCATTCGGGTTGGCGGTGAAATAGATAACGCGGCTGCCAGCTGTGCCCTGAGTGATGTCATACAACTTGTCGCGGGTCATGGCGGTTACATTGAATCGCTTGATGAAGTAATCGCCTTGTTTGCCGTCGCGGTAAACACAGTTGTAGATGGTGCGCTTGTCGTTCTTCTTGAATACCTGTACATGGAGGATATTCTTGCCAACGAATATTTTGTCGGCTACCTTGGTGACTTTAAACTTACCATCCTTATAAAAGATGATGATGTCATCGAGGTCGGAGCAGTTGCATACGAATTCATCCTTCTTCAACCCTGTACCAACGAATCCTTCCTGACGGTTGATGTAGAGCTTCTGGTTAGCCTCTACCACCTTAGTCACCTCAATGGTATCGAAGTTTCTGATTTCTGTTTTGCGAGGATGGTTCTTTCCATACTTGCCCTTGAGATATTCAAACCAGTTGATGGTAACATCGGTCATGTGAGCCAGGTCGTTCTCAATCTCAGCAAGTTCAGCCTTAATTTTCATCAGCAGTTCGTCTGCCTTATCCTTATTATATTTAAGGATTCGCTGCATCTTGATTTCCAGAAGTTTGAGGATGTCCTCGCGGGTAATTTCCCGATGGAAGGCATATTCTACCATACCCTTACCGTCTACTTCGGCAGTAAAGAGTTTGTCTTTGAATGGTTCGAGTTTTGAGTCGATGAAGGCAACAACCTCCTCCTGACTCTTACTCTGCTCAAACTTTCGCTCCTTGTAGATGCGTTCTTCGATGAAAATCCGTTCGAGAGAAGAGAAGAAGAGCTGTTCCTCCAATTCACCCTTTCTGATCATCAGTTCCTTGCGCAGCAATCCCATAGTGCGGTCTACGCTGTGGCGCAACACATCGCTGATAGTGAGGAAAACAGGCTTGTTGTCTTCGATGACACAGCAGTTGGGCGAGATGTTGATTTCGCAATCGCTGAAAGCGTAGAGTGCATCCATCGTTTTATCTGATGAGGTTCCTGGTGCCAGATGCACAAGAATCTCAACATTTGCCGAAGTAACATCATCTACCTTGCGTGCCTTAATCTTACCCTTTTCTACCGCTTTGGTGATAGAATCGATGAGGCTGCCTGTAGTCTTGCTGAATGGTATCTCGCTGATAACGAGTGTCTTGTTGTCGAGCTTGTCTATCTTGGCTCTTACCTTCAATGCACCACCTCGCTGTCCATCATTGTATTTACTTACATCGATTGCACCGCCTGTAGGGAAGTCGGGATAGAGTTGGAAAGGCTCGCCCTTGAGATAGTGGACGGCAGCATCGCAAATCTCATTGAAATTATGTGGCAAAACCTTACTGCTCAATCCCACGGCAATACCCTCGGCACCTTGTGCCAGGAGCAGCGGGAATTTGGCAGGGAGCGTGATAGGCTCCTTGTTTCTGCCATCATAAGAGAGTTGCCAGTCGGTGGTTTTAGGATTGAAAACCACATCGAGAGCAAACTTAGAGAGGCGTGCCTCGATATATCGGGGAGCAGCGGCACGGTCGCCCGTAAGAATGTTTCCCCAGTTACCCTGAGTATCGATGAGCAGGTCTTTCTGTCCCATCTGTACCAAAGCATCTCCGATAGACGCATCACCGTGAGGGTGAAACTGCATGGTATGTCCCACGATATTGGCAACCTTGTTGTATCTTCCGTCGTCCATGCGCTTCATAGAGTGGAGGATGCGTCGCTGTACCGGTTTCAAACCATCCTCAATATGAGGAACGGCACGTTCGAGGATAACATACGATGCATAGTCGAGGAACCAGTTCTGATACATTCCGCTGAGGTGATGTACAGCAGAAGCATCGAATCGGTTCACCGGCTTATAATCGGAATGTTTCTCGGTCGAAATCTCCTCGTTGTCATCTTCTGCAGCATCCTGTTCAGATTCTGCAGAAGAATTTACCAAATTTGGCGATTTTTCCTCTTCAAGACCGTTTTTATCTTTAATTTCGTCGCTCATATATAGCTTTTAATACTTATTTTATTAATTTATGCAAAAATACAACAATTTTTCGAGAAAAAAGAGTATCTTTGCCGAAAATTTGAAAAAAATAAGATTTAATCATGGCACAGGAAGATGTTTTTAAGAAAATTGTAAGCCATTGCAAGGAATATGGCTTCGTGTTCCCAAGTAGTGAAATTTATGATGGCTTGGCTGCCGTTTATGACTATGGTCAGAATGGTGTTGAGCTCAAAAACAATATCAAACAGTACTGGTGGCAGAGTATGGTATTGTTGCACGAGAACATTGTTGGTCTCGATGCAGCTATCTTCATGCACCCTACAGTATGGAAGGCATCTGGACACGTAGATGCTTTCAATGACCCATTGATTGATAACCGCGATTCAAAGAAGCGTTATCGTGCCGATGTGCTCATCGAGGATCACATGGCTAAGTATGAGGAGAAGATTGCCAAGGAGATTGCCAAGGCTAAGAAGCGTTTCGGCGATAGCTTTGATGAGGCTCAGTTCCGTGCAACTAATCCTCGCGTTCTGGAGAACCAGAAGAAGTTTGATGATCTCCATGCCCGCTATACTGAGGCTATGCAGGGTCCTAACCTGGAGATGCTGAAGCAGATTATCGAGGATGAGGGTATCGTCTGCCCTATCAGCGGTACCAAGAACTGGACTGATGTCCGTCAGTTCAACCTGATGTTCTCTACCAGATGGGTGCTGCCAGCGATGCTACAAGCAAGGTATATCTCCGTCCTGAGACAGCTCAGGGTATCTTCGTAGATTATCTGAGCGTTCAGAAGACCGGCCGTATGAAGTTGCCATTCGGTATCTGTCAGATTGGTAAGGCTTTCCGTAACGAGGTTGTAGCCCGTCAGTTCGTATTCCGTATGCGTGAGTTCGAGCAGATGGAGATGCAGTTCTTCTGCCAGCCTGGTACTGAGATGAAGTGGTTTGAATATTGGAAGAAGGTTCGTCTGGCTTGGCACGAGGCTCTCGGTATGGGTAATGAGAACTACCGTTATCACGATCACGAGAAACTGGCTCACTATGCCAATGCTGCTACCGACATCGAGTTTAAGATGCCATTCGGCTTCAAGGAGGTAGAGGGTATCCACAGCCGTACCAATTTTGACCTTTCTCAGCACGAGAAGTACAGCGGCCGTTCTATCAAGTACTTCGATCCAGAGAAGAACGAGAGCTATGTACCTTACGATGTAGAGACATCTATAGGTGTAGACCGTATGTTCCTCAGCGTAATGTGCCACTCTTACTGCGAGGAGAAGCTGGAGAATGGCGAGACACGTGTTGTTTTGCGTTTGCCAGAGGCTTTGGCACCTGTTAAGTGTGCTGTGTTCCCATTGGATAAGAAGTATGGTTTGCCAGAGTTGGCACACGAAATCGTTGACGAACTGAAGTTCCACTTCAATACTCACTATGGCAATCCTAAGGATTCTATCGGTAAGCGTTATCGCCGTCAGGATGCTATCGGTACTCCATTCTGTATCACCGTAGACCACGAGACTCCAAACGATCATAAGGTAACTCTGCGTTATCGTGATACCATGGAGCAGGAGCGCGTAGCTATCTCTGATCTTCGCAGCATCATCGAGGAGCGCGTAAGCATCACTAGCGTATTGAAGAAGCTTGGCAAGGAAATCAAGAACTTCTAATTAATCAAATATATCTAGATGAATCTTAAGAGTTTGAAATATTTCTTCTTCCTCATGATGGCAGTGATCACACTGTCATCATGTAGCGAAGATGATGATAATGTCTCGGAATATGCCAACTGGCAGGAGCGTAACGAGCAGGCTTTTGCCGATACATTGGCTTATGCCAGAAAGATGGGTGAAGCTAACGCTGGTACGTTTATAAGAACTGGACGTTCGAAAACCAGACTCCGACGAACAAAGATCAGAATGGTAATTTAGTGACCCTTCCTTATAAGGATTGCGATAATATCATCGTTCATGTTCTGAAGAAGGGAGAGGGTACAACTTTTCCTATCCTTACCGATTCGGTACAGGTGAGCTATCGTGGCCGTTTCATTCCTACTGATAATTATAAGGAAGGTTACGTCTTCGACCAGAGTTTTACGGGTACTTTTGATGCTGCTACAGCTAATCCTATCCGTAGTGTGGCCGGTGGATTTATCGATGGCTTTACCACCGCATTGCTCAAGATGCATCCGGGCGACCATTGGCAGGTGTTCATTCCATACCAGCTGGCTTATGGCGAGAGCGGTAATTCTTCAATCCAAGGCTATTCAATGCTCCGTTTTGAGATGGTGCTCAAGAGTTATAAGAGAGCTTCTGGCAAGAAGTGGATTACTAAATAATAAGAATAATGATTTAGAGAAAAGTATGTGCATATGTTTGAAATGATATATGCACATATTTTTTGTATGAGCGATATACGAGAAATTAATTTATGCTTTATAGCAAGAAGACAGATTATTTGATGGAGTCGATTCGCCTGGGTAGGGAGATGGATCGGCGCGAGAAACTCAATCTTATTGTAGGGTTGAGTATACCTTCTATGCTGGCTCAGATTTCTACGGTGATGATGTTCTTCATTGATGCTTCTATGGTGGGGCATCTGGGAGCAGAGGCTTCTGCCAGTATCGGATTGATTGAGTCAACTACCTGGCTTATAGGTAGCTTGCTCAGTGCAGCTGCTACTGGCTTTTCTGTACAGGTAGCTCATTTTATCGGAGCTAATGATTTTGCAAATGCCCGTCAGGTGTTTCGTCATGCGCTGATTTGCGGTGTGGCGTTCAGCATTTTTGTTTCTCTTCTCTGTGTCGGCATTCATGCTTATCTGCCTTATTGGTGGGTGGAGGTGCCGATATTGCCACCAATTCCTCTCGCTATTTTCTGATATATGGTCTAGTACTTCCATTCGTTTTCCTTTATCATATATCCGAATGATGCTGAAATCTGCGGGCAATATGCATACGCCTAGTGTGATGGCAGTATTGATCTGCATCTGCGATGTGATATTCAATTACCTGTTTATCTATATCCTGAAGTTGGGTGTTGTGGGGGCTGCCTTAGGAACGGCGATGGCTTATGTCTGCATCTCTCTGCCTAATCTTTATCTTGCAGGTTTCAAGAATAAGATACTGAATCTCCGTCAGGACCATGTTCGTTTCCGTTGGGTCAGGTCGTATGTTCATAATGCCTGTAAAATCAGCATTCCGATAGCCATACAGAACATATTGATGAGCGGGGCGCAGATAGTGAGTACCATGATTGTGGCACCTCTTGGCAATATAGCCATTGCTTCCCATTCTTTTGCTATTACGGCAGAGAGTCTTTGCTATATGCCGGGCTATGGTATTGGTGATGCGGCTACTACTCTGGTGGGACAGACGCATGGAGCAGGGCGAGTAGGTTTGTGCAAGAATTTTGCCTATATGACAGTAGGACTTGGAATGGCTGTGATGGCTGTGATGGGAGTGGTGATGTATGTCTTTGCTCCTGAGATGATTGGCGTTCTTTCTCCGGTAGAAAGTATCCGTGAGATGGGTACCATCTGTTTGCGCATCGAGGCTTTTGCTGAACCATTCTTTGCAGCTAGCATCGTGACCTATTGTGTTTGTGTAGGAGCGGGCGATACCAGAAAACCGGCGATGATCAATCTCGGTGCCATGTGGCTGGTGCGCCTCACTCTGGCTTATGCTCTTTCCAAGAGCTATGGCTTGGAGGGAGTATGGATAGCGATGGCTATCGAACTCACATTCAGGGGAATCCTCTTCCTTATCCGCCTCTTCAGAGGTTCATGGATGAAGAGTTTTCATGTAGGTTAGGATTGGTTTTCTGCCTCCAATGTTAGTTTTAGGTTAAGATTTGCATACATCGCGAAGATATTCTCTAAAATGTTTGCAAATCTTTTTTATTTTTCTTAATTTTGCATCGCAGACAGTAACCATGTTGCTGGTTTTGTCGTTATATATAGGTGAACTTGTTAAGTAGCATGATATATATATAATAAGGTATAAAGAAAGAATGATATAGAAAACAATAAAATACATAAATAATTAAAATCAGATGAAACTAAGAAAGATTTTTGCAGCAGTTGTGCTGTTCCTTTCTGCAGGTACAGCGATGGCACAGCAGATGCCAGCTATTCCGGTAGACAAGAATGTGAAGATAGGTCGTCTTGATAATGGATTGACTTACTACATTCGTCACAACAGTTATCCTGAGAATGTGGCCAGTTTCTACATCGCTCAGAAAGTGGGTTCTATCAATGAGAATGATGACCAGCGCGGTTTGGCTCACCTCTTGGAGCACCTTGCCTTCAATGGTACCGACCATTTCAAGGGCAACTCTCTGCAGGACTATCTGCAGAGCATCGGTGTACAGTATGGCCGTAATCTCAACGCCTATACAGCAGTAGAGAAGACTGTTTATTACTTCACAGATGTTCCTACTACCCGTACTACAGCCGTAGACTCCTGTATGCTTATCCTCAAGGACTGGAGTAATGGTATCAGTCTTACTGAAGATGCTATCGAGAGCGAGCGTGATGTGGTGCACAATGAGTACCGTATGCGCATTGTAGGTCAGCAGCGCATGATAGAGCGTTCACTTCCTAAGCTCTATCAGGGCGAAAAGTATGGCTACCGTTTCCCTATCGGTTTGATGAGCGTTATCGATGGCTGTAAGCCAGAAACTCTCCGTGCTTACTACCGCAAATGGTATCGCCCAGACAATCAGGCTATTATCATCGTGGGTGATGTAGATGTAAATCATATCGAAGCTAAGATTAAGGAACTCTTCTCAGGTATCAAGGTACCTAAGAATGCCGCTAAGATAGAGAAGGTAGAAGTATCTGATAATGATTCAGCCATCTATGTTATCGACAAGGATAAGGAGCAGCAGGTTGATCTCTTCCAGATTTATATGAAACACAATGCTGTGCCGGATTCTCTGAAGGGCAACATGAGCTATCTCCTGAAGGGATACATGGATAACGTGATTTCTTCTATGATTGCTGCCCGTTATGCAGAGAAGGCATTGGAGCCAGACTGTCCATATCTCCAGGCAAATGCCGGTGATGGTTCATACCTGATTTCAAGCACAAAGGATGCTTTCACCCTTACCGGTGTAGCTAAGCCAGGAAAGATTAAGGAGGCTTATGCTGCTGTTCTCCGCGAGGCACAGCGTATGCACGAGTTCGGTTTCACAGCTACAGAGTATCAGCGTGCCAAGGATGAATTCATGAGCCAGGTTGACAAGGCTCTTGCCAACAAGGATAAGATGAAGAACGAGCAGTTTACCACCCAGTATGTGGATAACTTCATTTCTAACGAGCCTATTCCGTCAGTAGAAGAGGAGAGCCAGATCTGGAAGATGGTAGTTCCAAACTTGCCTCTTGAGGTTATCAATAGCTATGCCAAGCAGTTGGTTTGCCAGAGCGATACTAACCTTGTATCATTGGTTATGATGCGCGAGCAGGCTGGTGCCGTTTATCCTACCGAGCAGGAACTTTCTGCCATCGTAAAGCAGGTACGTGCTGAGAAGCTCGAGGCTTATGTGGATAATGTTAAGCAGGAACCTCTCATCGCTCAGGCTCCTAAGGCTGGTAAGATTAAGAAGACTGTTGAGAACAAGAAGTTGGGCTTCAAGGAGTTGACTCTTTCTAATGGCGCTAAGGTGGTATTGAAGAAGACCGATTTCAAGGACAATGAGATTGCTTTCGCAGCTTCAGCCAATGTGGGCTATTCTACTTTCGGCAAGGAAGACTTCCTGAATGCTGCATTTGCAGCAGATGTGCTCGATGCTAGTGGTCTTGGCGATTTCTCAAGCAATGATCTTGATAAGGCTTTGGCAGGTAAGCAGGTTGGCGTTTCGTTCAGCTTGAGTCCTTTCAATCATGGTTTGAAGGGTAATTCTACTCCTAAGGACATCGAAACCCTGATGCAGCTCATCTATCTCAAGATGACCGCAGTAAGCAAGGACCAGAAGAGCTTCGACAATATGAAGAGTATGGTGGCTACTGTTCTTGCCAACAAGAGCAACAACCCAAACCTCGTATATCAGGATTCTGTTCAGAGCACCCTCTATTTGGGTAGCAAACTTGCCCGTGTGCCAGAGGCAAGCGATATAAAGGATATCAACTACGACCGTATCCTGGAGATTGGTAAGCAGTTCTACGGCAATGCCAAGGACTTCATCTTCTATTTCGTAGGTAACTATGATGAGAAGACTCTCCTCCCACTCATCGAGCAGTATATCGCCAGTCTGCCAAACAATGGCTTCAAGCTGAAGAACAAGCAGATTCCTTATGCTAATGGTAAGGTAAGCAATGTCTTTACCAAGGCAATGGAGAACCCACAGAACCAGGCAACAGAGATCTGGTATACCAAGGCGCCATTCACCTTGAAGAATTCTGTTCTTGCTGATGTTTCTGCCCGTTTGCTGGAGATGAAGTATTTGCGTACTATCCGTGAGGAACTCAGCGCTGCTTATCATGCAGGAGCAAACTATGGTTTGCTTCGCGATTATGATAACAAGGCTGCCATCTCTATTTCAGCCGTGGCTCAGTTGAACCCAGAGAAGTCAGATATCGCTATTCCTTACTTCTTCAAGGGTATGGAAGAGACCGTAGCCCAGCCAAATGCAGAAGACCTTCTGAAGGTGAAGGAGATTCTCCTGAAGCAGGCTGCTGTTAGCGAAAAAAACAATGTTTATTGGCTTGGTGCGTTGAGCACATACGAGCGTATGGGTGTTGATACTCATAGCGATTACAAGGAGATGGTGAAGAATCTGAAGGCATCTGAGATTTCAGACTTCCTGAAGAATGTCATCTTGAAGAGTGGTAATCACTTCGAGATCATCATGAAGGCAGTGAAGAACGAGAAGTAAAATCTCGGACTTGATATAATAAACTTGAATAATAAACGTAAAAATCCCGTTGTACAAGCCAGATGGCTGACAACGGGATTTTTACGTTTTTTTCTTTTCCCAAAATTTTTTGAAACTCATCATTTAAGAGTCGTTTCGAAAATCTCTCTTTAAAAAGAAAGGATGCGTCTTTATATTGTATAAGAGCATCATCTTCCCTCCTTTACGTCATGTTTCCGAAGAGTATTAACCTCTTCTCTTTGCCTTAGAGGCAAGAGCCTCGCGGCGATCCTGAAGAATCTGTTGGCATCTATCGATAGCCTGATTCTGATTTTCTGAATTTACCTTAATTAAATCATTCATAACCTATTGATATTTGTTAACCGCTTGCAAAGATAGGGGTTTTCTACCTATTTCTAGGTACAAAATGCATGAAAATACGTGTTTTATTCGTTATTTTTTTGATTTATGTCAAAAAAATGTGCAATCGTTTGAACAGTTCCCCCCCTAGAATGATAATTGGTATTTCCTGAACGATTTTTTTCATTATCTTTTAAACGAATTGTCATCGCAATCGTCTATAATAACGTAAAAAGAGTAGAATGATGAGTTTTAGGGAGATTCATACGCGAAATAGGGATTTTTCTTATCATATTCCCGATTTTTTTTGCGAACTTTGCACCCGAAAGAACAATAGGAAGTATTGGGTATATATAAATAAGAGTGATAAAATAAATATATAGAAAGCAATGAAAAAGGTATTTCTTTTGGCTGCCCTCGTGCTCGCATGCACAGCTGGCAGCAACGCAAGCGCTATGAACGAGGCAGCGCTCAATGCCTCAATGTCTGAGATGATGCCGGTTAAGAAAACGGCTAAGAAGACAACAAAGAAGACTTCTAAGAAGACTACGACCAAGAAGACTTCTACAAAGAAAACAACTTCTGCAGCATCTAGCACTACAGCAGCAACAACTACAACTTCTGCAACAACAACTTCTGCAACAACCAGCAATGCCGTCGCTTCTACCAGTGCAACCAGCAATGCAGGCTCAGCCGTTGCAGGTATCTTGGGTGCTGTACTGGGCGGAAACTCTAACAGCAGCAGTTCTGCAGGTAGCAGTATTATCAATGGCATTCTGAATAATGTAATCGGTTCAGGTGCCTTCAGTAAGCAGGATCTCTGTGCCCATACCTGGAAGTACAGCAAGCCGGGATGCGCCTTTACCTCTGAGAATTTCCTGGCACAGGCTGGCGGTGAGATTGCTGCCAACAAGGTAGAGGAGAAGTTGAGTGAGTATTACAGCAAGTTTGGCTTCAGTAGTTCAAACACCTATTTCACCTTCAAAACTGATGGAACTTTCGCTGCCAAGATAGATGGCAAGTCATGGCAGGGCAATTATACTTTTGATGAGAAGACTCACGCCATTCAGATGAAGGGATTAATCTTGAGTATGTCGGGTTATGCTACGAAGACTGCCAATGGCATCAGCCTGCTCTTCGACCAGAAGAAGTTGCTTAACCTCATCAAGACCATCGGTTCCCTCAAGGGTAATTCTACGCTCAGCGCTCTCGGTACTATCGCCAATAATTACGATGGTATGCGTGTAGGTTTCGAGATGACTAAGTATCCTGAAGGATAGAATCCATTACTGAGCCTTCTGTTGGAGTGGCTCAGTAGATGATAATCGCCCTGTAAGAAGTAAAAGCATCTTTCAAGCTATGCTTTGCTCTTTACTATTATATTTGCACTTGGAAAAATAAAGAGGTAAAAATCTTTATATCTGCAAACTTTTGTTAACTTTGCAGAAAATTAGATAAGTACAATAAAAAAAAGAAGAATACTCCATATCCAGCGTTA
>ENA-OQBJ01000056-OQBJ01000056.1-human-gut-metagenome-genome-assembly--contig:-NODE-56-length-51821-cov-3.617209_pt1 | contig 51821 bp, 77 predicted proteins | sample MGYA00242743_ERZ504545 | MGnify/ENA primary metagenome ERZ504545 (study PRJEB26092, sample SAMD00036252) | human gut metagenome | host: Homo sapiens | study: EMG produced TPA metagenomics assembly of... | reverse complement strand
CTCGTTGTCGGCGCTGCCAGCACGACGTTTGCTGCTGCTAACCCGTTCTCCGATGTACCGGCTGACCATTGCTTATGACGCTGTATCCCAGCTCGCTGCTGATGGCGTCATCGAAGGCTATGGCGACACGACGTTCCGTGGCAACCAGAACATCACGCGTTATGAGATGGCTCAGATGATCGCCAAGGCTATGGCTAAGAGCGATGTCTCCGCTGCTGATAAGGCTCTCATTGACAAACTCGCTGCTGAGTTCTCCGATGAACTCAACAACCTCGGCGTCCGCGTCAGCAACCTCGAGCGCAACGCTGATATGGTTAAGTGGAACGGCAAGGTCGAGTACACGTACAAGAGCGAGCGTGACAAGGATGCTGACTTGAAGGACAACAGCGATCACCTGCTGTTCCGTCTCGAGCCGAGCGCTGAAGTCAACAGCAACTGGCATGTCAATGCACGTCTCGATGCTTCCACGGAAATGGACAGCGATTCCCCGGCTGGCACGGATGAGACAAAGTTGATCTCAAGCGTGTCTGGGCTCAGGGCAACTACAACAACTTCCAGGTCAAACTCGGTAAGTTCGCGCAGATCGATGATGACAGCATCTTCGATACGACGTTCTCCGGCGCTGAAGTCAAGTTCGGCAACAAGGTAACGTTCACGGCTGGTGCTGGTCGTCTGGACTTCAGCGATTATTATAGCAAGTACCTGGATGATGAAGCTAAAGCTGCGCTGAAGGAATTTGGTCTCAAGGCTGCTCCGACGTGGATTCGCGAGAATGGCATTTCGCAGGATGATGCAGCGAACTATCAGTATGCTGGCCTCGGCTATGCAGACGGCAAGTTCGTCGGCGGTGTTGATTACCATCATCTGAATGCAGATCAGTTCTTCTATGCTGATAGAAAAAATGTCCTTAAGCAGGATGATAACGCTAACATCTGGATCGTCAAGGCTGCTTATCAGTCGACAAGACGAACGCCTGAACGGCTTCTATGCCAACAACACGTCGGCTGATGACTTTGACAAGGCTTGGAGCGTTGAGTACGACTACAAGGGCGCTGAGGCTGAGAACAAAGGCACTTGGGGTGCTTGGGCAGCTTATCGTAACCTTGGTTACAACACGGCTCTGTTCTCCACGTTCGATGCACTTCTCCAGGGTCAGAAGGGCTGGGAAGTCGGCGCGAACTACGCTCCGTTCAAGAACATCGTTGCAACGCTGCGCTATGGGCACGGCAAGGAGACTTGGAGCAACGATAAGATTGAGAACCTCTTCGGCCGCGTTGAGTTCTTCTTCTAATCCCGCGATTAGCAGAAGCCAATTGCATACGAAAGACCTCCGCTTCGGCGGAGGTCTTTTTGATTGGTTGCTTCGGGCACATATCAGGTGGGCACCACACCACATTGACAAGGGCTGCTTCGGCGCCATATACGGACGGTCATGCAAACGACTAACATGCTTGACATTTTTAGGTCGTGTAGTAAACTGAGAAGAGAATCTGACTAGGTACGAGAAAAGGGGATATTTCATGCCAAATCGTGCAGCTTGGGCGGAGATCGATCTTCGCGCCCTGAGACATAATTACGAGGAAATCAAGAAGAATATCCGCGGCGGGGCGAAGCTCTGTGCGGTGGTGAAAGCTGATGCTTACGGGCATGGTGCGGTGGCTGTCGCGCGCGTAGCGGTGGAGGCAGGGGCCTCGTATCTCGCGGTGGCGACGCTCGGCGAGGCCATCGAGCTACGCGAGGCAGGCTTTACGACGCCAATCCTGCTCCTCGGTCTCGTACTGCCCGATGAGGCGCGCGACATCGTCGATTACGATGTCACGCAGGTCGTCTGTGAGCTGCCGCTTGCGGAGGCCATCTCGCGCGAAGCCGTACGCCAGCATAAGGTGGCCAAGGTGCATCTCAAGGTCGAGACGGGCATGGGCCGCATCGGCATCCGTCCCGAGGAGATCGGTGCATTGGCCGCCAAGGTCAAGGCTTTGCCGAATATCGAGATTGAAGGCATGTTCTCTCATTTTGCCATGGCTGACAGCAAGGATAAGACGTATACGAAGGGGCAGCTTGCGAAATTCGAGCAGGCCCTTGAGCCGTCAAGGCAGCAGGCATTACTCTCAAACTCCGTCATATCGCGGAATCGGCCGCCATCCTAGAGATCCCCGAAGCACATTACGATATGGTGCGTGCCGGCGTCATCCAGTACGGCATGTGGCCATCTGACGAGGTCACGCATCCCATTGAGCTGCGTCCTGTCATGAAGCTCTGCGCCAAGGTCGTCTTCCTGAAGACGCTGCACAAGGGCGAGAGCATCGGCTATGGCCGCCAGTTCATCGCTGCGCGTGAGAGCCGCATCGCGACACTGCCGCTTGGCTATGCCGATGGGTATATCCGCGCGTACGGCAACGGCGGCAGTGTGTCGTTCGGCGGTCGCCGCGCGCCAATCGCCGGCCGTGTCTGCATGGATCAGGTCATGGTCGATGTGACGGATCTGCCCGATGTCAAGGAAGGTGATACGGCAGTGCTGTTCGGCGATGACGATATCACGGCCGATGAAGCAGCAGGCTGGCTCAATACCATCAATTACGAAGTGACCTGCCTCGTTTCACCGCGCGTACCGCGCGTCTACAAGGGTTGATCGAATCCCTTTCCTGAAGTCATAAGCAAAGAAAATGCCATCGGCAGGACCTGGCTGAGCCAGACTGCCGATGGCATTTCTCTATTGCTTTGCTGCGCTGATAGAATGCGACGGATGACGCCCTTATTTCACCTGAGCTGCCAGTAGGCGAGATCCGCATCATTGAGCGGCAGGTCGATGGTCTTGCCGCTCGGATAGGAGAACTCGCAGCGCACCGTCTTGGCTGCGGCGATGGCCGGCAGGGCGGCAGCCGGCAGGAAGACCGAGATCTCGTTTGTCTTCTGCCAGAGCCCGGACGATTCCTGCTTGACGGCAGCCGTGAGTTCCAGCCTTGTCATCGGTGTAGAGCTTCAGATGCGTGGATGGCTTCTCCCCGTCATAGCGCGTATCCCAGAGGGTGAAGCGGGCACTCGTGGCCGTGCCGTCCGAGCCGCGCAGACCCTGGAAATCGATGCGACAGTAGGCCGAGAGACTGTCGGCTGTGCGGTTGTCGTGGCTTTCACAGAAGGCCAGCAGGCCGCCGAAGGCCGCGACAATGACGAGCAGGATGATGATGGCATAACGTTTCATGATGAAAAAACTCCTTTTATCGTTTTTTACGGATACTGCCCATCTAGTATATCATGCCCATGAAGACATGCCAACCGCATGCGGGCATAAGAAAAGCGATGGCCGGAGCCATCGCCTTTGTGTTTGTGCCGGATGGAGGGCCTGCCGTGATGACGATGATGTTCGCATCCTTGCAGTCATCGTAGTCACCGAGATGGAACTTGAATAAGGGGCTGTGACAAAATGTAAAACCATTTTGTCCACAGCCCCTTTTACATCAGGTCATCAGGGATGGAAACGGAACGTGTAGCGTCCGTGCGTATTGACGGGTTCATCATAATCATTGCGCGCCGGGCTGTAGGTGAAGTTCACGATAGCCGCAAGAGCCGCTGCATCCATCTCCGGATAGCCGGAGGATGCTTCAATCTGCGGGCTCTCGACGCCGCCTGAGGCATTGATGATGTAGTTGACGGTGACGGTACCGACAGCCTTCTTCGTCTGCAGGGAAACCGGATAGGCCGGCTGCGACGTGCTGAGCTGCTGTGCGTGTACCTTGACGTGCTTGACATGAGCCGGATCGTGAGCCGGGCCAGCCTTTGGCTTGTCTGCATCGCCGCCCGGCTTGCCATTTGGCGAGCCCTTGGCATTCGGCTTTGCATCAGCAGCAGGATTCTTGGCAGCTCGATCCGATGCATTTTCCTGCTTCTTCTCAGTCTGTTCCTTCTCGTCCTTCCGCTCGGTCTCGATCTCAGGAACCGCGACACTCTGGTCGACGACAATCGGATCCGACTGCGACGCATCCGGATCCAATTCGGCCGGTGCCGCCTCTGCCTCTGAATTGTCATCCGACGCTGCTCATCCTCTGTTACATTGTCGTAGATCTCGACATCGACGGGATGGCTTTCGGATGAAACGGCCTGGAAGAGGCCCGTCGCGGCCACAATCATCAGGATGATGATATGAACGCCGCAGGAAATCCCCCAGCCAGCTGCATTTTCTTTATCTTCTCGAAGCATCCTCTGCCTCACTTTCCGTCGCATCAGCCGCGAGTCCGAAGCGACTGATGCCAGCCTTGCGGAAGTGATCGAGGAGGTCGACAACCTTGCCGTAATCAATGCCCTCATCGGCGCGCACGACAATCGCGAAATGATTGTTGCTGCGGTTTTCCTGCTGCGCCTGCTTGATGAGCGCCTTCTCTTCAATGGGCTGGTCCTCAAGGTACAGAGTCCCGTCTTTCTTGAGCGTGACGAGATACGTCACGTTCATCTGCGTCTGAGCACTGGCCGCTTTTGGCATATTGACGTCAACCGTCTTGAGGTTGACCATGTAAAGCGTGCTGATCATGAAAAAGACCAGCAGGAAGAACATGATGTCAATCATCGGGATGATCATGACTTCCGGCTTCGTAAAGCTCCTTCTGTCCCGAAGTCTCATCAGGCTGCCTCCTCTTTGTTCATGCCATCGCGCTCAGCAGCTGCTGTCTCGACCATCGAGAAGCACTGCTCCATATCCGTGACGATGTTCTCGATGCGCTGTGAGAAGTAAGCATGAACCGCGAGCGAGATGATGGCGACGCAGAGGCCCATAGCCGTAGCGATCAGCGCTTCGCCGACGCCGCCCGTGATGGCCGTAGCCTGGCCGGATTCCAGATTGAAGACCGAGAAGGAGGTGATCATGCCGCTGATCGTGCCGAGCAGGCCGAGCAGCGGTGCCATCGTGACGATGACGCTGAGGTAGTAGAGGCGCTTGCGCATTTTAGCGAGCGCGATGCCGGACTGGATTTCCATGTAAGCAGACGGATTCTTGCGGGCTTCCGGCTTTTTCGTGATGACTGCGAACAGGATGTCAGCCAAGGCACCACGCGCATGGTCGGCGAGCTGCTCGGCTTTCTGCCACTTGTTGTTGGCCAGGGCCAGGTAAAAATCACGGGCAAATGCGCGGCCAGAATCCATGCGCCGGAAGTACATCGCGCGCTCAATGCCGATTGAGAGCACGAAAAGCGAGCAGAGCAGCAGTACATACATGACCATGCCGCCCTTCTGGAAAAACGTGATTCCTGTCGTCAAAAGTTCCATTATGATCTCCTTTTATACCTTTCTATACGACTCCTGACAGGTTCCCCTGTCTTCTATCCTCGATCGCTGTCACGGCTGTCCGCCGAGCCAGTCTTTAAGATTGGCGATTGCCAGTTCTTTCGCGATGAGCCGTGCGCATTCCAGATGACGGAATCGACCTCTAAGAGGTGATTCTCACGGACAGCTGGCAGCGTTTGCCAGAGCGGGTCGTCCCGGAACTCCTCATACCGCTTTTCCGCCGCTTCTGTGCTGCCAGCGCTGCTCGCACCGTAACCACTCGAAATGACGAGATACTCCGCCTGGAGATCCGGCAGGGATTCCATCGAGATGGCTAGATTATTCTTCGTCCGGTCGAGCGCTACGACCATCGGGTCCGGCCTGAGGTTGAGCAGTTCATACATGAATCGGTTCGTCGCATTGGCGGAGTACGGATAGAGCGTATCTCCTTCTGCATGACGCGCAGATACGCCACCGTAGCATTGCCGATATGGTTCTTGATGGCGAGCCGCGCCTGCTTCACCGTATCGTAATAGGCGCGCAAGCGCGCCTCTCCCCTTTCGCTCTGCCCGATGGCCCTCGCTGCAGCGAGTTCTGTGACCTCCTCTTTCTGCAGGTCGAGCGGCACGACAGGCGCGATTTTGGACAGGGCGCGGTACGTATTCCTGTCATAGCTGTCGCGCAAGAGGATGATGTCCGGGCTTGCCTGCTGCACAGCTTCCAGGTTGACCGTCTTCGTCTCCACATTGATGGGGATATTCTCGATGCCCTGCTCCTTCATCCTGTCGTAGAGATACGAGGTGGGGGCAAGGTGCGCTGCCGCAATGGGGATGCCGAGAGACACCGCCGTATCCTCCAGGCCGACGACCACGATGCGCTGCGGATTCTCCGGAAGGACCGTCTTGCCGTATTTATGGGTGATGATGCACGGCCATCTTCTTCCGAAAACATCTTATCAGCGGCATGCTTCGTCTGGATGAATCGATTGGCAAGCTCTGCATCAATCGCCTCCGGCGCATCCGACCGCGGCACATCGGGATCAAAGAGCGCTGTACTCTTGCATTGCCGGAAGAAGCCTGGCTGCCGCAGCCAGCCAGTACCGCACTCAGCACAACGAGCAGTGCGAAAAAGCCCGCGCTCAGAAGCCGTTTACGCATAGGCCTTCTCCTCTTTCGATGCGCTGCCTGCCTGGCGTTCACGGCTCACGTAGGGAATGCAGTACGGCCGGCCGGTGCGCGGATCGCGCAGCAGCTCAGCATCGATCCCGAAGACATCGGCGAGCATCTCTTTCGTGAAGACTTCCTCCGGCGTCCCCTCATAGAGGAGCGTGCCGTGCCGCATGGCGAGCAGGTAATCGGCAAAGCGCGCCGCTTCATTGATCTCATGGATGACCATGACAATGGTCTTTCCATAAGCCGTATTGAGGTGGCGCACGAGCGTCAGCACATCCATCTGATGTGCCACATCGAGAAAGCTCGTCGGTTCATCGAGGAACAGGATCTCTGTATCCTGCGCGATGGCCATCGCAATCCAGGCACGCTGGCGCTGGCCGCCCGACAAAGCCTCTACCGGCCGGTCCGCAAAAGCCGTCATATCGGTCTCCTGCAGAGCCCATTCGACCATGCGCTTATCTTCCTGCGTCGTGCGCGCAAAGAAACGCGAACGATGCGGAGCGCGACCGTAGTTGACGAGTTCCCGCACCGTGAGCCCCGCGGGAGCCATCGGGTTCTGCGGCAGTATGGCAACCTTTTTGGCCAGTTCCCGGCTGTCTCTCGCGAAGATCGAGCGGCCATCCAGGAGTACCTCGCCGCCGAGCGGCGGCTGAATGCGGCAGAGCGTCTTCAAAAGCGTCGACTTGCCGCAGCCATTCGCCCCGATGAGCGCCGTCACCTTGTGCGCCGGCACATCGAGGTTCATGTTTTCTATGATCACATTCTTGTCGTAGCCGGCCTTCAGATGCCTGGCTGAAAGTTCCATGGATTCCATCCTTCCTTTTCAAGTGATTCCACCGTGACGTCAGCCCCTGCTGCGCACGAGGATATACAGGAAATACGGCGCGCCGATCAGCGAGACAATCAGCCGACGAGCATCTCATCCGGCGCGATGATCACACGGGCTGTGTAATCCGCTGCCACGAGCAGCACGCCGCCCAGGAGAGCCGTCACCGGCAGATAGCGCTTGTGCGCCACGCCGACGAGCCGCCTTGCGATATGCGGGCAGATGAGCCCGATAAACCCGATGCTGCCGCCCACAGCTACACAGGATGAAGCCAGCACGACAGCAGCCATCAGGAACAGGAAGCGCGTCCGGTTCACCCGGATGCCCAGGCCCAGCGCGTTCTCCTCGCGCAGAGCCAAGAGATCGAGTGTCTCATGGCTCGCAGGAAAAAGAACGTGATGAGGAACACGATGAGAAACAGGATGTCCACATGCGTCCAGCTGTTGCCGAAGATGCTGCCGATCAGCCAGGTATTGATCTGCTGGAAGCGCGTCGGGTCCAGGCCGACGATCAGCAGGATCTGCAGCGCGTGCAGACCGGCCGTGACGGCAATGCCGTTGAGGACGAGTTTATAGGTAGAGGTCATGCGGCCGCGCTGATGCGAGAGAAAAAAGACAAGACCCGCAGCCAGTCCGCCGCCGATGACAGCGGCAAGCGGCTGCTCCCAGATGCCGAGGCCCGTCGCCTTGGGCGTCCCGTAGATGAGCAGCATGACGCCCAGGGCAGCGCCGGCATTGACGCCCAAGAGACTCGGGCTCGCCAGCTCATTCTTGGAGATGGTCTGGAATACGGCACCAGAGACAGCCAGTCCCATGCCGATGAGGACGGCCAGGATGGATCGCACCATGCGGAAGTCGAATACCGTCAGGACCTCCTCCGGCGTTCCGCCGCCCAAAAGCACGCCAATCAGATGCGCTTTCGTGAAATAGTGGAACCCCGTCGCCAGATGCAGGAAGAAGAGTCCCGTGAGCAGGACGACCAGGAGGATGAGGGTGGCGATGAAACGCCGCGTCTGCATCATCCGCGCACCTCCTTCCGATTGGCCAGGTAGAGGAAGAACGGTACACCGACGAGCGCTGTCACAGCGCCGAGCGGGATCTCAAACGGCGGAAAGACCGTCCTGGCCACGATGTCTGCGACCAGGACGAGCAGTGCGCCAAAGAGTGCCGAGAACGGCACGACGAGGCGGTAGTCAATGCCCACGATGCGCCGCGTGATGTGCGGCACGACGAGGCCGACAAAGCCGACTGGCCCCGCCACAGCCACGGCAGACCCTGCGAGGATCAGCACGGCAAGGCCTGCCCGCAGGCGGATGCGCGAAAGCTTTCCGCCGAGCCCGATGGCCATATCCTCTCCAAAGGAGAGCAGCGTCACCGAGCGGGAGACCGATACGGCAAGGAGGAGTCCCAGGATGGTCCATGCATGACGCCCAGAACCGAAGCCATCCGGATCCCGCCAATGCCGCCGGCCGTCCAGTAGCTGAGTTCCTGCGCAACGTCAAAGAAGACGACGAGCACCTGCGTGACGGCCATGAATACCGCGCTGACCGCCGTGCCCGCTAGGGCAATGTAGACAGGCGTCAGGCCATGCTTGAGCGAAGCCAGGACGAGGATGAACGACGTCGCGAGCGCCGCGCCGAAAAACGCACTGAGGATCGTCACCTGCAGCGAAGCCGCCGGCAGGACAATCATCGCGAGTGCCAGGCCAAAGCTCGCGCCAGCGTTGATGCCGAGGATGGACGGACTGGCCAGCGGATTGTTTGTCACCCCCTGCATGAGCGCGCCCGCCACCGCAAAACTCAGGCCACAGACAAGCGCTGCCAGCAGGCGCGGCAGACGCAGCGTCCAGACCACGAGGTCAGAAGGATCCTGGCTGCTGCCAGCCTGCAGCGCATGCATGACGCCAGACAGCGGGATTTCCCGCATGCCTGTCGTCAGGAAGAAAAGGGAAAGCACTGCCAGCAGCACAAGCAGGAGGACTGCCAGCAGAGATGCATTCCTTGTGGATGCCATTACGATATCTCCCCTCGTCAGAAGTCTGCCGTCAGGGACAGCATGAACGTTCTCGACTTGCCGAGGAAGATGCCGTTGTTCTGGAGAGCGCGCCAGTAGTTGCGATTCGTGACGTTGTAGACATCACCGCGCAGCGTGAGCGGCACACCGCCCGACTTGAATTTATAGCGCGCACCGAGATCCCAGGTCGCCCACGGCGAGACGCGGAAGCTGTTGGCCTCGTTGATGTACGACGAGCTGTTATAGGTGAGATTCGTCGTCAGCGTCAGGCCCGGAACCGAAGCAATATCCTGCTCAAGGCCCATGACGGCATTCCAGCGCGACGTCGCGGCGACGCGGTTGCGTCGTAGAGGCCGCCCTCCGTATTGCGGTACGTCGCATCGAGGAACATCAAGCCGCCCATGAGTCGCGTGCCCTTGCGCGGCTCACCGAAGACATTCCACTCAAGGCCGCGGTGGCGCACCTCTCCGTTCGGCGAATAGATCTTCGTAGCCGAATTCTCGAGAAGCGTCGGAGATTTGATATCAAAAGCGGAGAGCGTCGATGCCCACTTGCCGAAGTCGTATTTCACGCCGACCTCATACTGCTTCGTCTTGAACGGCGCAAAGCTTCGCCGTAATTCGCTGCATCTGTATCCGTGACGAGAGAATCGCCGGCATCGAGGCCCTGCATGTAGTTGGCGTAGAGCGAGATATTCTTCTGCGGCTTGTAGACGAGTGCGAAGGCCGGTGTGAAGACCGATTCATCGTAATGCGTCTTGACCGCACCCGTCGTCGTATTGTAGGTATCCATCTTGACGCGCTGCTCGCGGCCGCCGAGTACGAACTGCCACTTGTCATTCGGCGTCGTGATCGAGTCCGTCAGAGCCACGCCCGTGAACGTGTTCTCATCATTTTTCGGTGCAGACCAGCTGTACGGATTCTCAGGCGTCTGGAAGACGATATTCCAGATATTCGTCTTGAGGCCCGATGCCACCGTGCGGTTATTCATGTAGCGCGTGTAGTGGATGCGATTTGCCGCCACCGTGAGCTCATGCTTGAGGTCACCCGTGAAGAATTTACCGCGCACACCGGCCTCGGCCGAATCTGCCTTATTGATCTGGTTGTTGTACGAGTATTTCATCGTCGCAGCACCGCTGAGGCCAGAGAGCGAGAAGTTGTTGTAGAAGTACTCCATCTTCGTGTTGCGCAGGCCATAGGAGAAGTATCCCGTCCAGTCCTTGCTGAGGTCGTACTCGCCGTGCAGCATGCCGTACTGCTCGTGGATGGAGCGGTAACCGCCGTCCGCGCCGAACTTCGTGCCGCGCGGCACCTTGAACATGCTCGACATCGTCGCAAGCGCCTTGCTGCCGATCGTCACCTGGTACTGCTGGTCCGATACCTTGTTGTAGACATAGCCGTAATCAAAGCCGAGACGGTAGCGGTCGCCCTTGTAGTCTGCGCCGACCGTGATGGAGTCCGTGCGCATGTGCTCATCAAAAGAAGTGTCGCCGTTGCGGTTCAGGACATTGACGCGCAGGCCGGCCTTTCCGTCATCCGAACGCCTGCCGAAGTCGACCTGCTGCGTGAAGACCCCGCCGTTACCGTACGAGATCTTGACGCGGTTCAGAGGCTCGCTGCCAGCACGCTTCGTGATGTAGTTGATTGTGCCGCCCAGGGAACCGTTCGGCGCGATGCCGGCGAGAATGGCACTCGGGCCCTTGAGTACGTCGACGCGGTCCACGCCCTCAACACCGCCGTAAAAGCGCGGCGCGATGCCGTAGAGCCCGTTGAGCTGGACATCCTGCTGCTGTGCCTTGAAGCCGCGGATATTCCATGCGCTTGAGACGCCCGAGAGCGTCTGGTCGCTGACCGACGGGTCGTGGACGATGACATCATCGACAGTCGAGACCTGATTGTCTTCCATCATCTTGTCCGTGTACCCCGTGATGTTGAACGGCACATCGAGTGTCGGGCGGTCGCCGAGTACGCCGAGCTGTACCTCTGTCGCCACCTGGCGCCCGGATACGCCTTCTCAGACGCCGGTTCTTTTGTCGATTCTGTTACCGGTTCCACAGATGCTGGCGCTTGTTCCGCTTCCGTGGGCTCCGCCGGCTCTGACGACTTCTCTGCATAGATATCACTCGAGCCGAAATCGTAAACTTCGTCCTGCGCTGCCGCCATGGCCGGCTGAGCCGCGAACGGCGAAACGATGGCCAGGCTGGCCAAAGCTAGCGCAATCCTGCTGTACAAAATACGATCCTTCATACTACACCTCTTGACCCTATCTTCCTTTGGCTATCATTTGATAGTCATTCTCTTTGATAAATCTTTTCGTATTGTATAGCCAATGAGAGTGATTGTCAATATATACTGTAAAATTTAATCTGCTTCCAACGAGTATCCAATCGTACTCGGTTCATCCGGACGGTCCTGTTCCGATCCGTCCGCTTGCAGTCTGGTGCATAGGGACAACCAGTACAGTCCTCGCATTGGTAGACTTCTTTCACAGCCCCTTCACAAGCCGCCACTTCTTTAAGTGGCGGTAGTTGACGGTTTCGACCCCCCCTGTAAGTCGTGAAAAATACGTTCTGGCTATCCCTAAGTTAAGTTAATCGTATCATTCCCTCAAGGCATGGTCGCTGCGCATCCGAAAGAAGTAAAAGCGGAAGTTTTCATAAATTACCGTAAATTATCAAAAATAACGTGAAACTTTGTAAATGATTGGTACATAAGCGAAAAACGGGTGAATTCCTGATTTTTTCACGTGATTTCCCCATTGTAAAAGCCAGAATTTTATTATATAGTATACTTCTAGAAAAAGAAGATACCGGCATGCTTCCCGTTGGTTTTCAGCTGCTTGTGATAGAATCTTTTTCGGACGATTACAAAGATTATTTCTGGAAGGGGATTACAATAAAATGTTTGGTATGTCAATGGATATCGGTATTGACCTTGGCACGGCAAACGTGCTCGTCTATGTGAAAGGCAAGGGCATCGTGCTGCGCGAGCCGTCCGTCGTCGCTGTCGATAAGGATACGAACCGCGTGCTGGCCATCGGCGAGGAGCTCGCCGCATGATCGGCCGTACGCCGGGCAATATCGTGCTATCCGCCGCTGCGCGAGGCGTCATCGCCGATTATGACATCACGGAGAGTATGCTGCGCCATTTCATCGAGAAGGTCGTGGGCCGCAGCTTCGTTTTCCGCCCGCGCATCATGATCTGCATCCCGTCGGGCTGCACGATGGTGGAGCAGCGTGCTGTGCAGGAAGCTGCGGAGCAGGCCGGCGCCCGCCATACGCAGCTCATTGAGGAGCCGCTGGCTGCAGCTCTCGGAGCCGGCCTTGATATCGTAGAGCCGTGCGGCTCGATGATCGTCGATATCGGCGGCGGCACGACGGATATCGCCGTCATCAGCCTTGGCGGCATCGTCAACAGCGAGTCGCTGCGCATTGCCGGTGACAAATTCGATTCGGACATCATCGCGTATGTCAAACGTGCGTTCAATCTCATGATCGGTGAGCGCACGGCGGAGGACATCAAGTTCAAGGTCGGTGCAGCTTTCCCGGAAGCCCGCAACGAGACGCTCGACATCCGTGGACGCGACCTCTTGACGGGGCTGCCGAAGACGGTGCAGATCACGACGTCGCAGGTGGCAGAGGCCATCGGTGCTTCGGTCTCGCGCATCGTGGAATGTGTCAAGAAGGTCCTCGAGGAGACGCCGCCGGAGCTTGCCGCTGACATCATGGATCGCGGCATCATCCTGACGGGCGGCGGTGCGCTGCTCTTCGGTCTCGATGAACTCATCCGCCGCGAGACGGATATCCCGACGGCTCTTGCTGACGACCCGCTTTCCTGCGTGGCTTTGGGCTGCGGCAAGGCACTCGACACGTTCTCGAAGTTTGACGGACGTGCCATGAACCTCAAGATCGGTAAATAAGGTTTTGCGGCCTTCCACGGCGGGAGCTTGCTTCTGCCGCGGAGGGCCGTTTGATGGTTTTGAGACTGTTTGCTGGTTTGGGGCGGGGAGAAGATTTTTGGGCAAGGAGGCCTGAGCAATGAATCGTTTTTGGCGACGTGCGGCCGTACTGGCTGCTGCCGTTGTCTTTTCATGGCAGAGCCTGGCAATGGCTGCGGATCTGACGACGGTGCGCTTCCACAGCGGCAGTGAGCATGATCGCGTGGTGTTTGACTTGTCGGAGCTGCCGCGCTATCAGGAGCTCTGTCGGATGACCGGCGCACGCTGACGCTTGATTTTGCCGGCACGAAGGATAAGCGCTTGCAGAAGCTGCCGATAAAGAGCAGCCGCATCGAGTCCGTCTCGTATGCTGCGAAGGGCGGGCATCTGCTCGTGACGATACGCCTCAAAGCCGGTCTGGCGTATGATATCCATACGCTCAAGAATCCGACGCGTCTCTTCATCGATGTCATGCCGTCGGGAGCGGCGGCGTTCCAGACGAAGACGCCTGCTGGCAGCGTCAGCAAAGGACAGGCGAAGCGACGGCTGGTGCGGGTACGTCCGGCACGAGTGCAGCCGGCAGGGCCGGCACTCTTGATGGCGACTATATCGAGGATGTGGCTCCGGGGCTCACGAAGCACACGTATGTCTATTGGGATGATTACGGCAAGGTTTCTGCCTGGCTGCTGGAAGCAATCCCCGCAACTATGACTTGCGCCTGGTACTCGCGAAAGGCCGGGTGCCGGGGCGTGAGGCGGTCAGCGGCATCGCGGCGCGCGCAGGCGGCATCGCAGCCATCAATGGCTCGTACTTTGCCACCGCAGGCGATATCCTCGGCGTGACCCGCATCGACGGCCAGACGGTCGGCACGACGTATTACACGCGTTCGGCCTTTGGCCTGCGTGCCGACGGCACCCCGCTTTTTGGCAAGATCTCTTATGATGGCAGTGTCACGATGGATGGCGTCACGCAGCCGATCGGCGGCGTGGACTGCGAGCGCGGTACGGACAGCCTGGTCGTCTACAACCGCTCGTATGGCACGCACACGGGTACGAATGAATACGGCCGCGATTACGTCGTGCGCGGCGGCCGCGTGACGGATATCCGTCAGAATGATGCGCCCATCCCGCAGGATGCGTGGTCGTTTCTGTACATGGCACGGCAGCCGATGCCTTTGCCGGCGTGCAGGTCGGCGATCCCGTGACAATCCGCGAGGATCTCGGCTCGTACTGGCGGGATGCCGTGACAATCGTGGGCTGCGGGCCGCGCCTCGTGGAGAACGGCCGTGTCCATGTGACGGCGAGCGAGGAGGAATTCCCCTCGGATATCCGCGTCGGCCGCGCGCCGCGCACGGCTGTCGGTGTCACGAAGGACGGGCATTATCTGCTGGCTGTCGTCGATGGCCGCCAGTCGCACAGCGTCGGCCTGACGCTCACGGATTGGGCAAGGCTGCTCGTGAAATTCGGCGTACAGGATGCCATCAATCTCGATGGCGGCGGCTCGACGGATCTCGTCGTGAATGGGGAAGTACAGAATTCTCCCTCCGACGGGCAGGAACGCGCTGTCGGGGATGCCCTCGTACTCGTGCCGAAGCGCTGATGGCTGAGAGCTGGATGAGAAACACGGGAAAATCGGTGCAAAAGCGTGCAAGGCTGGACGAGTGTGTTATAATGGAAAGGAATCATGTTTATCTTTCTGGTTACGAGGTGAATACTTTTGCATAAATTCATGAAGCGATTCGTTGTGGCTGGCGCCATGACGCTCCTTTTCGCGTCGGCGTCCGTGCCGGCACGGGCCATGGACCCCATCCTGCCGTTCCAGGATGTGCAGCAGGGCATGAGCGGCACAGCCTATACGGTGGTAGACAGTTCCGGCATCATCCGCAGCTTCGATGTGGATATTGTCGGCAATATGGATAATGGCAAGGGCTCTTCTCGCATGATCATGGCCAGGGCGCGCGGCCCGGTCATTGAACAGACCGGTGGTATCCTCCAGGGCATGAGCGGCAGTCCCGTCTACATCGATGGCCGCCTTGTGGGTGCTGTCGCCGCCGGTATCAAGGATATGACTCCGTACACGTTCTTCATCACGCCGATTGAGGATATGACGCCGCTCTGGAGCATGCCGGATACGAAGAACAAGACGCATCTCCATACGATCAACCTCAAGAAGGTAGCGGAGGAAAAGGCTAGGAAGAAGCGCTGGAAAAGGAAGAAGCGCGCAAGAAGGAGACCAAGGGCGAGAATGTCATCCTGAACCGCCTGATGGATGTCCTCAAGGAAGCCCGGGCGGATATCAAGGCGCAGGCTGCAGAAGATAAGGCTTCGGCGGCGAAGGATGTCGAGACTGAGACCGGTACTAAGGCTGAGACGGAGCCGGAGAAAGCAGGTGAGGCTGCCGCGGTGGAAGCAGATCAGGCGGCTAAGCCCGAGAAAGACGGCAAGGCAACAGCTCCGGACGCATCGATCGCGCCAGACGATGAGGCGGATGCACAGGCAGCTGCTGACAGCGGTGAAGCGAAAGCAGCGGCAGAGGAAGCGCAGGCTGGAGACAGCAAGGACAAGCAGCCGGTTCCCGGCGAGAAGAAGGATGTGCTGTTCCTCTCCGGGTTCAATCAGGCCGGCATCGACTTCCTGCAGAAAAACGTATCGCTCGGCCAGAAATTCTCGCTGCTGCCGATGGGGGCGCCGGATCTGGCGATGCCGCCACGACCCGCTACGATGCGACGCTCGAGCCAGGCAGTGCCGTCGGCGTGGCCATCGTCTACGGTGATTTCGCCGTCGGTGCGACAGGAACGGTGACGGCCGTCAATGGCAAGGACATCCTGGCATTCGGCCATCCGTTCCTGCATCGCGGCAACGTCAATTATTTCATGACGGATGCCAGGGTCGTGGGGACGATCAGCGGGCAGAGCAACGGCATGAAGATCGCCAATATCGGCAATCTCATCGGCCGCATCAATCAGGACCGTGAGACGGGCATCGCCGGCCGTCTCGGCGATTTTCCGTCGGTCGTGCCCGTCAAGGTGCGCGTCAAGGATACGGGACTCAACCGGGATATCGAATACGGCGCGCGCATTGCCTACGATGAGGATTTCTTGCCGGAGCTTTCGGGCGGCATCGCGTACGCGGCGATGAGCAAGACCTCGGATACGCTGGGCGGCAGCACGGCCAATGTCCACTTCACCATCCGGACGAATGCGACGAGCAACGGCCGTTTTGAGCGCAGCAATATGTTCTACAATGTGGCGGATGTCGGCCAGATCGCTGTGGGCGAACTCATGCAGGCCATGAATATCATCTGCTCGAATCCGGAGCAGGAATCCGATATTGTCGATGTCCAGGTGGATATCTCGATGGAGAGCGGCCGCAAGACGGCGACCCTGCTTTCTGCCGTGCCGGATAAGACGGTGGTCCATCCGGGTGAGACCGTCCGCTTCACGACGACCATCAAGCCGTACCGCCGTGACAAGGAGACGCTGCTCATCCCGTACCGCGTGCCGGATACGGCTCCTGAGGGACTGCTGTCCCTCGATGTGCGTGGTGGCGGCGTGATGCCGGTCACCCAGCTCAAGCTCCTGCAGCAGACGGGCCTTGACCTGCTCGCGCAGGAGGACAAGACGCAGACGACGAAAGATAAGCTGCAGAGCCTCAAGCAGGCTGGCCGCAATAATGATATCGTCATCGCTCCGGGAGCTTCGCCGGTACTGCTTTCGGAAAAGGAACAGCGCAAGGCCGTGAAGGAAGCGGCTGCTGCGGCCAAGCGCGCAGCGGAAGACGCACGGAACGGCAGCCGGAAGTTCTCGTTCTCCGTGCAGAAGAAAGCGCCGCAGACGGGCGAGACGAAGTTTACGACGAATTATATCATCGATAATGTCATCCATACCTCCCTGCAGGTCGAGAGAAAGTGACCGCCCCTATTGTCAGCAGGCGAATATGATGATACACTGAAAAATGATGCTTTGACGCACAGCGAGCGTATAGACTGTGCTGCTATAGGAGGAAAAGGGACTTAAATGGAAAAGTTGGTTATACATGGCGGACGCGGCTGGAGGCCGGGTCAAGATCAGCGGGGCGAAGAATGCGGTGCTGCCGATCATCGCGGCGACACTTCTGGGGCAGGATACGCCAAGCCTGCTCGATGAGGTGCCGGCACTTGAGGATGTGCATACGATTACGGAAGTGCTGCGGAAACTCGGTGTCAGAGCGGATTTTGACGCTGAGAAGCACCAGCTCTTCGTGGACAGCACGGTCATCGGCAGCTGTGAGGCGCCGTACGATCTCGTGCGCAAGATGCGCGCTTCGTTCCTGATCATGGGGCCGCTTCTGGCACGCTGCGGACAGGCCAAGATTTCCCTGCCGGGCGGCTGCGCCATCGGCACGCGTCCCATCGACCTGCACCTCAAGGGCTTTGAGGCTCTGGGGGCTGAGATCAAGATCGGCCATGGCTTCATCGAAGCCGCTGCTCCGGAGGGACTCAAGGGAGCCAAGATCTATCTCGATTTCCCGAGCGTCGGCGCAACGGAGAACATCATCATGGCGCTTCGATGGCGGAGGGCCAGACCGTCCTCGAGAATCCGGCTCAGGAACCGGAGATCGTCGATCTCGCCAATTACCTCAATGTCATGGGGGCAAGGATCCGGGGAGCCGGTACGAATGTCATCAAGATCGAGGGCGTGCCGAAGCTCACGGGCCGCGATTACACAATCATCCCGGATCGCATTGAGGCGGGGACGTACATGGTGCTGCCGCGATGACGCGCGGCGATGTCTACATCGAGAATGCATCAGTGAGCATCTGAAGCCTGTCATCGCCAAGCTCAAGGAAGCCGGCGTGACGATCGAGGAAGATGTGGACGGCATCCGTGTGACCTGCGACCATCGCACGAAGTCGGTCGACATCAAGACGATGCCGTACCCGGGCTTCCCGACGGACATGCAGGCTCAGTTCATGGCGATGATGGCCATCTCGGAAGGGACAGGCGTTGTCACGGAGACGGTGTTCGAGAACCGTTTCATGCATGTGGATGAACTCAAGCGTATGGGTGCGAACATCAAGATTGATGGACGTACGTCCATCGTCGAGGGCGTGGAAAAACTTTATGGCTGCCAGGTCAAGGCTACGGATCTGCGTGCGGGTGCGGCAATGGTACTCGCGGGGCTCGTCGCCGAGGGGGAGACGCAGGTCGGTTATATCCACCATATCGACCGCGGCTACGACAACCTGGTGGCGAAGCTTGTCGGCCTTGGCGCAGATATCTGCCGCGTCGACAAATAACAGCAACGATACGATAAGTGTTGGGACATGTACCCGGCACTTATTTTTGTTCTAAGGCATGTGTTCTTTTTGTAACATATCATTCTGCTTTTTATGTATGCATTTGTGGATTCATTTTGTTTATATTTTATATATTAGGAGAGAGATTCATGAGCAATATGATTGAACAACCCCTTGAGCTGCCGCATCTCATGCTCAAGAACCGCGTCATCCGTTCCGCTGTCCACAGTTTCCTCGCGGACAAGGCTGGTTATATGACCGAAGCGGAATACAAGATGTACGAAACCCTGGAAGACAATCACATCGGCACGATCATCACGGGGCATTGCTGTGTCGATCCCCGTGGGCGTGCCAATCCCGAACAGGTCAATATCTACGATGATTGCTTTATCCCGCAGTTCCGCCGTGCCGTGGAAGAAGCACATGCCAGGGATGTGCGCTTTATCGTGCAGATCAATCACGCGGGACCGCGTGCCATCGACAATGACGATCTGGCCGATGTCGTCGCGCGGCCGCTCAAGAAGGGGCGTACGGCCAGAGCCCTGACCAAAGAGGAGATCAAGGAGATCGAAGCGCATTTCATCGCCGCTGCCCGCCGCGTACAGCAGGCTGGCGCCGATGGCGTCCAGCTGCATGCGGCGCATTCGTATCTGCTGTCGCGCTTCATCGACCCGACGTTCAACCAGCGTACCGATGAATACGGCGGGGATATTGAAGGACGCTTCCGCATGACGGAAGAGATCATCCGCGGCATCCATGAGGCCTGCGGTCCGGACTTCCCGGTACTCCTCAAGGTCAATGTCGATACGAAGCATGAGGATGCCAAGGGGTATCATGCGGATATGGTCTGGCTGCTGCATCGCGCACAGGAACTCGGCGTCACGCTCGTGGAGTTCTCGGGCGTGGATTTCATCAATCTGCCGCATGAAGCGACACTTTATTATCTGGAAGAAGCGGCGCGACTCAAACGCGCTGTGCCGTCCATGCCGCTTTCGTTGGTCGGCGGCGTGCGCTCGCTGGCCGATATGGAGAAGGTCATGGCTGCGGGCATTGAATGCGTGTCGCTTGGACGCGCCCTGATTGCCGAGCCTGATTTTGTCACGAAAGAATTGTCCGGTGGCGAAAAATCCATCTGCCTTTCCTGCAGCCGCTGCTTCGTCCTGCCGCATATGCATCCCGGTGTGCGCTGCGTCTGGGCTTGGAAGAAGATCCGCGCTGCGCAGAAAGCGGCCAAAGCAGGAAAATGAAAATCCTCTGAAAATTATTTCTTCGGTTTACAAGTTGACATATTCTTAAGCGAGTGTTAAGATACATTCAATCGATAAGATGTCCGTCGCAACGGAGCGAAAAGGATATTCGGCTAAAATGTATCTTCTGACGATACGAATGAATCCTGTTAGCGCATGTGACGTGACAGGATTCATTTTTTATTTATTCCTGCCGAACGGTTTTTGAAAGGAAAGAAGGATTTATATGACAGGATTGATGCTTGTCGGTATCGCACTCGTCTGGTTTGCTGGTGCTTATCTTTTCTACGGGCGTTGGCTCGCGAAGACCTGGGGCGTGGATCCCAAAGCTCCGACCCCGGCTGTGCGCAAGAATGATGGCCAGGATTATTCCCCGGCCTCGCGGTTCACGGTATTTGCCCATCAGTTCTCATCCATCACGGGCGCAGGCCCTGTGACCGGCCCTATCATCGCGGCGATGTTCGGCTGGCTGCCGGCCTTCCTCTGGATTCTCATAGGCGGTGCGTTCTTCGGTGCGGTGCAGGATTTCACGGCACTCTATGCTTCGGTCAAGAATGAGGGCAAGTCGATGGGCCTGCTCATTGAACAGTATGTCGGCCGCACGGGCCGCCGCCTGTTCCTGCTCTTCAGCTGGCTGTTCACGTTGCTCGTCATCGCCGCGTTTGCCGATATCATCGCCAAGACGTTCAACGGCTTTGGCGCAAATGGCACACTCAATACGCCGGGTGCGCAGGCTGCTACGATCTCCATGCTCTACATCGTCGTCGCCATGGGCTTCGGCATCTTCATCAGCAAGGTCAAGCCGTCTGGCATCCTGAAATTCCTCGTGGCGGTGGTACTCGTCGTCGCGATGTTCGCCGTCGGCATGCAGTTCCCGCTTTACTTCGATGTGCAGACCTGGCGTTATATCGTCTTTGGCTACTGCTTCATTGCAGCAGTCCTGCCGATGTGGCTGCTCATGGAGCCGCGTGATTATCTGAGTTCCTTCCTGCTGCTCGGCATGGTTGCCGGCGGTGTCATCGGTGTCATCGCTGCGAACCCGTCCGTCAATATGCCGGCTTTTGTTGGTTTCGAAGTCAACGGCAAGCCGCTTTTCCCGATCCTGTTCATCACGATTGCCTGCGGCGCTGTTTCCGGTTTCCACAGTCTTGTCTCCTCGGGTACGTCCTCGAAAGCTGTCGCCAATGAGACGGACATGCTGCCAGTAGGCTACGGTGCCATGCTTTGCGAGTGCATGCTCGGTGTTGTCGCATTGGCCATCGCCTGCGCTGCTGCTTCGAACGGCGTCATGGCACAGGGTACGCCGTTCCAGATCTTCGCTGGCGGCATCAGCACCTTCTTCACGAATATCTTTGGCCTGCCGGCAGGCTTCTCTGCCTGCTTCATCACGATGTGCGTCTCGGCTCTCGGCATGACGACCATCGATTCCGTGGCCCGCATCGGCCGCATGTCCTTCCAGGAAATGATCAAGCCGAGTGATGGCGTCGAAGCCAGCGGTGCGCAGAAGTTCCTGATGGATAAGTATTTCTCCACGATCATCACGCTCGTCTTTGCTTATGGCCTCTGCCTGGCTGGTTATATGAACATCTGGCCGCTGTTCGGCGCTGCAAACCAGCTGCTCTCGGCACTTGTCCTCATTGCGCTGGCCGTATTCCTCAAGATGACGGATCGCAAGGGCTGGATGCTCTATGTGCCGATGACGTTCATGTTCATCGTCACGATGACGGCACTCGTCATGAGTGTCTATGGCGGCATTATGAAGCTCATGGCCGGCCAGTTCCTCATCGGTGTCGACGGCCTGCAGCTCGTACTGGCCATCGCGCTCATGACGCTGGCTGTCCTGGTTGTCAAGCATTGCGGCAAGGAGCTTTTCGGCAAAGCGTCCGAAGAAATTGAGGCCTGATTGAATCCTTCTGTTGTTCTAGAAATCCCTTAAGTCAATGAAAGCGGCTGCATGGAATCGTCGTTGTCCATGCAGCCGCTTTTGTTTGCGTTCCGGGGATTTTCCTGTATAATGGAGCGGAGATGGAGGACGGAGAAAATGGGAAAAAGAATTTTAGTGATCGATGATGAGCGCAGTATCCTGGAGCTGGTACGCATGAATCTGGAACTGGCCGGCTATGAGGTCGTGACTGGCGAGTCAGGGCAGGAAGCATTGCAGCTGGTGGCGTCGTGCCGTCCGGAGCTGCTGATCCTCGATGTCATGCTGCCGGATCAGAGCGGTTATTATGTGCTGCGCCATTTGCGCGAGCAGGGCGAACGTCTGCCGGTCATCATGCTGACAGCCAAAGGGGAGCGTGAAGACCGCATCCTGGGATTGCGCCTTGGGGCGGACGATTATGTCACCAAGCCGTTCAGCAGCGAGGAACTCATCTTGCGCGTGCAGGCCGTATTGCGGCGCGCGGAACCCGTCGCTGCTGCAGTGCCGGCAGAGAATGCCGTGGCTGTGCAAGGGCTGATGATCTATCCGGAGTCGCGCACCGCTGAGGTGGATGGACAAGCGGTAAGCCTTACACGCAAGGAGTTTGATACGCTCGAACTATGATGCGCCATCCCAACCACGTATTCACGCGCGAGCGCCTGCTCGAGGAAGTCTGGGGGTATGATTTTGCTGGCAGTACGCGAGCGGTGGATATCCTCATCCAGAGGCTGCGCAAGAAGATGGGGCCTTATGCGGATCGGCTGGAAACCGTGTACGGCACCGGCTATAAATTGGCAGAAAGGCAGGAATCCTGATGAGGCTTTGCATGCGCATGAAGGGCAAGGTCATGCTGATGAGCGTGGCGATTTTCCTGCCTGTCCTGCTGGCCGCCTGCAGCATTGCGTACAGTGCGCTGGCACACAGCCTCGTGCGGGCCAGTGCGGATACGGCCCTGCGGGAAAGCTACGGCGCGCAGCTCTATGTGGATCGGGCTCTTGAAAATACGGACAAGAGCGAAGCGGCATTCCAGTCGCATGCTTCCCTGATCGCGGTTTATTTGTCTGAACAGCAGGGGTACCGTATCCAGGCCTATGATGTGAATGGCAATCTCCTGGCTGATTCGGTGCGCAACGAACTGAGCCTGCGGGCCGGGAGACATCCAGGAAGCCGTGGGCGGAAAGAAAGCCTGGGCTGTTGATGAGACGAGCGGGCAGCCTATGTTGCTGCTCTCCTTCCCCGTCTTTGCCGATCAGCAGATCGTGGGGGTATTGCGTTTCCTGCGCCCCTTGACGCAGGAGACGCAGCTGATGCAGCATACGATGTGGACCATGGTCATAGTGATCCTGCTGGCAGCTCTGCTGGCCTGGATCCTTGCGGGATTCTTTGCAGATGCCCTGACCACCCCGCTGCGGAAATTGCAGCAGGCGGCGGCCAGGATCTCGCAGGGCAATTACAAGGAGCCGGTTGCCATCGAGAGCGGGGACGAGGTGGAAGCCCTGGCCAGGGATTTCGACAAGATGCGTTTGGGGATTCGCGGGTATATTGAAGGACTGGAGCAGGAACGCCAGAAACAAAAGATGTTTCTCGACAGTGTGACGCATGAGTTCAAGACACCGTTGACGGCCATCATCGGCTACGCGGAGCTGATCCCGCGCCTGCAGGACGAGCAGGCAAGAGACCGGGGGCTGCGCTCCATCCACGAGGAAGGGCGGCGGCTGCTGAAGCTCGTGGAAGAACTCCTGGCTCTTTCCCGTCTGGGGCGGGCGGGATTTTCCGTCACGAATGAAGAAGCTCCCCTGGCACCTCTGATCCGCGAGGTGGTGCGGGAGATGAAGCCGCGGCTGGCAGAGGCCGACATCCATCTGGAGCTGATGCTCACCGATGCCGTGTGCCGGTTTGACCGGGACAAGACGAAGCAGGTGTTCCTGAATATCCTGGATAATGCTCTGCGCTACAGCGAGTGCATGACCATCGAGATCCTGATGGCGGGCAATGACAGATGCCTGGAAGTCCATATTCTCGATGATGGCATTGGCATGACGGGCGATTTGCAGCAGGCCCTGCTGGATCCTGTGAAGCGCCTGCGCGATGCGCGGCAGGCAAAGGGCAATGGCTCGGCCTTGCCATCTGCCGCGAAATCATGATGAAGCAGGGAGGCTCCATTGATCTGTACAGTCATCCGAGCAGCGGCACGGAAGTGGTCTTGGGCTTCATGACGGGAGGGGTAGCATGAGACGGACACTTATTTGGCGGGTGCTTTGCTTATACGGCCTGCTGCTCCTGGGCTGTGTCGGCATGATTTCCTGGAATGCGCGTGCCGACCGCGAGGTATCGGTCATTGAATCGCGGGAGGAAGCCAGCGCCGGGCCGATGTTTCCCTGCCTGTCCGCATCGAATTCCAGGATGCCTATCTTGGGCAGGGGGTCATCGATGAAGAGGAGAGCCTGCAGCGTGTCGATGAACTACGCCGGAAATTCTTGAGCAGGGGCGCAGCGGATGGCGTGCCTGATGTGGGAAACGAGGTCCGCATGACCGGCCATATCGTATATCTGAACGGCAGGACGCAGGAGTTTGCGCTCGGCAGCCGCTTCTGGCTGGGCGGGGTCCCGTACGGCAGCGGGAATGGAGATGTGCAGAATATCATGCGCACGATCCTCTCGGGACTCGTTACGCCGCAGCATCTCTCTGTGATCTTGCCTCATGCCGCGGAAGTACGCTGGCTTTCTGGAGGAGGGACACGCGTCTTGGCGCCGGATGAGTGCCGCCGCTTGGCGGCGGCACTTTTACAGGCGGAACCGCTTGACAAATTCGACAAACAGCTGCAGTTTGAGGTCCGCCAGATGCGGCCGTCTGCGCATCTGCGCATCCTCCTGCATGCGCCGGAACGGCCGGGCGTCCATCTCCCGGATGATGTACTCAATCTCGATATTTATGAGAATGGCTGCCTGGCACTGCAGTATCTGGGCGATACGAGCGGCAGGAGCCTTTGGTCGGCACCGGAGGTGTGCCAGGACTGGTCAGGAGGGAGATCTTCATGAAACGAAACTATCTGCTGGTCGTCCTGTTCTTGCTGACTGTCCTGTTCACATCGGCCTGCGGCCATGGACGGGAATATGCTGCTCCGGATCATTTGCCGGATCTCCATGGGCATCATATTGTTGTGTACTCTGCGATGCGGGATGAAGTGGGGCATGCGGCACTGGAACTTTTCCAGGAAAAGACCGGCTGCAATTATGATTACATTTACCTGCCGACGCAAGCCATGCTCGAGCGGGTCCGCCGCGAAAAAGACCACCCGCAGGCCGACATCATGATGGGCGGTGCAACGCATGCACAGGTCAGTGCGGCAGACCGCCGACTGACGTCGTCTGTCCTGGTGCCTGGCGCCGACCGTATCCCCGAGCGTTTCCGCTCGGCGGATGACCGCTGGTTCGGGATTGCCTCGACACCACTGGCCATCGTGGTCAATCGGGAGCGCTGGGAAAAAGAATTTGCGCCGCAGGGCAAGCCCCTGCCTGACTCGTATGAGGATCTCCTTGATCCGGCTTATCGCGGCGAAGTCGCTTTTGCCGACCCCAATGCGGCTGGTACCAGCTATACGCTGCTGGCCTATATCATGCAGCATCATGCGTCGCCTGTTGATTTTTATGCGGCTCTGCAGCAGAATCTGGGCGCGAGTTCCTATAACGGCTTTGAAGCAGTGCAGCGCGTAGCCAGCGGCCAATGCCTGCTCGGTGTGGGCTTCCTCGACGATGCGCGCAGCCTGGAAGCGTCGGGCTTCCCCTTGCTCAGCATCGTGCCGGAGCGCTGCGCCTGGACGCTTGATGCCGTGGCCGCGGTCGAGGGGGCGCAGCATGCTCAGGAGGCAGAAGCGTTCCTGCAGTTCTGCATGATGGAAGAGACACAGGAGATACTGAATCGCATCGCGTTTTCGGCGGCAACGCATCCGGAGGCAATGACGGACGAGGATGCAGGCACGATGGCGCATTATGGCGATATGGATTTCCGCCGTGCAGCAGGGAACAGGACGATATCCTGCAGACCTGGAATGATGTATCCCGGACTGAATGAAAAAAGAATACACAGCATATCTCAGGGAATACCGCAGAAATGTTACAGGATTGAAACATTTCTGCGGTATTTTTGCAACGATTATCCGTTATCCTATAAACAAGATGAAACGAAAGAGAAATGAACGAAATGAGGGGGATTTATCTTGCAGAGAAAATATCTCATGGCCAGCCATGGCCATCTGGCTTCCGGTATGCAGAGTTCCATCAATATCCTGGCCGGCAAGGGCGGGGAACTCAAGGTAATCGATGCTTATGTGACGGATGAGGATTATACGCCGCAGATCACGGCTTTCCTGGAAGATTTGCAGGACGATGAGCAGGGCGTCATCTTTACGGATTTCTACGGTGGCAGCGTCAATCAGAAGGTGGCGGCAGAAGTCGTGAAGAGCGGCAAAACGAATGTCTTTGTCCTTGCCAATGCCAACCTGCCGCTGGTACTCGGCGTCATGCTCTCACCGGAAGAAGTCCTGACGGCGGACAATCTGGCGTCCATGACGGCTGAAGCTGCCCCGCAGCTGGTGCAGCTGGCTCCTGCCAAGCAAGAGACTGCGGAAGAAGAACTCGACGATTTCTTCTGATGGCTGCAAATGGCTGCAAACCCGTGTGATTTCGATTTCAGTTCGATTTTAGGAGGAATATATCATGATTTCACAGATTCGCGTAGATGACAGACTGATCCATGGCCAGGTGGCCGTTGTCTGGACGAAGGAACTCAATGCCCCGCTGCTCGTCGTTGCCAATGATGAAGCAGCCAAGAGCGAAGTCATGCAGATGACGCTCAAGATGGCTGTGCCGAATGGCATGAAGCTCCTCATCCGTTCCGTCGACGATGCCATCCGTGTCTTCAATGACCCGCGCGGCAAGGACAAGCGTATCTTTGCCATTGTCAATTGCGTATCGGATGCGACGAAGATCGCGAAAAACGTCCAGGATATCGAGACGGTCAATGTTGCCAATGCCGGCCGCTTCGATAAATCCGATCCGAAATCCAAGACGGCGCTCTTCCACAGTGTCCTGCTCAACCCGCAGGAACTCGAAGCTGCCCGTGAGCTGGCAGCGTTGCCGCATGTGAAATCGTACAATCAGGTCCTGCCGACGAATCCGCAGCTGGACCTCAAGGAAGCACTGGCTAAGCTGGGCTGACTCTTGCAGAACTGGAAGGAGCGTAAATTATGCTAGAATATGCTGCCATAGCGGCACTCAGTGTCTTCGTCTGCTTCGCCGGCAACTACCTGACCGGCCAGAGCATGATGGAGCGTCCTCTCGTCGTCGGCCTGGTCACGGGCTTCCTGCTCGGTGACATGGAAACGGGTATCCTGATGGGGGCGGCTCTTGAAGCCGTGTTCCTCGGCAATGTCAATATCGGCGGTGTCATCGCGGCAGAGCCGGTTACGGCTACGGCCATGGCAACGACGTTTGCCATCACGGCCAATGTCGAGCAGCAGGCTGCTATCACCCTGGCCATCCCAATCGGCATGCTGGCCGCCTTTGTCGTCATGTTCCTCAAGAACGTCTTCATGAACATCTTTGCTCCGTTCCTCGACCGCGCTGCGGCTGCGAACGCACAGGGCAAGATCGTTGCCATGCATTACGGTACGTGGGTCCTCTATTACATCATCATTTCCTCGATGTCTTTCTTCGGTGTACTGGCTGGCAGCGGCCCGGTCAATGTCTTCATGGAGAGTGTGCCGCCTGCTTTCATGCATGGTCTTTCCGCTGCCGGCGGTCTGCTCCCGGCTGTTGGTTTTGCCATGCTCATGAAACTCCTCTGGGATAACAAGCTGGCTGTGTTCTATCTGCTGGGCTTCGTACTCACGGCGTATCTCAAACTGCTGCTGTCGCTGTCGCTGCGCTGGGCGTCGTCGTCTGTGTCATCATCATCAGCCGCGATATCGAGATCGCACATCTGCCGGCCGGAGGTTCTGCCTCGACGGTCCCCAGACGAAAACGGAAGAAGAGGAGGACTTTTTCGCATGATGGAAGAGAAGAAAACACTTTCCCCTGAAGATAAAAAAATGATGCGCTCCGTCTTCTGGCGTTCCTGGACGATGAACGCGAGCCGCACGGGTGCCACGCAGTACCATGCCTTGGGCGTCATCTATACGCTGCTGCCGGTCATCAACCGCTTTTACAAGACGGATGCTGAGCGCGCAGAAGCTATCGTCCGCCATACGACCTGGTTCAATGCGACCATGCACATCAACAACTTCATCATGGGCCTGGTGGCTGCGATGGAGAAACAGAACAGCGAAGACAAGAACTTTGACACCAACTCCATTACGGCTATCAAGGCATCCCTGATGGGCCCGATCTCGGGCATCGGCGATTCCTTCTTCTGGGGCATCCTGCGTGTCCTGGCTGCCGGCATCGGTATCTCTCTGGCAAGTGCAGGCTCGCCGCTCGGCGCACTCGTCTTCCTGCTGCTCTACAACGTACCGGCTTTCCTCATCCACTATTATGCGCTGATGAGCGGCTACATGGTTGGTGAAAGCTTCATCAAACGCCTTTATGAAAGTGGCGGCATGCGTCTTTTGACAAAGGCTTCCGGTATGATCGGCCTGATGATGATGGGCTGCATGACGCTTCGACCGTCAAGTTCAAGACGATCATCTCCGTAGCAGTAGAAGGCAGCAAAGAACCCATCATGCTGCAGAAATACCTCGACCAGCTCTTCATCGGCATTGTCCCCCTTTGCGTGACGCTGCTGGCATTCTATCTGCTGCGCAACAAGCATGTCAATGTCAACTACGTGATGCTCGGCATCATGCTGCTCGGCATTGTCCTGGGCCTGCTTGGCATCTGCTGATTGATTTTCACGATTTTCCTTTTTACATTTCCCATTTCTCATGAAGCAACCCCCTGGCGAGAGGAATCCTGCCAGGGGGTCGTTTTGTAACATCTTTATCTCAATGGTTGGCCAGCTTGTAGATGGCTACGACATCCTCCTTGGCCAGCGGATGGAAGGAGCCGAGTTTCTTTGTATCACCGGCTGTGGCGAGATCCGCAAGCTCGTTGATGGTCTCGTTGCTCAGCGTCTTGCCGAAGAGTTCCTTGAGGCTTACGGGCATGCCGATGCTCTGGAAATACGCAATCATCTTGTCGATGCCGAGGCGAGCCCGTTCTTCTGCTGTGCCGTCCTGGATGCCGAAGATGCGTTCCGCATACTGGGCAAAGCGGTCAGGATCATCGCGGTAGACGTATTCTGCCCACGCGCCCCAGACGGAAGTCAGCGAGGCGCCGTGAGTCACATCGTAGCGGGCACTGAGTTCATGACCGAGTTTGTGGCAGGAGAAGTCTTTGCCGCGTCCAAGCCCCGTCAAATCGCAATGGGAGACGCTGCCGCACCACATGATCTCGCTCATGGCATCGTAGTCTTCCTGGTTCTCGATGGCCACATGGGATTTTTCCATGACGGTCTTGATGACGGATTCAGCCACGCGATCCGTCAGCATGTTCTCGGCTTTGACACTCGTGAAATAGCGTTCCATCGTATGCATGAGGATATCCGAGATGCCGCAGATGAGCTGGCGTTTCGGCACGGTGAAGGTGAGTTCCGGATTCATGAAGGCGACGACCGGGCGATTGAAGGGCGTGTTGAGTCCCATCTTGCGCGAGGTTTCTTCGTTGGTCAGGACGGCGGAGTCGCTCGTTTCGCTGCCGCTGCGGCAATCGTCAGCACCGAGCCCATCGGCGTCGTCTTCTCGAGCTTGGCATGTCCTGTCCAGAAGTCCCAGACATCGGTGTGCGGATTGGCCACGCCGTGTGCGATGGCTTTGGCCGAATCGATGACGCTGCCGCCGCCGACTGCAGGATGAAATTTGCTTTGAACTGCAAGGCTTCACGCACACCCTCGCGGACAAGTGAGAGGCGGGGATTCGGCTGAACGCCGCCGAGTACCTGGAAAGCCAGGCCATTGGCCGTGAGCTGGCATTCGATGCGCGAGAGCAGGCCAGACCGGACTACGCTGCCGCCGCCGTAAACGATAAAGACACGGCTGCCGCCGTAAGAACGGATCTTGGCAGCGGCCTGGTCTTCCGCGTGACGTCCGAACACGATCTCTGTCGGGCATTTGAAGGTGAAATTCTGCATAAGACAATCCTCCATAATACATATATCACATGATTCGCTTTATCCATGCGGGCATTTTCAGGAGTGCAAGAAGCCCTATCGCGCGGATCCATTCCGTGCGGGCGGGGGATGCCGCTTCGCTCCGCCTCCGCCCCGCGACATTGTCATCCGGTTCATGCGGATGCCTGGCTATGTGGATAGTATTGGCCGTTCCCGGCGGGAAATCCTGCCGGCAGGGCAGAAAGTTCAGCGGTTTCCTGTTGTCCCTGTAAAAAAAAGGTCTTTTGTCCGCGCACCAATCGAGCCCTTTCTGTTAAAATGTCTTTTTGTATGCTTGATGTATCGTGTTGGCAAGTCTGCTGCCGATAAACGTATGGGAAGGATGGCTGGATATGACGACAAAACGCGCGGAGTGCCTGCTGCTCTTTGTGACTTTCTGCTGGGGTTCTTCGTATCTCTTCATGAAAGATGGTTTGACGGATCTCGGGGCTTTTGCCATCGTTGCCTGGCGGTTCGGCATCGCTTTCCTAGCGGCAGGACTGCTGCTGGGGCGTGGCTGGCGACATGTCACCTGGCCGATGGTGCGTGCCGGTGCTATTGTCGGTCTCATGGTGTTCCTGGCTTTCGGGCTGCTGGTGAAAGGCGTGGCCTGTACCACGACCACGAATGCCGGTTTCATCACGAGCATGATGGTCGTACTCATCCCCTTTGTCGAGCGTTTCGTCTATGGGCGGCCGCTGCGCCGCTCCATATGGCTGACCTCTGCGCTGTCGCTGCTCGGCATTGGCTGCCTGACGCTTTCGGGAGGGATGAGCCTCAATCCTGGCGACTTTGCTGCCTGCTCGGTGCGATGCTCTGTGCTATGCAGGTCTCGTATGCCAGCCGCCTGCTCGTGCATATGGATGCGGTGACGCTCGGGGTTCTGCAGTTCGGTTTTACTGCGCTCTTTGGCCTCGTGACGGCCGTGTATCTCGGCGAGCCGCTGATGCCGCATGGCACGAGCTGGGGTGGTATGCTGTACCTTGGCCTCGTTTGCTCCGCTTTCGGTTTCCTGGCACAGCTCCAGGCCCAGCGTTTCATCGCTGCGGAACGCGTCGGTATCCTGTTTTCGCTGGAGCCGGTATTCGCCGCTGTCATCGGGGTACTCTGCCTGCATGAGAACTTCGGCTTTTCCCATCTGGCTGGTGCAGCGCTCATCCTCATGAGTGTCGTGCTTTCCGGCAAAGGGGATGAGAAGGCAGAAGCTGAACGAATGGCGGAGACATGATTATGTACTGAAAAAATAATATCCTGGCAGGAGTTTGTCCATTTGTGGCGAACTCCTTTTTTATAGGAAGATAAGACAGAGCATTGGGAATATTTTGTTATAGGATACATACAAATATGCGCCATAAAACACGAATTAATTTACAAAAATGCTGGATTTATAAACATATTTCTGCTATGATGTAAAAGTATATGGCAGTTCAAATATAGTAGCTATGCATTATCTATATAAAAGCCGTGTTCTTTAGGAGGGAATGCTATGAAGTCAGAGATCACCATCAAGACGGTCCGCTGCAAAGGCTGCGGGATCTGTGTGGCTTTCTGCCCCAAGGCTGTGCTGGCGCTCAGTGAGCTTGGCAAGGTCCAGGTCGTGAATAAAGAAGCATGTATTGCCTGTGGCCAGTGCGAGCTGCGCTGCCCGGATTATGCGATTTTTGTGGATAAGGAGGCAGCGAAATGAGCAAGGCAAGATTGATGCAGGGCAATGAAGCATGCGCGGAAGGCGCCATCGCGGCAGGGGTGAACTTCTTTGCCGGTTATCCGATCACTCCATCGACGGAAATCGCAGAAACCATGGCACGCCTGCTCCCGCAACACGGCGGCAAATTCGTGCAGATGGAAGATGAGATCGCAGCATGGGTGCCATCCTCGGCGCTTCTCTGGCCGGCGCCAAAGCCATGGACGCCACGAGCGGCCCGGGGTTTTCTCTCAAGCAGGAACTCATCGGCTATGCAGCCTGTGCGGAGATTCCCTGCGTACTCGTCGATGTCCAGCGCGTGGGTCCCTCGACCGGCCAGCCGACGGCGCCCTCGCAGGGCGATGTCATGCAGGTCCGCTGGGGGACGCATGGCGATCATCCCATCATCGCACTCTCTCCCTGGAGCGTCCGCGAGACGTATGATGCTACGGTCATGGCCGTGAATTACGCCGAGCGTTTCCGCACACCGGTCATCTTGCTGATGGATGAGGTCATCGGCCATCTGCGCGAGAAGGTGGAGCTGCCGGATCATGTCGATGTCTATCCGCGCCGCAAACCGCAGAAGACGCGTGCCGAAGGGTATGAACCGTATGCACCGGCTGAGGATCTCGTGCCGGATGTAGCGGATTTTGGCCAGGGTTACCGCATCCATGTGACAGGCCTCATCCACGATGAGACGGGCTTCCCCTCGGGCAGCCCGCAGGTGACGGAAGCTTCCATCCGCCGCCTGCATGAGAAGATAGCCCGCGTTGGCGAGGAGATCATCCATACGGAATCGTATTTCCTGGATGATGCGGAATATGCCGTCGTTTCCTTTGGCGGGTCGGCCCGCACGGCCTATGAAGCAGTCCAGGCTGCCCGGGCCAAGGGACAGAAGGTCGGCCTGCTGCGTCTCATGACAATCTGGCCGTTTGCTGATGCTGCCATCAAGCGCCTGGCAGCGCGTGTAAAGGGCATCCTGGTGGCTGAACTCAATTATGGGCAGATTGTCCACGAGGTGCGTCGCGCCGTAGCGGGTCAGTGCCCTGTCGAGCTTTGCGGGAAGTACGATATGAAATCGTTTGAGCCGGAGGATATCTCCTCCGCCATCGATACGATGATTGCAGGGGGGAACGAATGATGGAACGGAGCTTTGAACGTTATTTTCGCCAGAACCATTTGCCGCATCTCTGGTGTCCGGGCTGCGGCAACGGCATCGCGATGAAGGCCATTGTGCAGGCCATCGAGCAGAAAGGGTTCTCTCAGGACAATACCGTTATCGTTTCGGGTATCGGCTGCTCGTCCCGAGCCTCCGGCTATATGGATTTTGATACGCTGCACACGGCGCATGGCCGCGCTATCCCGTTTGCCACGGGCATCAAGCTGGCCAATCCGGATCTCAATGTCGTCGTCATCACCGGTGACGGAGACTGCACAGCCATCGGCGGCAATCATTTCATCCATGGCTGCCGGCGCAATGTGATCTCACCGTCATCATGTTCAACAACAATATCTACGGTATGACGGGCGGACAGGCTTCGCCGACGACGCCGATCGGCGCCAAGGCCACGACGGCTCCTTATGGCTCCGTTGACCGCACCTTTGATGCCTGTGAGCTCGCTGAAGCCGCCGGTGCGACGTATGTTGCCCGCTCGACGGCGTTCCACGTCATGCACATGACCAATATGATCGCTGCCGGCCTCGACAATAAGGGCTTCTCTTTCATCGAAGCCATGGTCCAGTGCCCGACAGCTTTCGGCCGCAAGAACCGCATGGGCGGTCCGGCCGACATGATGAAATGGATGCGCGACCATGCGGTCATGAAAGCCGCCTGGGACAAGCTGCCGCAGGAAAAACGCGAGGGCAAGTTCCCAATCGGCTGCTTCCTGCAGACAGAGGCCATCGATTACGATACGGCATACGATCAGGTCATCGAACGGGCAGGGGGGGCTGAAAAATGAGGAAACAGCTTAGATTATCAGGTTCCGGCGGACAAGGTGTCATCACGGCCGCCATCATCTTTGCCGAAGCGGCAGTCGCCGAAGGCAAGGAAGCTGTGCAGTCGCAGTCGTACGGCCCAGAGGCGCGCGGCGGCGCATCGAAGTCGGAAGTCATCATCGACGATAAGCCTATCTTCCACCCGCACGTCATCGTGCCGGATCTCGTGCTTGCCATGACGCAGAAAGCCGCAGACAAGTATTACCATGACCTGAATCCCGACGGACTGCTCGTCCTCGATGAGCAGCTCGTGCCAAACGTCCCTGATTTCCCGCATGTCGTGCGCATTCCCATCACGAAGCTCGCCATCGAGGAAGTCGGCAAGCCGCTCTTCGCGAATATCGTGGCCCTCGGCGCCTCGTGCGCCTGACCGGCCTCGTCTCTTTCGACACCATCAAGCAGGCTGTCGCCCATCGCGTGCCGCCTCATACGGTCGAGCAGAACATGAAAGCCCTGCAGATCGGCTGGGACGCAGCAGGGATAGCGTGAACTTCGTTTTTCCATATTTCCCGAGCCAATAAAAAACCGCCCCGCCTTTGATGCAAGTGCAATCTTGCTCAACGGCGGGGCGGCTTTTGGTATCGAGGGAAAGTACTAACTCCAGAGATGATGCAGACAGAGTACGAGGAAACAGACCAGGGCCAGTCCGAACGAAAACAGCTCCACACAGCGTACGGGATAAACGCAGTGCAGCGGGATATCCATGACGCGCGGCACGTTGCTGGAGAGAAGCGAGATGGCGATGGAGACGTAGAGCAGGATAATGGTCAAAGGCGCCGATGCGGATTCTGAGAAAGCCCGGATCAGGAGATAGAGAGCAAAGGCGATGAAGAAATAGGCGATTTTATCATTATGGAAGCTCATAGGCTCACGTCCCTTCAGTCGTATCATATATGTATGTATTTCGTTGGAAGGACGTAGAAATCCTGCTGTCACGCAAAGGCTTTTCCTCTTGACAGGAATCAGCAGGGCATGGCGTGGTAGCGGCGCCAGACGGCCGAACTCAGCAGGAGCAGGATCACGCCGGAGAGGGCGAAGACCCAGTGCATGCCGAGATAGGTTGCAATCAGGCCGCCAAGCAGCGGCCCTGCCATGGAGCCGACCTGCTGGGCAGCAAAGAGCATGCCGAAGATACGCCCTTTGTACGATGGCGGCGTGTTGCTGGCCAGGATAGCATTGATGGCGGGATGGATGCCGCAGAAGAAGAGGCCGCCGACGAACTGCATGATGGCAAAGGGGATGAGCGTGTCCGGGATGCCCTGGATGATCATGGAGATGCCGGCACCGGTCATGCCGAAGCACATGGCTTTGAAGAAACCGCGGCGCTGGCCGAAGGTTCCCCAGAACGGTGCGGCCATGGCGCCTGCGATGCCACCGAGCGAGAAGACGAGGCCGGCGACGAAGACGATGTTGGGCAGAGGCCCTGCCAGTTTGGCAACGTAGGTCGTGAGAACCGGCTGCAGGATCAGGATGACCATCTGTACGAGCGTGCCGCAGATCAGCATGTTGCGCAGCAGCGGCATGCGCCAGGGCGAGCATTCCTTTTCCTGTGCAGCTGCTGTGCCTGCTGACTTGGCTGTGGCCGTCACGGGCGGCTCCTTGATGATGAAGGTAAAGACGAGGAAGTTGATGAAGAGTGCGCCGGCTGCGAGGAAGAAGGAGTAGCGCATGCCGACGGCTTCTGCGAGCAGGCCGCCGAGCAGAGGACCGACAACGCCGCCGGCCGTGAGCGTTCCCTGCATGATGCCGAGGCAGAAGCCAAGCTTGGAGGGCGGCGCATAGAGCGTCATGATGGCCAGATCCATGGGCCACAGTCCGGAAGAAAAGCCCTGGAACAGCGCATGAGGGTGAGCTGCTCCGGGGACTGCACGATGCCGCCGAGGAAGTAGCTGATGGAGAGGAGAAAGCTTGCGCGCATGGCCATGATGCGTTTTCCCTTCGTATCAGCATCTTTCCCCAGATCGGCGCCATGATGGCCGATACGAGGAAGGAGGCGGAAAAGACGATGCCGGACCAGATATTGACATCCGCCTGGCTGACGCCGAGTTCCATGGTCAGATACATGGGCAGGAACGGGATGAGCATGGTATAGCTGGAGGACATGAACAAGATGTTGCAGGTAAGGATGACAAGGACGAGCTTCCAGTTCAATGAAGGACCTTCTTTCTGAAAATAAAAAACGATTTCATGTGCTGGGAAAATCTTTGCCGCAGGAGATGCGACCGATACGTGACTGAAATCTCCCTTCATTCTACCACGTTTTGTCAAGAAAGCGAAAGGAAGTTTTCGGGGTGATGCTTGCATTTTCTGGGCAATGTGAGAAAATAGAAGCGGACACTTTCCCTTTTTGCAGAGGAGGTACATTATGTCTATTAAATTGTTTGTTACCGATCTTGATGGAACGCTGCTCCTGAAAGGCCAGCAGGTTTCGCAGGAGAATATAGATGCTGTCCAGGCGGCTGTCAAGGCTGGGGTCACGGTGACCATTGCGACGGGCCGCATGTATCAGGCTGCCTTGCCAGTGGCACAGGCTCTGGGCGTGGATGTTCCCATCATTACATATAATGGTGCATTGATCAAATCTACCAGTGGTGAAGTATTCTATGAAAACTTCCTGCCCGAGCAGGTGGTGGCGGATGTCGTATCATTCTGCCAGGAAAAAGGCTGGTATATCCAGTCGTACAGTCATGATGAGCTTTGCCTGCCGGCACGCACCTCGGAAGCGGAAGGGTATGAAAATGCGCAGAACGTGAAAGGGCGCGTCCTGGGATGGGATGGGCTCAAGACGCATGGCGAAGCTGTCTGCAAGTTGCTCTCGATCACTTCGGGGCTGAGGAGACAGAGGCGCGCATCCGTGAGATGCGTGCGCATTTTGGGCCGGGACTTGCTGTCATGCGCTCCAATGCCAATTATGTAGAGATCGTGAATCCAGGTGTTTCGAAGGCCGCGGGCATTCGGCACCTGGCAGCAAAACTGGGGATACCGCTCGATGAGATCATGGCCATCGGGGATGCCAATAATGACTTGCCGATGCTCAAGGCTGCTGGCCACAGCATTGCCATGGGCAATGCCGTACCGGAAGTCAAGGCGGTATGCGATGCCGTGACGACGACTTGCGAAGAGAATGGCTTTGCAAGGCAATCTACGACTATGTACTGAGAGGGTGAACATCATGATGATGGAACAAGATCATAAGGAACGGCTGCAGGCCGCAGAAGATTCTTTTCGCCTGGTCATCGTGACGGGCATGTCTGGCGGCGGCAAGACACAGGCCAGCCGTTTCCTGGAAGATATGGGCTATTTCTGTGTCGATAACCTGCCGCCGGTGTTCATCCCGAAATTCGTGGAACTCTGCAAGCATGCGGGCGGCCATGTGCGCCGCGTTGTACTCGTGGTAGATACGCGCAGCCGGGAATTCTTCGATACCTTCGTGCATACGCTTGAGGATATGGATCAGGATGATGTGCCGTATGAGATGCTGTTCATGGATGCTTCGGATGCGGCAATCATCCGCCGCTATAAGGAGACGCGCCGCCGTCATCCGATGGCGCCGTATTCGAGGATCTCGGAGGGCATTGCCAAAGAGCGCGAGCGCCTGGCTCCGGTACGGGCCAAGGCCACGTATATCATCGACACATCGGAACTCAAGAAGGTGGAGCTGCGCGATAAGCTGCGCCGTCTTTTCGGCAAGTCTGGCGGCGAGCAGATGAACATCAATGTCCTTTCCTTTGGTTTCAAGTTCGGCATGCCGCTCGATGCCGATATGGTACTTGACGTGCGTTTCCTGCCGAATCCGTTCTATATCGAGTCCATGCGACACAAGAGCGGGGCGGTGCCGGAGGTAGCGGAATACATCGCCAAATGGCCGGTGACGAAAGAGTTCACGGGCTTGCTGGATGAGATGATGGATTTCCTGGTGCCTCAGTACATCAAGGAAGGCAAGAGCCAGCTGGTGATTGCGATTGGATGTACGGGCGGCATGCACCGCAGCGTCTATATTGCCAAGCATATCTATGACCGTCTCAATGCGCAAGGTTATTCGGCACGCCTGGAGCATCGCGACCTGATGAAGAATGATGTACGCGAGCATGTGCGTGAGGAGTGTTGAGCATGCATCTTTTGAAATGGCTTTATCCCGGCATGAAGTTCAAGCGCTGGCTGCTGCTTTTTTCGGCTGGCGTCATGCTGGTCAGCCTGGGATTGGCGCTCGTTTTCAACTATAAATATCTCGATGTCATTGAAGAAGCGATATTCCGGGTTGTCTATCTCTGGAAGGGCAGCTACAATTACATGTTCACGACACTCGTGGGCATTGCCGTCGTCATCCTGGGCGTGGCACTCATGCTGGTCGCGACGCGTTTTGTCATCCGTTCGGTCATCACCGTGCTGCTGCCGGACAATTCGGAGCGATTGGTTGACATCATCTATGAGAAACGCCGTCTCGGCAGAGGACCGGCTATCGCCGTCATTGGCGGTGGCCACGGCCTTTCCGTGCTGTTGCGCGGCATCAAGTCTGCCACGTCGAATGTCTCCGCTGTGGTCACGGTAGCCGATGATGGCGGTTCATCCGGACGCCTGCGCGAAGACCTCGGCATCATTCCCCCGGGGGATTTGCGCAATTGCCTGGTAGCTTTGGCAGATACAGAACCCTTGATGGAAAAACTGTTCCAGTATCGCTTCAAAGGCAAGAGCGAGCTGGCTGGCCATTCCTTCGGCAATCTTTTCATCGCAGCGATGACCGAGGTCACGGGGGATGTGGAGATGGCCCTGCGGGAATCCTCGAAGGTCCTGGCCGTCAAGGGTGAGGTCCTGCCAGCGTCCAAGGAACACGTGCGCCTCGATGCCGTCATGGAAGACGGCATGGTCGTGGAAGGTGAATCCCATATCCCGGAGGTGCATAAACGCATCCGCCGGGTCAAGCTTTTCCCACCGCATGTCCAGCCGGTCCAAGCAGCCCTCGATGCCCTGATGCATGCCGATGCCATCATCCTGGGTCCCGGCAGTCTCTATACCAGCATCATGCCGAACCTCCTGGTCGATGGGGTGGCGGAAACGCTGCGCAAGAGCAAGGCCATCAAGATCTATATCTGCAATGTCATGACGCAGCCTGGCGAGACGGACGGGTATACGGCTTCCATGCATGCAAAAGCCATCATCGACCATGGCGGCCGCGGGGTCATCGATTATATGCTGGTCAATTCCGCGCATATCTCCAGGGAGATGAAGGAGCAGTATGCCAAGCAGGGGGCTTACCCTGTTGAAGTGGATGAGGATGCCATCAATGCCCTGGCATTGGCTTCATCAAGGCGGATATCATCAATGAGACGGATCTCATCCGCCATGATCCGGACAAGCTTTGCCGCAATGTGATGAAGATGGTGGATGGCCTGCGCCCCGGGCTTGGCAGCGACCATTATATGCGCGCGTCGCATTGAGAGAGGCCTGCGCAGTATATCGATACCTGCAGGGAGCGTCAGGCAAGATGAGAGGATGTTGTTATGCCGTCATTTGCAACTGAAGTCAAGAATGAGCTGGCCCGTCATATCCCGGAGGAATCCTGCTGCCGTAATGCAGAACTGGCTGCGCTTTTGCGTATGGGGGCTACAATCACGTTTGGCCTGCGCCATACGTTTGGCCTGAATTTCACGACGGAGAATGCCGCGGTAGCCCGTAAGACCTTGCAGCTCCTGAAACTCGAGGGACATGGCTTGCGCACAGAGATCACCGTCAGCCGCAGCCGTCGGCTCAAGAAGCACAACAGCTATGCCGTGCGGGTCATGCCAGAGCCAGCTGTTGCCGAACTCCTGGAACATCTGGGCTTTCTGCATGAGGAAAGCCTCAATATGGAGTCGGATAGAGATCTCTTGAAGAAGAATTGCTGCCGCGCAGCTTATCTGCGCGGCGCGTTCCTCGGGGGCGGCAGTGTCAACCGGCCGGAAGCAAGCTACCATCTGGAACTCGTGACGGGGAATTACGCTTTGGCCATCTTCTGTACACCCTGATGCGGCGCATGATGTTCCCTGTCGGTTTTACCGACCGCAAGGAGGATTATATCGTTTATCTCAAAGAGGGCGATGCCATCATCGATTTTTTGGCCATGCTGCGGGCGGACAAGTCAGTGGAGGCTTTCGAGATAGCACGCAATCTCAAAGAAGTCCGTGAGCAGGTCAATCGCCTGGTCAATTGTGAAACGGCGAATCTGCAGAAAACGGTTGATGCGGCCGGCCGTCAGGTGGCAGATATCAAGCGCCTCTCCGCCAGGGAAGGCGGCCTGGCGGCTCTGCCGAAGAAGCTCAGAGAAACGGCAGAAGCCCGTCTGGCACGTCCCGATGCCAGTATCGTGGAGCTGGGCGAGTTGTTGGGGGTAAGCAAATCGGGCATGAACCATCGTTTGCGGAAATTGCATGCGCTGGCTCTTGCATGGAGGGAGAGAAAGATTCGTGAATCGTTTGAAGAAATGGATGATAGGGCTCTGCTTCATCATGCTGGCTGTTCTCCTGTGGGTGATTGCCTCGCCTTCGCCAGAGGGCGTGCTGGTGCTTGAGTATCATCAGGTTACGGAACATACGGATGAAGATGCGTACCGGTACAATGTGCCGCCCGAGGAATTCCGCCAGCAGCTTGCTTATCTGCAGAGTCAGGGGTATACGACGATTTCCATGCTGGACTTCATGAAAGCCAAGAAAGGCAAGCAGGAACTGCCGGCAAAGCCCCTTATCCTGACATTCGACGATGGCTATGAGGACAACTATACGACCTTGCTGCCCATCCTGGAGGAATACGGGATGAAAGCAACGGTTTATGTGGTGACGAATAACATCGGGCAGCCGGGGTATCTGGATTGGAATGAATTGCGCGAGATGCAGGAACGGGGCATTGAGATCGGCAGTCACACAGCGAATCATCAGCCGCTTACGCAGCTGCCGTCGGCGATGCGGGCAGATGAAGTGCGGCTTTCCAAGCTGCTCCTGGAATGGAACGGGATCCATACGGTCTTTACCTTTTCCTATCCGAATGGCGCATATGATGCGAGCCTGCCGGCCTTGCTGCAACAGAATGAATACCTGACGGCTGTGACGGGAGATGCCGGATACAATACGTTTGCGACGAATCCATACCTCATGCAGCGCCTCAACATCCCGCATCCGCGTTTCGGCTTGCTGGAGTTCAAATTGCGCCTGTTCAAGGCCGAGGCATTCGCGAAGCTGGGGATCCGCCAGCACCTTGCTGGTGAGAATGGAGAAGATTTGCCGATTACGGTAAGGAGGAACTGAAGGCAGGATGATAAAAGGCAAGAAGTATATGGTGGCGGGCATGCTGGCCTGTTTGCTGTCAGGGAGTGCAATGCTTCCCGGCAATGCTTCCGCGCAAGATCGATCGGTCGTGGCGCAGCCATCTTTGGATACGGTAAAGACATCTGGACAGCCGCCGATGGCAACGGATATGGCTGTACCCGCGACGGTTGCTGTGACGCAGAAAGCTGCTGCTCCGTCCACTGTCCAAGCAGAGAAAAAAAGCAGGAAAGACCGGCGCAAGAAGTCCGTGCAGCCTGTGCCGAAGACGGGGGAGGAAACAGCCTTGAATATTCAGCAGCGCGTGGCGGCAATCCTGCGTAAACGCATGGCCGAAGAGGATAAATGGCGTGCCAGATCCCACATGATGCGCATGTGGCCGGTTGAGTCTGAGGACACGGGCGGCACCTTGATTTTCTCGGATAGCCCGGAATCCGTTACGGAGGATGGCATCCTCTACCAGGACAGTGTGACGGGAGATGCCCGCGTGCTGTATTATCACTTGAACAGCAGTGATGCGCCGAAGAAGTGGCGGTAGTCCTGGAGAATGACGGTGAGGCTCTGCCATCGTGCGCGTGACGCGTGGCGGTACCAGCATGCCGAGCGGCGACTATCTGGATGTTGGCAAGAATACACAGGAAGCCTATTTCAACAGCTCGCTCCATGAACTCATCTATCTGCGCCCGGACAATAAAAACTGCTGCAGTCTCAGATGGATGAAATCGTCCTGCAGCCAGGCCAGCTGGTCTACGGGGTCTATGATTTTACGGCCAGCCGCAAGGTCAAGGTATCGGTCATCATGTATCCTGCTGACAAGGATCCCTTTGATTTCCTCAAGACCGCCCGTGTGCTGCCGAAGGATGAACAGCGCCTGCGCGGCACGTTCCATGGGATGGATCGCATCGTGACGTCCCGGACGGCATACGATCCTGCAGGATGGGATCGTCTATTTCCCTCTGGCTGATGACATCCATGACCGTTATCGCGTTGGCATTGATGCGACCGATGGCAGTCAGGTCGTCAATTACGGCAATTACGGTGTCCTTTATCGCCTGGAGATCCCGACCCGCGGCAATGGTTCTACGCAGTATTTCCTGAGCCCGCTTGGCGGCGTTTATGCCGGTGCGGTGACGGTGCAGCATGGCATGAGTCCTGCCCGCATGCTCTCTACCCATATGGGCGCACTTTCTTTGGTGACAGCACCCCTCCGGAAGCACCGAATACGGAGCAGGCGCGCAATGAAGGCCTGGCCATCCTCACCAAGTATACGGAACTGGCGGATCTCGGCACGTACGCGAACAACCGGGAGACGGTCTTCGAGTTCTCGCCGCCGGGGGCGTCCAATCTGCCTGTCAATATCATCATGATGCCGTCGGATAATTAAATCTTGCGTTCCACTTGGAAAACAGATAAAATAAAAAGAAGATAGCATCTTTATCTAGTTAGGAGGGCTGACGATGAAACACATCAAGACGGTCAACAAACCTTCGATGCAGGCTTCGCTCAAAACGGGCGGCTGCGGCGAGTGCCAGGCATCCTGCCAGTCTGCTTGCAAGACTTCCTGCACGGTAGGCAATCAGGTTTGCGAGAAATAAGTTTTCGTGAAGAGCCTTCCCCTTTGGGAAGGCTTTTTTCTATTCAAAGGAGTAACGATGAAAGCGAAAATCCATAAATTTGAGCAGGGTGGTCACTACATCCTGCTTGACATCAACAGCGGGGCAGTCCATGTCATCGACAAGATGATCTATGATATGATGGACACCTTTGACGGCGCGAATGATGAGGCTGTCGTGGCAGCCCTGAAGGAAACGTATCCAGAGGCTGACTTGCGTGAAGCACTCGGCGAACTCCATGAACTCATGCAGATGGGGCAGCTGTTTGCGCCGGATATCGATGTGCCGCCGACGTTCAAGCAGAAGGGACTCATCAAGTCCATCTGCCTCATGGTTGCCCAGGATTGCAATCTGCGCTGCAAGTACTGCTTCGGCGATGGCGGCAGCTACGGCCAGGAACGTGCCGTCATGACGCCGGAGGTCGGCAAGCGCGCCATCGACTTCCTCATCGAGAGCTGCGGCCCGCGCAAGCACTGCGAAGTCGATTTCTTTGGCGGCGAGCCGCTGATGAATATGAAGACGGTCAAGGCTGTAACGGAGTATGCCCGTCAGCGCGAGAAAGAAACGGGCAAGAAGTTCAAGCTCACGATGACGACGAACGGCATGCTGCTGAATGACGAGAACATCAAGTGGCTCAATGACAACGACTTCTCGCTCGTGCTTTCGCTCGATGGCCGCAAGGAAGTCAACGATGCCATGCGTCCGGATGCCGGCGGCCATGGCACCTACGACCGTATCGTCAAGAACTTCAAGAAGTGCATCGCCAGCCGCAAGGGCGGGGATTACGATTATCGCGGGGTCTATACATATCTGCGCGGGACGTATACGTACAATAATATGGATTTCACCAAGGATGTCCTTTCGATGGTGGACGAAGGCTTCAACATCCTGTCGGTCGAGCCAGTCGTCATGAAAGACAGCCCGCTGGGCTTCGCGGAGGAAGATTTACCGCGTATCCGTGAGGAGTATGACCGCTTGACGGAAGCGTATATGCAGCGTCATCGCGAGGGCCGCGGCTTCTGGTTCTTCCATTTCAATATGGATCTCTCCAATGGTCCCTGTGTTGCCAAACGTCTTTCCGGCTGCGGCGCCGGCCATGAATATGTTGCCGTTTCCGAGAATGGCGATCTTTATCCGTGCCATCAGTTTGTCGGCCGCGCAGGCTACAAGCTCGGCAATATCTACGATGGTGTCACGAATACGGAGTTGCCCGCTTACTTCCGTGAGAGCCATGTCCTCAACAAAGAGAAGTGCCGCGACTGCTGGGCGCGGTTCTTCTGCTCAGGCGGCTGTCATGCCAATGCGGATCTTTTCCACGGCGACATCCGCCAGCCTATGAGGTGGGGTGCGAGATCCAGAAAAAACGCCTTGAGTGCGCTATCCTCGTACAGGCCTTGCTGACCTTGGAGAAAATGGAGAAAGAGGAAGCGCAGGGCTGAGTCTTAATCCATTAATCTCATTTATGATTATGTGTGCGCTTTGACAAGTATATTTGCTTGTCAAAGCGTTATTTTTTGCCTGGACCACTATTGTTTATCAGTGTTTGATGGGGTATCTGCCAGGAAATCTTCTTATTGGAAATTTTGTATATAATATTCAGACAATAAAGGCTTTTGGCTATTCTGTGATTGCTTCAATTTATGATAAAAACATTGACATCTGGCCTGCGATTATTGTATTATTGACCTGTAAGAACTGAACTTCTAAGAATATTTAGGGGGTAATTTTCAAATGGCAGTAAAAGTTGCTATCAATGGTTTTGGTCGTATCGGCCGTCTCGCCTTCCGTCAGATGTTCGATGCTGAGGGTTATGAAGTTGTTGCTATCAACGACCTCACGAAGCCGTCCATGCTCGCATACCTGCTGAAGTACGATTCTTCCCAGGGCAAGTACGAGTACGCTGACACGGTTTCTGCTGATGACGAAGCTGGTACGATCACGGTCAAAGGCAAGACGATCAAGATCTATGCTGAGCGTGATGCAAAAGACATTCCTTGGGCTAAGCATGATGTAGATGTCGTTCTCGAGTGCACGGGCTTCTACACGTCCAAGGAGAAAGCTTCTGCTCATCTCGCAGCAGGCGCTAAGAAAGTTGTCATCTCCGCTCCGGCTGGTAACGACCTCCCGACGATCGTTTACAACACGAACCATAAGACGATCCCGGCTGGCACGAAAGTTATCTCCGCTGCATCCTGCACGACGAACTGCCTCGCACCGATGGCTGACGCTCTGAACAAGTTTGCTCCGATCAAGAGCGGCATCATGCAGACGATTCACGCTTTCACGGGCGACCAGATGGTACTCGATGGCCCGCAGCGCAAGGGTAATCTCCGCCGCAGCCGTGCTGCTTCCGAGAACATCGTTCCGGCTTCCTCGGGTGCTGCTAAAGCTATTGGCCTCGTTCTGCCGGATCTGAACGGCAAACTCATCGGTGCTGCACAGCGCGTTCCGACCCCGACGGGCTCCACGACGCTGCTCTATGCTGTTGTTGAGGGTGAAGTTACGGTCGAGGGCATCAACGCTGCTATGAAGCTGCTCAGACGGAGTCCTTCGGCTACAACGAGGACGAGATCGTTTCGAAGGATATCGTCGGCATGCGTTATGGCTCCCTGTTCGAGCTACGCAGACGATGGTTTCCCACACGGGCGACGGCAACTCCCTCGTACAGGTTGTTTCCTGGTACGATAACGAGAACTCCTACACGAGCCAGATGGTTCGCACGATCAAATACTTCGCTGAGGAAGTCAAGTAATTGAATTAAGAGTTCTCAACTGAATACAGTAGAAGATCTCTTGAGGTCCGGCCGTTTGTTTGGGCCGGACCTCATTTATTATGAGAAAATAAGCCCTGGAGGTTTTACGATGAACAAGAAAACCATCAAAGATATTGATGTAAGCGGCAAAAAAGTATTTGTCCGCGTCGATTACAACGTTCCGTTTGACGACAAGATGAACATCACGAACGATACGCGCATGGTCCGCACGCTGCCGACCCTGAACTATCTGCTCGATCATGGTGCAGCTCTCGTCATCGCCTGCCACATCGGCCGCCCGACCGAGGCTCGCGAGGACAAGTTCTCCACGAAGTACCTCTCAAGCACCTCTCGGAACTGCTTGGCCGCGATGTCAAGTGGGCTTCCGACTGCGTCGGCGCTGAGGCGGATGCCGCAAAGGCTGCGCTGAAGCCGGGCGAAGTCCTGCTGCTCGAGAACCTCCGCTACCACAAGGAAGAGAAGAAGAACGATCCCGAGTTCGCGAAGCAGCTCGCTTCCGGCTGCGACCTCGCAGTCGATGACGCATTCGGTGTTTCTCACCGCGCACATGCTTCGAACGCAGGCGTTCCGAAATACATCGAGACGGTTGCTGGTTTCCTGATGGAAAAAGAAATCAACTACATCGGCAAGACGCTTGAGAACCCGCAGCGTCCGTTCGTTGCCATCATTGGTGGTGCGAAGGTCTCCGATAAGATCGGCGTCATCAGCAATATGATCGATAAGGTTGACACGATCATCATCGGCGGCGGCATGGCTCATACGTTTGATGCAGCCAAAGGCCTGCCAATCGGCGACAGCCTCTGTGAGCCGGATAAATACGACCTCGCTCGCGAACTGCTCAAGAAAGCAGCTGACAAGGGCGTCAAGGTCGTCCTGCCGGTTGACCTCAAGGTTGCCAACATGTTCCCGGCTGACAAGCGCTACGCGACGGAAGGCAAGACGAAGATTGTCGATGTCGATAAGGTAGAGGCTGGCTGGGATGCTCTGGATTCCGGCCCGAAGACGAGCGAGGAGTACACGAAGGCTCTCGCTGGTGCCAAGACGGTCATCTGGAATGGTCCGATGGGCGTGTTCGAGTATGACGACTTCGCACAGGGGACGCTCGCCGTGGCCAAGGCAGTTGCCAAGGCAACGGAGGAGGGGGCTATCTCTATCGTCGGCGGTGGCGACTCTGTTGCAGCCCTCAAGAAGACGGGTCTCACGGATAAGATTTCCCACGTCTCTACGGGTGGCGGCGCAACGCTTGAGTTCCTCGAAGGCAAAGAGATGCCGGGCATTGCAGCACTCGCTGATAAATAAGAGGTTTTTGTTCCGGCTCCTGTTTGCTGCAGGCTGCCGGACATATAGATAAATATTTAGGGGGTAATCAAGAAATGGCAAGAACTCCGATTATTGCAGGCAACTGGAAGATGAACAACACGATCGTCGAGGGCAAGAACCTCGTCCGCGGCCTGGCTCCGCTCGTCAAGGATGCCAAGGTAACGGTCGTTGTCTGCCCGACGGCTACGGCTCTTGCAGCTGTCGCTGATGCAGCACTCGGCACGAACATCCATGTCGGTGCGCAGAATGTCCATTGGGAAAACCACGGTGCTTTCACGGGCGAGATTTCCACGGGCATGCTCAACGAGATCGGCGTAGATTACTGTGTCCTCGGCCACAGCGAGCGCCGCGGCTATTTCGGCGAGACGGATGAGGCGTCAACAAGCGGCTCATGCTGCTTTCGCTGCTGGCATCACGCCAATCATCTGCTGTGGTGAGTCCCTCGAGCAGCGTGAAGCTGGTGTATACCTCGACTTCGTCGCAGGCCAGGTCAAGGCTGCCCTCGCTGGCTTCAAGCCGGAAGAAGTCGCTAAGCTCGTCATCGCTTATGAGCCAATCTGGGCTATCGGCACGGGCAAGACGGCTTCCTTCGAGCAGGCTGAGGAAGTCTGCGCACACATCCGCAAGACGGTTGCCGCAGAGTTCGGCCAGGAAGCAGCTGACGGCATCCGTATCCAGTACGGCGGCAGCGTCAAGCCGGCTACGATCAAGGACCTCATGAAGCAGCCGAACGTCGATGGCGCCCTCGTCGGCGGTGCATCGCTCAAGGCCAAGGACTTCAGCGAGATCGTGAACTACTGATTCGTTCCTTTTAGAAGGAGTAATAATCTATAATGGCAAAGATCAAACACGCACCAATCGCACTCATCATCATGGATGGCTGCGGTCTCGGTGGCAAGCTCGACAAGAGCAATGCTGTAGAAGCCGCGAAGACTCCGGTCCTCGACGGCCTCATGGCAAATTACAATACGAGCCATCTGCAGGCTTCCGGCGAATTCGTCGGCCTGCCGGATGGTCAGATGGGCAACTCGGAAGTCGGTCACACGAATATCGGTGCCGGCCGCCTGGTTTACCAGCAGCTCACACGTATCACGCGTGACATCAAGAATGGCGATTTCTTCAAGAATGAAGTCCTCGTCAAGGTCATGCAGGATGCCAAGGCCAATGGTGGTGCAGTACATCTCATGGGCCTCGTTTCCCCGGGTGGTGTACACAGCCATCAGGGTCATCTCTATGCACTCCTCGAGATGGCAAAGCAGCAGGGCGTCAAGGATGTCTATGTCCATGCTTTCCTCGATGGCCGTGACGTGCCGCCGCAGAGCGCACAGCCGTACCTTGAGGAACTCGAAGCAAAGTGCAAGGAAATCGGTGTCGGCAAGATCGCGACGGTCGCCGGCCGCTACTACGCAATGGATCGCGACAACCGCTGGGATCGCGAGCAGAAGGCCTATGAGGCTATCGCTCATGCAGAAGGTGTCGCAGCAGATGATCCGGTAGCCGGCCTCAAGGCGAGCTACGAGAACGGCGTCAACGATGAGTTCGTTGTGCCGTTTGTCGTCAAAGGCTACGAAGGCATGAAGAACGGCGACGGCGCCATCTTCTTCAACTTCCGTCCGGATCGCGCACGCCAGCTCACGCATGCTTTCGTTGATGAGACGTTCGATGGCTTTGAGCGCGATGAAGATCTCAAGATCCCGTTTGCTACGTTCTCCCAGTATGAAGATGGCATGAATGCAGCAGTTGCTTTCCCGCCGGAGAGCATCGAGAAGACGCTCGGCGAGATCATCCAGGACAATGGCCTCACACAGCTCCGCATCGCTGAGACAGAGAAGTACGCGCATGTCACGTTCTTCTTCAACGGCGGTGTCGAGGAACCCTACAAAGGTGAGGATCGCATCCTCGTCCCGAGCCCGAAAGTCGCAACGTACGACCTCAAGCCGGAGATGAGCGCGGTCGAGGTTACGGACAAGGTCTGCGAAGCTATCCGTTCCGAGAAGTACGACTTCATCATCCTCAATTATGCGAACTGCGATATGGTCGGCCATACGGGTGTCTTCCCGGCAGTCGTCAAGGCCGTTGAGACGGTTGACTTCTGCGTCGGCCGCTTCGTCGCAGCCATCAAGGAAGTCGGCGGCGAGGTCTGCATCACGGCAGACCACGGCAATGCCGACAAGATGATGGATTATGTCAACAACCAGCCGTTCACGAAGCACACGACGAATGCTGTGCCGTTCATCGTCGTTTCGGATCGTGTCAAGTCTGTCAAGGACGGCGCTCTCTGCGATATCGCACCGAGCTTTTGACGCTCGCTGGTCTTGACATCCCGAAAGAGATGACGGGCAAGAACCTCGTAGAGCTTTGATAGCGAGATAGAGGCAGCATTCCCTTGAGCAAGGAAGGGCAGGACCCCCTGCCCTCAATGCTGACCCCATAGGGGATGGACCTCAGTATTATATTTTAGAAAAGAGAGGAATACGAACAATGATTGCTTATTCACAGAAAGTGGAAGACATGGCATGCGTAGCACAGGAAGTACATCACGGTGCTGCCCCGATTCCTGAAGAAGGCAAATGGGTAAAATCCAAGAACGTCCAGGACATCAGTGGCCTGACGCACGGTGTTGGCTGGTGCGCTCCGCAGCAGGGTGCCTGCAAACTGACGCTCAACGTCAAAGACGGCATCATCCAGGAAGCCCTCGTTGAGACGATCGGCTGCTCGGGTATGACGCATTCTGCTGCTATGGCTGCGGAAATCCTGCCGGGCCTGACGGTTCTTGAAGCACTCAACACGGACCTCGTCTGCGATGCCATCAACACGGCTATGCGTGAACTCTTCCTGCAGATTGCCTATGGCCGCAGCCAGACGGCATTCTCCGACAATGGCCTGCCGGTCGGCGCTGGTCTCGATGACCTCGGCAAGGGCCTGCGCAGCCAGGTCGGTACGCTCTACGGCACGCTCAAGAAGGGCCCGCGTTACCTCGAACTCGCAGAAGGCTACGTCACGAAGCTCGCTCTCGACAACGAAGGCCGCATCATCGGCTACGAAGTCGTGCAGGTCGGCAAAGTCCTGGAAGCTGTCCGCGCTGGCAAGGATGCCAATGAGGCAATCAAGGCCAACACGAGTACGAAGGGCCGCTTCGCTGACGGCGTCAAGTTCATCGATCCGCGTGAGGAGTAATCTCCCGCTTGATGATTTCCGAGTTTCAAGGTAAAAGGAAGGAATGAATAGAATGTCATTATTCGAAGGCTATGAGCGCCGCATTGATCAAATCAACGAAGTCTGCAAACAGTATGGTCTTGCTTCCATCGAGGATGCAAAGAAGGTCTGCGACGAGAAGGGCATCAACCCGTATCAGATCGTAGAGGACCTGCAGCCAATCGCATTCGAGAATGCAAAGTGGGCTTACACGCTCGGCGCTGCTATCGCAATCAAGAAGGGTTGCACGCAGGCTGCTGACGCCGCCAAGGCTATCGGTGAAGGCCTCCAGGCTTTCTGCGTACCGGTTCTGTTGCTGACCACCGCAAGGTAGGCCTCGGCCACGGCAACCTCGGCGCTATGCTCCTCTCCGAGGATGCTGGCTGCTTCGCATTCCTCGCAGGCCACGAGTCCTTCGCAGCTGCTGAGGGTGCTATCGGTATCGCCAAGACGGCCAACAAGGTCCGCAAGAACCCGCTGCGCGTCATCCTCAATGGCCTCGGCAAGGATGCTGCCAGATCATCAGCCGTATCAACGGCTTCACGTATGTCGTAACGGACTATGACTTCAAGACGGGCAAGCTCAATATCGTCGAGGAGATCAAGTACGGTTCCGATCCGGAGCGTGCAAAGGTCAAGTGCTACGGTGCTGATTCCGTCCAGGAAGGCGTTGCATCATGGAACACGAGGACGTCGACATCTCCATCACGGGCAACTCCACGAACCCGACGCGCTTCCAGCATCCGGTTGCTGGCTGCTACAAGAAAGCCTGCATCGAAAAGGGCAAGAAGTACTTCTCGGTCGCTTCGGGCGGCGGCACGGGCCGTACGCTCCATCCGGACAACATGGCAGCCGGCCCGGCTTCCTATGGTATGACGGATACGATGGGTCGCATGCACGGCGATGCTCAGTTCGCAGGTTCTTCCTCCGTTCCGGCACACGTCGACATGATGGGTCTCATCGGTGCAGGCAACAACCCGATGGTCGGCATGACCGTTGCTGTTGCTGTTGCTGTACAGGAAGCAATGAACAAATAATTCACCGCGCGTGTGAATCTTTTGCATAGAGACCCTGCTCAAAAGGGCAGGGTCAGGCAGTAAAAAGGCCGCAATCCAAAAGGATTGCGGTCTTTTGCTATACCGTGATATGAGAGGAGAAAATGAAGAAATGATGGCTTGAATGTGTAATCGTTACAGCAAAAGCTGCCGGTATCATCATCAATAACCCTGAATTTGCAGATGTGCGTTCCCTGGAAGGTGTGGCACCGACGAAGCATCATGCAGTGAAGACTATCGCCGTACCGACGACAGCTGGTACGGCAGCTGAGGTCACCATCAATTACGTCATTACGGATCCGGAAAAAGTCCGTAAATTTGTCTGCGTGGACGAACATGACATCCCAGCTTACGCCGTCATTGACCCGGACATGATGTCTTCGATGCCAAAGGGACTAACGGCTTCGACCGGTATGAATGCCCTGACTCATGCGATTGAAGGATACACGACGAAAGGTGCTTGGGAAATGACGGATATGATGCATATTGAAGCCATCCGTTTGATTGCCGAGAATCTGCGTCAGGCCGTGGAGAATGACCCGAAGGGGCGTGCCGGCATGGCGCTCGGCAGCCATTGATGCCGTTAAGAAGCTTTCTGCAGATGTCGGCATTCCGGCCACGCTCGATCAAGTCAAAGAATTGTTCCGTAAGATCATGGCTTAAGCAACTCACGAGTACTTCCAGGAATGATGAACAGCCTTTTGCAGGTAATGGCAGATGCTTCCTGTAAAGGCTGCATTTTTTAGGAAAAAGGTGTTGACAAACGATGCGTTATCCTGTATTATAATACAAGTCGCTGAGAGATACGGCCACCACGAACGAGCGTCTGGAAGGACAGCCGGGTGAGTGGAAATCTTCTCGGGACGCTTGAAAAAAGAAATAAAAAACTTCTTGACAAGCGGAACGAGCTGCGGTACAATAAATGAGTCGCTTGAAGCGAGAGCTTCGAAAGACAACAAGTTGTTCTTTGAAAACTAAACAATGCAACATGAATCATTTGTGATTCAAGCCAGATGTTAAAAAACATCGATTGATTATGAACATAAGCAATCGGCAATTTCTTTACTAAGCT